>FWWM01011827.1_pt1 | contig 14773 bp, 13 predicted proteins | sample 2228351 | NCBI WGS metagenome assembly FWWM01 (sample SAMEA103939774, study PRJEB20133) | metagenome | reverse complement strand
CTACGGCCAGCCTGATAACTGCCTACCGTGGGCGTCCATCGCCGACCTTACTGCAATGTTGCGGGCGGCGCAGACTGTCCAGATAAGGCGACAAGCTCTTCGCGCGCATAACTGGCGCTGCCGAATGCGCCGCTTTGGTCGCGATCCCGGCGCGTTGGATGCCCCGTCCAATGACCAAGCTCGTGGAGCGCGGTACGGTACCAGTTGATCGGCTCGCGGAAGGCCGCGACCGGCGGCACCGCGACATAGTCGTGAGCCGGATGGTAATGGGCACGGTCACCGCCGATCCGCACATCTGCGCCGCTCGCTTCGATGAGCGCTGCGACCTCGGGCAGGATCTCGATCTCAGGCCGAACCTCGGGCGCTTGCGTCAACGCTTCGGGCAGACCTTCGCACTGGTCGATGTTGAAGACGGTGAAGCGCTTGAGGAAGGCAACCGTGCGCGCCTCCTGCCCGTCATCGCGGGCGCTGTCATCCTTGGCCTTCGGCGTGAAGCGATCGGCATAACAGACGGTGGTGCCGCGCTCGCCTTTGCGGACGTTGCCGCCCGCCGCTTGGGCTTGGGCGTAGGTCAGCCAGCGCTGCGAACTGTAACCGCCCTCAATGACCCTGGCCCATAGGATCAAGACATTGATCCCGGAATAGCGCCGCCCGGTCACCCCGTTTGCCGGCATGGTACAGGCACAGGAAGCACTGTCCCAAGGCTGCACCCAAGGCAGCCGCCCTTCCTCCAGTTCGGCAATCACGCGTGCCGTCACCTCGGCATAGAGGCTCTGACGTTGGTCGATGGTCCTCGACATGATCCTCACTCCTTCAAAACCACCGCAGCCCGGCCGGAATGGCGGGGGTGGGCGGCAGGAGCGGACCGACAGTCCCGTCGAGATGAGGCGGGGTGCACCCAGAGGGCCGAAACACCGTGGAGGACCGGCGCAGCCGGTTGCAGCACGCCGCGGCGGGACTACAGGGCCGTGACGCCCACCCCCGCCAGACGCGCCCGGCGCGTCACGCCAGCGTGGGGGCACCCACGCTGTCCGCTGACGTTGCGGAGGCCGCACCGTCAGCCGTCAGGGATCGCAACCCGCATGGGCCGAGACGGCACGGCTCGGTGCCGCGTCAGCGGCGTAGAGCCCGGTCCTGCGCCATCGCAGGAGGCGGCATCGTTCGACTGTCTGGATGTCACTCGACAGTGCCGTCAGGGCCTCAGTCAGGCCCTACTATCCTTCAGCCAAAAGCAAGACCTTGGCAGCTCCGTTCCAAAGAACCGCGAGGTGATGCCATGTCCACCAACCCCGACCGAATCCTGCGCCTGAGGGCCGTCCTCGATCAGACCGGGCTCTGCCGCTCCACCCTCTACCGCAAGATGGCCAACGGCACCTTTCCGAAAAACATCCAGCTCAGTACCCGCTGCGTGGGCTGGCGCGCCGCAGCCGTCGAGGAATGGCTGCGCAATCCGATGTTCTACCATGTTGATGATCATCCTGCCGGATGAGCGCGTTCGCGACCCATCGCAGCGTTCCAACTCAATTTCGGAAGCGACCTGGAAATCCGCCGCCCGGAAGCGCTTGGATTTCGAAGATGCGTTGTCATCCCAAATGGCGTGATGTGGGACAAACCCGCCGTTGTCATACCGCAGGGGTAGAGTCAGCTCTTGTCAGAAGCCGACGGTCAGCACTTATCGGCGCGGCGTGGCTTTCCCACAAAAGTTGGGCTGGGACGGGAACGAACGTTTGCGGCTTGCGGTACGGGACAAGCCAATCCTCCGACCTGATTGTGAGCCGCCAGCCGCTCAACGCGGCTGTCCCACCTCCAGCGTTGGCGACTCGTCACGACCCCGTCGTTGAGCCTCTAATGCTAAAAGTGCACAACAACGCTTTCGAATAGACACGTGTGTCGCTTTTCTCGCGCCGATCAGATCGTTAGGCTGCCGCCGATGATGATCAAGCCGACCCTATGCGCCTAAGCTGGCCAGAAATCCGCGCCAACGCCGCCCGTTTCAGCGAGGAATGGAAGGGCAAAGGCTACGAGAAGGGACAGACGCAGACTTTCTATGACGAGTTCTTCGCCATCTTCGGCGTGCCCCGCAAACAAGTGGCGGTATACGAACAACGGGTGAAGGCGCTGGATGCGGCGCGCACCGGCGGCTTCATCGATCTATTCTGGCCCGGCACGCTCATCGTGGAGCAGAAGAGCCAGGGCCGCGATCTTACCCGCGCCATGTCACAGGCACTCGATTATTATGACTGGCTGCCCGAAGTGCAGCGCCCGCGCTACATGATGGTCTGTGATTTCCAGCGCTTCGAACTGGTCGACCTCGAAACGCGCCGCGAATGGTGCTTCCCGCTCGCCGAGCTGAAGCGCCATGTCGAGGCGTTCGGCTTTATCATTGGCGTGCAGCCGCGGCTGTTCCGCAACCAGTCACCGGTGAACCGCAAGGCATCAGAGCTGATGGGGCGGCTGCACAACGCGCTCGCCGCCGATGGCTATACCGGCCACAATCTCGAGCGGCTGCTGGTGCGGCTGCTTTTCATCCTGTTCGCCGACGATACCGGGATCTTCGAGCGCAAGGACATGTTCCTGACCTTCCTCGAACAGCGGACAAGCCCGGACGGACGGGACCTCGGCCGGTGGCTGAGCGAGCTGTTCCAGACTCTGGATACCGCGCCCGACAAGCGCCAGCACAGCCTGGACGCTGACCTAGCCGAATTCCCCTATATCAACGGCGACCTGTTCCGCGAACGAATCGACATGCCGGCGTTCGACAATGCGATGCGCGACATGCTGCTCGATGCCAGCATGTTCAATTGGGGCGAAGTTTCCCCGGCCATCTTCGGATCGCTGTTCGAAAGCGTGATCGATAAGGTGACGCGCCGCAAGCAGGGCGCGCATTACACCCCCGAACAGGCGATCCTGAAGGTGATCGAGCCGCTGTTCCTCGATGATCTGCGCGCCGAGTTCGCGCGGCTGAAGGCGCTCAAATCGGGACGCGAGCGGGCGCTGCGCGCGTTTCACGAGCGGTTGGGCGGCTGAGCTTCCTCGATCCGGCATGCGGCGCCGGCAATTTCCTGGTCGTCGCCTATCGCGAGCTGCGCGAGCTGGAGCGTGAGTTGCTCAAGGAGCTGCTGACGATCGATGGCAAGGTGGAGCTGGTGACCGATGTCGCCATGCTTTCACGGCTCAATGTCGACCGCTTCTTCGGGATCGAGATCGACGAATTCCCGGCGATGATCGCTCAGGTCGCCTTGTGGATGACCGATCATATCGCCAATACGCGGCTGGCGGAGGATTTCGGCCAGCATTATGCGCGCATCCCGCTGGTGACCGCACCCGGCATCCGCCACGCCGACGCGCTGGAGCTCGACTGGAACGAAGTGCTACCGGCCGAGCGCTGCAGCTTCGTATTCGGCAATCCGCCGTTCGTCGGATTCGTGATGCGAGGTGCGACTCAGCAGGAGCAGTTTTCACGCCTACTTGCATCTGTCGGAATGGGCGGGAACCGCGTCGATTACGTCGCCGGATGGTTCGTAAAGGCTGCGCTATATGTTGCGGGTGGGCGTGCCCGCATTGGATTTGTCTCAACGAACTCCATCACGCAGGGAGAGCAGGTCGCCCAGCTTTGGCCCGTCCTATTCAGAGCCGGAATGGAAATTGCCTTCGCGCACCGGACATTCGTGTGGCCGGGACGGGCTGCCGTGCATTGCGTGATCGTCGGCATGACACAACGCGGCGACGAACCGGCTGAGAAACGGCTGTTCAGCTATGTCGACGGGAAGGGCGAGCCAAACGAGACTCGTCATTCGTCCCTAACCGCTTACCTGTTCGACGCAAAAGAAGCTGACCGGCATCTGGTAGTTCGCCGGGAACGTGCCTCGCTCTGCGGCGAGCCGGTGGTTCGCGTCGGCACTAAGCCGGTGGACGGCGGCAATCTGATCTTCGGACCCGCCGAACGCTCCGCGCTGCTCGCTGAAGAACCGATGGCCGAACAGGTGCTACGACCGTTCGTCGGAGGACACGAATTCATCAACGGTGTGCCCCGATGGCTGCTCCACCTCCAGGGCGCTTCGGCCAGTCTAATTCGCGGATCCTCCGTCCTGCGCGCCCGTGTGGCCGCCGTTCGACGCTTCCGCGAGGAAAGCGGCGGCCTGCTTGCGCGCGCGCTCGCGGACGACCCTACTGCTTATCACGTTACTGTGGTCCCGGCCGCGCCATTTCTTGTGATCCCCGAGGTGAGCTCGGAGCGCCGTGAGTATATTCCCATCGGATGGGTGCAACCGCCCACAATCCCCAGCAACAAATTGCTTGTGATGGAGGGCGCGGGTCTCTGGCACTTCGCCGTGGTTACAAGCCGCTTTCATATGTCATGGGTAAGGTACATAGGCGGCCGCCTCAAAAGCGACTTCCAGTATTCGCCGGGTCTAGTCTACAACACCTTCCCATGGCCCGACGCCTCGCCTGCCCAGCGAGCACAGATCGAAGCTCTTGCCCAGGCCGTGCTCGATGCGCGGGCGCTGCCGAAGAACGCAACGTCGACGCTCGCAGACCTCTACGATCCCGACACCATGCCTGCCGAGCTTCGCCGCGCCCATCGCGAGCTGGATACAGCAGTCGATCGGCTCTATCGCCGCGCGCTCTTCGGTTCGGACCGCGAACGCGTCGAGCATCTGTTCATGCTCTATCAGCGGCTGATCGATCCGCTGCAGAACGAAGGCGTCCGTCAGAACCGCCGCGTCGCCGCCCGAAGGAAGCGAGACGCGGCCGACACGATCAAGGAAAGCGCACAAGATGGCTGAAGCCTGGGGCATCCATATCCCGGCGGTGGTGGGAAGCGATCCGGTAGACGGTGGGTTCGTCAGCCTGGGCTGGCCCGCGCTCGGCGACATCTTCGCCCTGCCGGCCGACCGGGAGGTATTCAAGCGGTTGCTGGCTCAGCGCTATCCCGAAAAGAAGGCAGGCGCGATACCGGTGGACGCAGGAACGCTGTTCAAGTTCGCCTTTGAAGTAAAGCCCGGGGACCTTGTCGTTTATCCGTCCAAGCACGATCGCATTATCCATATCGGCAAGGCGACGGGCATAAAATGGCACGATCCGACGGGCGCCGCGTGGTGCGCAGATTACCCGAATCATCAAGGCGTCGAATGGCTTGCGCACGAGCCGCGTGACGCATTCAGTCAATCGGCGCTCTACGAGATCGGATCGTTTATCACGTTGTTTCGCATTCGCGAACATACCGCCGAGTTCGCAGCGAAAGCGACGCCGGGTCTCTCATTTTCGGCGCCCGCCGAAGCCACAGAAGCACCGCTCTCCGATGATTTGACCGCGCAGCAGGCGTCGCAGGTTGCGGAGGAGACTACAGCCGACTTCATCGTACGGAGGCTGCACAGCCTGCTCGGCGGATATGAGTTCGAACATTTCACGGCGCACCTGCTAGAATGCATGGGGTACTCGGCCCGCGTGTCGGAAAAGAGCGGGGATGGTGGCGTCGATGTGATCGCCCATACCGATAAGCTTGGCTTTCAGCCGCCCGTCATCAAGGTACAGTGCAAGCGGCAGACTCGGCAGATCGGTGAACCGGAAGTCAGTCAGTTGCTCGGAACATTGGGAGAGGGAGAATATGCCCTGTTTGTCACACTCGGCTCCTATTCTCGGCAGGCCCGCGTTCGTGAGCGGAACAATCCCCGGCTCCGACTGCTCGACGGGGACGATCTGATCCAGACGATACTTGCTCATTATGAGCAACTTGCTCCACGCTATCGTGTGATGCTCCCGTTGAAGCAGATTTTTGTTCCTGACCCGGTGAATGACTAGCCAGCTGACGTCGGCTTTCAAGATGGGTCGCGTTCTCGTTGAACGCATGGCAGGTTTCAACAAGAGCCGCCGTTCATATCAACGGCGCTGAATGTCTTGAGCTGGTCGCCTGCTGCCACGGCTGATCGCCGTTTTCTGGGACTTTGCTGCCGATCCCGTTCAGAACTCCCAATGTCAGCTTCCGCTGGATGCTGACGTTGCGGACGTAGTCGTGTTGCGTTTGGGACCCCAGCGCGCACAAATTGGGGTCGCCTGCCTCAGTTCTGATGCACCCCGTTTCAAGGAGCGTTTTTTCCGCCCGACACGGGAAAGTGATCGCCGCGCGCCAGCGCATCCCAGCTCGTCTTCACCAGCGTCTGAAAGCCCGACAGATTGTTCAGGAACAGCACCTCGTTGTCCGTGTCCATGACATCGCCCATCATGAGCAGCGCTGGATCAGTTAGATCCATGGTGCCAAGGGTTCCGTCGGCGCTCAGTGCGATGGCCGGCCTGCCACCCGCTGCCCTGACCTCGCGCACGCCTTGTTTGAGCCAATCCCAATCGTGATTGCTCGGCGCGACGGCATTCAACTGATGGGCCACCGCGGGCACCAGCGTATCGAGCAGGCGGAACACGTCCATTGCCCTGTGATCATCCCATGCCGTGGTCCTCGCAACCAGGTCGGCTAGGCGCAGCTGTTCATGATTGAGAGGACCGTTGGCCTTGGCCTCGGCGAGGAGGGAGAGCGCTGCGGCACGGATGTCGGAGAGTTCAGGCGCAAGCGCTGCGCGAGTAGAAGCAAAGCTGTCGCCAGTCGCACGCGCCAGCGCGCTTGAGAAGGCGACGCCGCCGCGCATTCCGAGGTTGAAAGCCCTGACGAAATGCGATTGGTCGCGCAGGACCTGTTTCGAGATCCAGCGGATCAGATTCCCCGTCTGCTCCTCGGGCAAAGGCACCGCCCGTAGCGAAAAGTGGAGTTCGCCTAGGGGAGCGATACTGCTTGTCGAGCTGGCGACCAGCATGAGTTCCTCCAGCATATGTGCCGTAGTGTACGAGTTCCACAGGAATGCGGGTTCAAGCACCGGCAGCGCGGAAACCGCATTCGGATTGTTGATGATCTCACGCAGGCCGCCATCCATGCCGAGCGCCGAACCAAGGGCAAATGCGTCTGACAGATGGATTTCGCCGTCGCGTAAGAACTGGTTGCCGCGAAAGGACTGGAGCAGGAAAAGGCCGAGAAAGGGATGGGTCCAGTCCATCCTGCCGCCATCAAGCAACGACATGCGATAGCCGCGCACCGCCGGGTTAGTGAGGTAGGCCCGCGCGTGATCGCCGAGCATTCCCCAGAACTCGAATGAAATCGGCTCGGCGCGGCAGAAATAGGTCTCCCGAGCTGTTTCCCAGTCGAAGAAGCCCTCCATCGTGACGCTGGCACATTCCTCGATCACCGGACGGATGCTGCGCACGAGCGCAAACAAAGAAGCGGGCGCTGTGCGTGGAGCCGCCGCCACTGCCTCCTGAAATGGAACAGTGAAATGTCCCTGACCGCGGTCGATCATCCCGGTGTCGACTGCTGCGTCGAAAAAGGCGATAGTATCGACGCCGCCGACCGTAATATGGAAAGTGCGACTAGCTGGATCGAAGCGGTCTCGCCACAGCATGGCAAAACCGTGAGCGCCTGCACGATCACCGGAACGCGCGAGCAAATTCATCGCGACCAACAGGCGCGGGTCAGGATCACCCTCTTCATCGGCCGCCGGGCCCTCCAGAGTGAGCTGGAACGTCTGCAGGCTCTCTCGCGGAAAGGCCGTCACGCCGGTAATTGACCAGGCCTCCGGGATGCGCGGCGTCAACGTGACGGCACCGTTATCGAGGCCCGCCTCAAGGCAGAGCAGCTTTTTGCGTGACCATGCGCAGGCCGAGGCGGCACCATGGTCGAGCAATGTTGACCATTCCGACGAGATCAGGACGAAGTTGAGATCGTGGTTCGCGAGAAACGGTAGATAGTTTTTGATCTCGTGCTCATAACCAAGAAGCTCGGTGATCGCCTCGCGCGCGGTTTGTGCCGATTTTTTCAACTCGATCAGATAGACCGAGTTAGTCGATGCAGAAATGCAGACAAAATCGGGGCGCAAGGTCTCGCCCCGACTCATCGAAATATTGGTATCGCTTGTCAGCACGATCAGGTCGTCGATGTCCGCCAGCACATCACGCGCCGCGGCGAGCATTGCCGCGCGGGCCACCCGGTCGATAGCAAAGATCGGCAAGACATCCGGCGCCGGTGCCGCGAGCCGGTCGATGCTGTCTCGGTCCCCGATCGCGTTTCCGAACGCGCCGTCTGAAAGCAGTTGCTCGATCAGCCGCTGCATCTCCGCTTCGCTGCTAAATGCCATGACTTTTTAATTCCTGTTCGTTGCAGCGATGCGGCCCAAACCGTAGTCGAATGAGCGAAGCTGGGTGCGCTGCAGACTGACTAATTGCTCGTCGATAAGCGACAGCTTTCATCAGTAGCAGACATTCAAGGACGAGCGGCTGAGCGACGTATGTTGGTCGCAAACGGCCGCTCCACTTTCTTGATCGATGTCGCCGCGAGCGCCCCATAGCATAAGTTGGTCGTTGCGGCAGTTGACCGCGCCCGCTGCCGGCTTAGCGCAATCGGTCAGGAGCGGGCGGGTCGACGAGGGCCAGAACGGGCCGCTCTCCCCTAGAAGCGCTTGGCGCACCTCCCACTCTACAACTCCTTCCCCTATTCGAGGCCAAGCTCAGGCGTTGGACTCGTCGTCCCGGTTCTCGTCCGACGCAGGGGGCGTCTTTTTGCAAAATACCGCCCATTCCCGCATGAGCAGCCGACGTTTGTCGAGAAAGTCGGTCCGACGATAAGCCGCCTCGACCTTGTTCGTGACCGTGTGGGCAAGCGCCGCCTCGGCGATTTCCCCTGAGTAGTCCGTCTGCTCCGCAACCCAGTCCCGGAATGCCGACCGAAACCCATGCACCGTCACCGCGAGGTCCATGTCTCGTAGAATTTTGAGGAGCGTCATGTCCGACAGCGGCTTCGTCACGTTCTGGCCAGGAAACACCAACTCGCTAGCGCCGACCTTGAACGCCTTGGCGCGCTCGAACACCGCCACCGCTTCGGGCGCGAGGGGCACGACATGCACTCGCCCCATCTTCATCCGCTCGGCGGGGATCGTCCACAATGCAGCTTCCAGGTCGAGCTCCGACCAAGTCGCGCCCCGAATTTCTCCCGACCGCGCCGCCGTCAGGATGAGCGCTTCCAGCGCGACACGGCCCACCGATTCCCGCTCGCCCAACTTCTCGAGGAAGTTCGGCACGGATGCATAAGGCAGGGCCGCGAAGTGGCTTTCCTTCTTGGGCTGACGAGGCAACCCCTTGGAAAGCGACCGCATTGGCGCTTCGGTCGCGCGGAACCCGCGTGCGTAAGACCAGTCGAGGACGGTGCCGATGCGTTGCCGTACGCGACGCGCCGTTTCCGGCTTTGTCAGCCAGATGGGTGCCAATACGTCCCGGATCAACGGACCTTCGATTTCGCTGACCAAGCGGTCGCCCATCTTGGGAAAGGCGTAGGTCTTCAGCGTCGATATCCACTGATCCTGATGCTTGCCGTTCTTCCAGGCCTTCTGGTGTTCCTCGTGGACCATCTCGGCGGCCTTTCTGAATGTCGGAATGACCTGCCGCTCCTGCTTCCGCTCAGCGACAGGGTCGATGCCCTGCGCGATCTTTTGGCGTGTGAGGAACGCGGCCTCTCTGGCATCCTTGAGAGAAACCGCTTTGAGTGATCCCAGCCCGATATCCTGGCGTTTTCCCTTATTCTGGATTCGAAGAACCCAGCTGGCTGCCCCTTTGCCGTTGATTTCGAGAAATAGGCCGTCCCCGTCCGAATAGCGTCCGGGCGCGATCAGCGATCGAATCTTGAGCGCAGTGAGCTTTCCCATGCCACCTCACCTCAATTTTTCCCCACACTTTTCCCCACGCTTCGCGTGAGATTGTGTCGGATCGAGTGAAACGCAGCGGCACAAAAAACCGCTGATTTCCGGGCTTTTGTAGCAGATTTCAGGGTTTTTTGCCAGCCGCACAGGGGGCATAAATGGCGGAGACGGAGGGATTCGAACCCTCGGTACGGTTTCCCGTACGACGCTTTAGCAAAGCGTTGGTTTCAGCCACTCACCCACGTCTCCGGCTGCGGCGAGGTGCGGCTATAGCGGGGCTGGTGGAGGCAATCAACCGGGTCGGAGCGGGATTTTGCGATGAAAATCGACTAGTCCCCTTTTCGTCATTCATTGCAACGCAAGCTGCGGGCTGGTTAACGTGGCCAATCGGTTCGCCGGGGGAGTTGAAAAGTCATGCGTATCGTCTGTCTGGGTCTGTCGCTGCTGGGCGGGCTTGCCATGGTCGTCGCCGCGCCGGTCGCGGCGCAGGTCCGCACGATCGATCCCAATCAGGGCATCGACAGCGACCTCGGCACCCAGCCCTCTCGGCCCGCGCCGCAGCGCAGTGCGCCGCCCCAGGACGAGGTCCCGCCGGTCCAGTCGACCCCGCCGGTCCAGCAACCGCCCGTCACCAACCCACCGGCCACCACCCCCGATTCGCGGGCGACGCAGACCACCCAGGCGGCCGACACCTTCGAGCGCGACGACCTGCTGGCCGCAGGTGAAGGCGTGTTCGGCCAGGGTGCCGAGGGTCTGGCGGGCATGATCGAGCGCATCCTGCGCGAACAGGGGCGCCCCAACGCCTATATCGCCGGGCGCGAGGCGTCGGGCGCGTTCGTCGTTGGCCTGCGTTATGGCTCGGGCATCATGACCCACAAGGTCGAGGGGCAGATGCCGGTCTATTGGACCGGACCGTCGCTGGGTTTCGATATCGGCGGCGATGCGAACAAGGTGTTCGTGCTGGTCTACAACCTCTACGACACCGAGGAACTGTTCCACCGCTTCCCGGCGGCCGAGGGGCGACTCTATTTCGTCGGCGGTTTTGCGGCGACCTATCTGCGGCGGGGCAATGTCGTGCTGATCCCGGTGCGGCTGGGCGTCGGTTGGCGGGCCGGCGTCAATGTGGGGTATATGAACTTCACCCATAAGGCGCGGTGGTTGCCGTTTTGATTTGGGTCCTCCCTTCGCCTTCCTGGCGGAGGGAGGACCCTGGCCTTGGACTTCGCTCAAGGGGAGCGCAGTCGAAGCCCACGCCCTGCTTTATCCCCGCACGAGAAGCCGATACGGCTCGCTGACCGTGATCACCGGCACGTCCCAGGGATGCGCGGCCAGCAGCTTGTCCGCCAGCGACCCGACATCCGCCGCCGCGTCATAGATCGCGGTCAGGATCACGGTCGGCGACCAACTCGCCTCGCCCACGGTGCCCAGGGTCGGCGCAGCGCCCTCGCCCGGCCGGAACCCCTCATAGCCGATCGCCAGTTCCACCACTTCGCGATACCGCCCGAAATCGCCGAGCGGGGGCATGCGAAGGATGGCAAGCAGCGTGGCGGCGGTGTCGTCCCGCTCGATCGCTCCCGGATCGCCCGCGATCAGCGCGGCCAGCGTCGCGGCCGCGACGGGGCAATAGACCCGGATGTCGCGCACCGCCCGCATCGCCGTCATCCGAAATCGACCGCCTCGAAGCGGATCGGCTGGCCGGTGGCCACGTCGGCGAGCTGGTCCTCCCACATCGCCACCTGCCCGCGCACGATCGTCCCGATCGGCTTGCCGGTCAGTTCCATGCCGGTGAAGGGCGACCAGCCGCATTTGGACTGGAGCCAGCGCTCCTCGATCGTCCAGCGCTTCTTGAGGTCGACGATCGTGAAGTCGGCGTCGTAGCCCGCTGCGATCCGTCCCTTGCCGACGATGCCGAAAATGCGCTGCGCGCCCGCGCTGGTCAGCTCGATCACCCGCTGGAGCGACAGGCGGCCGTTCGCCGCATGGTCGAGCAGCAGCGGCAGCAGCGTCTGGACACCCGGCATACCGCTGGGGCTGCCCGGATAAGGTTTGGCCTTTTCCTCCAGCGTGTGCGGCGCATGGTCCGATCCGATGACATCGGGCACGCCCTGGTTAAGCCAATGCCACAGCCCGTCACGATGCGCGCCAGAGCGGATCGGCGGGTTCATCTGCGCCAGCGTACCAAGGCGCGGATAGGCCTCCTCGCCCGCCAGGGTCAGATGCTGCGGCGTCACTTCACAGGTCGCGATGTCCTTGTGCTGCGCGATATATTCCAGCTCGGCCGGCGTCGTGACGTGGAGGATATGGATGCGGCGATTCGCCTCGCGCGCTAGGCGCAGGATGCGGCGGGTGGCGAGCAGCGCACTCTCATCGTCGCGCCAAACGGGGTGTGACGAGGGATCGCCCTCGATGCGCTCACCCGAGCGCGCGTTCATCCGATCCTCGTCCTCGGCATGAATGGCGACACGGCGATGGCCGGAGGCAAGCACTTCGGCCAGCCGCGCATCCTCCGACACCAGCAGATCGCCGGTCGACGCGCCCATGAAGATCTTCACGCCCGCCGTGCCGGGCATCCGCTCCAGCTCGGCAAGGTCGCGCGCATTGTGGTTGGTCGCGCCGACATAGAAGGCGTGATCGCAATACATCGTCCTGGCGCGGGTCAGCTTGTCGGTGATCGCCTCGGCCGAATCGGTGTTCGGCTTGGTATTGGGCATTTCGAACACGGCGGTCACGCCGCCCATGACCGCCGCGCGGCTTCCCGAGGCTAGGTCTTCCTTATGCATCAGGCCGGGCTCGCGGAAATGCACCTGGCTGTCGATCACGCCGGGAAGGATGTCGAGCCCGGTGCAATCGATCACCCGCCCCGCATCGCCCCGCGCGCCGATTCCGACGATCCGGCCGCCCTTCACGCCGATATCGGCGCGGATCGGGCCGCCGGGAGTGTGGACGGTGCCACCGGAGAGAAGCAGATCGAAGGTCATGGGAAACGGGCCTTTCGCGAATGGTCGCGCCTTCCTACCTTGCGGCCATGACCGATGCCACCCCGACGACCGCCCCCGCCCCCACCCCCGGCACGACCTTGGCCGGGCGCCGCCTGATCCGTATCGCAGGCGAGGATGTGCATGGCTTTCTGCAAGGGTTGGTGACGCAGGACGTGGCGGACCTGACGCCCGATCGCCCGCGCTGGGGTGGGCTGCTGACGCCACAGGGCAAGGCGCTGTTCGACTTCATCCTGTGGGCCGATGGCGACGCGGTGCTGATCGATGCCGAGGCGTCGCAGGCGGAGGCGCTGGCGCGGCGCCTGAGCATATACCGGCTGCGCCGCGCGATCACGATCGAGCCGGTCGAGGGGCTGGCTGTCCATTGGAGCCGCGACGCCCAAGGCCGCCCCCATGATCCGCGCCTTGCCGAACTCGGTCATCGCTGGCTGGCCCCGGCGGGAGAGGCGTCGAGCGGCTGGGCCGGGCATCGGCTGTCGCTGGGCGTGACCGAGGGTGTGGGCGAGCTGGGATCGGGGGAAACGCTTTGGCTGGAGTGCAATGCTCGCGAACTGAACGGCGTCAGCTTCACCAAGGGTTGTTATGTCGGGCAGGAGAATACGGCGCGGATGCACCATCGGTCGAAGGTCAACCGGCGGCTGGTCGTCGCGCCGCTGGGCGAGGCGAGCGATCGGACGCGTGCGACCTATACCGAATTGGGTCTGATGGTCGAACATCGCCGCGTCGAATCACTGGGCGACGCGATCCGCCCCGATTGGCTTATGGCGGCATTGCGAGCGGAACAGGAGTGACCGCCCCTTTGCGCCCGATCGGGACTAACGCGACAGGGCCTGGCTGATCTGGACGGCCGGTTTGGCGAGCATTTGGCCGACCTGGGTCGCGATGGTGACCGCTGCGACCAGCCCGAAAATGCCGAGCGCGCCGAACTGCAGCATCTGGGACAGCGAACGGCTGCGCTCCATCCGGCGGGCTGCGTCGATCTCGCTGGCCATGCTTTGTCGCATGACGCGGCGCTCCGTCCCCTGCTGGGGATCCACCGGCCGCCCTTCCAGACGAGGTTCGTTGACCAAGCTGTCGGCGCTGATGACATCCTGAGTCCGGATGCCTGAGAAACGGTCGCGCCGCCAGACGACACGCCCGATCACCACCTGGCGGCCGCGCCGCAGGTCCAGATATTCGCCCGGCGCAAGCGGATCGTCACAGGCGATCATCATGCCGCGTGACGAGACATTGTGGATGCACGCATCGCCCCAGCCCCGGACGGACTTGATGCGACAGGGGATCAGAACCTGCCGGCGCGCTTCGCGGTTCTTATAGCCCGGCCCCGACCGCCCCATGGCAGTTCCCCTGCTGCATACTCGATAGAACTATCGGTCCATAAGGCGCAGAGACAAAGAAAGGATGAATCGGATTTCATCAATGAGGCATCTGGCTTGACCGGCGGCTGAACGGTTCAACGCTGCGATTTTCGAGGATGGCCTGGACAGCCCCGTCGCAACCGGTGGCCCTACGCCCGGCCATCGGGCTGCCACCGCCGGGTGAAAAGGATCTGCAGGGGAAGGTCGGCGCCTGTCGCCGCGTTCCCATACGAAAAAGGAGGCCGGCTTTCGCCGACCTCCCTCTTTCGCAATCAGCCTTGGCTGAGCGTGGCTTACTGGCCAGCGCCCGGACCGTAGGTGATTTCGACGCGACGGTTCTGAACCTCGCGGACGCCGTCGGCGGTCTGAACGCGCAGCTTGTCGCGCTGTTCGCCGAAGGCTTCCGTGGCGATCGAGCCATCGGGGATCGAGTGCGAGGTCATGTACGCCTTCACCGCGTCGGCACGACGCTGCGACAGACCCATGTTGTACTTCGGCGTACCCGACGTGTCGGTGAAGCCTGCAACCATCACGCGGGCATTGCCGCAGCTCTGGTACTGGGTGATCGCGTTGTCGAGGATCGACGCTGCTTCCGGGGTGATGTCCGACTTGTTCCACTCGAAGAACACGATGAACGGACCCGGCGAGCACGGCACGGCCTCGGGAGCCGGCGGCGGGGGCGGCGGGGGAG
>FWWM01009287.1_pt1 | contig 14778 bp, 15 predicted proteins | sample 2228351 | NCBI WGS metagenome assembly FWWM01 (sample SAMEA103939774, study PRJEB20133) | metagenome | reverse complement strand
TTATATACTCTTTTCATTTGCTTAGCCATAATAGGGCAAATGGATTTACAAGTAACAAAGAAATAATCTGCAACATATATTTTTCCTTCTACATCTTTGTTTGTTATTTTTTCATTGTATTGGTTAATCAATGTGAAGGAAGAAATTGTGTGTTTTGTTTTATCATTCAATTGAGGAGGACCGTAGTATGGTAGATGTCTGATAGGTTCCTTACTTTGCTTTTTGTAGAAAAATAGTAAAGCAATGATAATTATTCCAAAAATGATGAGTAAAGGTAATTGTACTTTTTTCATATTTATATTTTTATTGTTATTTTAGGAAGCGGCAAAAATGATTTGAATAAATTCTTCACCTTTTAAAGAAGCAGAACCTATGAGCCCTCCATCGATATCGGGTTGAGAAAATAATTGTGAAGCATTTGTGGAATTACAGCTACCACCGTATAATATTGAAATGGTATTAGACATTTCTGTGTTTTTAGATGCTATAATGGTTCTAATAAAGTGATGCATTTCTTGTGCTTGTTTGGGAGTGGCGTTTACACCTGTACCAATAGCCCATACAGGTTCATATGCAATGATGATATTTTTAAACTGTTCTGTTTCTAATGAGAGTATATTTTGAAGTTGATTTTCTACTATTTTAAAATGTGTTTTATTATTTCTATGTTCAAGTTCTTCTCCAACACAATAAATAACTTTTAGATTTTCTGTTAGTAATAATTGTAGTTTTTGTTTCAGTTGATCTTCAGTTTCATGAAAAATTTTTCTTCTTTCAGAGTGTCCAATAATCACATAATCACAACCAATGGATTTTAATATGCTTGCAGATACCTCACCAGTATATGCACCTTTTTCGTATGAACTACAATTTTGAGCGCCTAAAAAGAATTTTTTTTCTTTATCTAATACTTGGTGTATAGGGTAGAGAAGAGGAAAGGTAGGACAGATGATTTTAATAACATCATCGTGACTATTTATTTTAGATTGTAAAAATTTTACTAATTGAATGCCTTCGTTGAGTGTTTTATTTAATTTCCAGTTGGCAGCTACAATTTTAGGACGCATCTTTTTTGGGCAACAAATGTAATGAAGTTTTTAGCTTATTTGTAAAAAAAGAGCATCATTTGTATTTTTGCTCTTTGAATGATAAAAAGAGAAGTTGTAGTATTTATTATTTGTTTGATTACAGCATTCGTATGGTGGGTAATACATCAGCTTAATCAAACTTATCTAAGACAGTATAATCTGAATGCTGTTATTGTAAAAGTACCTAAGGTTTATGAACAAGATAGTATTCATATTCCCCTAAAGATAAAAGTAAAAGCATCAGGATTAAAGATTATATTGTTGGAAAATTACTATACTGAAAAAATTTATATTTCATTTAGAGAACTTAAAAAAATCAACAAAAAAGGGTTATTTTTCATTGACGCTCATACAATATCGGAAAATAAGAGCTTTCCTGTAAAAGTTAAAATACAAGAGGTTACTCCTGATACTATTAGAATAAATTTTAAAAACAAGAAAAAAAAGTGAATATCATCTGCATTACAGGGGGTATGGGTTCAGGTAAATCTACCGTGGCAAAGATTATAGAAGCATGTGGGTACCCTGTTTATTATTCAGATGAAAGGGCTAAGCGTATGTATTTTTTACCTGAGGTGAAACAGGAGATTATTAGAGTACTTGGCGATAAAGCATATTTAAGTGATAAAGAGATTAATAAAAAATACATCGCTTCAAAGATATTCTCAGATAAAGAGATATTAAATCAAGTGAATGGGATTATACATCGTGCTGTAAAGAAGGATTTTCAAGCATTTGTGGAACTTCATAAAGAAAGTAAATGTATATTCAAAGAAAGTGCTTTAATATTTGAAGTACAGTTGATAAATACTTGTGATAAAATTATTTTGGTAACTGCCCCAAAAGCTGTAAGAATTCAAAGAATAAAGAAAAGAGATAATCTAAGTGAAGAGGAAATTATTCAAAGAATGAAAAATCAAATAGATGATGAAGAAAAAATTCTTCGTTCCCATTTTATAATTGAGAATAATGAGTATGAGCCCCTTTTACCTAAAGTTTTGGATGTTATAGAGAAATGTATTGAGAAGTAAAATGAGATACTTATATAGTTCTTTATTGATTAATTACCAAACTATACTTCTATGAAACTTCTAATTAAAGACACATTACACCTGACAATGAAATCTGTATTTTATACTAGCGGTCTGGACGGGACTCGAACCCGCGACCCCGTGCGTGACAGGCACGTATTCTAACCAGCTGAACTACCAGACCGTTTATTTCAAATTGGCGTTGCAAATATACGGAAGTTTTATCCAAATTTCCAAATTTTTTGATTCAAAGTTTCACCTTACAAAAATCCTAATTCTAACTGTGCTATTTCACTCATTCTATTTTTATCCCACGGTGGCTCAAAGGTAAGCTGAAGTTCTACTTTTTTAATTTCGGCAAGTTCTTTGAGTTTGTTTTCTACTTCTAATGGCAAATGTTCAGCAGCAGGACAGTTAGGCGATGTCAGCGTCATTACTATTTTTAATTCATTATTATGAAGATGTATTTCGTATATGAGCCCTAATTCCCATATATCTACTGGTATTTCAGGGTCATAGCAGGTTTTGATGGTATCTATAATTTTTTGAGTTAGTTCAGTATTATCGGTATTGATAATGGCTGGCATAGTTTTTATTTTACAGCATATTGTTTAATATGTTTAAGCATACTCATAAGTCCATTTGCTCTGGTAGGAGATAGATGTTGTTGTAATCCAATTTTATTGATAATACCAAAATCGTATTCTGCAATGTCTTTGATATTTTGATGGTCGACTAATTTCAGTAATAAGGCGATAATTCCTTTTGGGATTAAGGCATCACTATCGGCATGGAATGTTAATGTATCGTTTTCTTTTTCTGCTTTGAGCCATACCCGGCTTTGACAACCTTTGATGAGATATTCGTCTATTTTATATTCCGGAGGCATTGGTGACAATGATTTGCCTAAATCTATAATGTAGTTATATTTTGCTTCCCAATCGTCACCAAAGAGAGCGAATTCGTCCAGTATCTCTTGTTCTATTTGTTTAATCTTGTTCATCATTCAAGCATTTTGATAACTTTTTGCAGGACTATTATGAATTGACCTATTTCTTCAATGGTATTATACACAGCCAAAGAAACTCTTACAGTTCCCGAAATTTTGAGATATTTCATCAGTGGTTGTGTGCAATGATGCCCTGTTCTTACTGCAATGTTGTAATTATTCAACAATGTTCCTACATCAAAAGGATGGTTGTTTTTTACATTGAAGGAAATAACTGAAACAGCAGGAGTTTGTGGAGTAGTGTATATGTATAGTTTATCATTTAGTTCAAAAAGTTTTTGATACAGATGTTTTTTTAGAGTTTCTTCGTATAAATAAAATTGATGTATACCTCCATTTTTATTGATAAAATTTATAGCTTCTGCCAATGCGATAGCACCTTCTATATTGGGTGTTCCTGCTTCTAATCGCAATGGTACTTCGGCAAATTCTGTTTTGTGGAGGTCAACATCTATGACGGTACCGCCACCACTGCTTGATGGATACAGATATTGATGATGCTTTTCTTTTGCATATAGCACTCCAATTCCTGTCGGGGCATAAACTTTATGACCGCTGAATACTAAAAAATCGCAATCTAATTCTTGTACATTGGTTGGTATGTGTGCAATAGATTGTGCAGCATCAATAAGTACGGGGATGTGATGTTGATGAGCAATTTGAATAATAGACTTTACATCGTTAATACTTCCTAAGGTGTTGGATACCCAATTGATGCTTATTAGTTTAGTTTTTTCAGTAATAAGTGATTGCAGATGTTGAATATCTATTTGATAATTGTCATTAATGCTGGAGTATTGGAGTTTAACGCCGATTTTATTTGCTCTATTTTGCCATGGTAGTATATTAGAATGATGTTCTAAAATAGATAGAATAATTTCATCGTCTTTTTGAAAATAGGTATTGAATAAACAATCTGCCAGAAGATTGATACTATGTGTAGTTCCAGAAGTAAAAATAACTTCTTTAGGATTTTGAGCGTAGATAAACTTTGCTACGGTTTGTCTTGCTTCTTCGTATTTTTCAGTAGCTAAAAGGCTCCATTTGTGTACTCCCCTGTGGATATTGGCGTTGATATCATGATAATAATTTTGAATACTAGTTAGAACAGCAGTTGGTTTTTGAGTGGTAGCGGCATTGTCAAAGTATATATCACGGGGGTGCTGAATGATAAATGGAAATTGTTTACGGATGTTTTGCATAGATTAGATAGTCACATTTTGCTGAATATATGTTTGAATATCTGTATTTTCAATGCTCTCTATGATGTCATAATAAAATGCCTGTAATAGTATTTTTTGTGCTTCTTGTTGTTCTATTCCTCGTGTCTTTAAGTAAAATAATGCATCCTCATTAAATGAGCCTGTAGTAGAACCATGAGAGCATTTTACATCATCTGCATAGATTTCTAATTGTGGTTTAGCAAAAATGGTAGCATAATCATTTAAGAGTAAATTTTTGCTGTTTTGGTAGGCATCTGTTTTTTGTGCATTTTTATCTACACGAATAAAGCCGTTAAAGAGCACAAGGCTTTTATCATCTGCGATGTTTTTGTATAATTGATTAGAATGAGACCATCCTGTACGGTGAATTACTGAAGTATTTTGACTAATGATAGTTTGTTTTTTTCCAAAGGATAGTCCAAATAATTCGCATTTTACATTTTCATCATTAATATGAAAAAACAGATTATTTCTCCATAAGGCACTTTGTAGTGATATTTGATGATGCTTTAAATTACTTGATTTTTCGAGAGAAAAAGCAGTATTGTTAATGTTGTATAGGTTGCATGAAGTATTGTTTTGAAGACTTATCCATCGGACATTAGCATATTTTTCAATAAACACTTCTGTTAGATGATTGTAGAAATAGGGATGAGATAAGTTGTTGGCATAATAGTTTTCTAAGATAGTGCATTGTACATCTTTATCTATGATGAATAAAATTCTGTGTTGAGAAAAGTTAGAGGAATCGTTTAGATAATGAGTGATTTGTAATGGATATTGAAGAGACTGATTTATATGAACAATTGTAAAATCTGATGAGTAAGCTGTGTTTAGGGCTGCAAAAAAATCTTTTTGATGTATTTGTGTTTTACCGATGCATTCATTATATTTTTCGGATAAATGATGGTTGTTGTATATTTCAATTCCTTTTTCTATGGCTTGTGAATAGTAATTATTCTGAGCAAGTGTTATTTGATTAGTTTGAAATAAAAAAGGGATATTTTTAATATGATTTTCTTGAATAGAAGAAGAAACAAGTTTTTTGAACCGTTGTTTGAGGATGCTTTGTATGGGGATGTACTTATATGCTTCATCTTTTATGTCAGGAATACCTTGCTCTTCTATGTATTGTAAAGATTCTGTTAATATATCGTTAGGGATAAAGTGAACTTTATTTTTGATTTGACTTAACCAGTCATTCAAAAAATTGTTATATTTTGTTGCATATGTAATCTCCATGATTTTTTATTTATATTCTTAATTATTCTTAGTTACTTAAATGTATCATATCCGCTACTTTCTAATTCCAATGCAAGATTTTTGTCTCCGCTTTTTATTATTTTTCCTTGGTATAAAATATGTACTATATCAGGTACGATATATTCTAATAATCTTGAATAATGGGTAATGACTAACACAGCATTATCTTTGTTATGATAATTATTAATTCCCTTTGATACTATTTTTAAGGCATCTATATCAAGCCCGGAATCGGTTTCATCTAAAATGGATAGCAATGGATTTAAGATAGATAGTTGAAAAACTTCGTTTTTCTTTTTTTCACCTCCACTAAATCCATAATTAAGTGAACGATTGACGAGATTAGCAGGAAGGTCTAATTCTTTTTGTTTTTCTTTCACGAGTTTCAGAAAATCTGATGTTTCAATAGGTTCTAAATTTTGATGTTGACGAATACTATTTAATGCAGTTCGTAAAAATTGAATATTATTTACCCCGGGAATTTCTATGGGATATTGAAACGCTAAGAACAATCCTTCTCTGGCTCTTTCTTCTGCTGAGAGTTCTAAGAGATTTTTTCCATTGAAAATTATTTCACCGTCTGTAACTTCATAACCATCTTTTCCTGCTAATACATAAGATAATGTAGATTTTCCTGAGCCATTAGGTCCCATAATAGCGTGTATCTCTCCTTTATTGATGGTGAGATTAATTCCTTTCAATATCTCAGTACCATTAACGGTAACATGCAAATTTTTAATAGTTAGTAATGTTGACATTGTGTTTTAGTTTTTTGTTTTTGTTTTATTGATGGATTTATCCTACACTACCTTCCAGACTTATTTCTAATAATTTTTGAGCTTCTACAGCAAATTCCATAGGCAATTTATTCAATATATCTTTGCAATACCCATTGACAATAATAGATATTGCTTTTTCTTTATCTATACCTCTTTGCATACAGTAAAACAATTGGTCTTCGGATATTTTTCCAGTAGTTGCTTCGTGTTCTACGATGGCTGTAGTTTCTTTTACATCAATGTATGGGAAGGTGTGAGCCCCACATTTGTCGGAGAGTAATAAACTATCGCATTGACTGAAATTTCGGGCGTTTTTGGCACCTTTACGAATTTGAACTAAGCCTCTGTAGCTGTTTTGACTATATCCTGCAGATATGCCTTTAGATACAATTGTAGAGCGAGTATTTTTTCCTATGTGAATCATTTTAGTGCCAGTATCTGCTTGTTGATAGTTATTAGTTAAAGCAATAGAATAAAATTCTCCAACGCTATTATTTCCTTTGAGTATCACAGAGGGGTATTTCCAGGTGATGGCAGAGCCTGTTTCTACTTGCGTCCAACTGATTTTTGAATTTTCTTCTAAACAAATTCCTCTTTTCGTAACGAAGTTAAATACACCGCCGTTTCCTTGCTTGTCGCCGGGATACCAATTTTGTACAGTGCTGTATTTGACTTCAGCATTTCTGTGTGCAACGATTTCTACTACTGCCGCGTGTAATTGATTTTCATCTCTACGGGGAGCGGTACATCCTTCGAGATAACTGACATAGCTGGCTTCATCAGCAATGATGAGGGTTCTTTCAAATTGTCCTGTACCTGCAGTGTTTATTCTAAAGTAAGTAGAGAGTTCCATAGGGCATCTTACACCTTTGGGAACATAACAGAATGAACCATCAGAGAATACGGCGGAGTTCAATGCTGCATAGAAGTTATCTGTGTAAGGTACTACACTACCCAGATATTTTTTGACTAAGTCAGGATGGTTTTGTACTGCTTCACTAAATGAACAGAATATGATTCCTTTTTCAGCGAGTGTTTCCCTGAATGTTGTTTTTACAGAAACGCTGTCTAATACTGCATCAATAGCTACATTAGGTGTAACACCTGCCAATACTTTTTGCTCTTCAAGAGGAATACCAAGTCTTTCAAACATTTTTAGAATTTCAGGGTCAACTTCATCTAAGCTGTTTATTTGTTTCTTTTTAGGTGCAGCGTAATAAATAATATCTTGAAAATCAGGAATTTTGAATGTAACATGAGCCCAATGAGGATGCGCCATTTCTTTCCAGTATCTGTAGGCCTTTAAGCGATATTCTAATAACCATTCGGGTTCGTTTTTTTTGTAGGAAATAAAGCGAATAATTTCTTCGTTGAGTCCTTTTGGTGCAGTTTCTGCTTCTATATCAAAACTCCAACCCCATTCATATTCTTTATTTATTCTTTCCTTTATGATTTCATTAGACATATTTCTGTTATTTGGAGCAATGATTTATAGTGAGAAACTTTCACCACATCCACAGGTTCTTGAAGCATTAGGGTTGTTAAAAACAAATCCTTTGCCATTTAAGCCATCTGTGTAGTCTAATTCAGTACCTGCCAGATAAAGGAAGCTTTTTTTATCTATTACTATTTTAGTACCTTTGTCTTCAAATACTTTATCATCATCTTTGAGTTGATTGTCAAAATCCAATACATAAGTAAGTCCTGAACATCCGCCGCCTTTGACAGATACTCTCAGAAAAGTATTCTCAGGTTTGTTTTCTTTTTGAATGAGCTCTATTATTTTGTTTTTAGCTCTTTCACTGATAGTAATCATAGTTTAAGTTTTATTTAGAATTATTCTAAATTATTACTTCGGGGCAAATATACCTATTTTTTGGTATATGGTGAGTGATAATTTGTGTTAAATTTTTAATAGATTTTATTTTGTGTTTTTCAGGAGACCAATGAAGATAGTCAAATATAAAATTTTTTTACTGTATATTTGCGTAAAAATGGGTTATGGTACATCAAAAAACATATTATACTAGTATTTTCAATAAAATAGTAATTGTTGCTGCGTTGGGATATTTCGTTGATATTTATGATTTGGTTTTATTTGGAATGGAAAGAGTGGCATCATTAAAAGATATATTGTCTCAAACATTACCACAGTCTGAGTTAGTGAATATGGATAAGTATGTAGAGGAAATTGGGACTAAATTATTGAATTGGCAGATGTTTGGGATGTTGGTGGGTGGGATTGTATGGGGTATTTTGGCAGATAAAAAGGGAAGGTTATCTGTTTTGTTTGGAAGTATTATTACTTATTCACTAGCTAATGTACTCAACGGTATGGTGAATGATACAGATACTTATGCTTTATTGAGATTTGTATCGGGTTTTGGTTTGGCAGGGGAATTAGGTGCAGGTGTTACTTTAGTATCTGAAACAATGCCCAAAGAAAAACGAGGAATGGGAACAACAATGGTAGCCACTATTGGTTTATTAGGAGCAGTATTTGCAGGACTGATTACTTATTATATCAATAACTGGCGCATGTCTTACTATATTGGTGGGGCATTAGGTTTTCTACTATTATTATTAAGAATAGGAGTATATGAATCAGGAATGTATAGTTCTTTAAAACACAGTAAAACAAAAAAAGGAAATTTCTTTTATTTGTTTTCACATCCTCGTGTTTTTTCAAAATATCTCTCTGTTATTATTATTGCTTTACCTGTATGGTATGTAACTTATATGTTAATTCAATTTGCACCAGAAATGACGAAAGCATTGGGGATGAATAATGATAGAATATATGGGGGTTTCTTTAGGGGATTTATCTAGTGGATTTTTAAGTCAAAAACTAAAAAGTAGAAAAAGAGCATTGTATATTTTTATTATAGGCACCATACTGGCTACTGTAAGTTACTTTGTTTTTGTACAAGATTCTTTAATTTGGTTTTATTTTATTGTATTTGTGTTGGGATATTTTGCAGGATATTGGGCAGTTTTTATGGCAACGGCTGCAGAATCTTTTGGTACTAATATCCGTGGAACAGTAGCGACAACAGCGCCTAACTTTGTAAGAGGTTCTGTGCCGCTTATGTCTATTTCTCACTTGTACTTAAAAGACCATATAGGTACGGTGAATTCTGCTGTTGTTATCGGTATTGTTGTGTTTGCGTTGGCATTGTGGTCTGTATATAATTTAAATGAAACATTTCATAAAGAACTAAATTATGTGGAGGGTGAGGAAGATGTGATTCCTTAAAATTTAATCCTTGTTTAAAGTAATTTTTATTTTTTCATTAAATTTAATGAATACTGTCATTCTATTTGCGCTATTTAATTTATCATTGTAGGCAAAATTAAAAATAATGAGAATTTTTAGAGCTGTTTTATTGACTTTATTTCTCCAAATTATTACAATGATTCCATTATATTCTCAAATTATATGGACAGAAACATTTTCAAATGGATGTGTGAGTGGGTGCCTTGCTACTACTTATGGAGGGTGGACGGAAACAACAACCGGTACAAATGATGCTAATTATAATAGATGGTATGTTAGTGGCTCAGAATGTGGAAATAATGTAGGGGCATGTGGTACAAACTGCGGGGGTACTGATCCTTCTTTACATATAAGTAATTATAGTAGTGATTCCAGAGCAGTTTATGCTAATAACACAACCAATCGTCGTATTCAGTCTCCTGTTATTAACTGTACGGGATATTCTAATGTCATGTTATCATTTAATTTTATCCATAATGGTAATTCAAATGGTCCTGATGAGTGCGCTGTACAGTATTACGACGGTTCATCATGGACAAATTTAGGTACTCTGCCTAAAACAGTGGGTGTTTGTTCTCCTGAAGGACATTGGACAAACTATACTATACAATTACCAGCGAGTGCTAATAATAATCCTAATGTAAGAATTGGATTTAACTGGAAAAACAATGATGATGGCGTAGGAACAGATCCTTCTGTTGCTATTGATGATATCGTACTTTTTGTAAAACCCACTGTATGCTATAATTCTGGTTTTGCTCCTTACAATGGTGGAGGGTGTACCAATAATTGTATTCTCTCGGAATATTCTGGATTTACATCAATGTGTACAAGTTTTTTGGGTTGTAGTGGTTGCCCAAGTACAGGACCTGTTATGACTCAGTTGTTTACTATTCCATCTGGGTGTACAGCTACCCTAACAGCTGCTTTTCAAAGGAGATGTAATGGTATAGGTTGTTCGGCATGTACTTACTCATGTAATGGTTTAAATGCTTCTAGTGGTTGTTGTAATTCAGGTATGGATGGTAATGATTATTTGAAAGTAGGAGGTAGTTTAGCACCTGTGAGTACTAATACTATTAATTTATCTGGTGGATATACTAGTGTTTGTGGCTCAGCAGCAGGAACTACTGCTTTTTCAACTAGTGGAAATACAATTACAGCTACAGGTAGCAATAATGGAGGTGCGGTTATAGAGTATGTTCAAACAGGAGGTATTCTTTTTTTAGAAGGGAGATCGAATAGAATGGATGAGATTACTACATTTACATTGGCAATTACAAACACGTGTAGTTGTAGTGATATTCTTCCTGTTGATATTCTTTCTTTTGGTGCTGATGTAAAGAATAATACTGTTGAATTAAAGTGGCTTACAAAATCAGAAAGGCATTTAAGCCATTATAGATTAGAAAAGAGTAGAGATGGCGTTCATTTTGCATGGTTTGTTAATGTACCTTCTGGTAATTCGGAGGGTGAGAGGATATATTCTGTAATCGATGACAATCCGTATGAAGGTATTAGTTATTACAAATTAACGGCAGTAACTAAAGATAGTGTTGATGAGAAATACATTTTACGAGATGTATTTTATCAACTTGATTATCAACCATTTTCATATCAGATTAATGAGGATGAAATCAAGTTTTTGTTTGCATGCACTAACAATAATGGTTTTTTTAAGATGTATGATATAAGTGGAAAAGAGGTTTATAGAATAGATAGTATTGATAAGATGGAGTATGGATTGGATAAAAATACTTTTCAGTCAGGTATATATATAGGCGTTTTGTTTGATGGTAAGAAGTATATTAAAAATAAAGTAGTGATATATTGATAAAAGTATTTTTTAATTTTCCTGTTTTCAAATAAAAATAATTAAGTTTGCCCAAATTTATTATGGACATGGGCACTAAAATTCTTGTGATAGGTGCGGGTGGACAAATAGGCATTGAACTATGTGAAAAACTTAATGAATTATATGGTGCTTCTAATGTTATTGTTTCTGATATAAAAACCATTGATGCTTTGCCCGTAAATCTATTTGAACATTTAGATGTTTTAGATAAAAACAGATTGTTTGAAGTAGTTAAAAAAAATCAAATACAAGAGGTTTATTTACTTGCGGCATTGCTTTCTGCTACGGCTGAGCAAAAGCCTGAATGGGGGTGGAATTTGAATATGAATGGTCTTTTTAATGTTTTAGAATTGGCAAAAGAAAAACATATTCAAAAAGTTTTTTGGCCTAGTTCTATTGCAGTTTTTGGTCCTCATACACCCAAAAAGAATACGCCTCAATACACAGTTATGGACCCTAATACAATATATGGTATTAGTAAGTTAGCAGGTGAGAGATGGTGTGAGTGGTATTATCACAAGTATCATGTAGATGTCAGAAGCATTCGTTATCCTGGGTTAATTGGTTGGAAATCTCAACCGGGTGGTGGAACTACTGATTATGCAGTACATATCTTTTATGAGGCCATTAAACATAAACAATATACTTGTTTTTTGAAACCTGATACTATTTTGCCAATGATGCATATAGAAGATGCTGTGAGAGCAACTATTGAACTGATGGAATCTCCCGCTGAAAAAGTGAAGGTTAGAAGTAGTTATAACTTAGCAGCGATGAGTTTTACTCCTGAACAGCTTGCTGAAAAGATAAAACAACATATTCCGGAGTTTAAAATAACATATCAAGTAGATTTTAGACAAAGTATAGCGGAATCGTGGCCGCATTCTATTGATGATTCTTTTGCAAGAGAGCATTGGGGATGGAATCATCATTATGATTTGGATAAGTTAGTAGTAAATATGTTAGAAAACATTAGTAAAAAATTATTGAGTTAATAAAAGAGTCTTACCAACTTCCTCCGGAGCCTCCGCCACCAAAACTACCTCCTCCGAAACCACTCCACCCGCTGCTATCAGAGGAACTCCATGATGAACTTCTACCACTGCTATATGTGATACTCCCCCAGTACTTAGGTCTTCCAGATGTATATACGCCTTTGTTTTTTTCTTGATATACTATGAGTATAATAATAATAATAATGATGATGATGGTTATGATTTGTACCCATGTTTTTGCACTAATGTTATCATTAGGTAAATCTTTTTCGCTGATTTCTTTTTTTGCTAACTTCATTAGAGCATCTATACCTTCATCTAATCCTTCGTAAAATTTTCCTTTAGCGAATAAGGGTTGTATAATAGTTTCACGAATTTTTTTAGTGGCTAAGTCTGGAATGACACCTTCTAATCCTATCCCTACGGCGATAAATAATTTTCTTTCGCCTGCTTTACCTGTTGGTTTAATCAGAATAACAATGCCATTATCTTTATCTTTCTTTCCTACACCCCATTGTTGACCAATGAGAGTAGCAAATTCAGCTGGTGTATATCCTCCAAAATCATCAACAACAACTACTACAATTTGATTACTTGTTTCTCTGCTAAACTTTTCTAATTTTTCTTCAATGATATTTGCTTCGTCTTCTGACAAGAAATTTGGAAATTCTTTCGAGAAGTTATTGTATAATTTTGGAGGATTAGGTTTTGGGGGGATTTGAGAGATTATAGTAGATGAATAGAAAATAGATGATAACAGATACAAATAAAGAATAAATGCATGTAATAAATTTTTTCTAAATATTTTTTGTATAATGGTCATTGTAATGTTGTTGATTAATAGGATATTTCATTAGATAGTTCATCAGGATTAGATTCAGTAGGAGGGAAGTATTTTGCTAATGCTTCTCCTACTTTCAGAATGCCATTGCACAAAGCTTCACATTTGTTATGATTTTTCTTGAATGCGGGAATGATGTCATTGATAAGTTCATCCCAGAATTTTTGAGTAACCTTTTCATGTATCCCTTTATCTCCAATAACTGCTATTTTTTTATTCCATACTGCAATGTAAAAGAGTACTGCATTTTGATGAATGGTTTTATGCATTTTTTGTTTAAAAAAAATTTTTTGTACCTGTTTAATGGGATCTCCTAAACAAAAGTTTTGTATATGTACTTTTATTTCCGCTGATGTGTTTTTTTCAGCATTTATAATAGCCTGAATAATTTTTTCTTTTTCAGATGGTGTGAAAAAATTTTTAGCTGTAGGCATTAAATTGTTAGCTTTTAATGATAGGGTTTCAAAAATACATAAAGTATTGGGAATTTAATTCATTATTTTGCGCCAATGAATTTTAGTTTTCTTACTAAAAATATCTTGTATTTATCATTCATTAGCTTTTTTACAGATATAGCTTCTGAATTGTTATATCCTATAATACCTTTGTATTTAAGTAGTATTGGAGTGGGTGTATCTGGAATAGGTATAATAGAAGGAATAGCCGAAACTGTCTCAGCATTGAGTAAAACTTACTTTGGAGTATGGAGCGATAAAATTAAAAAGAGGAAAATTTTTATTATCATAGGATATACTTTAAGTGCTGTTAGTAAGCCATTAATGGTTCTTATGCCGAATATATTATGGATTTTATTGATGAGAGTTTCGGATAGATTAGGTAAAGGGATTCGGACTGCACCAAGAGATGCTTTATTATCAGATGAAACTATATTTGAAAATAAGGGTAAAGTCTTTGGATTCCATAGAAGTATTGATACTATGGGAGCTGTTGTAGGTCCTTTTATTGTATTATTATTACTTTGGTCGTATCACTGGAGTTACACAAGTATATTTTTAATATCAGTTATTCCTGGTGTTTTAACTATCTTCTTATGTTTTTGGGTTGTTGAAAAAAAAGTTAATTACTCCATGCACAAGGAGAGAATGAAAATAAAAGATATATTTTCGTACTGGAGTAGGAGTAATAAAAACTATAAAATACTCACTATTTTGCTTATTGTTTTTTATGTATTCAATAGTAGTGATATGTTGTTGTTATTAAAAGCAAAAACACATGGAGTTACTGATTATAAGATAGTATGGTTGTATATTATTTATAATTTATCATATGCTGTATTTGCTTTTCCATTTGGAATGATAGCTGATAAAATAGGATTGAAAAATACCATTGCTTTTGGATTATTATTTTTTGGGATTGTTTATACAGGAATCTCTTTTTTTCAGACATGGAAAGGTTT
>FWWM01011820.1_pt1 | contig 14782 bp, 10 predicted proteins | sample 2228351 | NCBI WGS metagenome assembly FWWM01 (sample SAMEA103939774, study PRJEB20133) | metagenome | reverse complement strand
GTTACTAGAGATTATGTTAACCCTAACAGTTACCATGAACCACCACCAAGCTTAGGGAGACCTTCACATGGGTTTGCAGCGAGGTGTATAGGCATATCTCAAAGCCTCCTTTTTACCCCGATAAGATATGCCTAAAGATAAATATAAATTACAGCTAAATTAAAGATAAGAGTGAGTTACAGGCTTTTTGTTCTAAACAGTATATCTAGCTGTCCCGAGCGAGGCCTCTCTATGGCTATTCTCTAGAGTTTCTCCAGACCAGGAATCGATCCATGGTCTGTTGATATGCCTATAGCCTGAGGCCTAGCTCCTCAGAGCAGGATAAGGTAGTAATAGTTATAACCTAACACCCATTATATCTGGGATGAGCAAGAGTTATTGGGTGTAATGAGTTTATTCTTAATAATCTTGTAGCGTATATTTGATAGGGATGGTTTGGGTTCCTTGCAAAAGATCCATGGGGTCTTCGATGTAGATTCTGTTGAAATATCCTCACAAAAGATCCTTTTGAGGCTTGATCTAAACTCCCCAATAGATCCTAGGAGCAAGAGGATCACAGACGATTCTAGGATCAAGGCCCACGCTGAGAGCGTGAAGCTCCTCCTGGATAGAGGCGCTGCCATAGCAATCCTAGCCCACCAGGGGAGGCCCGGTGATAGCGATTTCACAACCCTTGAGGAGCATAGTGAGAGGCTCTCTAAATACGTTGGCCAGGAGATAGAATATGTGGAAGATATAGTAGGCCCCTACGCTATAGAGGCTATATCCCGCTTGAAGCCTGGAGAAGCTATTATGCTTGAGAACGTGAGGTTCCTAGCAGAGGAGATGATCGAGGCTCCTCCCGAGGATCAGGTTTCAAGGATCTATGTTAGGAGGCTCTCAAAACACTTCGATCTCTATGTTAACGATGCCTTCGGAGCTTCCCACAGATCCCAGCCAAGCATAGTTGGGTTCCCCGTGGTTATGAGAGGCATCGCCGGCCCCTTAATGGTTAGAGAGCTCACCGAGATCTCGAAGGCATTCTCGGAGGAGAACAGGCCGAGGGTATTTGTACTGGGGGGAGCCAAGATCCCCGACACAGTTAAGGTTATAAGGAACATAGCCTTAAGAGGAGCTGCAGATGCTATCCTCTTGACAGGCCTTGTGTCCCTGTTCTATCACATGGCCCTGGGAACAGATCTGGGGCCTGACAATAGATCCTTCCTAGTCTCTAAGGGCTACGACAAGCTCTTCGAGGAGATAAGGGCTACAGCCAAGCTCGGATCGAGGATAGCTCTTCCAAAGGACTATAGAGTGCTCAGAGGGGGTTTTATAGAGAACACACCGATAAACGATCTCAAGAAGGGTGGGAGGGCTTTAGACATAGGTGAGGAGACCATCGAGGAGTTCAGCGGGATAATAAGAAGAGCAGGGGCTGTTGTGATGAGAGGGCCCGCGGGATATATAGAGGACGATAGGTTTAGAGCCGGAACCGAGGCTCTTCTGAGAAGCGCCCTGGAATCAAAGGCCGGTGTGATCATAGGGGGCGGGCATCTGGGATCCATGGTTCCCAGTAGCTATGATAGAAACAGGATCCTCATATCCACGGGCGGGGGAGCCTTGCTAACACTCCTATCAGGCGAGAATCTACCAGCTATAGAGGCTCTAAGGATATCTGCTAGGAGGTGGTGGTGATGAGCATAAGGATAGCTATCAACGGCTTCGGGACTATTGGGAAGAGGGTTGCCGATGCTGTGTCTAAGCAGAGCGACATGATCCTTGTTGGGGTTTATAAGAACAGGCCCAACTACGAGGCCTACACAGCATATATAAGGGGCTACCCAATATATGTGAGCCAGGAAAAGGCGGGGGAGTTTGAGAAGAGAGGAATACCTGTGAAGGGGGTGCTTGAGGATCTCTTGAAGAAGGTAGATGTAATAATAGATGCGACACCATCAAAGGTTGGCGAAAACTATAGATCCCTCTACCAGAGGGCAGGGGTTAAGATGATCTTTCAGGGGGGTGAGAAGGCCTCGGTAGCCGATGTGAGCTTCAACGCAATAGCAAACTATGAGAAAGCACTGGGAGCAAGATCTGTTAGGGTTGTTAGCTGCAACACCACAGGGCTTGTTAGAGTGATAAGCGCTGTTTCAAAGAACCTCAAGGTCGAGAGGGTCAGGGCATATATTGTTAGAAGGGCAGCGGATCCCAAAGAGATCGGTAGGGGGCCAATAAACTCCGTAGTCCTAGACCCGCCAAAGATCCCGAGCCACCATGCTGAGGACGTAAAAACAGTTCTGGGGAACATAGATATAGTTACAATGGCAGTTGCGGTCCCCACCACGTTGATGCACACCCATATGATCACGTTCAAGCTTGGCGAGAGAACAACAAGATCCAGGGTGATGGATATGCTTATGGAGACGCCGAGAATAGCTCTAGTGAGCTCAGAGCAGAGCGGAATAACATCGACAGCAGAGCTAGTAGAGGTTGCTAGGGATATGGGGAGGCTTAGAAGCGATATATACGAGAACATAGTGTGGGAGGAGAGCATAGATGTAAGCGGCGACGAGATCCACATGATCCAAGCAATACACCAAGAAGCAATAGTAGTTCCAGAAAACATAGACGCGATAAGAGCCGTAACAGGGATAGAGAAGGACTGGAGAAAAAGCGTGTACAAAACAGACTACAGCCTCGGCATCGTAAAGAACTTCGCAAAACCATAGAGATCTCCCTCTCAGATTTTTAATATCAAAGCCCCCATGACCTAGGGGCGTGGGGGTGTGAAGCCTATAGTCTTATCTAGGATCTCAGTGAGAGACTGATCTCATCAAAAGTTCCCAAGCAGAACAATAACCCCCGCACCAAAGGTCTAGTTTCTCTCGTAATTTTATGGAGAGGCTTGGAAGCAAAACTTCTCCCTGTGCTGTTCTCTAGCCGCTACCCCTTTCAGGCTCGGTTTATAGTAAGCCCCCCACAAGTATATTGAAGCCCAGCTAGGTAGTGAGGCTAAACCTTAGGCTCTTTTAGCTTCTTCTATAACTTCTTCAGACGATATTTTTAGGCCACCTTCTATTGCTCCAAATGCACAATAGCGCGCTGAGATCTGGAACCCATAATCACCACCCACTATAGGCTTGCTGGGAGTGTTGGAGATCTTGTGGTAAGCCCCACCAACATCGATCAATATGTTTCTTAATATCAGATATCTCCCTATAGGCTCTGCTAACAGCTCATCGGGTCTCTCGACACCTTGATAACCTGCTCCGAAACCGGCCCTGCTTCTCCTACCCCTATTAACCCTATCGATAGACTCTAAGAGAGCTGAACAGCTCTGTCTCGCCACACCCACCGGGCCCGTAGAGGACTGTGAGGTTAAAAGATAGAGAAAGATTAACCTCGGCAACACACTCGAGGACAGACCTAGCCTCACCCTCCCTATCTACGAAATCGATAAGCCCGACCCCACCGATTTTCACCTTCCGATCAAGAAGAGCGCCTATAACCCTCTCGATATCCCAGATAGCCTTACCCTCTGCCCCCGCTCTTTGGCATCGTTGTTCTTCATCGCATCCCCCACGATATTCTCCAAAATATCCTAGGCCGGGTCTATAAAATTAAGAAATTATATAGCTGATCGATGGTTAGGCCTCTAACGATCTTCCCCGCGATGAGGGCCGGGCTCCTGGCTATAAACTCTCTGCTTTCTATGGTCAACATGTCCCCGCTATCCTTATAAGGGTGCTGTTCATATCGGTTCCCATTTTCTTAACATATGAGAAGAAAGCAGGATCCAGCTCTATGAAATAATCATCAGGCGTCTCGACCGTGACGCTGTAGTTCTTCTCAGGCTCCATATACACTATCTCTTTGGCAACATCGCCCACACCCTCTATGGGGGATATTCTGAGTAGATATAGTGGAAAGGCCACGTTCCTCATGGTGAATATAACAGTGCTTCCAGGTGTGACGGGGAGTCTGAAGAGCATCCCGACAGCCCCTATGTTTAGGAAGTCGGTGCTGTTTTTAAACATATACCCCTCGGCCCACTTGCTCGGTGTGTCTGCATAGTATAGCTTTGCATCGACCATATTGATCCTGAGGCACACGGTGATCCAAGAGCTTTCTCTAGGAGTCTGTGAAGATCCCTTGCTGCTTAGATCCCATGTCCTCGATAGATCTGTAATAAATATAGCTAGAAGGGCTAGCAGTGCTATGGATATCGAGATATATAGCTTTCTATTCATAGCCCGGATAGAGCACCTCTCCAGATCTAGGGATTGGTTGCAAGGCTACTAAGTATTCTGTAGATCTGCTCGGGCTTTATAGGCATCCTGGTTATCCTAACCCTTGCACCAGCCCTTCTAAGGGCATCCTCCACAGCCCTAACAATGGCTGGCGGGGCGGCTATCGCTCCTATCTCCCCAACCCCTCTTGTTCCGTGGGGATGCTTCGTGGGCGTCTCCTGAAAGATATTAACTATATCTCCGGGTATCTCGAGGGCCGTTGGGATCATATAGTCGGCCAGGCTCGGATTCCTGGGATACCCCTGATCGTCGTATAGGAACTCTTCGTAGAGAGCCTGCCCTATAGCCTGGGCTATTCCACCAACCAGCTGGCCCTCTATGAGCATTGGGTTTATAGCTCTTCCAACATCATCTAGAGATCTATAGGTGGTTATCCTAACCCTCCCAGTCTCTCTATCTATCTCAACAGCAGCAACATGTATCCCAAACGGGAACACGGGCCCCTCGGGGTTATAGTAGCTTATAGCCTCGAGACCGGGCTCAACGCCGCGTGGTGGTGAGAAATAGGCTCTTCTGGCAACCTCTTTGAGTGTTACATACTTATCCGGGGTTCCACGTACATAGAATCTGCCGTTCTCAAACACGAGATCCTCCTCCCTTGCCTCGAGAATGCTTGAGGCTATCTTCCTAGCCTTCTCAAGAACCCTCATTGTCGCCTGGATCACGGCTCCCCCGCCCACGGTTATTGTTCTGCTCCCAGCTGTGATCACCCCTCTGGCTATGAGATCCGTGTCTCCCCAGAGAACCCTTATATCCCCTATATCTATCCCCAGGATATCTGCAACAAGCTGTGCGAAGCCCGTGGCGTCTCCCTGCCCGTGAGGCGTGGATCCACTTATAACTGTTACCCTGCCATCGCTCTCTATCCTCACAATAGCGCTCTCATAGGGGCCTCCAGATGTAACCTCTACGTAGAATGAGAGGCCAACACCAACCACCCTGCCCCTCTTAGCCTCCTCATCAGCCCACCTCAGAAGATCCCTGTAGCCAAGCTTCTCAACACCCCTTAGGAGTGTTGATGGATAGTCACCGGAATCGTATCTCATCCCACCACAGTTTCTATATGGCATCTCGCTGGGCCTTATAAGGTTCCTCAGCCTCAGCTCCACAGGATCTATGCCGAGCTCGTTGGAAACTATATCCATTATCCTCTCTATGAAGAAAGCGGCCTCAGGCCTCCCAGCACCTCTATAGGCCATGAGGGGGGTCTTGTTGGTATATATGCCGAGCACCTCTATAGAGGCGTTCTCTATCCTATAGGGCCCTGTAAGCATCCTGGCGCATATGAATGGTAGCTCTGTTCCCCATGGATATGCACCTAGATCGGCTATTATCCTCCCCCTAAGCCCCAGAACCCGGCCCTCCCTGCTCACGGCGACCTCGAGCTCTGCATATAGATCCCTTCCCCTGTTGGTGCTCACGAAATCCTCCCACCTGGTTGAGAACCACTTGAGAGGAAAGCCTGTCAGTATGGATGCCAGTGGGACTAGGTACTCCTCATGATACCTAGCTATCTTTGCACCGAAGGCTCCCCCAACATCCGGCTGGATCACCCTTATCCTGGGCACGCCTATCTTGAGCTTCGACGCTAGCTCCTCCTTGAGATCATAGGGCGTCTGTGTAGAAGACCACACTGTGAGGGTATATCCATCATACATAGCCGCAACCCCTCTGGGCTCCATTGGAGAGGGGGCCACGCCCTGGCTGTAGAACTTCTCCGAGATCACTAGATATGCCTTTGAGAACGCTGTATCAACATCTCCACACGAGATCCTCTCGCTTGTTGCTATGTTCCTCTCAGCAGGCTCGTGGATCTTTATATCGCTCTCCATAGCCTTATAGGGATCTGAGATAGCTTCTAAAGGCTCATAATCGATGGAAACGAGATCTGCAGCGTCCCTCGCAACATATCTATCCCTAGCAATGATCATGGCTATAGGCTCTCCAACATATCTAACTTTACCACTTGCTAGAAGAGGCATAGGCTCCGATCTAGCGTCTTCGAATGTTATTGGCTCCACGAACCCCTCAATATCTTTGTAAGTATATATTGCGATAACTCCTCCCAGCTTCTCAGCATCTCTAGCATCTATCGATACTATTCTTGCGTGGGGATATTGAGATCTTATGAAGTACGCGTAGAGGCTTCCCGGGAGCTTGAGATCGTCTACATACAAGCCCTTCCCAGTTATGAGCCTCGGATCCTCTATCCTCTTAACCCTCTTACCAACATATCTCCCCGCGAACAGCTCCTTTGACAAGCGCGCCCTCTGTAGATAGCGCTTGGGGATATATACGATTATCACCCCAGACAGAGGCTATAGAGAATCTATAGAGAGTATTATAGGGGTGGTAAGGCCTATTATGAGGTGTACCCGGTGGAGAAGCCCTCACAGAGGCTTTGGAAAAGCATTGAGGATATATATGAAGCCATACTGAGGCACCCATTCATAGAGGGCCTCGCAAAGGGGGATCTTGAGATAGAGTCCTTCAAATACTACGTGATCCAAGACTCGCTATACCTTAGGGACTTCTCACGGGCCCTTGCAAGGCTCTCATCGAGATCTAGAAGGGATGAATGGATCTCGATGTTCGCTGATCATGCTAGAAACGCTATAGAGGTTGAGAAAAGCCTCCACAGATCCTTCCTCTCCGAGTGGGGGTTGGGTGAAGAGGATCTAGAGAAGATCCCACAGTCCCCTGTTAACTATGCATACACAAGCCACCTCCTAAGAACAGTCGCCGAGGAGAGCTACGAGGAGGCCATAGCAGCTGTCCTCCCATGCTACTGGATCTATCTAGAGGTTGGGAAACACCTCGAGAAAAAGGGATCGCCAAACCCGCTGTATAAGAGATGGATAGATACATATTCATCAAAAACCTATGAATCGATAGTGAGGATGGTCCTAGAAGTGGCGGATAACGTGCTGTTGAGGGCAGAGAGCAGCAGCTGGATCAATATTGAGAGGGCCTTCAGAATAAGCTCTATATACGAGTACCTGTTCTGGGATTCTGCATACAGACTTGAAAAATGGATCTTCAGCCTATGAAGATCCTAGCAATGAGCGAAGCACAGCCACCACTACCATAGATAAGTAGAGCATCTTAAACAGGCTAGAGAGCCTGAAAGCGGTGCCATAGAACCCACAGAAGACGAACTAGGCTGGCAAAAATCTATAAAATAGCTTTAGCATGTTTGTAGCGCTGTTGCCAGCGATCCTTGTTATCGAGGTTCTAGGGAGCATAGAATTGAAAAGAATAGATCTCGGTTTTAAAGATCCTGGCTGGTGGCACGATTTTATCCATTTGGGAAAATATATTGATTATATATGGTGGCCTGCGGCGAGGCTAGTGATTCTTTTTTACAGGATCTCCGTGGCTTGTTGGAGGCTTTTCGCCTATTTCTTATAAGTTGGGTTGTGATTACTATTCAAGGCATGTTTGCCTAGAGAAGCGATCTCGTCGATCCTCTTGATTGGGAGTGGCGGGATAAAGATAGCTGAGGCGGCTGAGTTCGACTACTCAGGCTCACAGGCTCTCAAGGCCCTGAGGGAGGAGGGTATAAAGACAATCCTGGTGAATCCTAACATAGCAACTATACAGACAAGCCATGTTTTTGCAGATAGGGTATACACGATCCCTATAACTCCTGAGTATGTTGAGAAGGTGATCGAGAGGGAGAGGCCCGACGGCGTATTAATAGGGTTTGGGGGGCAGACAGCTCTAAGCGTAGGTGTGGCTCTCTGGAGGAGGGGTGTTCTCGCAAAATACGGGGTAAGGGTTCTTGGAACCCCTATAGAGGGGATAGAGGTTGCGCTCGAGAGAGGGCTTTTTAGAGATGCAATGAGCCGCAATGGCCTTCCAGTCCCGCCGAGCAGATCAGCCTCGGATCCTGGCGAGGCTCTCGAGATAGCTAGGGAGATAGGGTTTCCTGTAATAGTTAGGGTTAGTTTTAACCTAGGCGGCGGTGGATCTTTTGTTGCGTGGGGCGAGAGCGAATTCAGATCAAAGATCCACAGGGCCTTCGCCCACACCGGCCTGGTTAGAACTGTTCTTGTGGAGAAGTATCTTCATCACTGGAAGGAGCTTGAGTACGAGATCATGAGGGATAGGAAAGGCAACTCCGTGGCAGTGGCGTGCATGGAGAACATGGATCCCATGGGTGTCCATACAGGGGACTCGGTTGTTATCGCCCCTTGTCAGACGCTAACAAACAGGGAGTATTATATAGGCAGGGAGTCCTCTAGAAAGGTTGCACATGTCATCGGCCTCGTGGGTGAGTGCAACGTCCAGATAGCCCTGGATCCTGGTGGTGAGGAGCACTATGTTATAGAGACGAACCCCAGGATGTCTAGATCAAGCGCCCTTGCAAGCAAGGCAACGGGGTATCCGCTCGCATATATAGCCGCTAAGCTAGCCCTGGGATATACTCTCGATGAGCTTCTAAACAAGATAACAGGCAAGACCTCAGCGCTCTTCGAGCCCAGCCTCGACTACGTTGTGGTAAAGATCCCCAGGTGGGATTTGGAGAAATTCATCGGATCTGAGCAGAGGCTTGGGAGCGAGATGATGAGCGTTGGCGAGGTAATGGCGATCGGGAGAAATCTGCACGAGGCTCTGCAGAAGGCTGTCAGGATGCTCGATATAGGGGAGCCGGGCGTTGTTGGGGGCTCCTTCTATAATAAGGATCACAGTGTCGATGAGGTTATAGAGGCTCTGAGGAGCAGGAAGCCGTACTGGGTGCTGTGGGTTGCTAAGGCTGTGAAGATGGGGATAGGGATCGATGAGATCTATAGGCTCACTGGGATTGATAGGTTCTTTCTAAGGGTTATCAAGGATATTGTTGATCTCTATGAGGAGATCAGGAGGAGAGGGCCCGGGGTTCTCGGCAATAGGGAGATGATCCAGGAGGCCAAGATCAAGGGCTTCTCCGACGAGCAGATAGCCAGGGCCATAGGGCTTGATCCAGGCGCTTTTAGATCCCTTAGGGTGAGGTTAGCAGGACTACCAGCTGTTAAGCAGATAGACACCCTCGCTGCTGAGTGGCCTGCACAGACTAACTATCTATACACAACATATGGGGGCGTTGAGGATGATATAGATTTTAAAGGAGCTGAAAAGAAGATCCTGGTTATAGGCTCCGGGGGCTTCAGAATAGGCGTCTCCATAGAGTTCGACTGGGCCTCTGTGAACTATGCCATCGCAGCGAGGGAGATGGGGTATGAGGTGTCTATGATAAACTACAACCCCGAGACCGTTAGCACGGATTGGGATATATCTGATAAGCTGTACTTCGAGGAGATCTCTGTTGAGAAGATCCTTGATATATATGAGAAGGAGAGGTTCGACTACATAGTAGTCTCTGTGGGGGGCCAGATAGCGAACAACATAGCTAGAAAGCTTGAGGAGATGGGGCTGGGGATAGCTGGCACAAGGGGTACCAGCATAGATATAGCTGAGGATAGGGCTAAGTTCAGCTCCCTCCTAGACAGGCTGGGAATAGATCAGCCTGCATGGGCTAGGGCAATATCGATAGAGGATTCACTGAAAGCGGCTGGGGAGATAGGGTATCCAGTGATAGTCAGGCCCAGCTATGTGCTGAGCGGAACCTCGATGGCCATAGCCTATAACGATCAGGAGCTGGCCTTGTACCTCGAAAAAGCAGCTATAGTGTCTAGAGAGCATTCGGTAACTATAAGCAGGTTTATAGAAAACGGAATAGAGGCTGAGATAGACGCTGTAGCCGATGGTAGGGGGCGCGTGATAGGGGTTGCTATAGAGCATGTCGAGAGAGCGGGTGTTCACAGCGGCGATGCTATAATGGTTATCCCACCCAGGAGGCTTGATAGAGGGATCGTTGCTAGAATGAGGGAGATAGCGGTGACCCTAGCCAACGAGCTCTCGATAAAGGGGCCCTACAACATACAGTTCATAGCAAAGGATGGCAGGGTCTATGTGATAGAGCTTAACCTGAGAGCAAGCAGATCGATGCCCTTCTCAAGCAAAGCCAAAGGCGTGAACCTTGCCGAAGCAGCTGTTAAGGCGACCATAGGCCCCGGCCTCAAGATCGAGGGCGAGTTCTGGGAGCCTGAGAGCAGGGCGTGGGCTGTTAAGACACCACAGTTCTCATGGGCCAGGGTGAGGGGTGCATACCCATTCCTAGGGCCTGAGATGAGGAGCACGGGAGAGGTTGCGAGCCTGGGCTATAGCTATGAGGATGCTTTGATAAAGAGCTGGCTCTCAGCCACACCAAACAGGATTCCCAGGGGCTCTGTGATTATATACAGCTATGTTGGGAGAGACCATGCAGATCTAGCTGAGGCAGCGAAGATCCTCGGAAGCTTCTACAAGCTATACACCCTCGAAGGAGCAGAGGTTCCCGGGATAGATAACGTGATCAAAAGCGACCAGGCTGTGGAGAAGATAATAAGAGGAGAGATAGACCTCGGAATAACCACAGGATACACACCAGCTATGGATTATAAGGTTAGAAGAACCCTCGTCGACATGAACATACCAACAATACTCCACCAAGACACCGCAAGAGAAGTTGTAAAAGCCATCGACTGGCTACTGAGAGGAGGCAGAGTAACGGTGCACGAGCTCAAAGAATACTGGGCTAGAGATATCTGAAACCAAAAACATGGCTGTCCACGCGTGTTACAACCGAAAGCCTTGTCCTTTAGGGCGGGGATGGGGTATATACCTCACTTAATATATTATACGATGATCTCCAGGGACCGCTTCCCAAGAAGGGGCCCATAGATCTAGGGCCCATGCCGTCTTCCCACACCAATGATCACAGAGATCCGATAAGCCCGAGCCCCGAGAGGGGTGGGGGTAACGGGCCCGAGACCAGGCTCAGGGAGAGCTTTTGCTTCCAAACATCCCCACACAAAGGCTGGGGAAACACCGCCCTGAAGGGCGGGGCTTTCAATTTTGATTTAATGAGCAAGTAGTATCGGCCTTCTTCTGGGTAACGTAGCTATCTAGATCTCGGTATGTGCTTTGATCGCTGCCTATGTTTTTTATCTTTGGTGGTGAGGGTTGTTGGTGGTTGTTTGGAGGTAAATATAGATCTTCTGGTTAGGAGATATATGGCGATAAGGCACTCCACGTTGGGAAGATATAGTGAGGTTGATGGTGCTATATATTATCTCACAGATGTTACCGGGGAGCAGATCCTTTGGAGAGCCTATAGAGCGTCTAATGGCTATAGATACGATATAGCTTTTCCGTGGGATAGGAGGATCAATGGTTACAGGATATCCCCCGCAGGGGCTATAGCTTTCTCAACCGATGCCGATGGTGATGAGAGGTGGTCTATCTATATATACAGGCAAGAAGATCTCGGGCTCGTTAGCGGTGAGGATGGGAGTATAAACAACCTCGGCGAGTGGAGCCCCAGCGGCAGGTTTCTGAGCTATAGCTCTAACTCCCGCAACGGGGTTGATTTTGATGTATATGTATATGACTCTCTAACAGGGTCTAAGAGCCCTCTATATAGGGGGGAGGGGATAGTTAGTGCCTCGAGATGGCTCAACGACGATCTCCTGCTCGCTGTTAAGATGAACACGTACCAAGACACAGATCTCATATTGATAAACAGGAGGGATGGGAGCGCTGTTAATCTAACCAAACACGAGGGTGAGGCGATAAACGGGAGCCCGGTCCCGATAGATGAGAAGCACTTCCTATACATAACAAACAGCGGCGAGGAGTTCACTGGAATAGCTCTATACGATCTTGAGAGGGGCTCGTGGAGATATATTGTTAAGGAGAGGTGGGATGTAGAGGATCTAGATTATAGGGATGGGAGGATACTCTATAGCGTTAACGAGGATGGGGAGAGCGTGCTCAAGCTATACACATTCGAGGGGAGAAGCCCCATCGAGATCCTGAGGCCCGGGGGGGTTATAGAGAGCATCGACATGTATGGAGAAGGAGCTGTGCTATCGATCAACTCGCCCAAACACGGCCCCGAGATCTTTGCAACAGATCTCTCAGGGCTTATCGAGAGGGTGACCTACTCGCCGAAGATAGGTGTCTCCGAGGATTCATTCCTATCCCCCGAGATCTTTAGATACAGATCCTTCGACGGACTAGAGATCTCGGGACTATTCTACAGGCCCCATAGAAGAAAAACAGATCCCCCGCCAGCGGTTCTATACCTCCACGGAGGCCCCGAATCCCAGGAGAGGGTTTCCTTCAACAGGGTTCACCAGGTTCTCCTATCCCTAGGCATAGCTATTGTTTCCCCCAACTATAGGGGATCCTCTGGCTATGGCAAGAGCTTTATACATCTAGACGATGTTGAGAAGAGAATCGCTACTGTCTACGACTCATACCACGCTGTCGAGTTCTTAGCAGAGAGGGGGGAGATCGATGTTAACAGGCTGTGCGTGATGGGCGGATCCTATGGGGGGTATTTAACGCTGATGATGCTGGTAACATACCCAGATCTATGGAGATGCGGTGTAGAGATAGTGGGCATAGTGAATCTCCTGACATTTATAAAGAACACGGGGGCGTGGAGGAGGAGATACAGGATCACAGAGTACGGGGATCCAGAGATCCACAGGGACATAATGATCAAGCTGAGCCCCATAACCCATGTCGACAGGATCAAGGCCCCCCTAATGGTTATCCACGGGGCAAAAGACCCCAGGGTCCCCGTGTCAGAGGCTGAGCAGTTAGTAGAGGCTCTGAGGAGCAGGGGTGTTGATGTGAAATATATAAGGCTTGAGGACGAGGGCCACGGGATCTCTAAGGTGAGGAACAGGGTGGGGATATATGCGGAGGCGATCAAGTTTATATATGAGAGGCTCTTTGCAAAATAATACTTAGATCCTTATTATGGTTGCCTGGCCAAACCTCCCAAGATCCACTCTATCCCCTGGAGAGCCCTCAGCCAGGATCAGCCTCATTCCGATCGGCCTCCCCTTAGTCTCCGATATCGCTAGAAGATCCCGGATAATGTTTCTCAGAACATTGCCAGAGAGAGCCTGCCTCTTCGGAACAACAGCCATATCCACGCCGGCAACACATATAGAGGAGAAGGCTATAAGATCCCTCAGAGCTATCTTCCCCTCCACAGCCCTCTCCTTGAGAACACTGTCCTCCTCTACGGGGAGCATGATCTCGTTGTAACCTGTGCTCCTAACCCTCCCGGAGAGATTTAGAATAGATCTATTGATCCTCCTGATAGCAGCTATAGTCCCTGGCAGCGGGATCTCTTCCCCCGAGAGGATCTCAACTATCCTTGAGACGCTCTCATCCATCCAGGGTGATAGGGAGAGATCCATTCCCCTATACCTAACACCAACTATCCTTGAGACGCTCTCAAGGATCCCTTCAAGGCCTCTTAAGAGATCCTCCATGAGATCTTCTCTGCCCCTCCTAGCAACCAGATCCTCGAAGTCCTGTGCATATCTAAGAGCAACTGTGAAAGACACCTCATCCTCAATCGTAGCTGATGCTGGGAAATAGGGCGTCAGGATCCTTGAGCCATATATGAGGGCAAGCCTTGTATGAAGATCTGTTCTTGATATTGAGTAGAAGCTGGAGAGCTTCCTATAGGCATCATCTATATCGCCCTCATCCCTAACCAGTATTGATGAGAATGCGAAGCCTAGATCCTCCATGCACCTCACAAGATCCAGGATCTCTATGTTGCTATCAGAATCGATATTGAATGCTGCTACGAAAACACCCTCTAGAGAGCTTCTGGCCTTTCTAAGCTCCGAGCATATCTCAACAAGATCTTTTTGGTCTGTGAGAGGTGGCAGAGAGATCCTCTTGCTCCAAACCCTATACCCCCTATCCTCGATCAGCTTTGCAGCGCTTCTCAGAGTATCAGACCATCTCGAGATCTTCTCGGGCTCTGTTATGTGGAGGGTGATGCTCCTTATGATCATTTGGGGTCACTATTATATATGCTCTAGGCCTAATAATAGCTGGTCGGGCTTGAAGATAGTAATCCTGGATCTAGATGGGGTTCTGGTGAGGATAAAGAGCTCGTGGGGATATATGCACAGCTATTTCGGCTCATCCCAGGATGAGATCTATGAGAGATACTCCTCACTCTATTCCAGCGGCAGGATAAGCTATCTAGAGTGGATGAAGGCCGATATAGAGCATCTTTTGAGAAAAACTGGGAGGCCTATATATAGAAGGGATCTCTATGAAGCATTCTCCAAAGTAGAGATCTATGACCACTCGTTCGAGATAATAGATATGATCAGGGGGAAGAGGGCTGGGGCAGCAATAGTGAGCGGCGGGGTTAGCCCTCTTGCCCAGAGGGTTGCGAGAGAGCTCGGGATAAGGTATGCCTTGTCAAACATACTGGTTTTCGACGAGGATGATAGATTGCAGCCCGGCGGGATACCCTATGTGGAGCCTTTGAAGAAGGGCTTTGTTGTTAGGAGATTATTGAGGGTTCTCGGGATCGAGCCTAGGGATGCTATGTTTATAGGGGACTCCCAGTGGGACCG
>FWWM01009201.1_pt1 | contig 14795 bp, 11 predicted proteins | sample 2228351 | NCBI WGS metagenome assembly FWWM01 (sample SAMEA103939774, study PRJEB20133) | metagenome | reverse complement strand
TTAGGTTTTGCTCCCTCCATCTTTTCCCCTCCTTTTTCTTTCATCTCCATTTTTCTTCATCTCCATTTTTCTTCCCTTTTCCGTTTCCGTTTCCGTTTCATTCACCTCTCCAGAACGTGTATGGTTTATGTCGCCACCAGTCTTTGTTTTTCTCCCTAATGCCCAGGTCATCCGCGATACAGCAAGCGGTAACATATCCGGAGCCCAGATGAGTTAAAGAGGCTGGCCAAACACCTTGTGAGAAATAGAGCCCGGCAATGGATGATCGATTTGGCATTCTACCTTGATACCACTGGGCTCCGCTTACATCTCCACCGAGTTCGTGTCCTAAAATAGCGGATGGATTCCTCCTCCAATTATCAATTGGAGTGTAATATGTGCTTTTGAGCACTTTTTTGGTGAACCCCGGAGCTAAGTTCTCAAGGATTCTCATATGTTCTTCATGCATCCTATCTGTAATCTCTCTTGAGTCCCATGATTTGACCCCCCCATAGCGTCTTAGATTTATGGGATACTCAACTTCAAATACAATTACTGATTTGCCCCCCTGCATCCTTGTTGGGTCAACGGGAGCTAAGTTATATATTTCACCCACGTCCCCCGCAACTCCAAAGATTTCCTCATTTTTGATGCGCTGGAATGATTCTATTGCGTGTCCCCATGAATCCCATGCCCGCAATGGGAACGCACATTCTTGAACGTCAGGGTTCCAGCTCTTTGACCCCCACTCAGGTATACCCTCTATCAGAAAGTATGAAGTGAAGGCGCAGTGACCGGTCATATCCCAGTTTTTCATCTTTCTCCAAAGCTGATAGTCTGCTTTCTTTATATTCTCTTCTCCTAATATCTCAACAGATATTGGTGGGCTTGTGTGCATAACGATTGCGTATTTTGCTTGGATTTCATCAAATGGATACGGTGAGCTTTCATCTAAGAAAACCCCTTTTGGTTTTCCCCCCTCCCACCATACTTTACTGACAGGCGCGTTCAGGAGAAGTGTCCCGCCATAGTGTCTGAAACATCTGACAAGCGAATGAACAAGGTTATGCATTCCGCCTTTTGGTACCCCAATTGCTAATGCCCATGCCAAAGCTGTCATAACCGCACCTTCCCCTTTTTCTGACGGATCACCAAAAACCCCAATGTTAGCTGCAGCAAGTGTAGCTAACCTTATGAACTCGTTCTCATATAGTAATTCAATCATCTCAAGTCCATTCATTGTTCTCATATCTCTCTCCGAAAAACCCATATACTTGCCTAAAGAAAAGAGGTAATCTTCACCTTCATCGGTTGGTGGTGAGAAAACAGCTTTTTCGGCTATTTCAGGAAGGTCCGGAAGGGTCTTGGTCATTATTTCTATGAAGGTTTTTGCATCCTTTTTACTGAATTGTGCGAAAGATTTTTCTGTTAAGTATGGGTCAGAATAGAACAACACGTTTTTGTCGCGCCATAATGCACCGGACAAGACTTTTGGGATTATAATATCTAAACCGAACTTTTTCAGTTCAAGGTCCCCCCATGCTGGGCTCATTACGATGAAGCAAACTCCCGCATGTGTGTCAACCGGTATTCCCGCTCCAAAAATATCCTCAGTGAGAGCAAATGGACCACATTCATTCCTCTTTTCCAAAACTGCGACTTTCAATCCCGCTTTCTGCAGGTAGCATCCGCAAGCGAGTCCGTTTATGCCAGCACCAACAATGATAACATCATATTCTTTTCTCATAATGAAAAATTATAAATATCTTTTTATAAAGTATGAATTTTTACTAAAAACTTTATGGTCAATTTTTAATGGTCAATTTTTATTAAAAGCTTTGGTTCCGAAATTAGAGTAAAAGAGATGAACGGAAATCTTTATTTTCTGTTTTCCTTTCTTTCAATTGCATCAATAGGGATAAGTGGACTTTTGGTTGTTGCGGGCGTTTTCAGTATAAAAAGAGAAAGAGAAAGAAAAAGAGAGAAAATATCACTTCACAGAAAATTCATGCTCTCTGCTACTTTTTTCTCTTTCCTTTTCCTCATACTTTATCTTCTGAAAGTCCTGCTTTTTGAGCCAGTGCGTTATCGGGGCGACTTCAGAACTCTTTATCTTATCATCCTTACCGCACATTCGCTTCTTGCCACAGTAAATATCCCTCTTGTCATCTCAACATTGTTTTTTGCTTTAAAAGGAGATTTCGCAAGACACAAGAAAATCGCGCGCATCACAGCACCGTGCTGGATTATCACTGCTGTCTCGGGATGGATAGTATTTGCATTCCTGGTATCAGAATGACATTCGCTCTTTTAGCAATTTTAGCGAAGAAATTTTCACCTTGAAAAATCAGAGAGCGTCTTGCGGATTACACGGGCGGATTATACGGGCGGATTACATGTGTGGATAAACGTTTGATCCAAACTCCATTTTCAAACTGTTTTACGGAATATATCTACCTAAATATTTTTGGACAAATTCCGGGAGCTTCCACCACTTTTTCAAACCTAAATCTTCGGCAACCACATTGGCACAAATATAACCTGGACCAGCAGTAATCATGCCACCAGAATGAACACTCGCTCCACATACATACAAACCATTTATAGGTGTTCTTGTGTTTGAGCACATACTGTTTGGTCTGAAGTATCCCATCTGAAGCGGATTGTATGCTCCGTGTTTTATTGAGCCTCTTACCATACTGATTAACTTCCTTTCAATATATGTTGGAGGATAAATATACATAGTAACTATGTCAAGATTATCTACGAACATCTTCCACTTATCAATGCATCTTTTTGCATATTCATCTTTAATTCTGTCCCAATCTGAGGTGTAAGGAACAAGGCATTCCCATCTCCCTGTGTTATAACCTTCCGGTGATTGAATAGGATCAAATATGGAGGGGTAGGAGACGTGTCCCATAGGTTCTGGCAAATAACCACTCTCGATCGTCTTGAGGTATCTTACAAGCTCATCTTCTGTATCATAACCCAAAAAGGTTATTAGGGAGAAATTCACTTGTGGATTTTTACTGTGGTATTTTGGTGTCCCTTTCAAGCCGGTGTGAATTGTGAAGAGAACTTTGTCTTCCCACTGCCAGTCCTTGACTGCTTCTGCAAGCTCATGGGGTAATTTTTCTTCTCCGATGAATTTGAGAAATGTCTGATTTGGGTCGCAAGTTGATACAACTATGTCAGATTCAAATTCTCTTCCATCCTTGAGTTCTACACCTTTCACTTTTCCGTTTTGAAGGATAATTTTTCTGACTTCAGCCATTTCCAGAACTACTCCTTTGCCTGAGCCGATGAATGCTTTGAGCAGAGCGGAGGATAACCTGTGGGAACCTCCGACACAAATTCCGATGTTATTCATTCTTACCACGTAAAGTGGAAAAAGATATCCAAGTGGTTCATCTATTGAAATTCCCCACATTGCAAGAAGGTTTATAAGAGCCATGCGAACCCGTGAATTTTTTATCCCATACTTATCTAAAATCTCCTGTGGAGTCATATCAGCTATCTCATTGAGTTTACGTCCGATTTCGTCTTTTTGGAGAGCCAATGCTTGTTCGAGCGGGGGAAGAGGTGGGAGGTAAGTTGCCGGAATAATTATCTCATTTGTTATCTTCTGGAATTCTTCATACATTTTGAGGAAATTTTCAGCGTCGCTTTTGCTAAATTCGGATATAGATTCGGCGGACTTCTCAGGTTTGTGGAAAAAGACCAAGGCACTGCCATCGTCAAACAGGTAAGAGATTTGGACATCGGGGAATATATACCTCACTCCATATTTAGATAGTTCAAAATCTTTCCAAGGTGGCATGATCTCAGCCATAAGGTGATAAATTGCGTGCAAATTGAATCTAAAGCCGCATATCTCTTCGGTGTTCAGGCCACCCCCCGTTTCGTGCCTCCTTTCAAGAAGAAGAACACTTAATCCCGCATTAGCAAGATACGCAGAACAGGTCAATCCATTGGGACCAGCTCCGATTACTATTACGTCAAACTTTTTACCTTCCAACTTTTTACCTTCCATTTTCTTCAGCTCTCCATTTTTTATCTACGCCAAGATTTCTTGGAAATCTGCTCAGGTTATTTATATACCAGTGCACAGCTTTTGCTCTCCACCACTCCCTCTCTCTTATACCCATATCTTCTGCTACCTCGCAGGCTGATATATATCCGGAGGATAACCAAGTTGCTCCCATAGGATGAATCGAGTTTGATAGGTAAAGACCTTTTATGAATGTCCTTGAAGCTCCTTTGACTATAACACCGGGAAGTGGACGATATGTGAAAAATTGTTCAGGAACCATGGAACCACCGAGCCAATTTCCGCGAATTGCTGAAGGATTATTCCTGTAAGTATCCAGTGGCGAATAAACAAAAACATCAATGATGTTTTTCTTGAAACCGGGAGCGTATTTTTCGAAAGTATTTGTTATCTCCTCCGCAAGTTCTGATTTTATTTTATCCCATATCTGGAATCCTCCTTCCAATCTTTTCTTTCCCCACCTTATCGGAGCTGGTGGGACATCAAACCATACGAATGCGGTATGACATCCATCAGGTGCCTGAGATGGGTCGGCTATTGTCGGAATAAACCAGTTAGCTATGATATTATCATGTATTCTTCCGGAAACTAAACTCACTGCAAATCTTTCAAGTTCATCCTGAGTTTCTCCGCCAAAATATCCCATAAAACATCGCTGAATTCCCGGGTCAAAATCTGCCGATTTCCACACAGGTGCTTCCTTTAAAGCGTAGTGAACTCCAAACAGAACCTGCTCATCGTAATAGAACCTCTTTATCATAGAGAATAGTTCGTTTGGTATGTTCTCTCCTCCGACAAGGAGAAATGTCGGTAGCAGAGAAAGGTCGCTTATTACCCTTTCTGCATATATTTTCTCACCGGGGTAGAGAGCAATTTTTGAGAGTTGAACACCCTTTACCTGACCATTTTCGACTAAGATTTTATCAACGGGACAACTTGTCAAAATTTTTGCTCCATTTGCGATACAGGCTTTTACAAGTGCGTGTGTTAGCATATGTGAACCGCCTTTGAGTTGATGGACTGGGAATACGGGACCGGCCATAGCTGCAAGTGCTGCGCATCCGAATGCTCCAACCCTTCTATGAATAGGCGGAAAACCACCGATCCAACTTAAAGAAGCCAGTAGTGTCTTTATGTAATCCGACTCAAAAATTAGGTCTAAAATTTGGAAGCCATTCATTCCAGCGGCATCTTCTGCTGTGATGTTTATTCCCATCTTTTTGGCGAGCTCGATGTTTATTGCAAGAACTTCATCTAATAATTCCCATTTTGGTGCTTTGAAAAGAAAATCATGTGTGTATCGCAAGATATCTTCCCATTTCTCAATAAGAAAAGATGACATTTCAACCAGAGTATTTGCGTCTTTTTCTGATAGCTTCATCCAATTTTTCACTGTATCTTGTGGGTTAACACCCAAAAGAGCGCACTTGCCGTCCAGAAAAGTTTTTCCATATACATAGTCTGTGATCACGGGTTCAAAGCCATACTTTTCAAGTTCAAGGTCTTCCACTGCTGGGCTTATTGCTGTTATCATCCATGTTGCATGAAGGTTATGCATAAATCCAGGGATTCCGGGTTCATCGGTTGAGCAGTGAGCACCGCATTCTCCTCTCCTTTCTAATACAATGACCTTTGCACCTGCTTTCGCAAGGTAAGCAGCGCTGGTCAGTCCGTTGATCCCACCACCAACAACGATAACATCAAAATCCATATTATAAAGTTATACCGAATGGAAGGTAGGTTAAGAATTTTTCAAAAATTATCAATTATCGAAGTTATGTGCATTTGGCATCGGAATCTTTTTGTAGCATTCGGACATAATTCCATGTTTTTTCCCATCCCACATTCTTAACCCAGTGAACAGTATGTGCTAACAACCGCATTTCCTGCTCTCAGCTTCCCAACCCTATCTTCTCAATCCCAGCTTCACAATTCCATCTTACCCATCACGGCTTCCCCAATTCCGGCTTCCTCAATCCCAGCTTTCCTCCTTATTTCGGTTTCATTTGTAAATTTGTAAATTTGTGATTTTGGGATTTTGTAATTTTGAGATTTTGTAATTTGTAAATTTGTGAAAACATCTGCTCCGCTGCTTTCTGTGATAAACACATAACTTCTCTTTGAAGCCTTTATTTTCAAAGATGGGATTTTTAAAAAATTTTCTGATTTAGTATTCAAATATTTCTTGCTCCGTTATTCTGATTTCTGAATTAAAATGTTTGGAAATTTTTTATGAGCAGAGGAAATGTAGCATAATACTTTAGTTATCTTCTTTAGTTATCTTTAAGTTTTATTTGGATATGCTCGGGCGTGCAAAAAAGAAGGTTCTTTACCTTGAAATCGGTGGGAACATACCAAAAATAAAGAGTTTCTATGATATAATATGGCATAAACCTTCTTTTACCGATATAATAGTTGCTATTTTGGAAGTTGGGAGGAAAGCCGATAATTTTGTTGGGGTCTTTGTTGATATATCTCCTTCAAACCTTACGCTATCTGAGATATGGGAGGTCAAAAGAGCACTCGAATTCATCAAGGGTGTGGGAAAAAGGGTTATTGGCTTTCTGAGGTCAGGTGGTATCCACGAGCTTTTCCTCGCAGATGTCTGCCAGAGAACCTTTGTTCCTTTAAACTCTAAATTTTTCCTCACTGGATTTTCCTCTGTTCTGACCGCAACCGGAGCTTTGTTGAAAAAATTGAAGATTCGTGTTGATGCGATAAAAAGCGGGAGACTCAAATCAATACCAGACATGATAACGAAGGAGGACATACCAGATGAGCTGAGACGAGATATGAAAAGGTTGCTCTCTGAAATCAAGACCGCTCTGTGTTCTGAGACTTCGAAGTTTGAACCTGATATTTACTTTTCAGGTATTCTGAGCTCTCGGGACCTTATATTGCGACGGGCTGCTGATGTTATCACTCAGGATACACCTTACGACATAATAAAAAAGGAGTTCGGAGATGCAATCGATACTGTCTCTCTGCGGAAAAAACCTTATCTTTTGAAACTTCAACGCGAGAAAAAAATAGCGGTTCTAAATATGTTTGGGATTATATCCGAAAATCCATCTCCCGGTTTTATAAGTACCGGATATTTTTCACAGATTATATCAAAGCTCACAGCGAACTCATATGTTGATTCGGTTGTCGTTAGGATAAACTCAAGAGGTGGTGATGCGGGTGTTTCAGAAAACCTCAGTGAAAAAATAAAATCAATGAGCAGAGAGAAGAGAACTGTTGTATCAATATCATCGGTGGGAGCTTCGGGGGGATACATGCTATCTTTATTTGCGAATTCCGTTTTCTCAACCCCTCTTTCTCTTGTGGGTTCAATAGGTGTTTTTCTGCTCAAACCATATATTTCTGAGCTTATGAAATGGATCGGGATAAAAACTGAGGTTATGGGAGAAGGTAAGCTAAGCGGAATGTTTTCTCCATATAGGGAACTTGGACGTGCTGAGAGGGAGGAACTTGAGAGGTTCGTGCAAGATGAGCATGAAAATTTCATAAAAATGGTATCTGAGGGGCGGTGTCTTCCGCAAGAACATGTCAGGAAGATCGCAGATGGTTCTGTCTTTTCTGGTAAGAGAGCAAAGGAACTCAAGCTTGTTGATGATAATAAAGCTCTTTCTGATATACTCAATGAGCTTGACGCTCACAGGGAACTGCCAGTTGAGGAATACCCAAAGATAACTCTTTCAGATATCCTGGGGCTTGGGGGGTTCGCAAGTTTTTCGGGGGATTTGACGGTTCGAGCTGAGGTTCTCCATCTCCTCAGTCTTCTCGGCTTTCTCAGACATCCGATACTTCTGAGCTATATTCCTTTATCTCCGCCATGAAAAGCAATAAATCAGAAGATAACTGAAAATAGTAAATTCTTTAAGACAGAATTTATGACTTATTTGACTTTGGAGTTTTCATATGCCTGACATAAAGGATATTGGTTTGAAGGATATAGGGAAGAAGAAGGTTCAGTGGGCTTTCTCTGAGATGCCGGTTTTACGCCTTATAAGGGAGGAGTTTGAAAAAGATTTACCTCTTGAGGGTATCAGGATTGGCTGTTGTCTGCATGTTACATCTGAGACGGCTAATCTTGTTCTCACGCTCAAACGAGGTGGGGCTGATGTTTCCCTATGCGCTTCAAATCCTCTTTCAACTCAGGATGATGTTGCAGCGTATCTCGTTTCGGAGGGTATAGATGTTTATGCTATGAAGGGTGAATCAAACGAGAAGTATTATGAGCATATAGAGGCGGTTTTGCGTAAGGAACCTAACATCACTGTGGATGATGGGGCAGATCTCACTGTCGCTGCGAACAGGAAAAATGTTATTCCGTGGGGGGGAACAGAAGAAACCACTACAGGAGTGATAAGGCTTAAAGCTATGGAAAAAAAAGGAGTTCTCAGGTTTCCTGTTATAGCGGTCAACGATGCGTATACCAAGCACCTTTTTGACAACAGATATGGAACTGGACAGAGCACGATAGATGGAATATTGAGGGCGACAAATATTCTCCTTGCTGGTAAAAAATTTGTAGTTGCGGGTTATGGTATGTGTGGTAAGGGCGTAGCGATGCGGGCGCGCGGACTCGGAGCACATGTCATAGTTGTTGAGGTTGACCCAATAAAAGCGCTCGAAGCTGTCATGGACGGATACGAAGTTATGGATATGGATACCGCTGCCCAGGTCGGAGATATATTTGTCACGGTGACAGGCAATAAAGGTGTAATAAGGCTTGAACATATAAAGAAGATGAAAGATGGTGCCATCTTAGCTAACTCGGGTCATTTTGATGTAGAGATAGAGGTATCAAAGCTCAGGGAATTTTATCCCTCAAGTGAAGTGAGACCATATGTTAGGGAATATAATTTAGATGGTAAGCGGATTTATGTTCTTGCGGACGGGAGGCTTGTGAACCTTGCGGCGGCGGAGGGACATCCTCCCGCGGTGATGGATATGTCGTTTTCAAATCAGGCTCTTTCAATAAAGTTTATAGCACAGAACAGGGACAAACTCGAAAAAAAGGTATACAGGGTTCCTCAAGAGGTAGACAGACGCGTCGCCGAGCTCAAACTGATGTCAATGGGAATAAAGATAGAGAAACTTACCCAAGAGCAAATAAAATACCTTGAAAGTTGGGAAGAGGGAACATAGCAGGTAGCAGAACAAAAATTTCAAGTATCAAATTCAAAGCAAATTTAACAGGGAAAACAAAGAAAAAATAATATTGTTTATTCCGAATTGAGATTATATGCAGAAGGTTAAAGTTGCAATTTTAGGTTGTGGAAATGTTGGGAAATATGTCGTCAAAAATTTGATTGAGCTTGGAGAATTTATAAAGAAAAAGCATAATATTGACATAAAGATAACGAAAGTTCTTGTAAGGGATAAAACAAAAAAGAGAGTATGTGATGGTTTCAAGATACCGGAGAATCTCCTCACAACGAGTTTTGCGGATGTGATGAAAAGTTCTCCGGATATCGTCGTGGAACTTATAGGGGATTACAACACTGCACGGGCGCTGATACTTGAGAGCTTGAAAGAAAATAAGAAGGTGGTTACTGCGAACAAGTTTGTTATCACTCTTGACGATGAAATTTTCGGGAACACAAATGTCTTTTTTGATGCCTCAGTAGGAGGTGGTATACCGATAATAAGAAACATAGAACATTCACTGAATGACGAAATCGAAGAAATAACGGGAATCCTGAACGGCACAACAAACTATATTCTCTCTTCTATGGAAGATGGACTTGATTTTCAGAGTGCGCTCAAGAGAGCTCAGGAACTCGGATATGCTGAGCCTGACCCATCATTTGATATAAATGGTCTTGACGCAGCTCAAAAGATTTGCATTTTATCAGCAGTATGCTTTGGAATAAGAGTGAGACCAGACGGTATAATCAAGGAGGGTATATCAAACATAGATAAAATTGACATTGATTTTGCTCGAGAGTTCGGATATTCAATAAGACCGATTGCGACAATAAGAAAGAGGTATGTAGGTGGAGATGAGAAGTTTGAGATTGCGGTTTATCCGGCTCTTTTGCCTTCCGATAGCCCTCTCGCTCAGGTGAAGGGAAATCTTAATGCGGTTATAATCAAAGGAAAGCGCATTGGCGAATTTTTCATGAAAGGGGAAGGCGCAGGAGGAAATCCAACTTCGATCTCAGTTATTTCTGATATAATAGAAGCTGCAAGGACAAATCCTAACTCGCAGAGAAAGAGGGAGTTTTTCCCACCCACAGGAAGAGTTATTGAACCAGATGATATAGTCTCAAAGTTTTATGTGAGAATTGAGGTTGTCGACAGACCCGGTGTTCTTGCGAAAATAGCAGGTAGCTTTGGAAAAAATAATGTGTCTATTGAATCTGTGTTACAAAAGGGACGTGGTATAGGAGCAAGGGGGGTTCCCATATTCATAATAACACATGAGTGCTCTGAGAAAAACTTCAGAATGGCTCTTGAAGAGTGTTCAAAACTTGATGTCGTCCTCGGAGCTCCCTTCTTTCTGAGAATATATTCCTGAGAATGAGAATATATCAAGGAAGGAATATATGAATATATAACTCAAACAAAAATATGTGAACTATAAACCATGAAATAGTGGATAAAACTTTTCCACCTATAAGGTTCTGCTCAGACCAAAAACTGTTTATCTCAAACTTCATAACATAAAAGACTTTTTATAAGGTTCGGCTTAGACCTGCAAAGCGCTTCCCCTTTCAATGCCTTCTATAGCTCAAACTCAGGTCGCAAATTTATTGCGCTGTTTGTGTATTCAGACACTACTGAATGAGGAAAGAAAAAGATTGGGTGGATAAATCGTGAATAGAGGATAAACCCTATAGATGACGAACCATGTAGTATCTCTGCTCATCAAAAATGGATAAAAAGAAAATAAAAGAGGCTTATCGCGAAAATGCGGTAATAATGTTTTTTACATTTTTTATTTTTTTGTTTTGTTTGACCTCTGTTTTGAGAATTTTTCCCTAAGCTAAGTCTTGAAATTACTATAACATTTTGATGCTTCCGAAATTTGACCATAGTTGGGACATTGATGAGAACTCTGCGAAACAGCTCCAGATGGAACTCGCTAAGCTTGTCCGACAGGAGCCTCTTAACAAAGATATTAGGCTTGTCGCTGGTGTTGATATATCATATAATGTTGGTACGAATATACTTTTTGCAGGTGTTGTTGTTCTATCTGCGGATGATTTTTCAATAGTTGAAAAGGTTGTTGTAGTCAAGGAGGTGAATTTTCCGTATATCCCCGGGCTTTTATCTTTCAGGGAAACACCTGCTCTTAAGGATGCTTTTGCAAAGGTGAAAAATGAGCCAGATGTAATATTTGTGGATGGTCAAGGCATTGCACACCCGAGATTTTTCGGAATAGCATCGCACATAGGGGTGCTTTACGATATATCAACGGTCGGCGTCGCAAAAACTATTCTCGTTGGACAACCAGATTTTTTCCCATCAAAAGAGGGAGAATTTTCAGCTTTACGTTTCAAAGGTAGGGTTGTCGGAGCCCTTTTGTGCACAAAAAGCGGTCAAGATCCGGTCGTCGTATCGGTGGGACACAAAATAACCCTTCAAGATGCGGTTGAGCTCACAAAAAAATTTACCGCTGGATTTCGTATCCCTGAGCCAACAAGACTCGCTCATATAATAACGAATGAATACAGACGAAAATTCCGGAGACGATAGCCTTTTTGCATTTTCATTTTTAGTGAAACTTCAAATTAAGATTTGATTTATGCTTCTTCCTGAGGAAAAAAAGATAGTAATAGATGAGTTCAAGAGACATGAGAACGATGTCGGTTCACCCGAGGTTCAGATAGCTATTTTGTCAAGAAGAATAAAAATACTTGAAGAACATCTCAAAAAACACAAAAAAGACTACTCATCAAAAAGAGCACTTTATATTCTCATAGCAAGGAGAGCAAAACTTCTGGAATATCTGAGCAGAAAAAATCCCGAAAGATATGATTTTGTGATACAAAAACTTGGTCTGAGAGCTACGAAGTAATAATTTTTTTGAGGATAAAAATCTTTCTTAGTTAGCGAACATGAGGTTTGATAAATATACCTCTCGGGCGCAGGAAGCAATAGAGGAAGCGGCGGAAGAAGCTAAAAAAAGGGAGAATGGAGAGGTCTTTCCTGAGCATCTTGCATACGTTCTTGTCAAAGGCCCGATGAATGATGTTATATCTCGTATCACCCGAAATACGAACTCCCTTATATCAAAAATTGAGGAAGCAATTGCACATCTACCGAAGGTTTTTGATGATTCCGGGGAGGTTTACATATCGCCACAGCTGAGACGTGTCCTTGATAGAGCTGAGCAGACCGCAAAGAAGATGGGTGATTCATATGTCTCAACAGAACATCTCATTATCTCTTCTATGGAACATGAGACTCTTTCACACATTTTCGCATCAGAAGGTATAAGCCCTCAAGATGTTCAGAGAGTTATTTTTGAGTTGAGGAAGGGTAAGAGAGTTGAGAGCAGGGAAGAGGATATAGGTGAAGGAGGAGCGCTCCAGAAGTATGGAAGGAATCTCGTTGAGCTTGCACGCCAAGGGAAAATTGATCCGGTCATAGGTAGAGAAGATGAAATAAGACAGGTTGTTGAAGTTTTGATGAGACGCACAAAAAATAATCCAGTCCTCATAGGAGACCCGGGTGTTGGAAAAACCGCTATTGTGGAAGGACTTGCGCGGAAAATAGCTATGGATGATGTTCCTGAACCTCTCCGCGGGAAGAAATTGATCCAGCTTGATATGTCCTCCGTCCTTGCGGGAGCAAAATACAGGGGGGAATTTGAGGAGAGGCTTAAATCTATTTTGAAGGAGGTGCAGGAATCCAACGGTGAGATAATCCTTTTTGTAGACGAGGTTCATAACATTGTTGGTGCGGGCAGGGCAGAGGGACAAACCATGGATGCTGCAAATATAATGAAGCCAGCTCTTGCGAGGGGTGAAATAAGACTTATCGGTGCAACTACTGTTGATGAATACAGAAGGTATATTGAGAAGGATCCCGCACTTGAAAGAAGATTACATCCGATATATGTCAGAGAACCTACGGTTGAGGAGACAATTTCAATTTTGAGGGGCTTGAAAGATAGGTATGAGGTGCATCATGGTGTGAAAATATCCGATGCTGCGATAGTCGCTGCTGCAAGGCTTTCTGCAAGATATATTCAAGATAGGAAACTCCCTGACAAGGCGATAGACCTCATAGACCAGTCTGCGTCTTCTTTAAGAATGCAGATAGAGAGCGTTCCGACTCCAATATACGACCTTGAGAAAAAAGTCTCCGAACTTGAAGTTGAGAAGCAAGCACTTTCAATTGAACTTTCAACCGCATCAGAGAGGGAGTCGAAAGATATACGAGAAAAAATAAAGAGAATAGATGAGGAACTCTCAAACCTTAAGGAAAAATTGTCGCGTCTTAGAGCCAAGTGGGAGAGAGAGAGGGAGCTTCTCGGTAAGATAGGTGAGATCAAAGATAAGATTGTGGAACTTGAGCATGAATCTGAAAAAGCCATAAAAGAGGGGAATTTTGAAAAAGCAGCTCGTATAAACTATGGGGAAATACCGGAGCTCAGGAAAAAACTTGAGGAGCTTAACAAGGAGTTTGAAAGTATGAAAGAGAGGCTCGTATCAGATCAGGTTACGGAAGATGATATAATGAGAATAATATCAAAGAGAACTGGAATTCCTGTTGAGAGGCTGAAGGAAGAGGAGGCTCAGAAACTTATAAAGCTTGAGGAGTTTCTGTCAAGTCGTGTTGTGGGTCAAGACGAGGCGGTTCGGCTTGTTGCAAATACAATAAGGAGGGCGAGAGCAGGATTTTCTGACCCGCGCAGACCTTTGGGTTCTTTTCTCTTCCTTGGTCCCACTGGGGTAGGGAAAACCCTCACCGCAAAAGCGCTCGCAGAGTTCCTCTTCGGAGACGAAAACGCAATGATAAGAATAGATATGTCAGAATACATGGAAAAACACTCAGTCGCAAAACTCATAGGTGCTCCCCCAGGATATGTGGGATATGAGGAGGGAGGACAGCTCACAGAAGCGGTGAGAAGAAAACCTTTTGCGGTCATATTGCTCGATGAAGTCGAAAAAGCTCATCCGGAGGTGTTCAATATACTTCTCCAGGTGCTTGAGGATGGACGACTCACTGACTCAAAAGGAAGAACCGTGGACTTCAAAAACACCGTTATAATAATGACATCAAACCTCGGAAGCGACATAATAATGCGTGAAGATTTTGAAACAGCAAAAAAAAGAGTGAGAGAACTTATCATGTCGTACTTCAGACCTGAGTTCATAAACAGGATTGATGAGATTGTTATTTTCAGACCCCTTACACGTGAGATGCTTTTTGAAATAGTCGAAATTCAGCTTAATGAAATCAAGAAAAGAGCGGTAGAGAAACGCATAAATCTCAGATTTACAGATAAGCTCAAGGAATTTATTGCCAATGTAGGTTATGACCCAAATTTTGGAGCAAGACCACTGAGACGCGCTATCCAAAAATATGTAGTTGATGAACTTTCCATTAAAGTGATATCGGGTGAGATATCCGAAGGTGAAGAAATAATCATAGATTATGATGGTCAGCGAGTTGTTTTCAAAAAGTCCGAAGAAGACAAAGGAAAAGAAAAGAAAAGAGCAACCAAGCATTGAGTTGGTGTGCTAACCCGAGCTCTACTGGTATCCATCCTCTTGAATTTATGAGGGTCAAAACT
>FWWM01011798.1_pt1 | contig 14805 bp, 17 predicted proteins | sample 2228351 | NCBI WGS metagenome assembly FWWM01 (sample SAMEA103939774, study PRJEB20133) | metagenome | reverse complement strand
TGTCTAGATTTCATTGCTAATATTGGTATATCTGGATTTCATTGATATTCGAGTGTCTAGATTTCATTGCTAATATTGGTATATCTGGATTTCATCGTTGATGTTTGAGTATCTGGATTTCATTGATATTCGAGTGTCTGGATTTCACTGCTGATATGATATTCGAGTGTCTAGATTTCATTGCTAATATTGGTATATCTGGATTTCATTGATATTCGAGTGTCTAGATTTCATTGCTAATATTGGTATATCTGGATTTCATCGTTGATGTTTGAGTATCTGGATTTCATTGATATTCGAGTGTCTGGATTTCACTGCTGATATGATATTCGAGTGTCTAGATTTCATTGCTAATATTGGTATATCTGGATTTCATTGATATTCGAGTGTCTAGATTTCATTGCTAATATTGGTATATCTGGATTTCATTGATATTCGAGTGTCTGGATTTCAATGCTAATATTGGTATATCTGGATTTCAATGCTGATATGATATTCGAGTGTCTGGAATTTCATCGTTGATGTTCGAGGATCTGGAATTCACTGCTGATATTTGAGTGTTTGGAATTTCATTGCTAATATTGGTATATCTGGATTTCATTGATATTCGAGTGTCTGGATTTCAATGCTAATATTGGTATATCTGGATTACATCGTTGATATTCGAGTATCTGGATTTCATTGATATTCGAGTGTCTGGAATTTCATTGCTAATATTGGTATATCTGGACTTCATCGTTGATATTCGAGTGTCTGGATTTCACTGCTGATATGATATTCGAGGGTCTGGATTTCATTGATGATATTGAGTATCTGGAATTTAATTGCTAATATTCGAGTGTATGGATTTCATCGTTGATATTCGAGGGTCTGGATTTCATTGATGATATTGAGTATCTGGAATTTAATTGCTAATATTCGAGTGTATGGATTTCATCGTTGATATTCGAGGGTCTGGATTTCATTGATGATATTGAGTATCTGGAATTTAATTGCTAATATTCGAGTGTATGGATTTCATCGTTGATATTCGAGGGTCTGGAATTCACTGCTGATATTCGAGTGTCTGGAATTTCATTGCTAATATTGGTATATCTGGACTTCACCGTTGATATTCGAGTATCTGGATTTTACTGCTGATATGATATTCGAGTGTCTGGATTTCGTTGATGATATTGAGTATCTGGAATTTAATTGCTAATATCGGTATGTCTGTATTACATCGTTGATATTCGAGTATCTGGAATTTCATTGCTAATATTGGTATATTTGATTTCATCGTTGATATTCGAGTATCTGGAATTCACTAATGATATTCGAGTGTCTGGAATTTCATTGCTAATATCGGTATGTCTGGATTTCATTTTAGATATCTAAGTGTATGGATTTCATCTCTGACATTCGAGTGTCTGGATTTAGTTTCTGACATTTGAGTGTCTGGGTTTCATTCCTAACACTCGAATGTTTGGAATTAACTTCTGATATTCAAGTGTCAGGATTGTGTCGCTGACATTTGAGTGTCTGGGTTTCATTCCTAACACTCGAATGTTTGGAATTAACTTCTGATATTCAAGTGTCAGGATTGTGTCGCTGACATTCGAGTGTCTGGGTTTCATTCCAAACACTCGAATGTTTGGAATTAACTTCTGATATTCAAGTGTCAGGATTGTGTCGCTGACAATTGAGTGTCTGGATTTAGTTTCTGACATTCGAGTGTCTGGGTTTCATTCCAAACACTCGAATGTTTGGAATTAACTTCTGATATTCGAGTGTCTGGGTTTCATTCCAAACACTCGAATGTTTAGAATTAACTTCTGATATTCGAGTGTCTGGGTTTCATTCCAAACACTCGGATGTTTGGAATTAACTTCTGATATTCAAGTGTCAGGATTGTGTCGCTGACAATTGAGTGTCTGGAATTAATCTCGAATAACGGTATGTATGGATTTTAGTTGGAATGGTCGAATGTTTGGATGAGATTTCTAACATTTAAGTGTTTCAAGAGTAGAGGTGAGTTGAGGATTGGTGGGGATATGAAGTTTTGTATAGTAGGTATTTATGACAATATATACAAATAGAAAAAGGAGTTGACTAACTTGTAGTAATAAAGAGAATGGGAGTGTTTTTTAATGTCAAGGGAAAGATGGGGATTTTACTGGTTTTATTGTTAATAATGTTGATTGGATGGATGGGGTGGAGGTCGGTTTTTACTGATATTATAAGAGATGAGGAGAGAGAGAAACTTAACGAACTGAAAGAGGAGATTGATTATCTTCTTGAACATGAGAAGATTGACATTCAATATAAGATTGTTCAATCAGAGACAACAACATATACAGAGGATAAGCATATTATTCATCTTGTGATGAGAAGAGAAGATGGGAGTTTTTATTCGAAGGAGACACTGTTGAGAGTGTTAATTCATGAGATAAGTCACATTATTTGTCCATCGGGGAGTGATGAACATCCTCCTCTTTTTCATGAGATTGAGAAGCGTTTGAGTAAGTCAGCGGTTCAGTTAAAACTATTGCAGAGGAATCAAGACGTATCAAATGATTATCCGTGTATAAATTTTCAACATCGGGAAACATGAAAGGAGATAATTTGAAAAGAATCTTTTTTGGGAGGTGTAAGACTGGCAAAGGACTTTATGCAGAGTTATCGGAATCGACCGCCGAAGTCTGAACTTCCGACGAAGAATCCGTATACGATATATAATCCTCATACGCGGGTGCTAACAGAGCGGGTGTGGAAGGAGCCGTACTATCAGTTTGTGTCGATTGATCCGTCAGTAAAGAATTTTGGGTTTCGGATTGAGCAGAGATATAAGAATGGAATTATTGTAGCGAAGGCGTTTTGTCGGACGAATTTTCTTCCAACGGCGGAGAGAGTTGAAAATGGGGAGTACTATTCGGATCTGTATGAGTCGGTGACGAGGTTTCTGGACCAGTACTATAATGAATTTTTGGAGTCACATATTTTTCTGATTGAGAGACAACTTCCTCAGAATTATCAGGCGGTGAGATTGTCACAACATGTGATTACATATTTAAATTTTCGGATGAAAGATGCGCCACTTCTTCCGATGATTATTGAGATTGACTCGAAATTGACGAAGAGACAGTTGAAGTGTCCGACGGGACTGAGTGAGGGGAAGAAGAAGGAGTGGCTTGTTGTCAAGGCGAAGGAGCTTCTTCAAAGAAGAGGTGATGAGTATAGTTTATCGATAATGGAGGAGGAGGAGAAGAACAGGAGAAAAAGAATTCCGGATGATCTGGCGGATACTGTGGATCAGATAGAGGCGTGGTGTATACTGATGGGTCTTCCACAGACTCAAGAGAGAAGACTTGGTCCGCGACTGAAAATTGTGTTTGGAGAGACTGGAAAGGAGGGGAATTAAGCGAATTATTTAAAGGTTTTTTAAATAATTCGTTAGAAGAAGAGAGTTTAAACATCTGTCAGGAGAGAAACTCGAATAATAAAAAAAATGGAATATAGAAAAGATGTCAAGACGAATTCGCAAACTAACGACGAAAGGGAACTCAGAGGTTAAACCGAAAGAGGAAGAGAAGTCGATAAGTAAAGAGAGTGGGTCAATCATGGAGAAGATTACGAATCCCGAGATAGTAGGGCCTGGGATTTGGTTTACAATTCATCTGATGGCATATCATGCGACGGATCCTCTGAAGAAACAACAATTTATGGAGTATATGAGAATGGTGGTTGACAATTTGAAATGTGAGAAGTGTCGGATGCATGCCAAGAGATATGTTGAGGAGCATCCGATGGAGCCGTATCTGAATTTGAAAAATATGGCTGGACAGGATATTGGACTGTTCAAGTGGACGTGGATTTTTCATAATGCGGTTAACTCTCGACTTGGAAAGCCAATAATGGATTGGGATACAGCATATGCGATGTACTCATCTCCAGATTTTTTGGTATGTAAAGGGTCATGTGGTGAGGATGTTTTCAAAGGGTCTCAAAGTAAGGGTACTGGAAGGGGACCGGTTCATCATATTAACACGGATTCAACGATAGGAGATTCATATTTTTCAGGCAATCGAGATCAAGTTGGAGGGAGGGGTAATTCTATGAATGGTTTTCGGCTGGTGGCAAAGAATGTGTAGTTTGATTTGTTTGATTGTGAGGGGGTTCGGAGTCTGAAATGGCACTTTGGGCGGTTCCGGAAATAGTTTCAGCGACGGCCTCCATGAGTTGTTCGTCTCCGAATAAGGAGGTTAACTTTTTCGTGGCTTCGTTGATATTGTTACAGGATTTAAGTTCTTTGAGGGTGTTACCGATGACATTTTGGATACGTTGGTCTTGAGTAAATTTATGAAAGAGTCCTTTAAAAGCATTGGCGAGTTCTGTTTCACTGGGCATGTTGTTGTCATCGGTTTTGAGTCCGATACTAGAGAGAAGATTTCCGACGACTTTGAAGATACCACCGATGGGGTTTTGTTCGGAAGAGGATGGAGGGTTATCTGATTCAATGGAGAGGTCATTTTCAATTTCTTTAACGATTAAGTCGAGTTTTTGTTTATCGGAGGGAGTATCAACACATTCGCGGAGAATGCGGTAGAGATGAAGCAAGAAGGAAGAAGGATATTCAAGTTCAGGACAGTCAGGACGAGCACTTTCTGTATAACCGGCGAGGCGTTGTTCGGCGTCATGAGAGAGCTGACAGGCAGAGTTATAGATGGAGGAGAGATGGATACGGACTTTCTTAAGATTTTTTCCGGCGGCAGTGTCTTCTCCAAACTGGATGATAACATTGCCATCACGGAGCCAGGTATCATTTTTATAACCTTTGAGAATGGGGATGCGATACTTCTTAAAGAGGGATAGGAAGTATTCCTTGTGATCATCTGGTTCAGAGAGGTGATAGACTTTAATATAATTGTTAAGACATTCAAGGAATGGATTGGATGAAGATCCGGGAATTTTAAGACGGGTACGTTCTTTTTCGAGGAGAATATCTTTCATAAGATCGAAGAAAGCCTTCATCTCGGTATCGAAGGTCTGCGATTCCATGTGTTGTTAACTTTATTAGTTATTTTGGTTTCTTTTTGAATGTTTCTTTTTGAATGGTTCTTCATCATCTTTTTAAGAAATTAAGATGATTTAAAAAGATACATTGTCCGGGAATTGTATCAATGGTTGATGATATTGGAGAAGAGGCATTAATTCTGTCCGAACAAGTTTCGAAATCGGAGGAGAGGAAGATTAATGAGATAAAAGAGAGAGTGTTTTCGGCAAAAAAGTACATTGACCTTCCGAATCGACTTATTATAAGTAGTTCCTTTTGTGACAGACCGTTGATTTCATATGGTATTATTGCTTACTGTTCTTCAACACGGCGCTGGTTACTGGTGAATCGGCGACATTCACCGGAGGAGATTTTCATGATGAGAGGTTCATACCGAAACTGTGAAATTCCCCGACTTTTGAAAGGGAAGTCGAGAGAAGAGTTGAGTCGGGATGAGAAGTCGATTGGCAATGAGGCGTATTTTCGGGATCGCTTTATTTCGACCATAGGGACCTCAGAGAAAGATTGTCAGTATGCCTGGGAGAGATTTAATGAGGCCCAACCTCTTATTTCTCGATATTTGAGGGAGATTGTGGGGAATCCGACGACGGGATGGCTTTTTCCGAAAGGGAGAATGTTTTCACCATATGAGACACCTTACAAGTGTGCATTGCGAGAGTTTCAAGAGGAGACGGGTATCTCAATTCTTGAGTATTCGTCGAGAGATACGGGCAAGGCGAATTTCTGGAAGAAGGGAGTTCATCTAGTTTCACCTCGACCTCTGGTTGAGTCATTTCGTGCTTTCAATGGAAGAATATATGAGACACGGTGTTGGATTTACGTCTTTGAGAAGGAGATTGAGCCGCCTCCCGTTTCTGACCTTAATCTGCCGGGAGAGATTGGAGATCGGCGGTGGGTGTCAGAAGAGGAGGCCTTTCATCTTCTAAGTCCGACCAAGTTTTCTTTACTTCAGACTGCTCAAAGATTAATATATGACAAGATGAGTTCTTCGAAGATATAATGTTATATGTTAGAAAGAAGTAACATATAACAAGAGATGACTTAAAAGAGGAGATGGATAACGGCTCCTGTGACAAGAAGAGGAGTTAGGCCGAGGAAATTTATAGCTGTGACAGGGCCAATATAAAGTAAAAACGTCCAAAAGGCGAGGGGGAAAAGTCGAGGAAGAAGAGAAAAAGAGAGAAGACGTAACATGGATTCTTTTTTTTAAGAACTCCTTGAAAAGAAATTTTCGAAATCATTTTCGGGGGAAGACGACAGATGTCGAGAGATGGAGAAGAGAAAAAAGTTGGATGTTGAATAATTGATTGAATAATAATGAATTATGGGTAGAGAAAACAAACAGAATCATCAACAAACCGACTTTCATTTCCAAACAAGACAATGACCGACGCTGCCTATGTATCATATACTGCATTTGACTACCAAAAGGTGAAGAGTATGACACCGCAAACCAAAACGATACCCAATCAACCCAATCCCAATCAGGTTTATTTTGAGATTCCGATTCAATACAATTATGGAACAGAGGAGAATCCACATATATCTGATCTATTTATTGAGTGGCCGGAAGTGACTAGCTATGGAGGAATTCTTGAGATGCAAGAACAGTCTGGAAAAGATGGAAGAGCGAGGGTGTCCTATGCGATTAAGTGTATGTTGAATACGAATCAGAATGCGGAGATAGCGAGTTTGATTCAGTTACTGAAGGAGCTTCATCACACCTGTTCACATATTATTGCACATTATAAGGCGCCACTGAAGATGTATGAGTTTAATCCGCAACAACCTGGGTCGGTTTTTACGAATCCGATAAGATATCCCCGAGATCAGACGACGGGAGAACTGATTGAGGGGAGAAGTCCATTTATATATCTCAAACTGTTTAAGAGGGGATTTGGTGTGTCCGAAGAGAAGACTCTGTTCACCGATCTTGAGGCGAATCCGATTGACTGGAATCTTCTGAAGGGAGTTGAGATAAAGTTTATTCCTCTTGTTCACGTTGAGAAGATTTATGTTGGAGGTGGAAGGGCTTCTCTTCAACTGAAAATTACATCCGCCGTTGTGACATGGGTAGCGGCGAAGAACACCGTGACGAGACAGCTTGAGACCATTAACAATTATAAGATGAACAATCCTCAAGCTCAGAATGCACTGTCGGAGCAAATTGCACGTCTCTCAAATATGCGGAAAGATCTTTTCAAGACACAACCTTTGGTACCGCCGATACCACCGATGTCATCAGGACTGGGTGATCCAGGGGTGGGGGTTATGCATAATCTTTCAGTGAGTACGAGTAATCTCAATGATTTTCTTGCGTCGGCTCCTGGAGTGCCCAAGTCGGTTTCCTCGGCAGTACCCAAGTCATCCTCCCCCAAGCAGCCGGGTGTTGTGAAGCTCTCCTAATTTTGGTAAATTGACCTTGTTAACATCTTTTTCTTTTTCAGAAGAGAAAAAGATGTTTCATGGGTGACCGTGAGAGGAAGATATTTATTCAGCTCGCGCAGATTCGAAAAAAGTATCGGGAGCTTGACTATCTCAAATGGAAACGTCATTATAGGTTTCATCTTTGGAATCTGTATTTGATTTTACAACGAAGTGTCGATCTGTCCCAGTTTAAAGGTCAAGCGACAGGTTATTCTGAATTTTGTGAGTGGGTTTATTTTCAGACACTTCCATCAAGTCGGGTTCATTTTGTGTAGATTGGGAAATTGAATTGGACTTGGTGTTGACTGGAAGACGAAAAGTCGGAATGGAGACAGACAATTTCAGTGAAATTAATAATAGCGGGGTTGAGGATGATTTAATTTCTCATCCGGAACGAGAGACGGTTGAAAGGCGATACTATATTCATCCCGAACGGGATAGGAGGCGATTTAATCAAGTTGAATATGCCTATCGGCAAATGGAGAGATATATTTTAATTCAAGGACTTCCTTTTCTTGATAAACCTGGGGCGAAGACGGACTTTATATCATTGTTTTATCCGATAAAGAAGTAGAAGTAAGTTGTCAGTTGTTATATTAAAATATAACAACTGGAAGATGTTAAAGGATTAGGAGCGGCGGTTTTTCTTTTGTTCTCGGACGGCTTGGACTTGATTAGCAAGATCTTCTTCAGCCAGTTCGACCTCTTCAACTTCATCGGAAAAGGTGACATGTTTTGAGACGTCATCAGCACCAGTTTCATCCTCTAACATCAGACTTGAATTTTGGGAACGTGAACTGGGTTTTGTTTTGGACTGAGGAAGGATGTCGTCATCTCCCAGGGACTTATTTTGGCGTCGAGTTGGACGACGAGACAGGTTTTTCTTTGGAGGGAGTTTCTTTCGAGACGGCGTTGAAAGATCGACATCAATGTCATTTTCCCGGAGAGTCGAAATGAGGACTTCTTGAGTTGACTTGAGTTCATCAAGAGTTTCTCGGAACTCCTCCAGACGTTCACTGACATCGTCCATATGTTTATCAAGAGTGTCTTTGAGACGTTTTGTCATAGCTGTGATATGAGCAAGATGTTGACTATGAACCTGGGTGTCTCTTTGAACAGTTTGAAGATTTTTAATTGTCACCGCCAAATTATCTTTGACTGTGTTGAGTTCCTCATGGAAAGAGTTTTCACGCCGATATAAATAGATAAATGATCCAATAAGTCCAATCGCCGTTGAGATAGAGATGATCATTTCGGGACGTTTGAGACTCTGACTCTCCATTTTCTGTGACGATTTAATTTTTTAAGAAGAAGAAATTAAATCTTTTTGACAGAAACATTCTCTTCTCCTACAGGATTTTCTCTTAAAGCCAAAATATCGCCGAAGATGGTATTCTGAGAGAAAAGAGGAAACGAAAAAATGTCGATATGTAATTAGTTATCTTTTTTAAAGAGAAGATGGAATCCGAGCGAAGTTTACAACCGGATGAAGATATGGAGACGTTTTCTCTTCGGAATAAGTACACACAGCTATTGTTAGATAATCTGAAAAGGAGACCTCTTTCTCAGTTGAAATTAACTCGAGAGATGGCGATTACATTGGGATTTATCCTGGTGAAGAAAGTAAGATATGGTGTCACGTATGATGAAAGAACGGAGAAACTTGTCAACCAAATTAATCAGATCTTCAAAGAAATAACTCGAGAGTAGAAAAAGATTATTTAAAAGTTCCGAAAAAATTAAATCAAAGAGATGGAAGATTGGAATCCCGAGATTCTTGTTTTAGGTCCTGGTGGTATTAAAGGATTTCTATTTCTTGGAGCTTTACTTATCTTGGAATCGGAGGGGTATCTTGAGCGTATTAAGACATTTGTTGGAGTATCGGTGGGAGCGATTATTTCACTTCTTCTTGTAGCAGGATATACTGTTACAGAGATTATATCGGAAGCTGTTGATACGAGTTTGTTTCAGGATATTTCCTGCATTAATCTAACTGAAATTAAAGAAAACACGGGTCTTATCTCGAATCGTCCAATTAAAGAAAAGCTCATTGCTCGAATTGAGGATAAGTTTGGGAAAATTCTGTCTCTTCAAGAGTTATATGATGCCACAGGTCTTGAATTTATGTGTGTGACGATGAATCTTGATCAAGATAAAGCTGAATATATCTCTCGAAAGACTTATCCTCAGATGTCATGTGTTGATGCTGTTCTTCTTTCAATGAATATTCCTCTTCTTTTTTATAAACTAAAATATCGGGGGTGTGTTTATATTGACGGGGCCTTTGCCAATCCTTATCCCATTGACGTCTATGATGATGGAAAGAGGGATATTTTGGGGATGTACATCACCTCAGCGAATCCTGCTCATCATGTTCCTGTGGATTCTCATTTGGCCCTCTATCTGTATAAGATCATTGACTCCTCAATGACACAGATTCGTGAGAGGATTATTCGGAGTTCATCTCCCCGATGTAAACATCTTGAATTGATAAGTCCGACCTTTGACACGACCGGTTTCACCGTGGATCTGAAACTTAAGAGTCAAATGATTACAATTGGTTACACAGCAGCAAAAGAGTTTCTTGATAAGATATCAGGAAAAGAGAAATATGTTCTTCTTGGAAATAACCAAGAAAGTTTAGGAGGAAATTCTGAGTTATTTGAGAATGAAGAGGATGAAAATCAGCCGTTAAGTCCACGGATTCAGAGGGTTCTTGATGTTCTTCAAACTTAGTTTCATTCAAGATCGTAAAAGGTTTCTCTTTAAAATTTTTACGATCTTGAATGAAAGAGACACCTTTCGTTCTAAACTTGAACCGAATCAGATAAAATGTTATATCCAAGCTTTTTCCGGAAAAGATATCGAGACTCTTCTTCTTCGATGGAAGATAGGTTTGCTCGTCTTGTGGGTACCTATCTTGATCAACGTTTAGAACATAGTCAGAGCGATCATCTTCTTCTTGATATTCAAGTTTTCGAGGAGAAATATACTGCGGCTGTAAATATACACTCGCGAGATGGGTCGAATGTTTCATATGTTATCTTTGATCAGAAGACGACAGAAGATTTTCCAATGGGAGTGACGGAAAACGTTACATTGAGTTATAGAGAATTGGGATTACGTCAGGAGGACTTTTCGACCGTTCACGAGCAAGATCTTTATATAATACTCTCTTCCCTTGCGAGGTCATGTTCCAAGATTATTATTTATGGATACTTATATCAAGATGGAGAAGAAAAGGGAATTCATGACATTCATATGAATTGTTGTGATAGTAATTGGACAAAGTGGAAGGACCGACCGTCTGACGGAATTATCGGATTTGCTTATCCCAATCATATTCAATGGGTCGCGATTAAGTTTTCTACACAGTATCTTCCAGACCTTTAACCAGGAAAGAGAGATCGAATTAGGACTTAACTTTCAAGGAACGAATTTTATTGGAAAGAAAGAGAAGATTTTTATTTCGAATTGAGTCTTCGGTTGAAGTTGATATTTCATCATTGGAGGTTGGAACCATTTTAATATGAGAGATGATGCCATTTCGACTTTGGTACCACTTTTTACGTTCATACCAGTGACGTTTCAAGACATCATGACTATCGACAAGATCAATAATGACAGGCATGTCCGCACGGAAAACACGTCCGACTGACTGTTCAAGAAGAGATGCCTTTTTGACACTGGAACAGAGAATGAGCATGTCAATGCGTTTTCCATTAAAGTTGGGACAGGAAGTCTTCTCATCGAAACCTGTTCCAATCTTGGAAATTGTTCCAATAAGAATTCGGGAGTCTGAGTAGGTCTTTCGAGAACCGGCGAAATAGTCGACGGACTCGTTTTCTTGTTGAAGGAGTTCATGAAGAAGTGAGACATGTTTCAACTCGAAGGTTAAGATGAGAATCTTATGACTTGGATTATTTTTAACGAGAGAAAGAATCATTTTGTTTCGATCTTCACAGGTGGAGAACCACTTGGTGAGAGAGGACCAATCCAAACCTCCTCGAATATTTTGTTTGGTTTCGGGGACAAGGCCCGTTTCAAGATGAAGAACTTGGAATGATTTCGTCAGAGTTTTAAAAATTCCGTGAGTTCCACAGATGGCATAGATCATTCGGTGCATCTCATCATCTCGAATTAAAGTTGCCGTCTCGGCAATTGCATATCTCGGCTCCCAGGATAGGAGACACTCGACCCGTGAGGGTGTACAAAAGGCGTGAGCTTCATCAATAATGAGACATCCAATATGAAGACGATACTCTTCAGAAAGAGAGGAATAACGCGTATCCATACAGAGGACGACATCAACATCTGGAGGTGTTCCTTCAAAACCTGCTGGGACAATCCAAGTTGTCGCATTTGTAAATTGTTTAAAAGTTGTTTCCCATTGAGGTCCGAGAAATTCTCGATGATAGAGGACGGCGACTTTCAATTTCAAGTGACTGGAAAGATAGGCCCCAATCACCGTCTTTCCAAAACCAGGATAGAGACCGATTGTTGTAGTGCCCCTTGAGAGAAGTTGAGAGAGAGCTTCCTCAGCGACAGGAACCTGATGAGAGAAGAGCTCGCCTGTAAAGTCAAACGCAGTTGGAGGATAGTCTCGATTTGAAAATGTTTGAGTAAAAGCACGTCCAAATGTTAAGGGAAGAAATACATCTCCATCTCGAACTAAATAGAATAAGACTGGGTCCTTTGCCTGTCGACTATAACGTTCTGACAGAAATGACTGTTTCGGTTGGAAATAAAGATGAGAGCGAATAAAGTAGGCCTGGGTATCGTTTATATCTGTCCGTTTAACTCTCAGGGCCATAAGTTTAGTTATTTTAAAGAAGCGGATGAAATTACGAGTCAAAAAAGAGAAAAAGAGTCTCTTCCTTGCCAAAGGGACCTCTCGACGTTTTCCGAATGAGTTACCACTTCAGATTAACATTCTCGTATGTTAATCTGAAATCTCTTCGATGAAATGTTTCAAGAAAACGTATGAAAAGGTGTTAAACTGGAACAAAGAAGAAAATATCAAAGAACGACGGAACGGGAAAACGAATTTGATCGGCTTTGTGTTGAGATCTCGTCTTTGGCAAAGAAAATTTCGAAAGATGAGGAGTGATGAGTGTCTTCATGAATATATTAATCCGGAGGGGACGTGTAGTCAGTGTGGAATTACCTATCTGAAACTTTTTTCTTCCGATGTTGAGACGGTGACATTGGCATCAACACTGAAGTCACCGGAGAGGTCGATTGCAAAAGACTTGGAGGATATTCCCGTACCGGAGGAGGTTAAAACAAGAGCGGAAAAGATATACTCTCAGTTAAATTCTCACACGAAGAGGGGAAATAAGCGTAAACAGATGGTTTTCTTTTGTTTGTATAATGCATTTAACGAGATGGGTCAGCCGCAAGATCCGAAGAAGATTGCAAGTATGGTTGGGATTAAACTGAGTGAGATGACGAAGGCACTTTCAATGTTTTCGGAGGCACAGACAGGTTACCGAATTCCAAATGTTTTTGTGACACCTTTAGATTTTATTCCTCAATACTGTGAGAATCTTCAACTGAATAGTGAGATGACGGAAGACATTTTGAGATTTGCGGAGGGAATTCTAAAAAAGGAACCTGAACTGAACGAAAAGTTTCCTCAAAAGGTGGCGGCTGGAATACTTCAATATTATCTGATAATTCACGGAATTCAGATAAATCGAAAGGAATATGCCAAGATTGTTTCACTGTCAGAGGTGACGATAAATAATATTTATAAACATATTGCGAGGATTCATAACTTGTAACATGTTATATATCAATGTTGTCCACACTGATATATAACTTTCCGAAATATCCGAGAAAATTTGTAACAATTAATAAACGGGAAAAAGAAAGGATGATTAATCCTTGGAAGAAGAAATGTCCGGAGACGAAAAAACATGAATGTCAAATCCAAAGATATAAGCGGTATGGACGAAAGAAGATTTTTGTTATTCAGATTGTGTATCTTATAGGGGCGCTTTTTTGGATTGGTCTTCTTGTATTATTTAAACTGCATTTTTCGGATTTTTGGGGTTATCTGATTTTGAGTATTCCTCTGTTTGTCTTTGGATTGAGTTTTTATTTTGTTGGAAATCTAACTGTTGAGGTGGAGGAGAATATTTTATCTTCGAATTATCTTTCAATTGGTTTACTTATTTTCTTGCCGCTGTTAACGGGTGTTTCTCAGAAGAAACATGTTTCCTCTCGACTTCTTGTCAGAATTCTTCTGATTGCGATTGTCTTGGCTTTGCTCTCTCTTATCGATATTTGGGTGAGTCCAAAGTGGATCTCACTTACACGTCATGTGAAGTCGATTCTTTCGACGATGTCTTTAACGCTGCTTGTCTTTGCTCTGTATGTTTATTATAGAGGTCTTCCGGACTGTCTCTCTTCCGTTTCTTTAACGTCCTTCAACATTTAAAAAGTTTCTTTTTCCTTCTAACATAAAGAAGAAGAAAGAAGCGAAAGAGAGAAGAGTTATCTAAAGAAGTTCTGTATGTATTTAAAATATTAATTATGCCACCGATTATTCATGTTTCATGGGGAACGTCCCCGTCTCCTTCTTTAAAACAGTCTTCCGCTAACTCTGACAAAGATGTTCCGAGTAAACAGACACCTTTGGAATACCATTCGGGACTCTCTTCAGATTTCTTATCTTCTTCGAAGGGTTCCTCTGACGATGTTTCTCAGTCTCTTCAAAGTCAATCGACAACGAGTGATCGTTCAACAATCGAAAAAGGAGATGAGAATCAATGGGAGAGATCATCAAGTGAACGGGAAACGAAAGTTTCCAATTGCTGGGTCTTTCCATCAAGACGACCGAAAACAAATGTCGAGGGAAAGGAAAAGAGAGGAGAGGAACAGGAATTAAAGGGGGAGAGGTCTCTTCCGAGATCTCAATTTGAGGATTCACTTGAGATGGATTTACCATCTTTGGATGAGTTTGGATGTTCATCCTATTCTATTGAAACGGAGGATTTGCCCTCACGGATTGAGGCCCATTATACCGATGACTTTAATATTCTTGAAGTTCATCAGCTCATATTAAAGAGGTTTGAGTTTCAACGGAAGAGCCGGATTGAACATTTAATGCAAGAACTTTTAACCGAACAGGAGAAACTTAAAGTTCCACTAACCGTCATTGATCGGAAAAAAATTCTTGCAAATATTGAGAAGTTAAATGATCAAATAACACGACTGACAACACGTCAAGATATTAAAGAGTATGAGGAGTCTGTTGCGGATCTCATTGAGATTTATCGAGAACTTGGGACACTTCCCAAAGTTGTTTCCTTTTCGAA
>FWWM01009566.1_pt1 | contig 14806 bp, 13 predicted proteins | sample 2228351 | NCBI WGS metagenome assembly FWWM01 (sample SAMEA103939774, study PRJEB20133) | metagenome | reverse complement strand
CCCCAGACCGCCGGTATCGGCATCAAGCCGGTATCGGAGGAAGGCACCCATCGCCTGGTCGAAGCCGCTATCAACTACGCCATCGACAACGATCTACCCTCGGTCACCCTGGTGCACAAGGGCAACATCATGAAGTACACCGAAGGCGCCTTCCGCGACTGGGGGTACGCCCTAGCCAAGCGCAAGTTCGGCGCTGTAGACCTCGACGGGGGGCCCTGGCAAACCATCACCAACCCCAAAACCGGCCGGCAAATTATCATCAAGGACATGATCGCCGACAATTTCTTGCAGCAAATCCTGCTGCGGCCGGCCGAGTACAGCGTGATTGCCACCCTTAACCTCAACGGCGACTACATCTCCGATGCCCTGGCCGCCCAGGTGGGGGGCATTGGTATTGCGCCTGGCTCCAACGTCAACTACTACACCGGGCACGCGGTGTTTGAGGCCACCCACGGCACCGCCCCCAAGTACGCTGGCAAGGATCAGGTTAACCCCAGCTCGGTGATCCTTTCGGGCGAGATGATGCTGCGCTACATGGGCTGGACGGAGGCCGCCGACCTGATTATCCATGCCATGACCAAGACCATCGCGCAGGGCCGGGTTACCTACGACTTCCATCGCCTGATGGTGGCTGAAGGCCGCAACGCAACGCTGCTCAAATGCAGCGAGTTCGGCCAGGCCCTGATCGAAAACATGTAAACTGCAATACCCAGGCCGCCCACCGGGTCATCCGGTGGGGTTTTCGTTACGTCCACACCAAAAAGCACGCCCCGATGGTTTATAATGTTCGTATAAACACCTTTCGTCTAGCGGCATTGTGGGGGGCTCGATGGTACAGGTTCTTTTAGTGCTGGGCTTGCTTTTAATGGTGTACAACACCTACACCGGCTTTCAAGTCAAGGGCCAGGCACCGGGCGGTATTATCGGGGAGCGGCTGACCCAGCTCAACGCCCTGGTCGTCTTCTTTACGCTGGGGTACCTGCTGGTGGGTATCCTGACCTGGGGCCGCCCGACCGATACCCTGCTGGTCATCATGGCTTTGATACTGCTTTTTGGGGCGATCTTTGTGTGGCTGGTGCTGCGGTTGGTGCAGGCCATATTGCAGGCGCTCGAGGGTTGATGCGCTACTACCGCCAGACCAGCAAGGCCCTGGACATCTTCCTCCATCGGGAGGAGCGGCTGGTTTACACCCTCTGTCGGGAAGCGGTCAGCGAGCTGGTGCTGGCCCAGCGCACCCAGCTCGCCCCGGAGGTTCTGCAACAATTGCTGACCCACCTGCTCGAGCACGGCCTGATTGAAGAGGTAAGGGCAAACCAGGAACCGGCCCGCCCGCCCACCGATCCACCCAATCCACTTGCCATCACCAAAGCCCGGCTGCTAACCATCCTCCAGGAGGAACTCGGGGAGCGGGCTTCGCAGTTTGCACCGGAGGTCGAGCGCAAAGAGGATCTGAAGGCGCTGGAAGAGTGGAGCCGCCGGCTGGTGCTCAAACTCCGGCTCACCATGAGCCAGAAGGCCGCGGATGCGCTCGAGGCCCGTCTGCGGTCGCTTTTTAGCTAGCGCAGCTCCACCCTGTTAAAGTTCTATTTGCACACCCTGCAGGCGACGGGTCATCACCTGCGCGTACTCGATCCAGTCGGCCAGGGCCTGGTTGACCGACTGGCGCATCAGAAACTCCCCCGGCGACAGGCGCTTCAAAAGCAGGAACGGCGGGCTGCTGAGGCTCTCGAGCACCCTTTGCAGGTGGTCGGCCTCGAGGTTCAGCTCCCGCGCCATGGGCATCAGGTCGGCTAGCAGAAAGACCTGCTGGGGCGGGTAATCGGCCAGCAAGGTAAGAACCGCTGAGAAGTGGCTACGATCCCGCAGCACGCCGGAAATTTCGCGCTCGAGGGTCTGGATGGCTTCCAGGTCGACGCGCCCCTCCCGCAGCAGCCGTTCGACGTCCAGCGGCCCCAGCGGAAAGGCAGCGCGCAGCTTGTTCAGGCGCTGCAAGGCTTCGGGCGAGACGTAGCCCAGGCCCGCCTGGGTCAAACCGGAGGGCCGCACGGCGGCTATCTCGGCCAGGGCCTCGGCCCTGGAAGACTCCCCAGCCACCATCGCCGCGTACTGCACCCGCCCCTGCTGGCGGTAGGAAAGGAGTTCTTTGGCTTCCATCTCGCCAAATTTAGCCAGGGCCAGCAAGAAGGTTCGGCGGCCCAGAGCGGCCCTGAACACCCAGGGTGCGGCGCTCGATTCACGGGAAAAACCCAAAGCCTCGAGGTCGGCGGAAAAGGCAGGCACCTCGCTAGGAAGTGGTTTGTGGGGGTAGATGATCTCTCTGGGATAGGGTGTAACCCGCACCCGCTTCTCGGGCTTATCGGGTGAGGGCTCGGGGGGCTGGGGCCTCGGACGCTCGAGCTCGGTCGGGCGGGGCCGGGCCGGTCTGGCCGCTGTGGTCAGGGCCTCCAGCACAATCTCACTGCCCTCGAGGTGCAGCACAATTTTGTCGTTGACCCCCAGCCGGCGCTTCGCATAGTAAGGGGCCAGGCCCTCGAGGCGGTTCTGCGCCCAGTTGATGGGGGCCTCGTAGATCTCGCCTTCCTCGTCTCGCAGGGCAATACGCTCTTTGCCCTGCAAAAAAACCCGCAGGGGCTGGGTCAGGCTCATGGTTCCGGTATTCAGGCAGGTGCTGGTGAGAACGTAGCGCGCAGTCATATGGTTCCTAACGGGCCATGAAGGCTAGTTGGCGGGTCGGAGCAGGATGGCCTGCGGTGAGCATGTAGTACATTTCGTGGGCCACCTGAAGGGTGGTCTCCACGTCGCCCATCGCACGATGGCGGGCGGGAATTGGCCCCAGGTCGAAGGCCCAGGCCAGGGAATCTAAACCCCGCTTGGTCAGCCCTGGCAGGGCCTTACGGGCCCAGTGTATCGTGTCCACCACCGGGTTATCCAGGCGATAACCCAGGCGTCGGAGCCGCGGCTGCAAAAAACCCAGGTCGAAGCTGGCGTTCTGGATGATCAGGGTGGCGTTATCCAGCAGCGGCCGGGCTTCCTCCAGCACCATGTAGATATCGGCTGCACCCCGCACATCCTGGTTACGAATGCCGGTCAGTCGGCTGATAAAGGGGGGAATCGGGGCGCCCGGATTAACCAGTCGCTCAAACACGGTGCGGCGGCCGTTCTCGAGGCGCACCAGAGCCAGCTCGATGATTTCGTGATCCTCGGGCGATAAGCCGGTGGTCTCAATATCCAGCACCACCACCGCTTCGCCCTGGGCGGGAAAACTGTATTTCCACTCCCACAGGCCCACCCCTCCGGGTGAGCGCTCAAAACGCCCATCCAGCAGATTGCTTATCAGTTCGTTGAGCCAGGCACCCCCGGGCCAGCCCTGTAAAGCCAGCACCTGCTCGACCAGCACCCGCTCGGGAAGGTGTGAGCCGGCGCTGCGCAGGTGGCGGGCGAGTCGGGTTGAAAGGCGGTAGTGGGTTGGACTCATGGGCTCGAGGGTAAAAACCTGTTAAGGCGATTGGATACAGCTCTGAGTTCACGGGATAATCCGAGGTCTCGGAGGGAGTATACCGCAGTTTACACAGATATGACAGGGCTTGATAGACGCTAAAGCAATAACATTAAGCAGCCATTTAGGGCCTTAAAAAGCCGCGCGGGCGAAGGCTCGATCCGTAGCCTGTTCAAAAGCGTTGGCTACTACAAATATCTGCTCGTCGTGCAGGGCCTTGCCGATGAGCTGCACCCCCACCGGCAGGTGGCCCTCAAAACCCGCCGGGATGCTCATGGCCGGCAGCCCGGCCAGGTTGACCGCCACAGTATCGATATCGGCAAGGTACATCGAGAGGGGGTCGGTGGTTTTTTCGCCCAAGCGGAAGGCCGGAAATGGGCTGGTAGGGGTTAGCAGCAGGTCGGCTTCGCTAAAGGCCCGGTCGAAGTCGGCCTTGATCCTGGCCCGGGCCCGCAAGGCCCTGCCGTAGTAGGCCTCGTAGTAACCCGAGGAGAGCACAAAAGTGCCCATCAGAATACGCCGCTGCACCTCCGGGCCGAAGCCCCGTTCGCGGCTTTGCATCATGGTGGTGGTGCTGTCCGCACCGGGCACCCGCAAGCCGTACAGGGTTCCGTCGTAGCGCGCCAGGTTCGAACTGATTTCCGCCGTGTTGACGATGTAGTAGGCGGCCAGGGCGTATTCCAGAGAGGGCAGGCTCACCTCCACAAAGCGCACCCCCTGGGCTTCCATAACCGACCGGAAACGCTCGAGCGCCTCCAGTACACCCGCGGAATTGCCCACCGCCAGGGCCTCTTTGACCAGGCCAATGGTAAGACCCCGGCTCGAGGCCTGCAAGGCGCCCACAAACTGCGCCTGTACCTCCAGGCTGGTGCTATCCATGGGATCGTAACCGCTTACCACATCGCTCAGCAAGGCCAGATCCTGCACCGTGCGGGCCATCGTACCCACCTGATCGAGGCTGCTGGCTGTGGCCACCACCCCATAACGTGAGATGCGGCCATAGGTGGGCTTAAAGCCATACACCCCACACAGCGCAGCCGGCTGGCGCACGCTCCCGCCGGTATCGGTTCCAAGCGCCAGCGGAACCATGCCGGCCGCCACCGCAGCCGCCGAGCCCCCCGAGGTGCCCCCGGGAACCCGTTCGATGTCCCAGGGGTTGCGGGTAGGGCCAAAGGCCGAGTACTCGGTGGAAGAACCCATGGCGAACTCATCCATGTTGGCCTTGGCTACCACCACCGCCCCGGCCTGGCGCAGTCTTTCCACCACAGTTGCGCTGTAAGGTGGTACGAAATCAGCTAACATCCTGGAGCCGCAGGTTGTCGCCAGACCCTGGGTGCAGATGTTGTCCTTCAGTACAACCGGTACCCCCGCCAGGGGCAGGGGCTCACCGCGGGCGAGCCGCTGCTCAACCAGGGCGGCTTCTTGCTCGGCCTGGGGATTCAGGCGGATCAAAGCGTGGAGCCGGGGCTCGAGCTGTGCGATCCGTTGCAAAGATGCAGATACCACCTCTTGGGGCGAAACCTGGCCCGACTGGATATTTTTCACAATTTCGTGTGCCAGCATACCGCCCCATGATAAAGCGCAGCCAGCCGATCCGGGATACCACGCCTCATACCGTTTCCGCTTGAATCCTTCACCGTTGGACGAAGTCAGAGGTGAAGGATTCGAGCCGACCGAAGGGAGTAGAAAAGCATTTCGGTAGTATCGTTTAGTCTTGCCGAAGTGAACGATACTACCGAAATGCGTATCAGGGGCCCAGAGAGCGATCCAGGAAGTCCACGGTGCTCTGGGCCACCCGGTTCCACCCCTCTTCGGCCGGAATGGTGGCCGGCTGATCCCCCCGCTGAGGGCCATAAGCCCCAAAACCGGCGTGGTTGAGGCCGGGAATGGTCTCGGTCTGGGTATTTTTGGGAAACTTGGACAGGCTGGCCTCGAGCTGCTCCTTTCGAATAACCCCGTCACGCTCGCCAAACAGGGCCAGGGTGGGCGTGGTCTTGTCCGAAAGGTCGTTCTGGGGGTACGCCGCCCACATCACCAGCGCCCTGACCTCGGGGTTGCTCTGGGCAAAGTTGGAGGCCACCACCCCACCCAGGCTATGCCCGCCCACCACCCAGGGGAGCTGGGGGGCCTCGGCCATGGCCTGGCGGGCCTTGCCCTGCTCGGTGACGGCCAGATTAAAACGCACCCGCAGCAGGGCCACCCGATAACCTTTTTGCGCAATTTTACGCAGAGGCGGGGCATAGGCCTGGGGCTCGACCAGGCCCCCTGGATAGAAGGCCAGCCCCCCTTTGACCACCCCCTGGGGAATCAACACCCAGCCATAGGGCCTGGCCTGCACCAGAACCTGGCTGTCGGAGACCAGGGCCTCGAGCGCCACCTGCGCGGGCGGATAGGGAGCCAGGGCACGCCGGGTGTACCAGACTGTGGCAGCGGCAAAAAGCAGCAATCCGCCCAGAAAAACCAGCCAAAAGACACGGTATTTGTTCATAGCAGTAGAAAACCCCAGGGATTACTCGGAAACCCGCCGCTGGCACCCTCGAGGCCACAAACCCTTTAGTCACCGATGGCCGGGCTGGCGGCAAGCCGCTGCTCCTCGCGCAGTTTTTCGTAGCGCCGCCGCTCGAATAGATAAAAGGCCGCCGGCACCACATAGAGCGTCAACAGCATGGAGACCGAAACCCCGCCCAGGATGATGATACCCAGCGGACGGCGGAACTCCGAACCCTCGCCCGCCGCAGCAATGAGGGGGATGGAGATCATCAGCACGGTGAGGGTGGTCATCAGGATGGGGCGCAGGCGCAGCCGCCCAGCCTCGACCAGCGCGTCGTACAGCGACTTTTCACGGGCTTCACGCACCGCGAAGTCGAGCAGCAGGATGGCGTTCTTGGTAACCAGGCCGATCAAAATCACCACCCCCAGCACCGAAACCACATCCAGGCCGCTGCGGAAGAGGTACAGGAACCAGAAAGCCCCCACCAGCGCCAGCGGTACCGGGAGCAGCAGGTACAGGGGGTAGCGGAAGGTGTTGAACTGGCTCGAGATCACCAGGAAATTCAGCAGCAAAGCCAGTCCAAAAGCGATGGGCGCGCTGCGGGCCAGGTCGCCCACAAAAGCGGTAGAGCCCTGGGTTTCCAGCCGCACCCCATCGGTGAAGACCCCGGCCTTCTCCAGCTCCTGCTGCACCAGGTTGGCAAGCTGGAAGGTGCCGATCTCCGAGTCGGGCGCCCGGTTGGCGTTGATGCCCGCCGAGAAAGCCTGGTTGGTACGCGAGAGCTGGGCAGGGGTCTGGCGGCTTTCAAACTGCCCCAGGCTGCCCATGGGCAGGGTGTTGCGCAGAGCCGGTGCCGCCACCGGCAATGAGAGCAGGCTGGGCTGGTCGGGGACAAAGCGGGGATCGGCCCGCACCACAATTGGGATATCGTCACCGCCGGCACGGAGATTGCCAGCCTCGACCCCGGCATTGTAGATGCGCAGGGTCTGGGCCAGGTCGTTGGGGGTGAGGCCGGTACCGACGAGTTTGTTGGGGTCGGGAACCAACACCCGCTCAGTCGCGGTCTCCTCGAGGCTGCTGCGCACGTCAATCAGGTAAGGCAGGCTGCGCATGACCTCGAGCACCTGGCGGTTCTTCTCGGCCAGCAGGGTGGGGTTGGGTGCGGTCAGGGTAAACTGCAGGTCGGCCGCCCCACCCGGCCCCCCTTCCGGCACCGTCACGCGCAGCTCGGCCTCGGGGCGATCCTCGAGCAGGCCCTGCAAGGCCTCCCGGTAGATGGGCAGCAGGCTGTACACATCCGGCCGCTCGTCTCTGGGCACCAGCTCCACCACGATGCGGGCCCGCTCGGGGTTGCCCGCCCCCAGGATGTTCTGCGAGCTACCCACCGTGTTGAGCACCGCCCGCACCTCGGAGCGGGTCAGCAACCAGGACTCCAGGCGGCGCGAAAGGGCATCGGTTTCCGACAGGGCGGTGCCTTTGGAGAGCGCCAGGTCGATGTTGATCTGCCCGTTGTCGTTTTTGGGGGTGAAGTTAAAGGGAATTCTGGGGGCCACATAGCCGATGCTCAGGAAAAAGCCCAGCCCCACCAGCAGCACCAGGCCGCTCCGCTTAAGCGCCGCGGCCAGGCTGCGCGCGTAAAACTCCCTCAAGGCCAGAAAAACCCCTTCCGACACCCCGTGCAGGCTACCCGCGATGGCGCCGGCCAGGCCAAAGACCACCGAAAACAGCCAGCGCAAAGGGGCCAGCAGAAGGGTTAGGGGGGTTATCAGGATATTGAACCAGCGGCGCGAGGTGCTGAGGTCGGGCTGGCGGTAGACGTGCAACCGCAGCCCCCAGCGCAAGTCCTGGCCCAGACCCAGCAAGCGCTGGCCGAGCTGGCGCCAGGTGGGGGGTTCGGGGTCGGGAAAGTAGGCCAGGCGCACCGTGAGGAAGAAGAGGGCCTCGAGCCAGCTCACCGCAATGGCCGCCGCCAGCACAATGCCGAACTGACGGAAGAACTCACCGATGATTCCCGGCAAAAAACTGATGGGCAAAAACACCGCCAAAAGCGAAAGGGTGGCCGCCGAGACCGCCGATAGCACCTCGGTGGAGCCCTTGAGCACCGCCTGTAGGTTGTCGTAGCCCATGCGACGGTAGCGCTCGATGTTCTCCGAGAGCACGATGGAGTCGTCCACCACAATGCCCACCGCCACAATAAGGGCCAGCAAGCTGATGATGTTGAATGTAAAGCCCAGCAGGCCAAATACAATCAGCGCCCCCGACATGGTGATGGGGATGGCCAGCACCACGCTGAAGACCGAGTTGAGCTTGCCCAGGAAGATCAGGGTGATAAACGAGACGATGGCGGCCACCAGCAACACCTCGCGGAAGGTGTCTTCAACGGTATTTTCGATGAAGGTGGTGGTGTCGCCCACAATGCGGGCCTGATACCCCTGGGGCAGCCGGGCTTCCTGCAGGGTGCGCTTGATACCCTGGGCTACGGCCACCGCGTTGGAGTCCGGGGTTTTGCGCACCGCCAGCGGAATCACAGGCTGGCCGTTGAGCCGGGTCAGCCGGGTGGGCTCGGCCTGGGCATCCCGCACCACCCCCAGGTCGCTCACCTGGAGGCCGCGGGCCGGGTCAACCAGGATCCGCCCGACATCCTCGGGGGTGGTGGGCGTGTTGCGCAGGGTGAAGAGCAGGCGCTGCCCCTGGTCGCTCTGGGTTCCAGCAGGAATAGCCAGGGCGGAGGCCTGGATGGCGGCCACCACCTGGGCCGGGGACAGGTTGTAGGCAGCCACCTTGTAGGGATCGAGCAGCACCTGTATCTGCCGATCAGGCGCACCCTGCACCTGCACATCGGCCACCCCGGAGACAAGCTGCAAGCGGGGCTTGAGCACGTCGTTGGCGTACTTAGCCACCTCCCGCAGATCACGCCCATCGGCCGATAGGGCGATAAAGAGAATCGGCGAAGCCGCGGGGTCAAAGCGCTGCACCACCGGGGCTTCGGCCTCACGCGGTAGCTGCCCACGCACCGCCGCCACGCGTTGTGAGACATCGGTGGCCACCCGGTTGATGTCCTGGCCGAACTCAAAGGAAATCACCACCTGTGAGAAGCCCTCACCGGAGATGGAAGCCACCTGATCGAGGCCCGCCAGCGTGGAGACGGCATCCTCGATGGGGCGGCTGATCTGCTGCTCGACCTCTTCAGGCCCGGCCCCCGGGTAGGCGGTGGTCACGGCCACCACCGGAATTTCGAAGCGGGGCAGCAGATCCACCCCCACCCGGCTGCCGGAGATCAGACCAAAGAGCACCATCGCCAAAAAGATGGCGGTGGAGAAGACAAAGCGCCTGACAAAAAAGGCGATTACTGGATTGACAGGTTTGTCATTGTTCGGGCGTTCTGGCTGGCTCATACCCACCTCTGCAGGGGCCCTTCACTGCACCACCTCTACCGCGTCGCCATCGCTCAGGCTCGAGGGCACCGGGAAGATCACCGGCTGGCTGCCCAGCCCATCCACCGCCACCTGGGTGCCGGTATCGCCCAAGACCCGCACCGGGGTTCGTACGGCCTTGCCCTCCTGCACCACAAAGACGAAGGTGCTGCGGCCTTCGGTGCGCAAAGCCCCGGCGGGCAACAAAACGCCCTGGGCCAGGGTCAGGGTGTAGCGCACCTGGCCGCTGGCCCCCGGCGGCAGCGCCCCCTCCACCCGGGCGGTTAGCTCGACCAGCCGGTCGGTGCCGGGCACCTCGCTGCTTTTGATCAGGGTGGCAGGGTAGCTGCGCCCTCCGTAAATCAGCTCGACCCGGCGGCCCATCGGTAGGCTGGCGGCCTCCTCGGGGGGCAGGCGGAAGCTGGCCTCGAGCCTCGAGGTATCGGCCAGCCTGAACGCCCGCTGCCCGGCGCTCACAAACTCACCGGGGTTCACAAAGATTTCCGCAACCACGCCCGCAAAAGGGGCCTTTACCTCGGTATCGGCCACGGCCCGCCGGGCCTGGTTAAGCTGGTTCTGGGCCTGTTGCACCTGCAACCGCAGCAAGGCCAGGTCTTCGCTGGAAGCCCGCTGCGCACGGGCCAGGTTTTCGCGGGCGTTGTCGAAGGCGGCCTTGGCCTGGCTGTAGGCAGCCTCGAGGCCGGTCAGCTCCACCTGGGCAATGGCCCCAGCCTGAAAGAGTTGCTGGCCTTCCCGGTAACGCCGCTCGGCCACCTGCAGGTTGGCCTGGGCCGATTCCAGGCTGGCCTGCAAGGGGGCCAGGGAGCCCGCGGTCGAGCGCTGGGCCCGCTCGAGGTTCACCTGGGCCTGCTGCAAAGCCAGCTCGGCGTTGCGCAGCGCGATCTGGGCGTTGGCCGGGTCGAGGCGCAGAACCACCTGGCCCTGGGCCACCCGGCTGCCCTCACTGACCGCTATCTCCAAAACTTTACCCGAGGCCGTCGCGCCCACCTGGCTCTCACGGGCTGGGGAAAGAATGGCCCCGGTTGTGCGCACCGTGTTGAGCGCTCCACGCACCGGCTGCACCACCCGCACCTTGATGCTGCGGGCCACCGCTTCTTCGGCAGAGGCAGGGTTTTCGCTATTCGCTGCCCGGCGCGGCCCGCAACCGGCCAGCAAGAGCGCGACCACCCCCAACCACAACCAGATCTTGTTGCCAGGCCGACCCATTAGCGACCTCCAGCCAGCAGGCTGTAGTAGGCCCGCCAGTAGTTCCCCAGGGCTTGCTGGACGGCCAGCTCGGCCTGGATGAAAGAAAGCTCGGTCTGAAGGTAAGCCACCTGGCTGATCAGGCCCGCGTCCAGGCGCTTTTTATCGTTGGCAAGAGTTTCACGGGCGTTGGCTAAAGCAGCCTGCTGCACCGAGAGGGCCCTGGCGGCGGCTTGCAGGTTCTGGAAGAGCGAGTCGTACTGCAGGGCCAGGCCGCGCTCAATTTCCCGGGCACCGGCCACCGCCTGCTCGGCCCGCGCCCTGGCCGCATCAATCTCGGCCTGGGCCGCGTAGCTGGGGTCGAGAAGCTCGACCTGTAGCTGGGCCAGCTCAACCCGTTGACGGGCCTGTAGCACGTCGGGGTTCTTGTCCAGAAGCCCCCGCACCACACCAGCCTCGGGCATGGCCGGGGGGGTGGGCAGAGGGGCCAGCGCCTCAAAAGCCCCCACCAGGCTCCTCAGCGAGGCCCGGGCCAGGGCCAGGCCGTTCTCAGCCCGGTTGAGGTTGCTGCGCGCCTCCTCCAGGCGGTTCTGTGCATTGCGCACATCCAGGGCCGTGCCAGAGCCGTTGCGCTGGCGAATCTGGGCCACCTCCACCCCGCGGGCCGCGACCTCGAGGGCTTTCTGGGCCAGGCGAACCTGCACCTGGGCCTCGAGCACCTGGGCATAGGCTCCCACAATGCTGCTCTGGGCCTGAACCACCGCGCGCTCGTAGCTGGCCTGGGCCAGAGCTGCACGCTGTTCGGCCTGCACGCGACTGGGACGGGTTAGCAGAGGATCGGACAGCACCCTTTGCAGGTTGGCGCTGGCATCATCGAGTTCGGCCTTGGCCGCCACCACCGGGGCCTGTGCGGTGGCTTTAGCCAAGGCCGCCTCGAGGGTCAGGGTCTGGGCCTGGGCCAGGGCTAGGGATAAAAGTAGGGTCAGCGGTGTAACAAAACGGGTGGCAACGGCCATTTTCATCGGTTCACCTCACTAAGGGGCAGGGCATAAAAACGGTAAATGTCTAAAATGCGCTGGGTGCGGTTCAGCTCAGCCTGCTCAACCCCCAGCCGGGCCTGGGCCAGGGCCAGCTCGGCCTGCAACGAGGCCAGCGGGCTGGACAGGCCCAGCCGCTCGCGCTCGCGGGCCTCGGCCAGGCTGCGCTCGGCATCGGCGCGGGCCTGCAGGGCATTGGCTAGGTTCTGCTCGGCGGTCTCCAGCGAGGCCCGCAGCAAATCTTCCTGTAGTTTGCTGTTGCGGCGGGCCGCCTCCAGGGCCTGCCGGGCTGCGTCTACCTGCTTCTGGGCGGCCTCGAGGGCATCCACCACCCCAAAAGCGATGTTGGCCGAGAGCCCAATCTGCAGGGTTCCTACAATCCGATCCTGCGGGGCGCTGCGGCCCGGCACCTGGTTGGTGTAGCTGAGCGAGGGCTGCAGGGTGCGGGAGTTAATCGAGACGGTCAGCGCATCGCTGTCAGAGGTGTTACGGGTGTAGCTGGCCTGCAGCACCGGCAGCACCCCCCGCACGGCCCGGTCGTAGGCGATCTGAGCGTTGATGAGCTGCAGTTCGGCCTGCCGAACCTGCGGCGGGGTGCCCCCGCTGGGCACGGCCAGTCGAGGCGGGGCGGCGCTCTCCTGGCCGATCAGGTCGGAGAGGCTTTGCCGGGCCAGGGCCAGGTTGCGTTCAGCATCGGAGAGCTGGAGGGCCGCCTGCCGCAGGCTGGCCTCGGCCTGGCGCAGCTCGCTCTGGCTGGCCGCCCCCCGACGTTCGCGCAACCGGGCGGCCTCGAGGTTGGCCTGGGCCAGCCGCACACCCAGCCGGGCCACCTCGAGGCCCTGCTCGGCCAGCCGCACCCGCAAGGCGGCCTCCACCGCCTGGGCCTCGAGCTGGGTACGGGCCTGGCGCAACCCCAGGATGGCCTGCTCAACCCCCAGGGCCGCCTGGTTGGCGGCATCCGATACATCGCCAAAAGGGAACGGAGTAAAGGTCAGGCCCAGGGTAATCTGCCGGCCATCGTTGGGCAGGCTGACGCACTGCGGGTTGAGGGGGTTGGGACAGGTGGGGGCGCCCGGGGGTGGTGTCACCTCAAAAAACGAGAGCCCGCCCTGAAGCTGAAAGCTCACCGGGCTGAGGGTGGCCCGGAGCTGGGCCTGGGCGGCCTCGAGGCCCAGGCGGGCCTGTAACAGCGTGGGGTGGTTTTCCAGCGGCGCAAAAAAACCCTGCGCCCATCCGGGGCCCACCCCCACCAATGCCACCCCCATAAAGGCCAGCAGAAGCCTTCGTTTCCGGCCCGAGGGGTTACTCATAGTCCATCTCCTGTTCATGCTCCCAGGAAGCCAGGCCCTTGCCTGGGCTCAGATCGATGATCTTGCGGTAGCTTTGGGTGATCATGGAAAGCTCCTCCGGGCTGAGCCGCCCAAATCGCTCACGCGAGAACGCCCGCCAGCGCTCGCGCATCTGCTCGAGGAAATCTTTTCCCGAATCGGTCAGCAGAATGCGCACCTTGCGCTTGTCGCTGGTATCCAGCTCACGCCGCACCAGACCGCGCTCCTCCAGGCTCGCTAAAAGCTGGGACACCCCCGGCGGGGAGGCGTCCATCACAAAGGCCAGGCTCGAGGGCTGGTCAATCCCCTCCGAGATGCACATCAGCGCAAAGGCTTGCATCAGGGAAACCCCCAGCCCCTCAAAGGCTTTCTGCTGGTCAAGCCGCATCTGCCACACCACATGGGTGGTCAGCCGCCACAGCTCGTCCAGCTTTTCGTCCAAAATATTCATACCCATGAAATATTAGACCTACTAATAGGTCAGGAAAGCAGTTTTCGCTACAGTTTTCACAAAAGGCTCAAATTATTCGTCAGGGCATGGTAAGCTACGGGCAAATGGGGGAAAAAGTCTTCGAAGAGCGGGAGCTCATTTTAGAGCTCTTTCCTGGAACCTCCCCGGAGCTCTGGCCTCCGGGGGAAATCCTTTATTACCGGGATCAGGAGGCGCGGGTGCATATCGAGGAAAACCCGCTGCACCTGGTGCTAGAGCCCCTCGAGCCCACCGGTAGCACCACGCCCATTGTCTGTGCGGCCTGCCACCGCCACATCTCACGAGCCGCCGCGCAATTTTTCCGCTTTGGGGTGGGCCAGGATGCCCGACACTTCCGGTACGTGGCCCTCTGCCGGGACACGGAAAGCTGCTCAGGGATAGCACCGCCAGCGCGTTTGAGGGAAATCCTGCTGCGGGGTATACTACCTTAGCGCTAATGGAAGACCCCTCATAAACGGGGTAAAAGTAACCTCATAAGGGCTCGGCAATCCGCCGGGCCTCTTCCAAAGCCGGGTTGGCTCATGCGCATCTCAGGTCGGTAACGCAGCATCGGTAGCGATTGTAACCAGGCGCAAGACGCCAAAATTCAAAAACCTTCAGGAGGCCGGATGGCACGCGAAGTTAAGTTGACAAAATCGGGGTACGAACGACTGGTGGCTGAACTCGAGCAGGAACGGGCCCGGCTACAGGATGCCACACGCATATTGCAGGAGCTGATGGAGTCCTCCGACGATTACGACGACTCGGGCCTGGAAGACGCCAAACGCGAGAAAGCCCGCATTGAAGCCCGCATCGATTCGCTCACCGACACCCTCTCCCGCGCACAGATCATGGAGGAAGAGGGCACCACGGTGAGCCAGGTAACCCTGGGGGCCATCGTGAGCCTGAGGTCGAAGGAGGGCGAGATCATGGAGGTGCAGGTGGTGGCCCCGGCCGAAGCCAGCGTGCTCGAGCGCCCCATGAAAATCTCCGATGAAAGCCCCATGGGTCGAGCCCTTTTGGGGCAGAAGGTGGGGGCCAGGGTGTTGCTCGAAACCCCCAAAGGCAAAAAGGAATTCAAAATAGAATCCATCCAGCACTAGACGCTGCCTGACTCAAGCCCCAGGATTACCCGCTACTGGGGCTTTTTGTTGTGCGCTTTGCGAATTGGCCCGGTGCAGCTTAGACTCTAAAAGCTGGATGTGCGTATGCCTGAGTACAGCGAACAGACCCAACAACGCCTAGCCAACCTCGAGGCCCTGGCCGAAGCCGGCTTCGAGCGCTTCCCCTACCGCTTCCCCAAGACCCACGACGCCGCCCAGATTCTGGCCGCCCACGCCGGGGCCGCCCCCCAGCAGGAATGGCC
>FWWM01011787.1_pt1 | contig 14818 bp, 6 predicted proteins | sample 2228351 | NCBI WGS metagenome assembly FWWM01 (sample SAMEA103939774, study PRJEB20133) | metagenome | reverse complement strand
TAAGGTTCCAATAATTTAAATTCAGCTTCTTTAAATTTGATTTGGTGATTCATCTTTACCTGTTCGCCTGTTTTTTTCATAAAAGCAAATAACTCAAGCACACGCTTATTGTCTTTAATGATCTCTCCTTGTGCTTTAAACATTTGATTTTTTTGATCTGCTTCATTTTGAAAAGCAACTTCCCCTATATAAATTTCAGAAAATTGAAATGAATCAATGGACAATTGACCATAATTGAAATATAGGGTGTCTTTTTGATATATGGTTTGTTGGGTGTTTAAAAATCCTTTTAAGGTTTGCAGGCCTTTGTCAAATGAAGCAAGATAATTTATATCAAATTTTTTAATTGAAATTTTGAGCGGGTTTGTCCGTTCGACCGTATTACCATTGATTAATATCTCGCCCAAACGGTCCGTGGCTTTGAGAGAATCTACAAAAATGGAATGCTTGGTATATGCACTCCAACCATAAGAAGTTATATCCCATTTTCTGTCGTTAACCACAACCAAACTCGAATCCAATTTAAAATACACACTGTCGGCCAAATACCGTAAACCGAAATTTATGTCAGCCAGATTTGCAATCGAGTCATTATTTTGCCAACGCAAACGGCCTTGTATATTATTGTTAAACAACTTGCTGTCGAAACGGATATTGTCAACACTTAAAGAATCATCAATTTTTATAGAGCCAATACCTGAATTGACCAATAAATAATTTCCGGAAGTATTTACATTTAACCTAAAATTGTCGACCAATTTATTCAACACGATAAAATCAACAGGGTCAACTTTTGCATTAAATTTTCCGTGAATAATACTTCCATGAATTTTTATCATCTTTTTTAAGTAAAAATCTTTTGCAAATAAATGTAAGGGTTGATTGATAGAAGTGTCGGCTTCAATAGTAAACCGAAGGTCAAACACAGTATCGTTTTTTAATTTTTTGGGAATGGAAAAATAATCCGGCAAAAATTGATGAAGGGTATATTGAAAATACTCCGGCAAATGCTCCGGAATATATGAACCTGTAAAATGAAAAACCAATTCATTGGATGTCAAACTTATTACTCTATTTTTGTTGAACTGGTCAAAAACTATTGAGATGGTTTGGGAAACAAAACTATCGTTCTCAGACAAATACAAAAGGTCGTTTATTTCTATTTCACCGGATATTGTATTAACTTCAAGTCCTTTGGTATTGATATTTACCTTAGCAGATAAAGTTACTGATGTGTCGGGAAGAGGAAAGTTAATGGCTGCCGGTTTTATTTTGACGATATTGGCATAAAAATTCAAAATAGGTCTTTCATGCATAAAATCAATTTCACCATTGTAATTTAAAACCAGATTGGGGTCGTTGATGGTTAACTTACCTGTATATTTTTGATTTGATAACTCTCCATCTAACTCGATATTTTGATAAGTATAACGATTAAATTCTAACGCGTCAAAACGACCGCTAATTTTGGATGAGAAATCATGTTTATTTTTGTAATTGAAATTTGCATCCACTATAAAAGACATTTTACCTACCGGCAAAGTCGGGTCATATTTGTGCAGGTTGACAATTCCGGATTTTAAGTTTCCTTTTACGGTAAGCAAATCATTTTTGTTTTTGACATTAATATCCATTTTAACATTGCCGGCAGAACATTTTAATGACCCAAATACGGTAATATCGTTTAAAAAACCATGTATTTGACCATGATAGATAACGGGACTAATTCTATGGAATTTTTCCCATTCTTTATTTGGCAGGTCAATCAAGTGCATGGATTGAATATCGGCAGCCGTAGTGGAAAATTGATCAATATCTGCGATAATTAATGTTTTATCAAGTTCCGGGAGGCCACTTATTTTTACATTGCCTGTGACATAAGTTAAATGACCGGTTGAAAGATTCATATTTTTTAATTTTAAATTCCCAAGCGTGCCACGTAAACGGGATTTAAAGTGTATTTGCTGATTAGAAAAATTTTCAGGCAATTGTGTAAAAAAATTTAAGTCACTTATAGCAATTTTTGCCGTATCAATATCCGAATTGATATAAACACTATTGAAAAAGTCAGAAAAATCGCTAAGTTGTGTGGTTTGCAGTTGTATATCTCCTTTCAAAAAAGTATTGTTCGTTTTCAGAATAGTTTTATCAAATACTAATCCCGATTGACTGAGTTTAAAAAATGTCTGTAAATGTCGTATAATCAGACCGCTTTTTTCGAATGCTGTCAATCGTTCCACAGGTATTTCAATAGTATCTGAAAAAAAATCCGGATGATTGGCTATTAGATTTATTTTATCAAGAGTCAAATAATTAAAATCAATGAGAGACAAATTTTCCTGTTTCGGGATATTATAATCCCACATGCAAAAGCGTCCTTGATGAATGAGAATTTTTTGAATTTTCAGGGGGATTTCAGAGGCGCTTGTATCGGTAGTGTCTTTTGAAGCCAGCTGCATTAACCATTTATCAAGATTTGTTTCTTGTTCATTTTTATATGTAATCAGTTTAAATACCGGATGATTCAATGAAGCAAGATGCAAGTAGATTTTATTTTCATTAAATGCATAATGGTATGTGGCCAATACCTTTTCGGCATAAATCAATGTGTCGTGATGATGATCACGTATAAGCAGACGATGAACAATTAATTGATTTAGGGGACTCACATCCAAATAGTCAAATGAAATATTAAATGCCTTGGCAGGGTTAAACCTGTCGATCATTTTTTTGGCAACAAAGGTTTGCACGATTGGCATTAACATAAGAGTGACAAATAGGCCTAATAAAATAAGGGCTACAATAAAAAAACGTGCAATATATTTCAGTGTTTTTTTCAATTAAGTAGAGGTTGAAATTATTTTACAAAAATACGTGGTTATTTATGAAAATATAACGTCCGTCAATTTATAATGATTTAAAAATTTACAAAATGTTGAATTAAATGTCAAAAAATAATCCCATTCTATTTATAAAGTTCTGAAATTTGTGGACAAAGGAAATGAAAGATAAAGTGCATATATTGGCCATTGAATCTTCGTGCGACGATACGTCAGCAGCAGTTTTGGAAAATCTGAAAGTAAAATCCAATATTATAAGTTCTCAAAATGTACACCAGAAATATGGCGGTGTGGTGCCTGAGCTTGCTTCCAGAGACCATGAAAAAAACATTGGTTGGTTGGTTGACCTTTCACTAAAAGAAGCCGGGATTGATCTAAAAGAAATAGATGCTATAGCGGTAACACAAGGTCCCGGATTGCTTGGTTCATTGATAGTTGGTGTGAATTTTGCCAAAAGTTTGGCAATGGCCATTGAAAGACCTATAATTGCCGTCAATCACATGGAAGCACATGTGTTGGCCCATTTTATCGACGATCCAAGAATTCATCAAGGTCTACGGTTTCCTTTTTTGGCACTGACTGTTTCCGGTGGACACACTCAGCTATATTTGTGGGAAAGTGACGTTCAATATACAATTTTGGGACAAACATTAGATGATGCGGCGGGAGAGGCCTTCGATAAAATTGCCAAGTTGCTTGGGTTGCCTTATCCCGGTGGTCCCATGATAGACCGCTTATCACAAAAAGGAAATGCCGGAAAATTTTCATTTCCACATCCTAAAGTTGAAGATTTTCACTTTAGTTTTAGTGGATTAAAAACAGCAGTTTTGTATTTCCTGCAGGATAAAACCAAAGACGACCCGGATTTTATTTCACGAAATTTACATGATATAGCTGCATCTGTACAAAAAACAATTGTGGATATTTTACTTTCCGAAGTTGAAAAAGCCATTGCACATACCGGCATCAGACAATGGGTAATATGTGGTGGGGTTTCTGCTAACTCATTGCTCCGCTCCGAAGCTTTGTTGTTGGCCCAAAAAACCAAAACAGAAGTTTTTATGTTACCTTTAGAATATACCACCGATAATGCTGCCATGATTGGAGCTGCGGCTTGGTTTAAATACGAAAGGGGACTTTTCAGCCCCCTTTCGTTCGCAGCAAAAGCCCGTTTATAAACTCATGCGTCAACTTTGGCGTATTTTGCATTCTTTTCAATAAACTCCCGTCTTTGAGGCACATCATCTCCCATCAATATGGAAAATGTGTGATCGGCTTCAGCAGCACTTTCGATGGTTACTTTTCTCAAGGTACGTGTTTCCGGATTCATTGTAGTTTCCCACAATTGTTCGGCGTTCATTTCTCCCAAACCTTTATAGCGTTGCACCGTAACAGAACTTTCTTTGCCTTTACCTTTCAATTCTTGAATGGCTTGATCCCTTTCTTTATCATTCCAACAATAACGTTGTTCGTTGCCTTTTTTTACAAGATACAAAGGTGGTGTGGCAATATAAAGATAACCATGCTCGATAATCTCTTTCATATAGCGGAAAAAGAATGTCATAATCAGAGTGGTAATGTGGCTTCCATCCACATCGGCATCACACATGATAATAATCTTGTGATATCTCAGACCGCTTAAATCCAGGGCTCTTTCATCTTCTTCCGTTCCAACCTTGACACCCAAGGCTGTGTATATGTTTTTAATCTCTTCATTTTCAAAGATTTTATGTTGCATGGCTTTTTCAACATTCAAAATTTTACCCCGCAACGGTAATATTGCCTGAAAATTCCTGTTTCTTCCTTGCTTGGCGGTACCACCGGCAGAATCACCCTCAACAAGGAAAATTTCACATTTCGATGGATCTCTTTCAGAACAATCGGCAAGTTTTCCGGGCAATCCGGTCCCGCTCAAAACATTCTTGCGTTGCACCATTTCACGGGCTTTCCGGGCAGCATGTCTTGCCTGAGCAGCAATAATCACCTTATTGATAATTTGCCGTGCAGCCTTAGGATTTTCTTCCAGATAGTTTGTCAACATCTCACTCACTGCCTGATCAACAACACCCATCACTTCGTTGTTTCCCAATTTTGTTTTGGTTTGCCCTTCAAATTGTGGCTCTGCAACTTTTACTGAAATTACCGCTGTAAGACCTTCACGAAAGTCATCTCCATTAATTTCAAACTTGAGTTTTTGCAACATTCCACTCTCTTCGGCATATTTCTTCAAAGTTCTGGTTAATCCTCTTCTAAAACCCGCCAAATGTGTTCCTCCCTCGTGAGTATTGATATTATTCACATACGAATGAACATTCTCGGAAAACGAAGTATTATACACCATGGCTATCTCAACAGGCATACCAAATTTATCCGTTTCAATGTAAATTGGTTCATCAATCAAAGGTGTGCGGTTTTGATCCAAATACATAACAAACTCTTTTAGACCTCCTTCAGAATAGAATTCTTCTTTTACCGGATTGCCATTTTCATCAGTATTTCTTTCGTCAATCAATGTAATTCTTATTCCTTTGTTCAGAAATGCCAATTCTCGCATTCGAGCTGCAAGAGTATCATAGTTGTATTCGGTAACGGTAAAAATTGTGTCGTCCGGTTTAAAGGTCACTATCGTACCACGATAATCGGTATCACCGATACATTTCACTTCAGTCAATGGTTTACCTTTGCTATATTCTTGCACCCATATTTTTCCGTCTCTGTGCACTTCGGCTTTTAAGTATGATGAAAGGGCATTCACACATGATACACCTACACCGTGCAACCCCCCGGAAACTTTGTATGAATCTTTATCAAATTTTCCTCCGGCATGCAATACGGTCATAACAACTTCAAGTGCCGAACGATTTTCTTTGGGATGAATATCTACAGGTATTCCTCGACCATTGTCTTTCACCGTGATGGAATTATCTTTGTGAATAACTACCTCTATTTCGTTACAATAACCCGCCAATGCCTCGTCAATGGAATTGTCTACCACTTCATATACCAAATGGTGCAGCCCTTTGACACCTATGTCGCCGATATACATCGCAGGACGTTTTCGTACGGCTTCTAAACCTTCAAGTATCTGAATACTTTCTGCAGAATAATTCTTGGTTTCACTCATAAACTTATCAATTTTAAAAGATTTACAAAGATACGAAAATCCGACGGCAAAAAGTGGTTTTTTATGCTCTTTTTACCCTAAAATTTACTAACAAAATTCTTTAACGTAGAAACATGCATCTGCTTGATTATCAAACCATCCTTATGTGGAAAATAAATTTTAACAATAAATTTGGATTAGAATCCGAAAGTGAAGCCTCCCATCAAGTTGAATCGTTGTGTATTATAATCCTGCCAGCGTTGATATGATTGGGATAAAATATTGTTGAAAGACACAAATGCAGAAATTCTGTCTGTATAGCGATATTCAAACCTTAGGTTCAAATCGGTAAATCCCTTGAGTTTCATCCCTTCGCTTTGATTCATATAATCGGGCAGTTTCACATACTGTTTGTCAAATCCATGTAAATTGATTTGCCCAATGAATTTATCTGCCAGGTTATACATGATCCAGCCACCATATTCAAACACAGGCATATGCCATGCCCTTTTTTCGTTTTGTGTGCGGTAATCATTATAATAGACATATAATCCGGCTTTCATTCTTTCATTTTCATCATAAGCAAAATTAAACCTGAATTTCAACCGGTCCATGTTATCATAAACGAGTATAAATTTATTTTGCCATGGATCATTGTAATTTTTTATCCAAAATGGCATATTTTGCACATTTTTAAAAGTAGCATCCAACACAAAATAAATTCTCCGTGAAAAAGATACCCTCCATCCTCCTTGTATTTCAAATTTATCGATGGTATTTTGTATATGTGCGGATGTATCTATAAAATTGTTTACCATCGAAAAATTTCTCAAGTTATTTCTAACAACACCTCCTTTAACATTGACAAATGGTATGAAAGCATCTTTTACCAGTTCATATTTCACATGCAAATCCGGGAAAAAATAGAAATGGGCAATAGTATCAAACTGCATATTGACAGAAAATCCAAGATCTGCATCCAATCTTTTGCCGGTTGATCTTATGTGTGGTGTAATTTTCACAATCCCGTTTCTTTCAGACAACTTATTTCTAAATGAATTGTAATCACCATATACAGACACAGTATATAAATCCCTATTTATACGTTTCCCCCAATCTCCACGGTAATTGAAAAAGTGTTCGTTCACTTGATATGCATTGGTTGTATAAGTATACCCAAGTATATTGTCATGTCTTAATTTAAATGAATTTTCCTCTAAGTTGTCTTTAAACCTGAATTCAGGATTTATATATACAAAATGATTCAACAAAAATGTCCGGTCGGTAATTTCTACATTGCGATTGTCTCTGTCAAAAATACCGTAATAGTGAAAAGCATTGCGTGTGTAATTTAATTTTGCGTTAAACATTGTTTCATCCCAAAATACTGTAAAATCACCGCCTGCCTGATTATGCGAAAAATTGTCATAGTTTAACCTTGCAAGACCATTCGAACTAAAATGGTCATACCACATCGAATAGCGATATTTTGACGACCTGCCACCATTGATAGATGCAGAAAATATTTTGTTAAAATTTGAACCGACACCCAATCGAACGTATTGATGATATAATTTGTTTACAGCTTCAGATTTGACTTTCACAGGTGCAATAGTGTCAATAATTCTTGCGGCTTGAAATGGTACTTCTACAAATGTATATTTAATCTCTTGTTTTACCTCTATGGTATCTTTTACATTTGGTTGATCTAAAATTTTTTGGGACGTTTTCACAACCGGATCCAATGGCTTAACTACAATGAGCGTATCGGTTACTTGCGAATACAAAATGATAGGTGTGACCCAAACTGCAATAAAAAAATTTTTTATAAATCTATTCATACTTCTTATCTTTCAAGGTTTATTTCTTCAATTGGATTTTCTCCACTACCGTTTTCTCTTATGCGTAATCTTTCTTTTTCATTGATAATATCCAGTTTTTCTTGGGCAATTTCTTTCAAATCATCATATTTGGTATTGTCCACCACCGATTGTAAAGTTTGTTTTGCCTGAAATATCTCATTCATTCCTAAATATACATCAGCCAACAATATCAATGATTTGGTCACCCAATATTCGTATCCGGGCGAGGATTTCACAAAATCAAATATGTCTTTTTCAGCTTTCTTGTATTCACCTCTTTGGTATTTCAAAAATGCCAGATAATATTTCGATTCTGCTCCAATGGCATTATTCTTTTGCGACAATTCTTTGAAAATGGATTCAGCTTGGTCAGGCATCAATTTTTCCATTAAACATTTTGCTTTGATTAGTTTTATTTTTTGAACTGAATTCTCTTCATTTGAACCCGACATTTTCAAATATATGTCTGCATGCTTTAATGCATCATCAGGACGATTCATCTCAAAGTATATTTGAGTAAGTTGAAAATGTGCATTTTTCAACAATTTTTCTTCTGCACTTAACTCAATTAATTGTTTGTAGAAATATTCTGCTTTATTCCAATTATTTTCTTTCCTGTAAATCTCGGCCAATCTTTCGGCAACATTGGCCGAAAAACGGTTTCTTCCCATTTCCCACAGTTTCAATAAATCGTTTCTTGCTTCTTCCACAAAACCGCCTCTCCATTCGCAATCAGCTCTGTAATACAACGCAGGTACACGAAAATATCCGTTAGGATATTTTTCAAGATAAGCTGTAAGTTGCGACACCGCCTTTGCACAATCTCCGTCAAAATAATTCTTTTCTGCCACATAAAAACTGGACGAATCCAATGACGATGGATTGATTTTGATAAAATCGAATTGTTTTACATAATTTTCAAATCCTGCCACATCATTATTTTCAAGATAGATTGCCTTTATTTTGTCTATGGCACTATATGCATATTCGGTCGATGGGAACTGCTCCACTGCTTGTTTAAAATATTTCAATGCTTCATCATCTTTGCCCTGATTGTAATAAACCAAACCTATTTTCAATATCACTTCGGCAAGATATGGCGACCTTCGATGTTCATCATATATCTTTTTTAAATAAACAAGCGCGTTGCTTTGCTGACCTTGCACAAGATAAGTTTCTGCAATTTGAAACAAAGCATCATCTACATAATCACTGTTAGGATATTGAGTGACTAATGATTTCAATATATTAATTTTTTCGTCATAATTTTTCACCACCCCAAGACACAATGCCGATTGATACATAGCGTAATCGGTCTCATATTTGCCACAAAAAGTATTTTTTTCATAATACTCAAGCGCCCATTCAAACTTTCTTTGTAAAAAATACCCATCGGCAATGCGGTTATATGCATCACATTTTTTCTTGATATCAATACTGCTTTGTGCAGTAAATTTTCTGAACCATTCGATTGATTCGTTGTATTTTTTCAGTTGCCAATAAGCATACCCCAGCTGATAGTATATGTTGAGATAAAATTCTTGGTTTATCACCGCAGGATATTCCAATAGGTTTTGCCAATCTTTTATAGCATCAGTATATTCTCCAAGGCGGTAATGCGATTCTGCTTTCCAATACAGTGCCTGCGCATATACATTTTTATCGTATCTATATTGTAGTGATTTGTCAAAAAAGCCAATGGCATCCCGGTAGTTTTGGTCATTAAACAACTGAATGGCTTGCAAATACGCAATCTTTTGATAAATCTCCAATATTTTTATATCCTTAAATTTCAATCTTTCTATAGACGCCAATGCAGCATTATAATTTTTGGTCGTGTAATATATGGATATCAAATAACTTATCATTTCATCGCGTTTCAACGAGTTTGGAAATTCATTCAAAAACTTCTCAATGGCCAGCACAGCATCATTAAAGGGGTGAAAAGACAATTCATAACTCAATTTGGCATAATTATACAATGCTTCTTCTCTTAATGTACTGTTAAAAGGCAACTCTGCCGCATTTTTGAATACATTACGGGCATATTCCTTCCGGTTCATCTCAATATAACATCGCCCCATATTATAATAAGCAATCTGCGACAACGAATCATTTTCCCCAATGGCATATCGATAATACTCAACCGAATTCTGACATTTACCGGTCTTACGGTATGCTTCAGCCAGATTATAACTGTATTCCCTGTTTCTTCTTATATCCGACAAAATCTCTTCATAATAACTTATGGCCTTATCATATTCTTTCAAATAATAATAACTTTCGGCCAAATATTTATACAATTCGTTTTTTCTTTTGGGCACAATACTATCGCCTAAATTTTCGTAATACTTTATCACATCTCTGTATTTCCCTTGAATATAATATATCTGAATGATATAATAAGGAACTACCTTTGCGAATTTCTCATTATCCTGCAACTTCAAAAAATTTTCCAACGCCGGGCTGTAATCCTTCTCAAGATATAAAATAAATGCATAATAATACCTCGCCGCATCGGCAAAAATGTCGTTAAAATTCATCGCCTCATAAAAATGTGGCTTGGCTTTGTCATACAAGTCCAGCTCAAAATACGAATACCCCAACCTGAAATGATATTCACACAACATACCATAATCCAACTCTTCTTTTTTTATTGAACCAAACACCTCTAACGCCTTATCCCATTTTCTTTTCCGGAAATAATACCTACCTAAATAAAACGATGCACGTATGGTTTTATCCGAATACGGATACCTCTCTTTAAAGTCGTTTACAAGATTCTCGGCATCTTTATTAAACAACTCCACAGCCGCCAAACACCGGTAAAAATATGCATCCTCCACCTGTCGGTAGCTGTATAGGTCGGGATGTTCAATAATCAATTCTGCCTCTTTTACCACACCGGCATATTTTTCTTTCATAAAATCATCCATCATCCGGTCATATGCAGCAAACCTCCAATCATTTTGACGTGTGACCTGCCCATTAGCATCCACCATTACTATCAACAAAACAATCGGCAACAGAATAGCCCCTAAGGCAATTGGTTTCACTCTCAAATGCATAATATTTTGAAATTCGCGTAAAATTATCACTTACATTCATTTAAAACACATCAAAATCATTTAGTTTTCAACCTGATAATGTTAAACAATTTTCAAGATACCATTTTATATTTTCAATTCTCAAAGTGTTTTTTCTTGGTCATAATTATTTAATGGGCGGCATCTCGGCGGTTCGCTCATAGTCCGCGCGGGGCGGCCAAACGGCAGTCATAGTCGTGCGGCGATCCTCCTGCCGTCGGCTGCCGCACTCCTTGCCTGCCGGGCCGCCCCGCTTGCGGGCTATCCGCTCACCGCCGGCCGCATTTCATTTTCACATCCAGCATCCTACACCCCATTATCATCCCTCCCCCTCCCTTATTGAAATTCAACAAAAACCAACTTTTATGCATAATAAACGTTAGTTTGTTTAAAAATTGTATCCAACTTTTTTTTTCTACCACAAAAATTGTTGAATATTGTATTTCACAAAAAAGTTTTTTCATAATGTCCAACGACTCCATCAAAACCGGTATACTTAAACTTCGCAGAGCAAAGATTCTGCAAGGGCCACATGTTATATTAAGCGACATTGACCTTGATATCTATTCCGGGGAGTTTGTCTATCTTATAGGCAAAACCGGCAGCGGCAAAACTTCGTTTCTCAAAACACTCTACGGCGAACTCCCCCTTGCAGAAGGCGAAGGATATTTTGGAAAATTCGAACTCCATAACCTCAAACGCAAACAAATACCCTACCTTCGGCGTCATCTTGGTATAGTATTCCAAGACTTTCAGCTACTCACCGACCGCAACGTTAACGAAAACCTATATTTCGTGATGAAAGCCACCGGATGGAAAAACAAACAACAAATGCAACATCGTGCCGATGAACTGTTGTCCAATGTCGGACTCGCCAACAAGGGCTATAAAATGCCACACGAACTTTCAGGTGGTGAGCAACAAAGAGTAGCCATAGCTCGCGCGCTAATAAATAATCCGGATTTAATTCTTGCCGACGAACCCACCGGAAACCTCGACCCTGAAACATCTCACGAAATAATGCAACTTCTTAAAAAAATCAGCGATTCCGGCAAAGCAGTCCTTATGGCTACCCATAATTACGAATTAATTAAAGCATTTCCATCACGCATTCTTAAATGTGAAAATGGCAAACTCTTTGACACATCACTTTAAGCATTCTTTTACTTCATTTTATGTTTGCATTCTTTAAATTTTCAATTACATTTGCACATATTCCTTGTAAAATTTTTATTAAATCAAAGACAAGCCATGAATAGAATTTTAGCTGTATTTTATTCTTTAGTATTTTTTTTCTTTTCACATCAACTTCAGGCACAATCAGAAAAAATCAGCGGAAAATTCCGTTTAACCATGATTCAAGCTCGTCACGAGTATCTCAACAACAATTTTCGCGAAGCCCTTATCCTCTATCGTCAAATACACGCCGAACATCCCAACAATGCCTTAATTAATTATCGTATTGGAGAATGCCATCTTGCCCTGAAAAATTATGATCTTGCATACGACTATTTCAACAATGCAAAAAAAATCGACGAATCTGTCGATAAAGATTTATATCTCAATTTGGGAATCTCATTGCATCGTATCGGACGCCTCGATGAAGCTTTGAGCGCATTCGAAAAATTTAAATCTGTCAACAAAACGAAATATGTCGCCCAAAGTCCTGTAGAGAAATATATTTCTCAAGTAAACACAGCCAAAGCAATGATGCAAAATCCCGTAAATGTAACTATCAAAAACATCGGAAGGGAAATTAACTCCCGGTTCGACGACTATAATCCCTGTATCACAGCCGATGGCAAAACCATTATTTTCACATCCCGCCGTCCCGATACAGAAGGTGGACGCATCGATGAAATGGGAGATAAAAAATATTACGAAGATATTTACATTTCCCAGTTTGACGAACAGTTAGGATACTGGACAGATGCAGAACCCATTCCCGGACGCATCAACACAAAAGGACACGATGCCAGCATAGGGCTTTCCAAAGATGGCAAAATGCTTTTTGTCTACCGGAATGATGGAATCAACTATATCGGCGATATTTTTCTCTCAAAATACTCCTCTTATTCGAATAAATGGAGCACGCCCCGACCTTTAAGCAAAACAGTCAATTCTACTTATTTTGAGTCATCTGCCGGCATCACTTCAGATAACGAATTTTTATATTTTATCAGCGAACGTCCTAAAGGTTCTAAGGGACATGGTGATATTTGGGTCAGCCGTCGCATTTCTCGTTACAATTGGACCGAACCCATTAATCTTGGAGAACCTGTCAACACATCCGAAGATGAAATCTCCGTATTTATCCATCCTGATGGCCGTACTCTGTTTTTTTCGTCCAAAGGTCACAAATCCATGGGTGGATACGATATCTTTATGTCAGTTTTACAAGATGACAGCACGTGGTCAGAACCTGTCAATCTTGGTTATCCTATCAATACTGTTGATGATGACGTCAATTTTGTTATCAGCGCCGACTACAAAACGGCATTCTTTTCAAGTGTTCGCAAGGAGGGGTACGGAGAAAGAGATATTTATATCATCGACCTATCCAATTATGACTTGTTCAAATCAAACAACAGCAAATTGTCTGTTTTTAAAGGAACTGTTTTAAAAAACGACACCAATTCTTCCATTGTTCCACGCATTACGGTATTTGATGAAAACAACAAAAAGGTATCATCCTTTGAAGTAGATGAAGAAGACGGACAATTTTATGTCACTCTCCAGGGTGATCGTTCATATAAAATAAAAATCGAAGCATTAGGATACCAACCCATTGAAGAACAATTCTACTTGCCTTACAATGCCGATAAAATGATTGTTTTTGAAAAAAACTATAAACTCAACTCACAATCTTCTGAATAATCTTTTTTCCATTTCGTTTTACAATCGTGTATTCAATGTGGTTTTAAAAAAATAAATTCACCACGATAAGCACGGAGGAACACAGAGAAATTAAAAAATCTTCGTGAAAACTTCCGTGTCTCATGACTTTCACACTTCAGAATGACAATTTTTAAAATCGAAAATATGAATTTATTTATTGGACTGCTTTTCTTTTTATATGATATTTTTCCATTTCTGTTCCATCAATTACACCTTTCTCCATCTTTTATTCCAAATGTTTACAATTTCTTGATTTCTGTTTCGCTTTTCTAGTCTCTTGTCTGCTACAAATTCACAATTCTTTTATGTGTCAATAGAAACACAAAACGATGTAAAAACTATGATTTAAAGAATTGTGAAGTAAAAAAAAGACCTCTCCCCAAGCCCCTCTCCTTACAAAGGAGAGGGGGGCCCATAAGGGCGGGGTGAGGTTTTCAAATCCCCGACAAATGGATTTTGGTATAAATACGGATTATAGATACGTAGAATGCCAGGAATACAAGGATTTTAGCAATGGAGAAGAGAAAAAAAGACCTCTCCCCAAACCCCTCTCCTTGCTAAGGAGAGGGGTGCCCACAAGGGCGGGGTGAGGTTTACAAAACCTCGGCAATTACATTTTGATGCAAATATGTGTCGATGAAAAAGGAGAATGCTTTAAAATCAATAATTTAAGAAATTGAGTAAAGCAAAAAACAATCAGAAATTTTCAAAGTCAAAAATTCTCCGTGAAAACCTCCGTGTCTCTCTATGTCCTCTGTGGTTTATAAAAATATTTCTCCAAAAAAGCATGAATGGCGGTGAAAGTATTTGTTTATTTCTCCCTTAATAAGATTTCTCTGAAAACCTTACCTCAATAAATTCACTTGCCCAAGATATTTCACATCTTCACCATGAGGCAATGTAATCTTAATTTGATAAACATATACTCCCAATGGAGCAGGTTGACTACCCACGTTTCCATCCCATCCTCTTTGAATATCGTTGGTCGAATAAATCAGATTGCCCCAACGGTCATAGATGTTCATTTCA
>FWWM01011786.1_pt1 | contig 14819 bp, 19 predicted proteins | sample 2228351 | NCBI WGS metagenome assembly FWWM01 (sample SAMEA103939774, study PRJEB20133) | metagenome | reverse complement strand
AGCTTGGCTAAGCACTCTCCTCCTAGCACACAGAAGAATGTCCAGTCAACTGCAACTGCGTAACTCCTAACTGGGATCGGGGCAGGAAGAAGAACATGCGCATGTTTGCGCACGTTTGGAATAGCAGAACCGCAAAGGCCAGGCCCTTTTCCGCTGCACGGCGTGCGGCTTCCAGCACAACGCGGACTGGGTGGCCGCTACCAACATTGCCCGAAGAGCGGGCTCGACGGGCATGGGCCGTTGTAAACCGGCCCGGATTCTGAGGGTGTCTTCTCTGCATCGTCCTCCCTCGGAAAGCCCCCGGCTTTAGCCGTGGGGTGGTTTACCCGCCTCCAAACCATCCAATTGCCGCATCAACGCCTGCGCGAATTCCTCGAGCCTCCGCCCGATATGGGCCCTGACCGCTGCCTCGGCAACTTCGCGCGGGTCTAGCCTGCCGGCCTCGAACACCTCGGCCAGTCCACTGTAGTACCGGGTGGGTAGACGCTTGCCCAGAATGAAAGTGAGCATGCGAACGGCCTTGGCCACCCGCTCACCGGCATCCAGAGCATCCCACTCATCTGCGTTTGATTCCCCTTCTACTTCAGCCCGTGCGGCTCTTCTGGTTCTACGGGCTTTTGCTTCTGGAGTTTCCAAATGGTGCTTGCGGGAAACAAAATCTTCAGGGTTGCTGTACTTGCCGCTGTCATCCCGCACCACATCCACCAAAAAGCCCGCTTGATTGCGGGGCGTGTACCCCGCCTGCAGGATAGCCTCAAACAGGGCTATGCGCTCCCTGACCCGCTCTATCCCGTAGCTCTCAAGAAGGCCGTAGGCTACCGGGGAGGTTACACCGTAGCGGCCAAGGCGGGCCACCGTCTCCCGGGCCGCTTCAGGGATGACCCTGGGGCTGGCGAAAGTGTAGACAATCTCCTGCTTTGATCCTCGCCCCCTGTACTCCACCCCAGAGAGATAGCCTCGCTCGAGCAGCTCAGCATGGGCCCCCTCGAGGGTGCGCCGTACCCGGCTTGGCGTCTGGTCTACGATCTTGCAGGCCTGGGCCCATTCGACAATGTTGACGCGGAATTGCGCCACCTCCCTGCCGTCGGGCAAAGCCCGCTGGGCATCGAGTAACCGGTACAGTGCGCGGGTAAGGGGCCGATCCAGGCTGGTTAGGAAGGCCAGATCCAGGGGCTTGAGGTACCTGGCCCTTATCGAGTGCACAATCTCCCGGGCCAGCCGTATCTTGATCACGGTCTGCCCAGAAAAGCCCAGCCCATTGTCTTCGCTGGTGTATTCCAGGCGGTCGATGTAGCGGAATTTGACGGTGGTCCACTTCCTGCCGCTACGCCAGGCTTCGCTGGCCGTAAAGGTTGTGGTAGTGAGCCGCTCCAGGCTTTCCTTGAGTACTTGATAATAGTGCCCGCTGGTATCCCAACCCATGAGGGCAAGGATACGGTAGGCCGTGGTAACAATGGTGCCGTCCTCGGGGGTGCCGGCTTCCTGGTACAGCGTGATCAATGCCAGGCTCACGTCATTATCCAGGCCGTGGGGAACCCCCCCATGTTCCGCCACAGCCACGCAGGAGAGCCGGGCCGGACGACCATCAATACTGAACTCCACTGTCCAGCTGGTAAAGTCGGGGGGAATGCGTTCCTGGATGCTGATCAGACCCAGCCGCGCCACGTTGGCTTCATCAAAGTGTCGAAGTTCCGTATTCTCTTCTGCGTTACGTTGCACCGCTGCCCCCGTTGGTTTAGTTGGATTTATTTTCGCTTTTGGCCCCTTGATGTTGATCATTTAAAGTTTTTAAGATCTGTTAAAGAATTTTGATGTCATCATCAAGCGCCCAGCAGGAAGCGGCTGCAGCACGCAAACTAGCCCGCAAACTAGCCAAGTATTCCGATAGTTTTAGGCCCGAACTGGCCAAGTATTCCGATAATTCCGTGCTCAAATTAGCCAAGTATTCCGATAGTCCCTGGGGCAAACTAGCCAAGTATTCCGATAGTTTTAGGCCCGAACTGGCCAAGTATTCCGATAGGGGAGGTGGGTTGTGAGGGCGGACGAGGGGGAATAGAGAATATGTTGTGTTGATCGAGAAAATTGCCATCTGCCCTCCTGATGTTATCTCCAAACTAGCCAAGTATTCCGATAGTGCCTCCAGCAAATTGGCCAAGTATTCCGATACTCCCTAGCGAATCGAACGCGATGGGGGATCGTCCTCCAGGAACAGTCGCAAGCGTTCAAAAGCTTGCTGGGCTTCCTTCAACAACGCCTCAGCCCTGATCCGGCGCTCCCCTTTCAGGCGTTGAACCTGCTGGCTCATCCTATCCAGCGAGAGGCCGTTCGTCCGGCTGGGGCGAGCCTCACGGATGTGGATGCGGAGTTCCCGCAGGGAGAGATTTCTGCTCATGAGTTCCTGGCGTAGAGCTGGATCGCTCACCTTGCGCAGTTCCAGGGCAACGGTGTAAGGGATTCGTCCTTCCTGAAGGGCTCGCTGCAAGTCTTCCGGGAGTTTTAGCAGGGGGAGGCGGGTTTGCACAAAACTTTCCCATGTCAACCCGAGGCCGGAAAAAACCTCCTCCACCGTTTTTCCTTGCGGGCTCCCCAAAACGTTTTGGGGAACCTTGCCCCGCTTCTCATCCCGCATGCGTTGGAGAAGCGCTGGTACTTCTTCTTGTTCAAGCTCCAGGGTGAGGGCTAGCAGATCCAGGACACCCAGGGTCTGCTCAAAAAGGTTTAAATCCTCCCGTTGCAGGTTTTCAGCCAGGCTGAGCATCCGTGCGGTGCGCTCATCCATTGGACGGATAATCACTGGAACCGCTTTCAGGCCAGCCATCTGCGCAGCCTTCCAACGGCGTTCCCCTGCGACTATCTGATAGCGCCCATTTTCAGTCGGGCGAACCAGAAGGGGTTCGAGCACCCCGTGCTGGCGAATAGACTCCGCCAGAGAGCGGAGCGACTCATCAGAGAAGAAACGGCGGGGCTGGTAGGGGGAGGGTAGGAGGCGCTCCAAGTGCAGGCTTTGTGGGTTTTCTCCTGCGGATTTCCGCAGCTCCTGATCGATCTGACCGAGCATCTGGCGCATTACGCCCATAGGATTTCCTCCTGTTGGATGGTTTGCAGGAAGAGGGTGGCGAGGTGAGCCAGCTCTTCCCGTACCTTTTCCTCCCCAACGGTCTGCACGGGCTGGGCCTCATCACAGGCCTGCTTGTAAACGGCGGGGCGGTAGCCCAGGGGGGGCGCAACCGGGGCTACCTTCTCGATCTCGTGTAGCGCTTCCAGAATCTGCCGATCCTGGCCGGTACGGGGGTCGTGACGGGTGGGCACGAATAGGGTGATGAAACGAGAAAACTCCGGGGTCAGCCCATGCTCGACCAGGATTTGCTGGTAGTCGCGGGCTACCTCAATAACCCCCAGCACCCCCTGTATCCCCTTCGGGCTGGTTTCCACAGGCACTACCAGGCCGTTGGCTGCCAGGGCAGCCAAAGCAGCCAGGGGACCCAGGGAGGGCGGTGAGTCGATCAGGACGAAATCGTACCGATCCAAAATTCCGCTCCTGCGCAGGGCAGCCCTCAGCAGTCCTGATCCAAAGGGCTTCCCTGGCAGCGCCACCTCGGCTAAGGCCAGCCGCATATTCGCAGGGATAAGGTGGATGCCACCGAGAACCTCTAGGGGTTGCGGCAAGGCCCGCTCCTCAACTACCCTCAACAGTGTTTGCTCAGGGTTGATCTCCACTGGATTGACCCCTAGCCAGGCGGTTAGGTTAGCCTGAGGATCTGCATCAATCAAGAGTATCCGGTAGCCGCGAGTGAAAAGCTCAAAGCCCATATCACGGGTGAGGCTGGTTTTGCCAGCCCCTCCGGCATGGGTGAAAATGGTGAAGACCCTGGCAGGCTCTGTGGACTCTGGGATGTCTAGTGCTACGTACCAGTAGCGCCCAAAGCGCCGGGCGTTTGGTAACAACCCTTGTTTGATTTGCCAGCGCAGGGTGCTTTCAGGTATGCCCGTTTGGCGGGCGTACTCAACCAGGGGAACCAGCTTTTGTGGCATGCAGTAATGCTATTACGAAAAGACGCAAGAAGCAATACCTTGCTCTCTGACCTTCACCCCGTACTTCGGACGCTTCCCAAGACCAGGCTCCGGAAGTACCGCAGGACTTGCCGGATCAGATGGCGAATGACCTCAGGCCGTGAAGACTCCCCGCTCTGAAGAGCGGGGCTTCTTGGTTCTCACGGGACGGCCCACGCCGTACCCATCCCCGAAGGCTCCATCCGAGCCCATCCGCGGTCGGGTACACGCCCCGACCGTGCCAGGACATTGATGGCCGCAGCCACCAAGAGGAAGCTCCCCTCCGCCTGCGTCCTCCCCTCCCACCTGCCGCGCAGGCGGAGGACCCCAGGCCTTGAGCCGGCACAGGAGGGCCACACGGTCAAAGCCCCGGTCCAGGAAAAGCGGCAGGGCCTGGACCCTACGCGGCCCAGGCGGTAGAGGAACTCCTCTTCCACCCGATTCTGGCTAGGCCATGGGGCCGGGGAATGCAGCGCAAAGGCTACCCCCAGGGTCCTTCCCCGGAAAGGGGAGGGGATGGGCTTTGGGGAAGCAGGGGAGGAGATGGGCGGTGAGGGTCCAGAGGTCTTTCAGGGTGGGGTGGTGAAGGAAGCGCCAGAGCCGGTTGAGGCGGCTCTGGGCCTGGGTGGGTAGGGGGATTTTGCGGGCGAGGTCGGAGAGGATGGAGGGCCAAGAGCCAGGTTAGCTCGGACGGTCTATCTGAAGGAGCCAAAGACCCTGTGAACCCAGGGGGTGAGCCTCTGGGAGCGGGGCGTTGGGGTTTGCACACCTTACAACTCCTCTCTTCCCTTTCTCTTTGTCAGGCCGCAGCTCTCAAAGTGATGAGAGCTCAGGGTACGCGTCCCATATAGGTAGCGCCTCTTGGCTCACAGGCTAGGCTTGCTTAGGCCCACACTCAGGTCCAGCCCTGCCGTGTGAGCACGGCCCTCAAGTTCCCCATCTCCTGGAGGAGGGCCTGGGCTTCCTCGAAGCCTAACCCCTTTAGAAGCAGTATAGCCAGACTCACACGTCCTCCCGCCTTCTTCAAGGCAGCTTCAGCCTGACTTTGTTCGCTCCCAGTCAGCTCCTTGAGAATCTCCACTCCGCGGTTCCAGAGCTTGTGGTTGGTTATTTCCATCTCCACCATGTGGTTTTGATACACTCGGCCAAGCCGAATCATAATAAGGGTAGAGAACAAATTGAGCGCCACCTTCTGTGCCGTCCCTGCGGCCATGCGAGTCGAGCCCGCTACCACCTCTGGGCCAGTGTCGAGGCATATGGTGTGCTCCGCCGCGTGCAGTAGGGGGGCGCCTGGGTTGTTGGCAATGGCCACGGTGAGGGCACCTCTTGAGCGCGCCTCCCGGATGGCCGCCACCGTGTAGGGGGTGCGCCCGCTGGCTGCCACCCCCACCAGCACGTCCTCCGCTCCCAGCGCCGCGGCAGCCCGGCGGCCCGCTTCCTCGTCGTCCTCCGCCCCCTCGACCGAGGCGAGCAGGGCCTTCTCTCCCCCAGCCAGCAGGTAGAGCAGCCGCTCCCGCGGCCAGCCGTAGGTAGGCGGGAGCTCGGTGCCGTCCTGCACGGCCAGCCGCCCGCTGGTCCCGGCCCCAGCATAGGCTAGCCTTCCCCCCCGGAGGAGCCGCCGGGCCGCGGCCAGAGCGGCGGCTTCGATCTCCCCGCGCACCGCCCGCACCGCCGCGACGGCGGCCAGTTGGCGCTCGAGCAGGGCCTCGAGAATCTCCCCCGGCTTCCAGGTATCGAGGTCTTTGTAACGCGGGCTGGCGGATTCGGTATTCACGTTGTGCTCGTCCTCCATTCAGCAGCGATGGCGTTGCCCACGGCCCGCCGCAGCTCGATGATGCCGCTTTCCTTGTGGCGGCTGGGGTGGACGCGGTTGGTGAGGAGCGCCCAGGCGTAGCCGCGCTCGAGGTCGATCCACACCCCTGTGCCGGTGAAGCCGGTGTGCCCCAGGGTGCGCGGGCTGCACAGGCTGCCGCCGCTGAAGCCCGGCTGCCGCAGGACCCAGCCCAGCGCCCGCTCGGCGCTCTGCGGGCGGACCATCTCCTCGAGGGCGGCTCGCGAGAGCAGGCTGCCGTCCAGGATAGCCTGGGCTCGAGCCAGGACCCCCGCCAGGCTGCCGAAGAGCCCGGCGTGGCCCGCGCCGCCCAGGGCGAAGGCGTTCTCGTCGTGGATCTCGCCCCTGAGCACCCGCCCCCGCCAGGGGCAGCGCTCGGTGGCCACGGAGTCCTCGGGCTGGGGCTTCCAGGTGAGCCCGGCGGGCAGCGCGAACTCGGTGAGGGGCTTGCCGCGCAGGCGCTCGAGCACGAAGCCCAGCAGGATGTAGCCCAGGTCGGAGTACACCGTCGGGCCTGGCTCGCCCACCTCCCAGCGCTGCTGGAGGATCTGCTGCTTCAAGAGCTCGGGCCTCGGGTTCCAGGTGTACATCGGCGCCCAGGCCGGCAGCCCGGCGGTGTGGGTCAAGAGCTGGCGCAGGGTGCGCCTGGGGAGCGGGCTCTCCTGCATCCAGGCCATCTCGGGGAAGAAGCGCGAGAGGGGGTCGTCGAGGTTGGCCAGCCCCTCCTCGACCAGGCGCAGCACCTCGGGCACAGTGAAGAGGACCTTGGTGAGGCTGGCGAGGTCGAAGTGCATCCCCGCCTCGAGCTCCACCATAAAAAGCGTCTGGAGGAAGGCCAACTGGCGGATGCGGATCTAGATGAGGAGACCTACGAGCGCCTGGCTCAGGCCATCGCCTACCACCCCGATCCCGCGGTCTTCGTCTACGCCCGCGCCCAGGGGCCGGTTCTGGCCATGATGGCCCCGGCTGCGGATGTTGTTCCAGAGGCATTCAGAGGGCCGAAACTCAGACAGTACTGGTTTGTGGTATACTCCCCTCGAGGGATTCGCTTGGCTAGTGCGTATGCCGCAGACGACCTGAGCGATCTAGATATACCCTGGAAGGATGTGATATGGCTCAGGAAACCCCAGTGGTGGCCGATGCCCTGACCCTTGCCCGCAGCCGCTGGCAGGGGTTGAAGGAGCTTCTCGAGGACCCTGAGGGCTATGACCCAGACCTGGTTCTGGCCGATGCTCTGGAGTTCCCACTGCTGAAAAGCTTCCTTAGAGAGGCTTTCCTCGAGCACCCCGAGGAGGTCCGGGCCATCGTGCGGGAGATGTTTGCCCGGCAAGAGGAGCTAGATCGGGTGCTCGGGATTAAGCTGGAGGGCCTCGAGACCCTTCTTTGAAGAGGCCCCGCCACTAGGCGGGGGCGGCTTTCAGCGCTCGCAGGCTATCCCGTCTCTATCTCTGTCCAGTTCGGGCCGGTACCCTGGCTGCCCCCGGTAAAGGGGTGCGGCCCCCGCAGCCCGCGCCTCGGCGCAGTTGCGGTAATACACCCCGGGCGTTGGAGTTTGAGGGCGGGGACTACCCGCACTAGGAGGGTTGGCTGGGTTCTGGCGGTATTCCCGCGGAACCTGGAAGCGCCCCTGCCAGATGCTCCGCTTCGCCCCCTGGGCCTCGCGCTGGGCGTCCAGGTACACCTGCCCGCCGTACTCGAGGTAGGCCAGGGCCCAGCCCTCTTTCACAAGCCAGCGGTTGATTTCCACATCCCCCACGGTGCAGACCGCGACCATCCGCCCGTAGCGGTCTGTGTCCTTCCGGGTGCAGCTCACCGTGCGCTGGCCCAGGAAGTCGGCCAGGGCAAGGGCCGCTTTGCGGCCGCAGGGCCAGGGCCGATCCGCGGTATCCAGACAGGTCTGACCTTCAAGGAATGCTTCGGCCTGCTCGCCTATGAGCAGGGGCCAGCCCCTTACGGAAAAGGGGCTTAGGGCTGTGGAGAGAGCCCTGGCTAGGCTGGGGCCCCGGGCAGCCGGGTAAAACGAGACCCCCACAAGGTAGATGGTCAGGGTTTCTCAGCTCGCTGGGTCAGCCCTCTCCCTTCTCCTGGTTCTCAGGGGCTATCCTTCCCCAACCAGACCAACTACGGCATGGTCGGGGACCGCCGCCCCACCCCTTGTTGGTTCTGCGTAGCCCTGTCCTAGTTGCGCTGCTTCCGGCGCTGGCGCTCAAAGAAACCTTCCACCCGCAAATCCCACACGCTTCGTTTGGGCCTGGCCTCGCTAGGGGCTCCGTAGGGCCAGCAGGCTAGGGGGAGACCTAGCCCCGGACTTCTGGGAGGAGCTCTAGCGGCATCCGGGCCCGAACCGCCCCCAGGTGGCGCCGATCCAGGGTGGCGATGCGCCGAACCTTTAGCTCCTCGGCGATGGCGATGACTGCAGCGTCCACGAAGCCCAGGCCCAGGTCTGGGTAGGCTTCGTTGAGCTCCAGGACGCGCTGGTACCCGTCCTCCGAGAGGTCCGCCACCAGGTAGGCACCCTGGGCCAGGCCCTGGTAGAGCCTGAGCTGGGCCCGATGGCCGATCTTCTTGCCCAGGAAATAGTCCACCTCGGGGATGACCGGGGCTGGCAGGACGAGAGGCCCCCGCTCCGCCTTCAGGAGAGCCAGCACCTCCGGGTGCCAGCGATCCCCTCGGTCGTAGGCCGCGATCAGAACCCCGGAGTCCAGGATCAGGGCCATTAGCGCTTTCCAAAGCCCATTTCCTCGAGGAGTTCTTCCAGCCGCTCGGAGGCGTCCTCGAGGCCGCTCCTGAACTCCCCCACCCCCGGAGGGAGCGAGGACCTTTCTTTGGCTCCCAGCTCTTTCCTGAGGGCCTCCCGGATCATCTCGCTCATGGGCTTCTTGAGCCGCCGGGCCTTGAGCTTGAGGAGGAGTTCCAGCTCGGGGTCCAGGTAGATGGTGGTGCGCTTCATGATGGTTATGTTAGCATACACTAGCCCGATACCGCCCAAGAGAACCGGCAAGGGGACGCGGTATGTCTTGAAGGGGCCACAAAGGGGTCAAACGGGACAATATGTAGCCGCTCTGCCTCGGTCTGCCTCCGGGTCTGGCCCCGGGCCACGGCCTCCTGCAGGGAGCGCAAGGGCAGCCGGAGCAGATCCCCCGGGGCCTTCCGGTGCCGGTGGTCGGGGTTCCACAGCACGGTATAGAGCATCCCCGCCCGCTTGAAGCCATCCCTGGCATCCAGGTAGCGCCAGGACTGCACCCAGCGCTGTACCTCTGGCAGATGTTGCCAGCGCTGCAGGGTATCCGTGGAGACCCCCAGCACATCGGCCAGGGCCCACTGCACCGCGAAGATGGAGAATCTGGTCACGGCCTCGCTATCCCGGTAGTAGAGCATCAGGGCCAGCAGCAGGGCCACGAAGGCCCCCGGCCCGGGGCGTTCCCCGTGGCGAGGGTTGTAGGACTTGAAGGGAAGCCGGGCCCCGCTTTTGAGCTTGATGCGCTTCACCGCCTGGGCCTTGCAAGCCAACCAGCGAGGGTCGTCGTCGCGGGGGCAGGGGAGGGGGTGGTCGTCCGGGTTATAGCGCAAGGCCTGGGCAATGAGGAGGCCGGCCGATCTGGGGGGCTCCGGCGGCGGGGGAGCGACCTGTGGGGTGGCCTCCTCCGAGTGGAGGGCCTGGATATGCTGGATGATCCTGAGGGCCTGTTCTTGGCGGCCCTGGCGCACCATCTTCTCGACCACACGGGCGGTAAAGGGGGGTAGAGTGCGCAGGAGGGCCTCGAGGTTCTCTCTAGCGGAGGCATCCACAGATACCCCCTAAAACGGCGATACGCACTGTACGGATAGGCGATTTCATGAATATCTCAGCCTCCTTGGGTGGGGCGTAGAGCTGGGTACTTGTGTTTTTGCCTTTGGGGGGGTAGGCTGAGATCACTTTTGGTTGATCTCAACCTCCAGGGTGCCCCCCCTGGGGCTTTTTTATGGGTGTGGACGCGGCGCTGCCGCTCTGGGCCGGGCTGCCCCTCCCGGCGCGTTTAGACCATGTCGGTGTTATACGCTGAGGGTGCGGGGGTTTGGCAAAGCAGAAGCCGCCGGTGGTGCAGGGTAGGGAACGAGTGGGTCATTCGTTCCGGCCCCAGGATTGCCCACCAGGGCAGGGGAGGGGATTCCAGGCCGCACCAGGAGGTCAAGGGCGGTTCGAGAAGGCCGGCCTCTCCCCCTGGGAGCGGCTCAAGCAGTGAGGCCGGAGCCGGACGAGTCGCTAAATGTGCGATAAGGAAGGGAAATAGGAGGGATTTTGTCGTGAGACACACGTTTTGGACTTGGTTGATGGTTTTGGGGCTGGCCTGGGGGCAGGTGGCCTGGGGGCAGTTTAGCGACGTCCCGGCGGGCCACTGGGCGCAGGCCGACGACTTCGCCCACCCGGTGACCGCCGTGCACTACGTCCCGGTCAGCGGCCCCAACGGGGCGCGGGCCAGCCGGCTGGTGGTGCACTACGCCCCCCTCCCTCCCCGCAGCTACGTCATCCAGGACACCTTTGCGCCCTGGTAGCCCTCATCCGGCCTGTCCTCCCGTGGGCTTTTGCTCTAGGATGAACCTATGCGCAGCCTGGTTCTGCTCCTTCCTTTCCTGCTGGCCGCGGCCTGTACCTCCACCTCCTCCACCCCTCCGCCCTTGCCCCCGGAGGACCCCCCCGCCGAGGGGCCCTTCCGGTGGCGCTACGACGAGGGCACCCAGGGCTTCCTCTACACCTGGCCCAAACCCGAAATCCTGGGCCGCCTGGTCTACGCCGTCTACGCCGAGGACCCTACCGGCACCTGGCGGGCCCAGTGGGATGGGGTTTACCCGTACGCCAGCGAGGCCAACCCCACCTACGCCCCCCTGCACTGGCTGCCCGGGCGGGCGGGGACCCTGGTGGTCTACGCCTACGATACCAGCGGCACCTACCGCCAGCGCCGCTACCAGTGGCGCATCCCCTGGCGGCTGGAGGATTCGGACTGGCCCTGGCGGTTTGTGGCCCCGGCGGGGCCGGTGGTCTACACCCCGCTGGAGCGCTTCCCCTGGGAGGCCCCGGGCCAGACCATCCTGCCCAACACGGCTGAGCAGCGGGGCAGCCTCAACAACACCGCGGTGCTCTACCCCTTCCTGGCCTGCAAGCAGCAGGCCCGGCCCGAATGGGGCTCCCCCTACCAGACCCGGGGGATCGCGGCGACCAGCTTCTTCGTGAGCGGGAACGACAACTTCGACTACGACCGGGGGGTGCGCTTCGGCCCGCCCAACTACACCTACCAGTGGCGCTGGGTGGACCGGGCCTATGACGGGTTTGTGGGGGCAGTCGCTTTCAACACGCTCTTCCTGGCCGACCCCCGCGACCCCAACAGCGACGACCCCCCCCAGCGGGCCTGGCGCAGCCTGGACAACCGCACCCACGAGGTGGTGGTGCTGGCCCACGGGCTGGGCATCGGCCCCCACAAAAAGCCCTGGGAGGGCCGGTTCTTCCGGCTGGCGGGCCGGGGGGCGGGGGGCTTTGAGGAGAACGGCCGGGTGCGCTGCGAGTACGGGGAGTGGCGGATCGACGAGGTGACCGACCCGGCGGTGCTGGCCTGGGTGCGGGAGTGGTTCCGGCCCCAGGAGAACCGGGTGGATCCCCCTCTGGGCAGCCCCATCCACCCCGGGCTTATCCCGGAGGCCTGGCGGTGAGAAGCCTTCCCTTCTGGCTGCTGGCCCTGCCCACGGCGGGCCTGCTGGCCCCGGTGGGGGCCTTGTGGGCCGCCGGGCGGTGGGGCTGGCGGGCGGCCGGGGTGCGGCTGGGCCTGGCCCTGCCCCTGTGGGTCCTGTGGCTCTGGCAGCCCTACCTGTGGAGCGCGGCCCTCTGGCTGCTGCTGCTCTATGCCCTGCTGACCCATGACCTGGGCTGGCGGGGGGGGCTGGCGCTCCTGCTCGGCTACCTGGCCTGCACCCTGGGCCTGGCCCTGCTGCTCTTGCCCTGGCTGATGGAGGGCAAGCCCCTCCTGTGGGGGCTCCTGCCCCTGCTGGCGGGGCTGGGCCTGGCCGAGTGGGGGGTGCGGCGTGCGTAAGGACGGGTTCGCCCTGCTGGTGGTGCTGGGCCTGGCCCTCACGGTGGGCCTGGCGGCCGGGCTGGTGGCGGTGCGGCTGGGGATGGAGGCCGAGGGCAGCCGCCGGGAAGGGGAGGCGGCGGTGGCCCGGGTGGCCTTGCAGGGGGAGCTGGCCGAGCTGGGCTCATTCCTGGCCGGGCCGGTACGGGAGGCGGTGCGGGCCGAACTCGGCCCGGGGCGGCCCAACCGGCCCTACAGCTACACCCCGGCGGAGCTGCTGGCCCTGCGGGAGGGCCTGCAGGCGGCGGTGGACCAGATCGCCTGCCCCCGCTTCCGCATCCACCTCAGCCCGGTGGCCTGCGGGGAGCGCCTGGAGGGGTTACCGGCCCCCGGCCGGGTGGAAGGCCCCGAGCGCACCGGGGGGCCGGCGGCCATCCAGCGCTACCGGCTGCCCTTCGTGGCGGTGGCCCGGGGCACCCACCGCGAGGCGGTCCAGGAGGGCCGGTGGGTAGGGGCCTATGAGTTTGAGGTAGGGGCCGCCCTGCCCAGCCGGTACGCCCTCTGGGTGGACAACGCCTACGCCCCGGGTGGGGGGCTGTACTTCCTGGAGGAGGAGATGGTGCTGGAGGGCCGGGTGCACATCGGGGGGCAGCTCGGGGTGGCGGGCCGGCCCTGGTTCGCCGGCCCGGTGACCAGCGGAAGCTGCCCGGCCATCGGGGCGGACGGCGGCTGTGTGGGCCCCCCGGAGCCGGGGCTTTACTTCCGGGGGACGGGCTTTGTGCCCCTGGCGGGGCTGCTACCCGACCCCAGCCGGCCCTGCCGGGGGACTGGCTTTGTGCCCCTTACCCCCCCGAAGCCCCAGGCTGGACGGGCGGGTGGAGCGTTTGCACCGGACCCATCGGGAGGCGTTGTACACCCCGCCCTGGCCCGTGGGGCTTGAGGGGTTGCGGCGGGCCTTGGGGGCGCACCTGGGGCACTGCAACAGCCAAAGGCCCCATCAGGCCTTTACCCCAAGACCGCCCCGATCAGCCGCCCCCGCTCCACCCCCCCCTCCGCCGCCACCGTGGCCCTGGGGGGCAGGTCCGGGGCCTCCCCCCGGTGGAGGAAGCGCACCACAAAAGGCGGGGTCTCCAGGGGGTCTTTGGGGACAATCAGGATCCGGGCCACCCCCTCGTGAACCCCCAGCCAGAGCCCCCGCAGGCGGAAGGTGAGGGGCGCTTCCGGGACGGTGCCGATGGGGGCCTCCTCCCGCAGGGTGTGGCCGGCCAGGATCACCCGGGTGGCGAACCCCTCCGAATCCGTGCGGGGCCAGAGGGCCACCCGGTAGAGGCCCGGGGTGGCGGGCCGGGGAAGCCCGGGCCGGGCCTGGACCCGCCGGGCCAAAAGGCCCCGGGCCTCCAGGCGGAGGCCCCCCCGGCCCGGGCTCAGGTGGGCCAGGCCCAGGAGGAGGGCCTGGTGGGGGAGGGATGCCTCGGACATGACCGGATTATCCCCCAGCGGGGGAAACGGCGCACCCGGGCAAGCCCCGGACTGGAGGCGCGGCAGGGGCCAGCCTCACCGCGCCGCCCCCATCCGCTGCTGCACTACTGGTTTGCTGGTCTACTGCGTTACTGAGTACAGTATATCTTGTGCTCAGTATTTACAAAAACCTTCGCAGAAAGCCCACTGCTTTAGCGGTGGGATGAATGCGAACGCGGCGCAGATGCGCCACCTGGTAGCCACGAATGCCCGAAGCCGCAAGATCTTCCAAAGGTGCGCAGTATGCTAAAATCAGAAGGTGCCCACCTTGAGCCTGACCCTCAAGCTGCCCTTCCTGAACCTCAACCGGGCCAAGGCAGCGGAGTTCACCAGGCTCGAGGCCATCAACACCGCGCTCGCCAACCGCATCCTGGCTATGCCCAAAGCAGAACGGCGGGGCCTGACCACGGCTAGCTTCAAGGAGGTGGAGCTGGGCTCGGCCTGGGTCAACCAGACCCTCCGCAACGTCCAGAAGGCCAGGAACGTCCAGCGCTTCAAGCGCCTGCCGCTGGAGGTGAACAACCAGAACTGGACGCTGCACCGGGTCGGGGAGACCTACTCCATCGCCTTCGGGCTCTTGCGGGGGGTGCATGACACACCCCCAGGCTCGGTAAGCCTCGGGGGCTCTCCAGACGGGGGTCCTCGGGGTGAGAACGAGAATCCCACGGATTTATCCGTGGGAGTTTTACGTAGCCCCGGTTTGAAAATCCGGGGGAGTATAGCCCCCACACCCCCTTTTCTCTAAACCTCCCAGGGGTTGAGCAGCCGAACGGGCAGGCCCCGGAAGTGACCGGTGTTGCGGCTGACCAAGGTGAGCCCGTGGCGCAGGGCGGTAGCTGCCAGCAGGGCATCCAGGGGGGAAAGGGGGCGGCCCTGGTTCAGGGCCTCGCCGGTGAGGGCACCCCAGGTCTCCATGACCCCCGTGTCCAGGGGCAGAATCTGCCCAGCGAAGCGCCGCTTGAGGTCTTCGATCCAGCCTTCCAGGACAGCTCGGCGCGGCTCGGGAGCGCGGACGGCCCCCTGCACGAGCTCGCCCAAGGTGAGAGCGGAAAGGTAGGCTTCCCGCACGGAGAGCCCTTTCAGCCAGGCCGTAACCCTGGGGTCGGGCTGACGCTTGGCCGCCTCGGAGACCACATTGGTGTCGAGCAGGTAGCTCAAAAGCCCACCTCCCGGTAGCCTGCGCGCGAGCGGTCGGAGAGGGCCTCGGCCTCCTCATCGGAGAGGGGCTCCGGCGGGCGGAGAGCCTCGAGGAGGGAGCCGTCCTTCTCGCGAAGGCGGGTGTAAGTCTCCCAGTCCAGCACCACCACCGCAGGCCGGCCCCGCCGGGTCACGGTCTGGGCCTCGCCCTTCAGGGCCTGCTCCACCACCTCGGAGAAGCGGGC
>FWWM01011773.1_pt1 | contig 14838 bp, 12 predicted proteins | sample 2228351 | NCBI WGS metagenome assembly FWWM01 (sample SAMEA103939774, study PRJEB20133) | metagenome | reverse complement strand
GTCAAGGGGGGGGGGGTCATCTTTAGTGTTGGTGTTTTAGGTGTATGAGGTCGGAAAGCGGTCGCACTAATAACGCTTCGCCATTCCCTCTCCCTGTCAGGGAGAGGGTGTAGGGTGAGGGTCAGAAGGACGCTTCAGCATCCGAATCCTTGACAATCCCCGCCCTTTGCCCTATAATCGTTAGCAGGCTAATGACGAGTCTGCTAACTGTCATCCTCTCGCGATGCTCAGGGCAGGCTCTGAGCGTCGCGCTCAGAATGACAAAGGAGTGAGCCCTAAATGATTCGGTTTGATCGCTTCACCGAGAAAGCCCAAGAGGTCTTTCGTGACTCCACGGACTTATTGGAAAAACACAAGCACAACCAGTTAGATATCGAGCATATTTTCTATACCCTGGCGGCCAAGGAGGGCATCGGCCAAGAACTCTTACAAGAGATGGGCGTGCCCATTCCCGGTCTGCTCAAAGACTTGGAGATTCTGCTGAGCGAAAAGCCCAGCGTCTCCACCACCGTCGGCCAACAGATCTATATCACGCCCCGGCTGGAAATGCTCGTCAAGTCAGCCCAGGTCGAGGCCGAGCGCCTCAAGGACGAATTCGTCGGGATCGAGCACCTCTTGATTGCCATCAGCCAAGACCCCAACACCGCCCTGAGAAGGGTCTTATATAAATATGGTATAACCCCAGAAGCTGTCTATCAGGCTCTTTCTAAAGTGCGCGGCGCCCAGCGCGTGACGGATAGGGAGGCCGAAAGCCGCTACAAAGCGCTCGAAAGGTTCTCTATTAATCTGACAGCCCAGGCCCGCCATGGAAGACTCGATCCGGTCATTGGGCGTTCTAGAGAGATCCGTCGGGCCGTGCAGATTCTCTCCCGCAGAAAGAAAAATAACCCGGTCTTCATCGGCGAGCCCGGCGTGGGCAAGACGGCCATCGCCGAGGGTTTAGCTCAGAGAATCGTCGCCGGCGACGTCCCCGACACGCTCAAGGAGAAAGAGCTGGTTCAGTTAGATATGGCGGCCCTCGTCGCGGGCACAAAGTTCAGAGGCGAGTTCGAAGAGAGACTGAAAGCGGTCATCAGTGAGATTGAAGCAGCCAAGGGCCGGATTTTAGTCTTTATTGACGAGCTGCACACGGTCGTGGGCGCGGGCGCGGCCGAGGGCGCGATTGACGCTTCGAATATTCTGAAGCCCGTCTTGGCCCGCGGGACTTTTCAAGTCATCGGTGCGACCACGCTCGACGAGTATCGAGAACATATAGAGCAAGACCCGGCGCTCGAACGGCGCTTCCAGAAAATATTAATAGAAGAGCCTGCGATTGACGAGACGATCGCTATCTTAGAAGGGCTGCGCACCAAGCTCGAAGCGCATCACAATGTCAAGATCACCGATGGGGCACTCCGAGCAGCAGCCCAACTCTCGGCCCGCTATATCTCCGACAGATTTCTGCCCGATAAAGCCATAGATCTCTTAGACGAAGCAGCCTCCAAGCTCCGCGTTGACAGAACCTTCGCCCCCGAAGTCCAAGAGATCACAGAGAAAATTAAATTATTAGAAGGGCGGCTGAAGAACCTGAGGCCCTCCACTCCGGACTCTCACCCTGCACCCTCTGCGCCCTCCCCCTTGAAGGGGGGGGGGCCGTGGGCAAGATCAGCGCAACAGATCGAGAGAGAGCTCGAACGTCTGAAGGTCGAAAAGGCCCAGCGCGAGGCCGAGCACGCTCAGAGAGTGCAGCGCGAGCCCGTGGTCACTGAGCGGGAGATCGCCGAGACGGTCGCGCTGTGGACCGGCGTGCCCGTCGAGCAGATGTTCGAAGAAGAACGGGAAAGATTAGCCAAGCTCGAAGAGCGCCTGCATCAAAGGGTGATTGACCAGAACGACGCTGTCACAGCGATTGCGCAGGCGGTGCGTCGCGCCCGCGCCGGACTGAAAGACCCGCGCAAGCCCGCCGGGAGTTTTCTGTTTTTGGGGCCGACGGGCGTGGGCAAGACCGAGCTTTCCAAAGCGCTGGCCGAAGCCCTCTTTGGCGACGAGAACGCCCTTCTGAGATTTGATATGTCCGAGTTTATGGAGCCCCATTCGGTCGCCAAGCTGATCGGCTCGCCACCGGGCTATGTGGGCTACGAAGAGGGCGGCCAACTGACCGAGGCCGTGCGCCGCAAGCCCTATAGAGTGATTCTCTTCGACGAGATTGAAAAGGCCCATCGCGATGTCTTTAATATTTTATTACAAGTCTTGGACGACGGGCGCCTGACCGACGGCCACGGGCGCACCGTAGATTTCAAGCACGTCATTGTGCTGATGACGAGCAACCTGGGCAGCGAACAGATCGTCACGAAGACAACGCAATTGGGCTTCGTCAGCGAGAGGAGCGACGCACACCAGAAGTCCTATCAAGAGATCAGAGAGCGCGTTCTGGGCGAAGTGAAAAAGTTCTTCCGCCCGGAGTTCATTAACAGACTAGACGGGATTATCGTCTTTCGGCCGCTCTCCAAAGAGAATCTGGCGCAGATCGTAGAGCTGAAATTAGAAGCCCTGCGCCAGAAGCTCGCTGAAAAAGAGATTGCTTTAGAAGTGAGCGCATCGGCCAAGGCGCTCTTAGCTGAGAAGGGCTATGACCCGCTCTACGGGGCGCGCCCCCTACAGAGGGTCATCCAAGACGAGATCGAGAACGAGCTGGCGATGCAGATCGTAGAAAACAAACTGAAAGAGGGCGACACGGTGCGGGTGGACGCCGGAGACGGAAAGTTCGTGATCAAGGTCACCATCGGTGCAGCAGTAGGGGTCTGACGGTTTGACGCTGGTGCTGGCGTTTGCTACACTCCCCGAGGGGTATTATGTCTGTTCAAGCTGGCAAGCGGCTCTTTACGGTGAGCGAGTACTACCAGATGGCTCAGGCGGGTATCTTCTCCGAAGATGATCACGTGGAGCTTTTGGAGGGGGAGATTATTCAGATGAGTCCGATTGGAAGCCGTCACGCAGCGTGTGTGGATCGTTTAACTCGTCTCTTTTCTGAGCGAGTGGGAAGGCAAGCGATCGTCAGAGTGCAAAACCCGGTTCGCCTCAGTGACTACTCCGAGCCGCAGCCTGACATGGCTTTGCTCAAGCCCCGTGCCGATTTCTATAGCTCAGAGCACCCTAAGCCCGAAGATGTCCTACTGTTAGTTGAGGTCTGTGAGACCTCTGCTGATTTTGATCGTCGCGCCAAGCTCCCCCTCTACGCCAAGGCGGGCATCCCCGAAGTCTGGCTCATAGACTTAGCGCAAGAGCAGATCGAAGTCTATCGTGCCCCTGCTGCTGCTCAAGGCTACAGCAAGATCCAGACGCTCGCACGCGGCCAGACCCTGAAAGCACAGCTTATCCCAACAATAGAACTAATAGAACTAAAAGTTGAAGAGATGTTGGGCTAGAGCCAAAGCTGCAAAACCCCCAGCGTCGCCAAGGTCACTATCACCCCGGCGATCCCTACCCCCACGACGATCAGGGGGAACGCATAACGGAAGGGAATCCCGAAGACGTGCGCGACCAAAGCCCCTGTCCAAGCGCCCGTCGCCGGCAACGGGATGGCCACAAATAAGACGAGAGCGAATGCTCCCCACCGTCTCACCAGGGCACTGTGCTTCCGGCGCGTGCGGGCAAAGAGCCACGCTATGAAACGCTCGAGCGCCCTGACCCGCCGCAGCAGATCTGTCACAGGTTCCAGCAGCCTGAGCAAGAAGGGCACAGGCAGCAGGTTGCCCAGAACTGCCAACAGATAAGCCGTCAGCGGATCGAAGTGATAGAGACTGATGGCGACGGGGACCGCGCCGCGCAGCTCGCTCACCGGCAACGCGGCTATGAAGATAACTGCAAGAACCTGCTCAGACATTGATGCCATATTGTACCCGATCTCTCACCCTTGTCCCCCTCCCTTCTCTCCCCTATAATAAACAAAAGCGAGCCGGGAGGGATCACTGTGAAGCTCGCGCTCACCTTCGATGACGTGCTCCTCGTCCCACACTACGCTCAGATTCTGCCACACGAAGTGAACGTCTCGACCAAGCTGACCCCCAAGATCGAGCTCAAAATCCCGATTCTCAGTGCGGCGATGGACACAGTCACCGAAGCCCCTATGGCTATTGCTATGGCCAAGGAAGGGGGCTTGGGAGTGATCCATCGCAATCTCACGCCCGAGCAACAAGCCGAAGAAGTTCGCAAAGTCAAACGCTATGAAGCCGGAATTATCAAAGATCCTTGGACCTTAACGAAAGAAGAGCCCGTTGGGCGTGCTCTCAGATTGATGGCCGAGCACAATATCTCCGGGGTGCCCATTGTAGATCGGCGCACCGGCGTTCTCGAAGGGCTGATCACCATCCGTGATCTCCAGCTGCAAGAAGATTTGGATGAGCCCATCGAGCGTCGCATGACCCCCAGAGAGAGATTGGTGACCGCCCCGCCGACGGTTACTCTGGAGCAAGCACGTTCATTGCTGCAAGAGCATCGTGTAGAGAAGCTCCCTTTGGTAGATGAAAAATTCAGGCTCTGCGGGCTGATCACGATTAAAGATATAAAGAAGGCCGAGAAATTCCCCAACGCCTGTAAAGACGGCCACGGGCGGCTCATCGTCGGCGCAGCCGTGGGAACGTCGTTAGATATGCAGCGAGAGTCGCTCTTGATGGAAGCAGGGGTTGATATCTTCGTCGTGGATACAGCGCACGGCCATAGCTCACGCGTGCTGGAAAAAGTGCGGGCGTTAAAGAAACAGTTCAAGATTGAGGTGATCGCCGGCAACGTCGCAACGGCTGAGGGGACCAAAGCTTTGATAGACGCCGGGGCCGATGCCGTCAAAGTGGGCATCGGTGGCGGGTCTATCTGCACGACGCGCGTCATCAGCGGAGTGGGCGTGCCCCAATTGTCAGCCGTGCTCGAATGCGCTGAAGCTGCCGGCAAGTCCAAGATCCCCATCATCGCTGATGGGGGTATTCGCTACTCGGGGGACATTGCCAAAGCCTTGGCTGCGGGCGCTAACGCCGTGATGATCGGCGGGCTGTTGGCCGGCACCGAAGAAGCCCCCGGAGAAGTCTTCTCCCTGAAGGGCGAAAGCTACAAGACCTATCGGGGGATGGGCTCGCTCGGCGCGCTCAAAACAGCGCCCCAGGGGGATCGCCGCTACTTTTGGGACGATTCGACGGAACCTATCGCCGAGGGCATCGAGGGGCGCGTGCGCTATCGCGGCAGAGTCGCCGACGTGCTCTATCAGCTCGTCGGAGGTGTGAAGGTCGCCATGGGCTACTGCGGCGCTCCGAGTATCCCAACGCTCCAGGAGACGGCAGAGTTCGTGCAGATCACCCGCGCGGCACTGGTAGAGAGCCATCCCCATGACGTCCAGATCACCAGGGAAGCCCCCAACTACAGATTCAGCGATGAAGCCTGAGAAAGATTTGCTACGCCCCGGTCTTCTCAAAAGCCTTATCAATGCTGTGGTTGGCCTCGGCGTCTATGCCGCCCGGTCGCGCCGCAATCTCATAATAGAGAGCACAGTCGGCCTGGTCGTTCTCGCCGGGGCTTGGGCACTGCGTTTTGATGCGGTGCGCGTTGGCGTAGTTATTCTGGCCATCGCGCTGGTGATGAGCTTGGAAATGCTCAACACGACGCTCGAGATACTGCTTAACACCGTCCATCCCGATCATAGTCCGACGGTGAAGCAGATCAAAGACCTTGCTGCCGGAGCGGTGCTCGTCGCGGCGATAGGGGCCGTCGCCTTGGGGTTGGTGCTCTTCTGGGAGCCTCTGGGGGTAGGCGCGCTGGCTCAGTCTGTTGTGCTGTGGGGGGTGATGCTCTCTTTGCTGGTGCTTCTCTGGTGGGGTTTTCTGAGGCGTTCTTAGCCGCCGCCGCTGCCCTGACGGTTGCAGGTATCACATCCGAACGGATAGAGCACGGCTTCGGGATCAAGCCGATAGAGCCCTACTCCCATGCCCGGTGCGTCGAGACGCGCTTGCATCCGGTCTTCCATGGTGAGATTGGTCACGACCAGCCCCCAGGTGGGCACGGTGACTGCGATCCAGCCTGCCGCGCGCATCTGCACTGACAGGGGCTCCCACAGCGCCTCGCCGTCCGTCTCTTCCGGTACAGACAGCTCGAAATGCCCCGGCAGGGCAAGGCGATCGCTTAGAATATCCAGCGCAACGTGCCCTGGATCGCTCGCTCTGTCGGTGAAAAAGGCCGTTGTCAAAAAGGCCGTGTCGCGGCTGAGAGCGCGCATGGTGATCATCAGTCCCGGAACGAGCGCCCGCAAGACTAAGACACTTTGAGAGTAAAATTCTTTAGAAAAGAACTCTTGTACGATGAGCCGAGAGCCCTGTAAGAGCAAGTGCCTTTCGTGGATCTCCAGCAGCTCTTGGAGGACGATCTCTATCTTGGTGACGATAGCGTCCGACGGTTCGCCGGTAGTTAGCTCAATGTGCTCTTCTTGCAGAGTCAAATCATAATCTTGGACCCGCACGAGGAGCTGGCCATCTTGTTGGGGGCGCCCGGTAATCTGAATCAATAGATCGAACGGGCCAAGAAGGTCATCTGCAAGCGCGGGCCAGCAGAGCATCGTGATCACAGCTCCCGCAAACGCGGCGCGTGCTGCAAGCCTCATAGGTCCCTCCCTTGGGGAGTGCGTTCCATCACTATAGAAGAGAGAGAAGAGCCTGTCAAATTCACCCTTCGTGAAACTTCTCGGATAGTCACTAATATATTGTAGTGATTCACCGGACCTGTAAACGTGATCATTGAGAAACCTCCTTTGGGTGCTAGAGGCGACCGCCCAGATGCGGGAAGCATCGGCTGTCAGGGTTTTGTCACGCCCTTCTGCCTCCTGAAGGCGTGAATTTTTCCCCAACAGCTCAGGGAGGTCGCCGAACCCTCCCATTCCTCACCCGGGGCGACTGAGCACGGTCGCCCCGCGTCTCTTTCCTCTCTTTTCTCCACACTTGTCCATCTATAGCCCCATGCGCTAAGATCATTGAGGCCCTTGCCCTGCACCCTCTCCGGAGAGGGGCTGGGTGAAGCGTTTTGGTGCGACCGCTTTTCTGAGAAAGATGCTGCACCTAAACGCTCCGCACGGGGGGGTGCCGTAGGGGCAGGCCCCTGTGCCTGCCCGGAGAGGGGCTGGGGTGAGGGTGAGAGGTGGGTTTTATGGAAGATTGCCTTCGTGCCCTGCAGCACCGTCGCGAGCAGGCCCGCCTGGGCGGCGGCCGTGAGCGCGTAGAGCGTCAGCACCAGGCCGGGAAACTGACCGCCCGCGAGCGCCTCGAAGTCTTACTGGACGACGGCTCGTTTGTAGAGCTCGACCCCTTTGTTGTCCACCGCACCACGGATTTTCCCCTCGAGAAGATCCCCGGGGATGGCGTTCTCACGGGCTACGGACGGATCTGGGGGCGCAAAGTCTATGTCTTTGCCCAAGATTTTACGGTCTTCGGCGGCTCGCTCTCCGAGGCCCACGCCGAGAAGATCTGCAAGATCATGGACTTAGCGATGAAATCGGGCGTCCCTGTGATCGGGCTCAACGATTCCGGCGGCGCACGCATCCAAGAGGGCGTGGTCAGCTTAGGAGGCTACGCTGAGATCTTTTTAAGAAATACTCTGGCTTCGGGCGTCATCCCCCAGATTTCCGCCGTTTTAGGCCCCTGTGCCGGCGGCGCGGTCTACTCTCCGGCGATCACCGATTTTATCTTCATGGTCCAGCACACGAGTTATATGTACGTCACCGGCCCCAAGGTCGTCAAGACCGTCACCCACGAAGCAGTGACCCACGAGACGCTGGGCGGAGCCGAGGTGCACGGCTCCAAGAGCGGAGTTGCTCATTTTGTCGAATCCGACGAAGTCAACTGTCTAGAGCGTATCCGTGAGCTCCTGGCGTATATTCCCCAAAACAATCGCTCTGACCCTCCTCGGGCACTCTGCGATGACCCCCGCGACCGTCGCGACCCTGAACTGAATCAGCTCGTGCCAGCAAACCCCAACAAACCGTACGACATCAAACAGGTCATCGAGGCCATCGTAGACAACAGGGGCTTTTTGGAAGTCCATAAAGACTGGGCGCAGAATATTGTGGTGGGCTTTGCTCGCTTAGACGGGCGCTCCGTGGGGATTGTGGCCAACCAGCCCGCGCATATCGCCGGGGTTTTAGATATTAACGCCAGTGTGAAGGCCGCGCGCTTTGTGCGATTCTGTGATTGCTTCAATATCCCCTTGATTACGTTTGTAGACGTACCGGGATTTCTGCCGGGGACTGACCAAGAGTGGAACGGCATCATTCGTCATGGGGCGAAATTGCTCTACGCTTTTGCTGAGGCGACCGTGCCTAAGATCACGGTGATCACGAGAAAAGCCTACGGGGGCGCCTATGACGTGATGAGCAGCAAGCACATTCGGGGGGACTTTAATTTTGCTTGGCCCACAGCGGAGATCGCCGTCATGGGCCCCAAGGGGGCCGTCGAGATCATTTACAGAAAGGAGATCGAGCAAGCGAGCGATCCTGAAGCGCTGGAAGAGAAGTTGGTTCAAGAGTACATCGAAAGATTTGCCAATCCCTACATTGCGGCTGAACGCGGCTACGTAGACGACGTGATCGAACCGGCGCAAACGCGTTCGAGGCTCATTAAATCTTTGGAGATGTTGGAGACTAAGCGCGATAGGAACCCCTGGAAGAAGCATGGGAATATTCCGTTGTAAAATATCGAAAACTTCGTGCTGCGCTATATGTGGTCGCAGGCGGTTGAACACGGAAAGGGAGTGGGCAGATGACTGTTTTCATCATTCTCGCGGGCATCGGTTTGGTGTTATTACTGATCTCGGCGTTCTTTGGGTTCTTTGGCGATGACATTGAAGCCGCGCCGGAGGTCGAAGGCGGCGGGCCCCATTTTCTGAGCCTGCGCTCTATCGCCGTCTTTCTCACGGCGTTTGGGACCGTCGGGGCTATTGCTCGTTACTATAACTTGCCGCCGATGCTCAGCTCCCTGTGGGGCGTGCTCGCCGGAGCCGCCATGAGCGGCATTTATATCTTCGCCATGCAGATGGTGCGGTCGCAAGAGGCCAGCTCGCTCATCGAAGACCGAGAGTTAGTTGGGCTGACCGGGCGCGTCACGGTGACGATCCCCGCCGACGGCTTGGGAGAAGTAAGCTGCACCGTCAAATTGCAGACAACCCGGCGCCTGGCCCGTTCGAAAAATCGCCAAGAGATCTCCGAAGGTGCGCTGGTACGCATCATCGACGTGCAAGGAGATGTTGTGCTCGTTGAATCCATTTGAAAGCAGAAGGAGGAATACGTATGGGGTTCACCACATTGCCGTTCCTGCTCGTGCTCGTTGCTCTGATTGTGCTCGTCGTGGTCATGACGGCGGTGCGCAACTATGTCAAAGTGCCGCCGAACAAAGTTGCGGTCTTCTACGGGCGCAAGCACCGCACGCCCGACGGCAAAGTGATCGGGTTTCGCTTGGTCACCGGCGGTGCGGCCCTCAAATGGCCCGTCGTGGAGAACGTCACGTATTTAGATCTGACCATCTTTCCCATTGATCTAGAAGTGCGCGACATGCCCAACAAAGACGGGGTGCTGGTAAGCGCTCAGGCCGTCGCCAATGTGAAGATTCGCAATGACGAAGAGTCGCTCATCGCCGCCGCCGAAAGATTTTTAGGGCGAGGCTTGGAAGACGTCAAACAGATCGCCTACAAAAACTTAGAAGGCCACCTGCGCTCGATCATCGGGCGCTTAACCGTCGAAGAGATCGTGCGGGACCGGGCGAAGTTCAACCAAGAAGTTCTGACAGAAGCTGCGTCAGATTTGGCCAAGATCGGCTTGGGAGTGGACGTCTTGACTATCCAAAAGATTTGGGACGCTGAAGGCTATATTGAAGCCCTGGGCAAACGCCGTACTGCTGAAGTGAAGCGCGACGCCCAGATCGGCGAAGCACTGGCCGCCCGCGAGGCGACCATTCAATCAACGACGGCGATCCGCGAGGGCAAAGAGCGCGAGAACGAGAACTTAGCTTTGATTGCCCAGGCCGAAAAAGAGCGCGACGTCCGAAAGGCCCAGTTTGAAGCCGAGGTGCAGGCACAGCAGGCAAGGGCCCGCCAAGCCGGCCCGCTCGCCGAGGCCAAAGCTCGTCAAGAAGTCGTCGAGCAGGAAGTGCAAGTCGAGCTGGTGCGCACCAAAAAACAGACGGAAGTCGCCGAAGCGGAAGCCACACGTCGCGAAAGACAGCTCTTAGCTGAGGTCGTCAAGCCCGCGGAAGCGCAGAGACAGCAGGTCATTCTGCAGGCCGAAGCGACCAAACAGAAAGAGATCTTAGAGGCCGAAGGGCGCAAGACGGCGATCATTGTCATCGCCGACGCCGAGAAGCAAAGATTAGCCCTAGAGGGCATCGGTGAGGCCGACGCGCTGCGCGCTAAACTCTTGGCCGAAGCCGAGGGCACCAAAGCCAAACTCTTAGCCGAAGCCGAAGGCACGAAAGCAAAACTTCTGGCCGAGGCCGAAGGCATCAAAGCCAAACTCTTAGCTGAAGCCGAGGGCGCCCTCAAGAAAGCCGAAGCTTTTGCTAAGTTGGATGAGTCATCCAAGACGATGCTGGTTCTGGAGCGATTCCCCGAAGTGATCAAGGCGTTTGCGCCGGTAGCCGGGGCCGTCGCGGCTCCGCTGGGTAATATAGATAAGTTAGTGATGCTCGACAGCGGCGGATCGGGTAATGGGGCTACCACGCTCAATCGCTTGGCCAACACCGTGCCGACAACCATGTTCAATCTGATGCAAACGGCGCAAGCTTTGGGACTAGATGTGAGTGGGCTGTTGGGTAAGATGGGGATTAAGTCTGAAGAGAGTGAAGGGAAAGGTGGGAAGAAAGGGTAGAAGGAGTTCTTGATGCCAGAGCCCGTCTACAAGTCACAGACGCCGTTCGTCGAGAAAGAGAGCGTCGTACTGGTCATCGCGTGCAACAGCAACGTTTTTCTGCCCTACACCCGCGAGTTCTTGGAGCAGCATTTGGGGCTGTCGGAAGGGAGCTACGATCTGCTGGCCGTGCCTGGCGGCCCCCAATTTTTGCTGCTGACAGAATATCTACCGAAGTTCGCCTGGGTGGGGCACAAGTGGGTCAAATTTTTAGTGGAGCGCCATCGGCTGAAAAGAGTGATCGTGTTCTCGCACGAAGATTGTGCATGGTACAGCGAAGAGCGTTTGGTTCCGGCGTTTCTGCAAAAGTTCGGGGTGGGCAAATCGCTCAAAGAGAGACAGAGAGAGGACTTAAGAGAGATCGTCGGAGCGTTGCGCAATCTCTCGCTGCCCATCGCGGTTGAAGCGTACTACGCTGAAAAGGGTGCAGACGGGTTTGTGCAGTTTAGAAAAGAGGTTTAGCAAGCGAAAGTCTTGCTGCTGTCGCCAAATCTGTAACGCTCTGTTTGGATAGCCGAAAGGAATGAAGCTAGGAGAAATCTCTAACTCCATTGGGTTACCCAAGTTTCACATGCTTTGCATCTGTCACCTTTTCTTTGAAATCCAACCTTGACTCATCGTCTCTGGACTTATCGGCTATATGAGCTACATTAAAGTTCACGAGTCATGCATAAAGTAAGAGTTGACATCCAAGCCAAGTTTGGGGCACACATCCGCAAGTTACGGCAGGACAGAGGCTGGTCGCAAGAGCAGTTAGCTTATAAAGCCAATCTACACCCGACTTATGTCAGCGGAGTTGAACGTGGGGTACGGAACTTATCTCTTAGGAATATCGAGAAACTTGCAAGAGCATTGGAGATTTCGCTTTCAGGGCTGTTTAAGGGACTGGATCGTTAAAATGGGAAAGTATCTCAGTGACAATGAGCTGAATAAGCTGAAGACCTATCTAACCATCTATCTATCACTACCTTTTTGTGAAGACTTACCAGGAGAAGTATTCGAGCAAATGTATGCAGCGGCACGTGGCGGCCAATGGCAGGGCAAAAGAGCAAACCGCCCTGAGCCTGATGTGGTCCTGAATGGAAAGAACTATTCCATCAAAACTGAAAAAATTCAAAGCCAACGTGTTGCTGCCCGCGATTTAATAGGTAAACGACTCGACATTATCACGGCCCGCCCTGATCCTTCAGACCTATTGTCGGCCGACAAAAACATTACCAACCTCTCTGATGATGAGCTTGGGCAACTTGTGCTACGCCACTATGACGAACGCATTGTCCAGGCCTATCAATGGAACGTAATTGGTATCCTGTTCCGATTGAAGAATAACCGTGAATTTGTCTACTTCGAAGAACCCGCCCAACTCTACGATGTTGACGCTTATGTATGGAAATCAACGGGACGTGCGCGAGGGAATAACCGCAACATCGCAGGCTACGATCGCCAGGGCACACAGAAGTTTCGCTGGACCTCGCGCGGTAAACAGCTTTATGTGGTGCACGAAATCCCAAAAGATGCAGAGATTTTTGCTATCCGGGTACAAAAAATCGATGTCGAAGGATTGCGACAGATGCTCGGTGACAGAATCCAGTTGATATGAAGTTAGTTACTCCAGTTCCATCTCGCCTTCAATAATCTGTCTGACGATGCTGCGGAACTCTTCATAATCCAGGTCTACGATTTTACCGGCTTCTATTTGTTCCTTCAGCCATAGCGAGTAAAGCTTCCGAGTATTCAGCTCGCTTCGGCGATTAACGTGCAAATATCGGACGATAAACTCATCCGCGTGGTGTTGCACAATGTGCTCTACAAACTCACGAATAGAAGCACGAGAAGACGATTTGGCTTTCATAGACTGAACCGTAGAACTGTCTCGTTGATATTTCTGACAATGGAGCATCAAATCGTATCCAACAGCGTTGTCCGAGACAAATTGTTTGAAAGTGCCGTGTCGCTTATCCAATATCTGTGTGCTCATGATGGCAAACCCACCGGCCCAGAGTGCATCTTGGATTGCCGCCCATACTCTGGCAGACGAGTTATGAAATACAAGAGTGAGCCATCGCCTTGGTTTCAAAACGCGGTGCATCTCTCGAAGCGATTTTGTCATCAGCTCACGATAGGTTTCGAGAGTCTTGTTTTGTGCACGATTGATGATGACCTCTTCGGTTGTGTTGGTGAAAACGTTGAGCCATGCTTCCCAGAGATAGTTCATTTCAGAGTAATTGATGTTCCCTCCAAAGGGCGGATCGGTAAAGATGTAATCGATCGAGTTATCAGGAATCGTGCTTAAGTCAGTAGCACTTTGCGTGGATATACAAAATGCAGTATCAGGATGAGGTTTTGTCGTCGCAAGATAGTCGCGAATGGTCTTCGCTTTACGACGAAACACTCTAAAGACATTTTGTTCATTAAAAATCATCGGCACGTTATAGTTCGCCATGTTGCCACTGCCGCCCCAAAATCGGAACTCCGACAACCGTGTGACACGCTGATAAAGCGACGTGACAGTAAACATTAACTTCAAACTGAACTCGCCATCACGCCACCTACGTGCGATATCCCATAGCCTGGCCACGGCTCGCAAGTTACGCGTGGTATAGAGATCATCTAATGAATCTAAACCGTGTACGATAGCTTGTCGGGTGTTAAGCCCCTCTGGAAGAGCCACGGTAGGGTACCAAAGCTCCTTGGGAACGCCTACACCATCGGAAGCCTTTATCACTTCTAAATCGTGTTCGTCTGGAACGACTTGAGATTCCCGCAACCCCGAATCACAACATCGGTAGCCTACTTGAACAGGATAAAGCTTGGTACGCTGTAGCGTTCGCTTGACTAACCGTTTGCCACAGCTTGGACAACTAAACTCACTCTTGATTTTGCTTTCGCGTATATCTTCACGTTCATCGCGTGCAACATCCCACAAGACAAATTCTCTACTACAATGCGGGCAAATAGCTCCGTAGCTCCACACCATGTATTCCATAGGGACTAGTTTGCCGCAGACACGACAGTATGTCCCGTAGAGGGCTGTTTCTTCGTCATGAGTGCTTGTAAGGATAGTTTCAACCGCCTCCATATATTTGCGCCAATCCACAGGGGTAACAAAGTTAAGAGCAATGAATGTCGCTGCAGGAGACAGGTCAATAAGAATGGACTTACGCCCTAGTTGAAGCGCAGCTACACCGGTCATGCCTGAACCACAAAATGGGTCTAGTATCAAGTCGCCGGGCTTTGTGTAATGCTTAATCAGGCGCACAATTGCCTCTGGTGGCACCTTAGTATGGTAAGTGTGTGCATCATAAGCGTAGGTATTCTTGCCAGCAGATATGTGTCCTGACGGGGCGGTAACATGAGCGGGGCCGCCGTCCGTGCGATGCAATCTCACAAATTCTTGGAGGGCTTGATTGAGATAAGGTGAGTAACAAATATTAGAGAAGTCCGCCACCTGCCTTGGCCTGTCTAGTAAGTGCAAGCTGGGTTCTTTCAATAAGGACAGGCAAAGCTGCTTTTGCAAAGTCTTTTGCTTCATATTTTAACTTTACCTCCCAAGCCTCGGATTTGCAAAGACCTATTATGGTCTTGAAGCTCTAGCAGTTGCCTCTCTATCATTCACTTTTGAAGCCAAATGAACAAGGGGAAGCAGCAGGGCCGGGGCGAGCGCCCCGACCCCTCTGCGTTCGCTGAGGTCCGGCCTACGGCTTCAAGTTGTAGAGCGTCAGCAGCAAGATCACCTGTTTCTTCGAGAGCAGATTCTTCCCCGATGAGTTCTTCAGGCCCGTGAGCTTGCTCACGGTCTCGATGGGAGCGGCTTTCTTCATCACGTCGGCTGTGCCGCTCCCGAAGTCCGGGAAGTTGATGATCCGTTGCTCGATCTCAGCTACGGTGATGCTCGTCGGTCGGTTGCCGATCTTGAAGTAGGCCACCAAGGCGCTCGC
>FWWM01011771.1_pt1 | contig 14840 bp, 12 predicted proteins | sample 2228351 | NCBI WGS metagenome assembly FWWM01 (sample SAMEA103939774, study PRJEB20133) | metagenome | reverse complement strand
TGACCACCGAGGGTGGCGGCAGCGACACGTTTACGGTGGTGCTTACCAGCCAGCCCACGGCCGACGTGACGATCGACGTGGCGAGCACCAACACGGCCGAGGGGACGGCGGACGTTGCGACCCTCACGTTCACGGCGGCCAACTGGAACGTGCCGCAGACGGTGACCGTGACGGGCGTGGACGACGCGGTGGACGATGGGGACAAGGACTACACGATCGTGCTCGGGCCGGTGACGAGCGACGATCTGCTGTACGCGGCGATCGACCCGGACGATGTGTCTGTGACCAACCAGGACGACGACACGGCGGGTATTTTGGTCAGTCCCACTGCGGGCCTGGTGACCACCGAGGGCGGCGGGAGCGACACGTTTAGCGTGGTGCTCACCAGCCAGCCCACGGCCGACGTGAGCATCGACCTTTTTAGCGACAATACGGACGAAGGGACCGTATCGACCGGCACGCTCGTCTTCACGGCGGCCGACTGGAACGTGCCCCAGACGGTGACCGTGACGGGCGTGGATGACGCGGCGGACGATGGGGACGTCGGCTACACAATTGTCTTGCTGGCTGCGTCCAGCACCGACTCCACGTACAATGGTCTGGATCCCGACGACGTCTCCGTAACCAACCTGGACGACGAGGCATCAGACATCGCGGTCGCCGACAATTCAGACACCGCTGACGACCGCTCGATTCAGTTCACCACGGACCTCAGCACCTACCGTGCCCGCTCAGACAGTCCGCTGGTGCGTCCCAACTATCCGGACAACCGTCACTTTTTCACCGTCACCAATACGGGCTTAGGCTCCGTCACGCTGTTTGAGATCATCATCAATGCCCCGGACGTTACGGTTGATGTGTCGCTTACCAGCGATCCGGGCGACGACATCGTGTTGGGACCGGGTGCCAGCCAGACCTTTGTTTTAACGTATGCACCCACGTTGCCCAGCCTGTCGAACCCCACCCGGCAGAACTTTGACCTTGCCAACGGGATCGTGCTGCTGAACGATTCTGCCAACTTCCCTGAGTTGAACGTGCGGCTGCGCGGCCAATCGACCTACAACAGCGACATTACGTACGACGGCCGCGTGAACCTGGCCGAGGTGGGCGTGCTGAATGTGAACTTCGGCCGCAAGGTTGGCGACGCGAACTGGGATCCCACGGCAGATATCAATGGAGACGGCCGCGTGAACCTCGGCGACCTGGGCATGTATAACGCAGAGTTTGGCCGCGGCGTGGGCAGCTCGAGCCTGCCGAGCGGTTCGGGGGGCGCCTCGGGCAGTGCGTCGGGGGGCGGCTCGGGTAGCAGTTCGGGTGGCAGCTCTGGCAGCGGCTCGCGCACGGCGGCATCATCGGGCGGTTCAGCGGCTTCTGCGGCTGCTGAAGCGCAAAGGGCCGCGCGTGCCGGTTCGTCAGGCGGGGCTGGGGCCAGCAGCAGCGAGGGTGACGCCAAGGCGTCAGGTTCAGGCGGATCGGCAGGTGGAGCCTCCGCTCGGTCGCTGGTCAGCTCGGCTGCGGCAGCACGCGACCTGGTGCTGGCCGCAGATCCGCTCACGCCGCAAGCCCTTAATCTGGAAAGCGTTGTGTTCGAGCTGGCGGCCGAGCAGGCCCGCGCCAAGAAGAAGGCACCAGCCCGGATTGGGGGATGGCTGGCAGGGCCCGCATCCACAGACTGAGCGGCGACACAAATTGTTCGTTTTTGTTGCCGCACCCTCACAGTCTGATTAGTTTAGGGGAACAGGGAGATTCTGCGCATCCGCTCCCCCTGAGGGGTGGTGCGCTTGTGTGTTTGGGATCCAAAACGAGGCTGCAAATGCCTTCCGGTAGAATGCTTCGACCAAATAGAGTGGGCAAGAAGAGATGGTTGGAGAGATCCGGCAGGCGGAGAACCTTGCGTGGGCGGCGGCTTGGTACCTTGGAGCGGCTAGAAGATCGCTCGCTTTTAGCAGCCGGCGACGTAGCGGTATTTATCAACCTGTTTACCGACGTCGGGGGGGCGCCGGGCACGCCAATTACCAGCCACCAGGTGACGGTTGGCCAAACGTTCTTTGTCGAGATCGCGGTGCAGGACACACGCGCTCCAGTCGAGGGAGAGCTGCGAGGCCTGGTCGCCTTTGCCATCGACGTGGGCTGGGATGCTGCAAGTCTGGAGGAGATTGACGATCCTTTCGACCCGACCGACCTAGCCAGCCCGCTGCTGCCGGCCAGTTTTACCCTATTTCGCTCCGGAACGCTGGACAACCCGGCGGGGACGATTACCGGCCTGGGCGGCGGGCGGGCTCCCACAACTCCCCCGTCCGATGGCATTGGTGCCGGTGCGCCAGAGCGGTTTAGCCTGCTGCGGTTCCTGGCGCAGCAGGTCACTGCGGCACCGCAACCCTTTGTGGTAACCTTCAACGAGGTCCTGGGCGGCGCCCTTGCTGATGGATTCAGCCTCTCAGCCTCGGACATCACTATTGACGCCCCCACGATCGAGGTGCTGGCGCTGCCGACCGTCAGCATCGATGGTCCGGCCGAGGTGGTCGAAGGAGACTCCGGCACCACGGATCTGGTGTTCACCGTCGCGCTTTCTCGTGCCACCGATCAGGCGGTGACGGTCTCGGCACGTACCAACGCCGTGACGGCTACTGCGGGCGTCGACTTCGTCGCATTCGACGGGCTGGAACTCACGTTCGAGCCGGGCGGCCCCTTGTCGCAACAGGTTACCGTTCAGGTGTCAGGTGACACGCGTTACGAGTTGGACGAAACGTTCGAGCTGGAGCTATTCGGCCCGGTGAATGCAGAACTGGACGCTGCCACCGCCCTGGGCACGATCCGCAACGACGATGGGGTGCCGGCTGCCGTGTTCACTGAGCCGGCCGTGCTGGAGGGCAACGCCGACGTATTTGTCGACGCCGTCGTCACCATCACGCTCGACGAGCCGGCCGAGCGCGACGTGTTTGTGGACTTCGCCACCCAAGACAACACGGCCGAGGCCCCCGACGATTACTTGAGCACATCCGGCCAGATCGTGTTCGCGCCCGGCGAGACCCAGAAGCAGATCACCGTGCAGGTCAGGGGAGATGCAATCGTCGAGTTGGACGAGACCTTCTTCATCGACCTTGCCGGCGATTACACCGTCACGCTGGTGGGTACCATTCTCAACGACGACTCCGGCCCGCCTACGGTCTCGATCTCAGACGCTGCTCCAGTGAACGAAGCGGATGCCGCCACGGTCAAGGCGGCGTTTACGGTGCGACTCTCTGCGCCCAGCGACCAAGTGGTAACAGTCCAGTTCGCCACCCAGGACAACATGGCCATGGCGCCGAATGACTTTTCGTCAGCCAATGGCGTGGTGACGTTCCAGCCGGGCGAGGTGCAGCACACCATCGAGGTCTCCATCGTCAACGACGCACTCGACGAGGACGACGAGACGTTCTTCGTCGTCCTTAGCAGCCCCACCAACGCCGTGCTGGGGCGCAGCCAGGCGACGGGCATCATCGTCGATAACGACCCGCCGCCTACCATCACCGTGAATGCGCCCACGGTCTTCGAGCCCGATTCGGGCGTGGCCATGTTGATCTTCACGGTCGGACTGAACGCGCCCAGCGGCCGCACCGTGCGGGTCGACGTGCAAACCGCAGACGGCACGGCTACCGCCGGCAGCGATTACGATGCTGTTACCGCCACCCAGCTCGTGTTCAACCCGGGAGAGATCGGAAAGCAGGTGGTCGTGCTGGTGCGGCCCGACGAACTAGACGAAGACGATGAGACAGTGCTGCTGGTGCTCGCCAACCCGCAGAACGCCATTCTTCTACCGGACACACGGGGCGTGGGCATCATCTTCGACGACGATCCCACGCCCACGGCAACGATCGCCGGAACTACGGTCGTCGAGGGAGACAGCGGCTTTGTGGAGGCCGTATTCACCGTCACGCTCAGCAAGGCCGCCGGCCGGACGCTGATCTACGACGTGCGCACCATCGACGACACGGCGGTCTCTCCCGACGATTATATTGGCAGCAGCGGCCAGCTTGTCATCCCTGCGGGGCAGACGGCGGCGCAGTTTGCCATTTTCGTGGCGGGCGACCTGCTGCGGGAGGGGACCGAGCAGTTCTTTGTCGAGTTGTCGGATCCGCGTGGGGAGCAGGGGCCGCAGACGGCTGCGGGGGTGATTTTGGACGACGACGACCCGGCCTTGACGATAGACGATGTGACGCAGCTCGAGGGCAACTCGGGCCAGACGCCATTTGTGTTCACGATCACGCTGCACAAGGCGCCGGTGGGCGAGACGTCGGTGACGGTGGTGGCATCGACGGCCGACGTGACGGCGACCGCCGGAGTGGACTATGAGGCCCTCTCTGGCCATGTTGTAGAGTTTTTGGCAAGCGATCCGGGTGGCTTTGCACTGGGCGAGACGCTGACGGCGAGCCTGACGGTGCTGGTGAACGGAGACACACTCTTCGAGGCGGACGAGACGTTCGAGGTACGGCTTTCGGACGCCACGCTGGGCGTGCTTATCAGCGACGGCGTGGGGATTGGCACGATTCTCAACGATGACGAGCCGCCGCTCGACTTTGGAGACGCGCCAGACAGCTATGGCACGCTGCTGGCGAGCAACGGCGCGCGGCACCAGGTGCGGCCGGGAGAGGAGCTGTTCTTGGGGACGCACATCGACGTCGAGGAGGATGGCCAGCCTACGCCCGATGCTACTGGCGACGACGCCGCTGGCGTGGCAGACGAGGACGGCGTGGTGCTCGTCTCGCCGCGCATCTTTCCCGGCGCCACGGTCACGCTCGAAATTACTGCCTCAGCCGCCGGAAAGCTGGACGCCTGGCTCGATGCCGACCAGAGCGGCACGTTCGACCCCGACGAGAAGTTTTTCGACAGCGTCAGCCTAGTGGCGGGCGTCAACGTGCTCGAGATAAACGTGCCGGCCAACGTGTTGCCGGGAACCACGTTCGCTCGCTTTCGCTTCTCAAGTGCTGGCGGCCTGGGGCCCACGGGCCTGGCTGCCGACGGCGAGGTGGAGGATTATCAGGTTGAGATTGTCGGGCTGGACTTCGGAGACGCTCCCGCGAGCTACGGTACGCTGCTGGCCGACAATGGGCCGCGTCATGCCATCTCGCCGTTGTTCCTGGGCGCGTCGATCGATGCCGAGGCAGACGGCTTGCCAGGCACAGACGCCCAGGGAGACGACCAAAACGCGAGCGACGACGAAGACGGCGTGCAGTTGCCCGGCGTGCTGGAACGGGGCCGCGAGGCATCGATCGTCGTCACGGCCAGTGCCCCGGGGTTGTTGGATGCCTGGTTCGATTACAACCGCGATGGCATCTTCCAAGCCGAGGAGCATATCTTTGGCGGCACGTCTCAGGCGGTCGCTGCCGGCAGCAACACACTCGCTTTTGTAGTACCCGTCAGCGCCGCGGAGGGTGTGACGTACGCACGCTTCCGCCTCTCGTCTGCGGGCGGCCTCGCACCTTCTGGACTTGCCCCAGACGGCGAGGTGGAAGACTACCGGGTCGAAATCCTCACGCCTCCCCAGCTTACCGATGCGCAGCCTGACCACTACTGCTTGGAGGATGGCGAGCAGCAGTTGATCGTGCCCGCTCCCGGCGTGCTGGGCAACGACAGCGGGGCGGGGCTCACCGCTACGCTGCTGGTACAGGCACAATTCGGCGTGGTGGTGCTCAATAGCGATGGTTCGTTCACCTACACCCCCGGCAGCGAGTTCGAGCGCCAGGGGATCGATCGCTTCACCTATCAGGCGGTCGGGCAGGGCGGCGAAGACAGCGCGATTGCCGAAATCGAAAGCCAGCTTCACCACTTCGTCCGCAAGCTTTATCGAGACCTGCTCGGCCGCGAGGGAGAAGAATCTGGTATTGCCTTCTGGTTCAACAAGTTGTTGAACGGCGCCTCGCGTGCAGAGGTGGCCCGCGGCTTCCTCAATTCGGACGAGTATCAGCAGAATCTCATCCGCGGCTTTTACCGGGCGCTGTTGGGGCGGGAACCCGGGCCGCACGAGGTGCAGTTCTGGCTCGACGAGCTGCGCAAGCACGGTTCTGAGGCTCGCGTGCTGGCGGGCATCGCAGGCTCGCTGGAGTACAGCGCGCGCCATCCCGGCGGCGATGCCGAGTTTCTGGCGGCCCTGTTCCGCGACCTGCTGGGGCGCGAGATCGAGCCGGAGGCGCTTCGCTTCTGGCTGAGCCGGCTGGCCGCTACCGGAAGCCGTGCCCAGGTGGCGCTGGAGATCATCCAGAGCGAAGAGTTCCTGCGGCTGCTGATCAACGAGCCGAGCGAGCGGTTTGCCGGTAACATCGGCTGGTATCAGGACTACCTGAAGCGCGCGGCCGAGGCGGCCGGCATCAACTTCTGGCTATTCATCCTCCAGCACTCGCGTACCTGGCGAGACGTGCAGGTGGGCATCCTGGCGAGTGCCGAGTACTACCAGTGCTAGAGGCGGCATGGCTTGCCCCGCGTAGCGAGCCGCAGGCAGCCGGCCGCGCCACGGGTCTGTGGATCGCCCCGCTCGAATACTAGAAGATGGTTGCGCGTTTACACCGCGCGGCGGGCCTGTGACCCGGCGCGGCTACAGGTGCGCCAGGCACTAGCGAGCCTACAGCAACCCGTAGCCCGCAAGCGTCGAGCGCAGCGATGCCTCTTCTTTCAGGCCAAGCGGCGTCATGGGCAGCCGCAGCTCGCCCGTGTCTCGCCCCAGCAGCCGCATGGCCGCCTTGACGGGTATCGGATTGGTCGCCAGGCCGAGCATGTCTCGGCAGAGGGGGAACAGCCTGCGGTGCCAGCGTTGGGCCTCTGCCACGTCGCCGCGTTCGAAGGCGGCCAGCAGCGCCAGCATGTCTTGGGGAACGATGTTGCCCACCACAGAAATCACCCCTCGCCCGCCAATGGCCAAGAGCGGCAGCGTGAGGCTGTCGTCTCCGCTCAGCAGGGTCAAGTCGGTCAGGGCCAGAATCTGAGATGCCTGGTCCATGGATCCCGTGGCCTCTTTCACCATAGCGATATTGCGGCACTCCGCCAGCCGGGCGATGGTTTCCGGCTCCACGTTCTTGCCTGTGCGGCCGGGAATGTTGTACAGGCACAGGGGAATATCGACAGCCTCGGCAAGTGCCTTGAAGTGCTGGTAGAACCCTTCCTGCGTCGGCTTGTTGTAATATGGGGCCACAACCAGCGCTGCATCCGCACCCACGCGCGCGGCAAAGGTGGTCAAGCGCAGCGCCTCGCGCGTGCTGTTGGAGCCGGTGCCAGGCATGACCTTCACGCGGCCCGCCGCCGCCTCAACGACCACGGCAATCACACGTTCGTGCTCTTCGTGCGAGAGGGTGGGAGATTCTCCCGTGGTGCCCACCGGGCAGAGGCAGTGCGTGCCAGCCTGGATCTGGAACTCGACCTGTGCCCGCAGGGCGGCCTCGTCGACCTCGCCGTCTCGAAAGGGCGTGATCAGGGCGACAGAAAGGCCTGCAAAGGCTTCGCCACGTGTTGGCATAGGTACGGACTCCGTGTGGGCCGGGGCGGCCGGCTGTGGCTCTCCAAGGGTCAGGCAATCAGGTCCTTCATTTCGCGCACAGCCTGCTGCATCCCTACCATGAGGGCGCGTGCCACGATGCTGTGACCGATGTTCAGCTCGCACATCCGGTCGATGCGTGCCACGGGTTGGACATTGCGATAGGTGAGGCCATGGCCGGCGTGCAGGGTTAGTCCATGTTCGACCACAAGCTTGGCGGCGTGCTGCAGGCGCTCCAGCTCAGCGGCCTGTGCAGGCCCTGGCGCAGCGAGCGCGTATTTTCCGGTGTGCAGTTCGACCGCGTCAGCCTTGAGGCGTGCAGCGGCTTCGATTTGCGCGGGCTCCGGATCTAGAAACAGGCTGACGACGATGCCGGCCGCCTGGAGCCGCTGCACCGCCTCCGCCACACGGCCGGGGGCTGCGTGCAGATCCAGCCCCCCTTCGGTGGTGACTTCAGTGCGGCTCTCGGGTACCAGGGTAGCCTGGTTAGGACGAACGCGGCAGGCGATGTCCAGCACGTCTTCTGCCACGGCCAGTTCCAGGTTGAGTTTAACCGTAACGGTTTCTCGCAGCAGCCGTAGGTCCCGGTCCTGGATATGCCGGCGGTCTTCGCGGAGGTGGATGGTAATGCCGTCGGCACCGCCCAGCTCGGCCAGCACGGCGGCCCACACCGGATCCGGCTCGTACGTCAAGCGAGCCTGGCGCACGGTCGCCACGTGGTCGATGTTCACGCCAAGCTGGGCCATGACCCGACTTTCACCTCATACGACGCTTGATGCACCCTCTGCTCGCGGAGATTATAGCGGCATGCTGCAAGAGCGCGAACCGTTTCACGGCGCGCTTGCTGCCAGGACCGCTTCTTCAACCATTCTGCGGCCGGCTATGCAGAGCACACAGAAACGCCGCCGGCGCGCCGGCCGTGTGCCGCCGCGCCTAGGTGCAAAAAGCCCGCTTCGCCGCGGCCCCGAAGAACGGCTGCTGCCGCACAATACGCCTAGCCCCTAACCATCTGAAGGCTCGCTCCTATGCCTTTGGCCTACTACGTTGCCGTGTTCACGCTTGCCCTGCTGCTGGTCGAAGGGTTTGTGCTGAGCGTGTTTCCCATGCAATTCAGAGATTTTCTCGCGCAAACCGACCCGCGCACTTTGCAGGTCTTCGGGCTGATCGAAACGGTGGTGGTAGCAGGGTTGCTGGCCGGACTCTTGCTGCGATGAGGCGAGCGCTCGCCACGATGTCGCGACCATGCAGCTCTGTCTAGTGGGCGTCGATGGGCCAGCGATAGCCGCAGGTAAAGCCCCCATCGACGTAGATGATTTGCCCCGTGATGAACGCCGCCGCCGGCGACGCCAAGAACAGCGCCGTGCCCACCAGGTCCTCGGGCGTCCCCAGCCGCCCCAGCGGCGTATTGGCACGGCCCCAAGCCTGCATGTCGGCCCGAGACCATAGCCCGCGGGTCAGATCCGTAAGGATGAATCCCGGGGCAATCGCGTTCACGCGTACGCCGCGCGGCCCCCACTCGCAGGCCAATGCCCGGGTAAGCTGCCCCAGAGCGGCCTTGCTCATGGCATATGGCGCCACGTGGATCAGGGGCCGCTCGTTGTTGATCGAGGTGATGTGAATTTGGCATCCCTGGCGGCGGGCAAGCATCTGCCGTCCCACGGCATGGGCCATCCAGAAGGCGCCGCGGAGGTTGACATCGAGGATAGCATCGTAGTCATCGAGCGTGAGCTGTTCTGCGGGCATGCGGCGGTTGATGCCGGCCACGTTGAGCAGCGTGTCGATACGGCCGAAGCGGCCGACGACCTCCTGGACGAGACGTTCGATGGCGTGGGCGTCGGCCACGTCGCAAGGCAGGCCGCAGGCGGCGTTGGCCTGGCCGCTCAATTGGCTGGAGATTTCAGAGGCAGCCGCTTCTGCCGCCTGCTGCGTACGGCCGGTGAGTACAACCTGTGCGCCGCGCCGAGCGAAGCCCTCGGCCAGAACTCGGCCGATACCGCGCGTGCCGCCGGAAACGAGCACCACCTGGCCGCGTACGGAGAAGAGTTCGTCAGACATTATGTTCCGTGGGGGGGAGGAGTGCTGTGCTGTTGCGCGGCTCCGCCGCTACTGCTAGGGGCCAGCGTAGTTTCTGCTGCGTGCGGCGGGACGTCAAGGCGTGCGCCTACAACAGGCTGGGATGCCACATTGCGCAGAGCACGTGTCGGCGTGGGCTGTGATGAGCGTCCAAACTTGTCCGTAGATTGTGTGCATTGCAAAGTCGGCTTTCGTTGCCATTGGCCTCTCGTGCCGCTGCGGTAGTGACTTGCTGGCGCGTCTAGCGCAAACTAGGGGCCGGCTGTCTGCGGGATGCTTACGCTCGGCTCGATGGTACGCAACATGATCTGGGATCTGCACTGCCACATTGCGGGGATGCCGGGGCGCACGCCCGAAGAGCGGATGGCGCGGCTGGTCGAGTTTGCAGATCGCATGGGCATCGATCGGTTGTGCGTGTACATGGGCATGCAGTTTGTGCAGCGTCCCACGGCGGAGGACTTGCGCCGCCAGAACGACGAGGTGTTGCAGGCCCTGGCGCACTGGCACGACCGCGCCTATGGTTTCTGCTATGTGAGCGGCGAGCACGTGGACGCCAGTTTAGAGGAGATCGAGCGCTGTGTTGCCGAGGGGCCGATGGTGGGCATCAAGCTGTGGGTGGCGCGGCGGTGCAGCGATCCGGTGTTCGACCCGATCATCGCCAGGGCGGCCGAGTTGAATGCCCTGGTGTTCCAGCACACGTGGTTCAAAGAAGACGGTACGCAGCTCGAGGGGGAATCGACGCCGTTGGATCTGGCAGAGTTGGCCGGGCGGCATCCCGCTGCGATGCTGGTGTGCGGTCATACGGGCGGGCTTTGGGAGGCGGGCATTCGCGCGGTGCGGGCGCGGCCCAACGTGTACGTAGACTTGGCCGGCAGCGACCCCACTCGCGGGCTGGTCGAAATGGCCGTCCGCGAACTGGGTGCGGAGCGCGTGCTGTTCGGCAGCGACGCCCCAGGCCGCAGCTTTGCTTCTCAGCTTGGCAAGGTACGTGGCGCCCAGATCACGCCCGAGGCATGCCAAATGATTCTGGGCGAGAACCTGCGCCGCCTGCTGGGCCCCATTCTGCGTGCCAAGGGCCGGGGGGCGTGAGAGGCATGGCCGCGCAGCGCCCACTGATCGACACGAACGTTTACCTGTTCCGCTGGCCGTTTCGCCGCCTGCACGTAGACGAGCCGGAGGCGATGGTGCGGATGCTCAGGGGGCAGGGTGTGGTCCAGGCGTGGGCGGGGAGTTTCGAGGGCATATTCGACCGAGACGTGGCGGGCGTCAACGAGCGGTTGGCGGCTGCCTGCCGCGAGTACGGGGGGGTTCTGGCGCCGTTTGGCACCATCAACCTGGCGTTGCCCGATTGGGAGGAAGATGTGCGCCGCTGCCGCGAGGTGCATGGTATGCCAGGGGTGCGGCTACATCCGAATTACCACCGTTATGGTCTGGATGTACCCGCGGTGCGCAGATTGCTGGAGCTGGCTGCCAAACACGGCTTGGTGGTGCAGTTTGTCGCGATGATGGAGGACGAGCGTACGCAGGCGCGGGTGTGCTCTGTACCGCACTTGGTTCTGGGGCCACTGGTAGACCACGCGCGGGCCGTGCCGGAGGCCCGCGTTCAGATTCTCAACGCACACCGTGCGATGCGGCCGGGCGAGGCTGAAGAATTGGCCGCGGCGGGCGTGTCGTTTGACCTGGCGACGCTCGAGGGGATTGGCGGCGTCGGCCAGTTTGTCGATCGTGTCGGTGCCGAGCGGCTGTTGTTCGGGTCGTTTCAGCCATTGTTCTATCTCGACTCTGCCCGGCTCAAGCTGCAAGAGTCTGTGCTTGGCGGCCGGGCGGAGGAATTGATCTGTGCCGAAAACGCCAGACGGCTTCTGGGGCGTGCGTACCCGTAAGCGCGGTGCCTGTGTGCCTGCCCAACGCTTGATTCCGTAAGGAGCGTGCCGCGCTTGTACAATCGGCGAGCAACGGCGCCTATAGCCCTTCGAGGCCGGCGCAGCGGCCTTGGCCGCACTCCGGCCTTCCGCACCCCTGCCACTCCCCCTGGCGGTCAGAACGGCTGCTGGCAGTAACAGGCGGTGCCGTCACGCTCAAAAGCCGCACAAGGCGGGAGCTGTTGCACTGCGGGCAGCGAACCTCTTCGGTCGTGCGTACCAGCAGCTCATGCTGCCCTCCGCACGCCTGGCACTGGTACTCGTACAAAGGCATCGCTCGTAGTTCCCTCTATCTCTTTGGTCGGCCTTGCCTCAAATGCGCTGAATCGATTGACGGCCGGTGCACCTGCGCTATTCTAATCGCGCAGCGTGTGCCCACAAAGGCGAGCGAGCGGGTCGAGCATACCCCTATGAGCGACGTTTGCGCTGCCCACGCCTCGCCTGGCCACAAGGACGAGCGTGAGCATGCCAGCGAGCCGTTGGCAGTCGGCATGTTTGTTGTGCCCCATTCTTCAAGGCGGCGGAGCTTTCCATGACCTCGCAGTTTCTTACCCGCGAACAATCTCGCTTGCTGGACCGCTGGGCCGTTGAACGTTACGGCATGCGCAGTTTGGTGCTTATGGAGAATGCCGGACGCGGCGTGGCCGACGTGCTGTGCAGCCTGGGCATCAGCGGCCCGGTGGTCATCTGCTGTGGCAAGGGCAACAACGGCGGGGACGGGTTGGTGCTCGCCCGGCACCTGGAGCTGCGCGGGCACGAGGTGCGCGTGCTGTTGTGGGCCGATCCTGGGACCATGTCGGGCGACGCCGCGGTCAACCTGGCCATTGTGCGGCACTGCGAGCTGCTCTTAGAGGTGTTCTGGCCCGAGCACGACCCAGCCCGGTTGGCAGCGCATCTGAGCGGGGCAGCCTGGGTGGTCGATGCCCTGTTGGGCACGGGGGCACGGGGCGAGCCTGCGTCGCCGCTGGCAGAGGTTATCGACCAGGTTAATGCCTGTGCGTCTCCTCGGCTGGCCATCGACCTGCCCAGCGGGCTGGACGCCGACACCGGCCTTCCGGCCACGCACACCATCCGCGCCATGCACACCTGCACATTTGCGGCCCGGAAGGCCGGCTTTGCTTCCCCGCAGGCAGCGCCGTACTTGGGGCACGTGCACGTGCTCGATATCGGCACGCCGCGGCGGTTGCTGGCAGAGGTGTTGAGCCGATAGGCGGGTGGCGAGCGGAGCGTCGAGTTGGCTCCTGGGGCGTGGGGGCTTGGGGATTCGCCAGCACCCCCGGCCACCGGCTGCGTTGACGCCGCGAGCGTGGGGGCAGGCTATGTCGAGAATTGGCAAGACAAGTGCGGCTGCGTGTGGCATCATATGGCTTCGAACTCACCATGGCCGAGCCAGGGCAGGCTCAAATAAGATGCCATGCACGCAACCAACTCCGTCTTAGCTACTGCTCTTCGCGTACCTCCCATGGATGCCACCCCAGAAACGTTGCAGCACATGCAAACCGCGCTTGGCTGCGGCCCGCTTGTCGATGCAGATCGTCAAGCGGTTGCAGAGCTGGTCTCCGCCCTGCTGGCCGAGATGCAGGCCATGCGAGACATGGACGTGGGCGAGACAGAACCGGCGCTTACCTACCAACCCGGCGAGGCGCGGCCATGAATCCCGGCAACGTGCTGGAGTTGGCCGCCTCGGTGCAGAACCATGCCCGGACGGCGCGCGAGGTGTGCGACCAGGCTCTTGAACGTGCACGGCGGTTCCAAGAGGCGTTTCGCCCGTTCATTACGCTTACGCCCGACCTGGCCATGCGCCAAGCCGAGCAGGTCGATCGCATGGTGGGCCAGGGCAAGCGGCTGCCGCTAGCCGGCGTCCCCTTCGGCGTAAAGGACTTGTTCGACGTAGAGGGCTTACCCACAACGTGCGGGGCGCGCGCCCTGGCACATCGCGTGGCAACCGGCAATGCAGAGTGTGTACGGCGGCTGACGGCCGCGGGCGCGGTCTGCCTGGGCAAGCTCAACATGCACGAATGCGCCTTCGGGTTTACCGGAGAGAACCCCCATTACGGAGACTGCCGCAATCCCTGGAACCCGGAACGTATCGCCGGGGGATCCAGCAGCGGTTCGGCCGTGGTTGTGGCGCTCGATATCTGTCCGTTGGCCATCGGGTCAGATACAGGGGGCTCGATCCGCCAGCCGTCGGCCCTGTGCGGCATCACGGGCCTAAAGCCCACCTACGGCCGTGTGAGCCGCGCGGGGGGCGTGCCGCTCTCTTGGAGCATGGATCACGTAGGACCCATGGTACGCACGGCTGAAGAGGCGGCCGTGGTGCTGCGCGTGCTGGCCGGGCACGACCCGCAAGACCCAGCGTGCAGCCAACGCCCCGTGCCCGACTATGCCGCCGCCTTGAATCGCCCTCTCGAGGGGCTGCGGCTGGGCGTGCCGCGGCCGTGGTTCTTCGATCGCCTGGAGCCAGACGTGGCCGCCGCCCTCGAAGCCGCCATTGTACAACTAAAGGCCCTTGGTTGCCGCACAAGCGATCTCCGCCTGCCTCTGCTTGACGAAGTCGTAGGTGCGCACCGGGCCATCATCTTTTCCGAAGCGGCCTCATACTACCAGCCCCTCGTGGCCCGCCACGGTATGGAGTTCGGCGAATCGATTCGCGCCCTGCTGCAAGCCGGAAACTTCTTGCCCGCCGTCGACTATATCAAGGCCCAGCGCGTGCGAACCGAGGTGCGTGCCGCGTGGAACCGGTTGTTTGCCGATTTCGATTGCCTTGTCACCCCCACCACGCCGCTGGCCGCCACGCACTTTGGCCAGCAAACCGCCATGCTCGCCGGTCAGGAAGTGCCGCTGGTGCGTGCATTTCTCGATGTAACGCTGCCGTTCAACCTCTCTGGCCATCCGGCCGTTTCCGTGCCCTGCGGCTTTACGGCCGACGGCCTGCCCATCGGCATGCAGCTTGTCGGTAGGCCATTCGAAGAGGAGCGGATCCTCGCCCTAGCCCATCAGTACCAGCAGGTCGTCGATTGGCACCAGCGTCTTCCGCAGGTCTGATCTCCGTCTGCTGACCGCGCACCGTCCGGGTGTCAGAGCCGCGACCGTAAGGGAGCGGCATTGGCTGGGTGTCAGAGCCGCGACCGTAAGGGAGCGGCCCACGCGCCATCACGAAGTACGGCGTGTCAGCCGCGACCGTAAGGGAGCGGCCCACCCGTTCCCCCGCGCTCTGACGGTCGCGGCTCGGCCGCTCGCTCCCTCACGGTTGCGGCTCGGCGCTCGCTCCCTCACGGTTGCGGCTCGGCGCTCGCTCCCTCACGGTTGCGGCTCGGCGCTCGACCCCTACCGGTCGCGGCTCG
>FWWM01011510.1_pt1 | contig 14848 bp, 9 predicted proteins | sample 2228351 | NCBI WGS metagenome assembly FWWM01 (sample SAMEA103939774, study PRJEB20133) | metagenome | reverse complement strand
CTGACGGCCGCATCTTCATCAGCGAGCGGCCGGGGCGTATTCGCGTTGTGACCGATGGCAGATTGTTGCCCGAACCGTGGATCACCCTGCCGGTAAGCGAGGTCGGCGAGGCCGGCCTGCTCGGCCTGGCGAAAGACCCGGCCTTCCTCGACAATCGCTTCATCTATGTGGCCTATACCTACAGCACGGGGACCGGTCTGCGCAATCGGCTCGTGCGCCTGCGCGAGGACCTCGCTACCGGCAAGGGCATTCTGGATGCGATTCTGTTCGATGATGTGCCGGGGAACACCACGCACGACGGCGGCCGCGTCAAGATCGGCCCCGACGGCAAGCTGTACTGGACGATGGGAGATGCGCAGAACGCGGCCGCTGCCCAGGATCTGGTGTCTCCTCTCGGCAAGATCCTGCGCTTGAATCGGGACGGCACGATACCGGAGGACAATCCGTTCTCCGGGTCACCGGTCTATTCCTACGGGCATCGCAATCCCCAGGGGCTGGCATGGCAGCCCGGCACAGGTCGCCTGTATGCCACAGAGCATGGTCCCAGCGGTGGACAGGGCTGTTGCCGGGACGAAGTCAATTGGATCGAGCCGGGCAAGAACTACGGCTGGCCGGTGATCACCGGCGATCAGACGCGGCCGGCGATGGTTGCGCCGGTGATCCACAGCGGGACAGGTGAGACCTGGGCGCCGGCCGGCGCCACTTTCGTGACGGCCGGACCGTGGCAGGGCTCGTTGCTGTTCACCGGCCTGCGCGGCCAGACATTGTATCGGCTGACGTTTGATCCGGCCGATCCGGCTCGCGCCGTCGGGCTGGAGCGGCTTTTCGCGGGCCAGTTCGGCCGCCTGCGCGATGTGGTCGAGGGACCAGATGGTGCCCTCTACATCTTAACGAGCAATGGCGACGGTCGCGGTGTACTGCTGGCCGACGGCGACCGTGTGCTGCGGCTGACCTTTGGCCGGTGATGGGGCAAGGGCCGTCTGAACGCGGATGAGCGCGGATAGGAAGAAAATCTGCGTTCATCCGCGTCCATCCGCGTCCTGTTTTCACCCGCCGTGGTGGCGCGCACGGCATGAGTATCTAGCCCGCAAACCGGGCTTCGCTTTTGATGGCTTCTCAGCTTCCTCTCAGTTTCATCTTAGTTTCTCCTTAGGCCGGACGGATATAGTCAAATGGTTGCGTTCGGACGTAACCTGAAAAATCGTCGCCAGGCATGCTACGCACCCTCGCCGGTGCCTGGCATATGGCTGCAGCTCACTTTCATGGCATGTTGCTTGCTGAGCCGCGCATGGACAGCAGATTTCCTGCTTCATGCGTGATCATCTTCGTGCCATGCCTGGCGAGGCTAGATCTTACAGTTTGCGGCGTCTGATCTCCACCTCTATCCCTGCCCCGGTGGGGGGTGGGGCGAATTCCGCAGGGGATGAGAGAGGGCCGATAGCACAGAGCAAAATCCATCTGTGAGTCGGTAAGTCCTTCGTATGACAAGACGAATATGGAAGGGCCGCTGCTTCGATCCGCTCCTGATCGTGTGCGGATTGCTCGGCACCTTGCTCTTTGCGCCGCTTCTCCAGCCTGGCTTGCCGCAGGCACCCGATGCTGTGCTGCATCTTTATCGAGCGGCTATCTGGCGCTGGGCCTGGGATGACGGCGTGTTTTGGCCGCGCTGGCACACCTTGCTTCATCAGGGCTATGGTTATCCGGTGCTGAACTTTCAGGCACCTTTGCTGTACGTGCTCACGGTACTGGCAAGCTACGTGACGTCCGACCTGACCGTGGCTCTGAAAGTGGGGCTTGTTTTTGCCTGCTTGCTGTATCCGGTGGGCATGTATCTGTGGGCCAGGGCAATCCTGGGCCGCTTGGGCGCTATTGTCGCTGCAACCGCGTATACGTTTGCTGCCTTTCGCTTCCGTGAACTCTATTTCCTGGGCGGATATCCCCAGTTTCTGGCATGGTCACTTTATCCTTTGGTGTTCTTTTTCTTCCTGGAGCTTGCCCGGCGTCCGTCAGCCGGTCGTTTTCTGGGCGCCGTGCTGACGTTGGCCGGAGCGGTCGCTGCGCATAATATCGGTGCCATGTTGTTCGGCCCGGTGGTGGCTGCATATCTTGTGGTACTGATTGTTGTGTATCGTAAGCAGCGCGCCTGGGTGACGATCAGCGCGGCAGTTGCGTGCGCGGCGCTGGTATCGGCGATCTTCTGGCTGCCGGCCTTGGGCGAGATGGAAGCTACTCAGGTGAGGACGCTGACGCAGGGTTATTTCGATGTCAGCCTGCATTTTGTGCGCCTTGCCGACCTGGCAGCGGCCATGCAGCCGCTCGATGCTCGCGCCGTCAACCCGGTATTGCCGTTCACATTCGGCCGTTGGCACCTGGTCCTGGCCGGTGCCGGCGCGCTGACGATCTTCCGACGCGGCGGAGCACGCTTCACGGCCTGTCATCTCGGCGCGGCGGTGGTCGTAGTTGCCGGTTGCGTGTTCATGATGCTGCCGCCTTCGCTGCCGGTCTGGCGAAACGTGCCGCTGATCGCTTTCGCTGAATATCCGTGGCGCCTGTTCGGCGTGGCCTTTCTCGGCTCGTCGCTGCTAGCAGGTGCTGCCATGGATTGGTTTCGCGGCCCGCGATCTCTGCAACGGATTGCGGCCTGCATTGCCATGGCCGGTCTGCTGCTGGCAGTGGCCGTATATCAGTTCCCCAGGCCCTTTCTGGCTATCGGCGCCACGGCCGACGATTATCTGGTGTATGAGACAGCCTTTCGCGGGATGGGTACCACCGGCGCCGACGAGTTTCTGAGCCGTTGGACGGAGAAAGCACCGGACGCACCTGCACTGCAGCCCGGGAAGCCGCGCATCGCCCTGCTTGACCCACCGGACGGAGTGACTGCTGTGGTGCACGAAACCAGAACGCGGTCGCTGAAGCTGGCCGTGTGGGCAAGGCAATCAGCTACGGTCACGGTGGCGCAGTTCTATTTCCCGGGCTGGAGCGCCTGGGTGGATGGGGAGAGAGTCGAGGTGTGGCCGGCGCCTCAATCCGGCCTGATCCAGCTAGCCATCCCGGCCGGTGAACACATGATATGGTTGGATTATCAGGGCACATTGGTGCAGCGCATTGCCGGCTGGCTATCGGCTGGCGGCGGGTTGATGACGATCATGCTGGCGCGATGGTTGCGCTGCAGGCCGTATGACTTGTCGGCAAGGTGATCGGCGGTGTGAGGAGAGGGGCTGATGCAATCCCAACCGGCGCATGAGACTTCGGACATGCGGGCGGTCTGGCGAGATGCCCTGGTGACGGGTATTGTGCCGGCAGCTGCGCTGCTATTGGGCTTGCTCTGGATTGGCCCGCACACGTCGTGGTTCAGGCTGACCTCGCCTCCGAATCAAGCGCTGCCGGCAACGCACCGGGCGTCATTGCCGCTCAACGAGTCGGTGATGTTGATCGGCTATGACCTGGCGCCGACCGTTGCGCGGCCGGGACAAGAGGTGCACGTCCGCCTGTACTGGCAGGCGAGCGAGGCCCTGGGCCGCGATTATGCTTCGTTTGTGAAGCTTGTTGCCGGTGTCCAGAGAGAAGAATTCGCCCAATCCAACCACCCGCATCCGGGCAACATCCCCACCGCGACCTGGCCGACCGCGCGCTACGTGGTGGACGACCATTACGTAGCGCTGCCGGCCGATATGCCGGCACTCGCACTGCGGGTCCTGGTTGGGCTGTATCGGCCAGACACACTGGAATGGTTTGGCGCGGCAAGTCTGCCCGAATTGGTGCATGTGGTTCGGCAGGTAGATCTGCGTCAGGCGCAGATATCGCGGGAATCGGCGGCCCGCTTTGGCGCCAGCATTCGCTTGTTGGGCCACCACGTGGAGGAAGGCGAACACGGCTTGCAGCTCACTCTCTTCTGGCAGGCGACTGCGTCGCCGGAGCGCGACTACCAGGTATTCGTCCATGCTCTGGACGCAGCGGGAGCGCTGGCGACCCAGGCCGATGGCCCGCCGACAGGCGGGCTCTATCCGACCTCGGCCTGGCTACCAGGACAGGTGATCGTTGACACGCGCCTGGTGCCGTGCACGGCACGCAATGTGGCCACGCTGCGCGTGGGCCTCTATGATCTCAGCAACATGGCGCGCCTGCCGGTCCAGCTGGAGGGTGAACTGACGTCGTCACGCGATGCCGTCACGATACCGATCCATCCCTGATCTTGTGGGTTGGTATTTCATTGGGTTGGGCCTTGTACTTCGTTGAACCCCTTTCGTCCCCTTGCCCCCTCGCCCCTCCCGCGGGAGAGCGGAGGGGGAAGCTTTCTATGAGAGTCTTTCAGGCGGATTCGCCGCCCGAAAGACCCCTTCCGCAGTCCTGCCCGCCCTCTGTCAGGGGGGCGGCACTGTTATTTCAGCGCGCCCACGTTTCTTTTAACACGCGCAGAGCGTTGAGTCCCAGCACTTTGGCAATTTCCTCTGCTTTGTAGCCGTGCGCTACCAGCCAACGGGTTACGTTGGGAAAGACCTCGGCCGGGTTCTCCAGCCCCTTGACGTAGGGAACCTCCTCGAACTGCACCTTGCCGCGCGCCGCGCTGATCGAGAGGGCCGCCGCGAACGCGTGATGCAGCCCCACATGGTCGCCGAACAGGGTGTCGGGGCCGAACGCAACATGATCTATGCCGACCAGGTTGGCGACGTATTCGAAGTGCTCCATGTACGATTCGATGGAATGGTGCGGGTGCCTGGCCGTGAGCGTGGTGTGCGGCGCGGCCTCGATGCCGATGACTCCGCCCTTGGCCGCGCAGGCACGGATCGCATCGTCGGTCTTGAGTCGGTTCGTGTTCCACAACGCGCGCGCGCCGGCATGGGTGATGAAGGTGGGCTTCTCGCTGGCTTCGATCGTGTCCAGGGTGGTCTTGTCGCCGCAGTGCGAAGTGTCTATCGTCATGCCGAGCTGGTTCATGCGGCGCACCACCTGGCGGCCGAACTGGGTCAGGCCGCCGTCGTTGGCCTCCCGCAGGCCCGAGCCCAGGGCGTTGGATTCGGAATAGGTGATGCCCATGATGCGGATGCCCAGGCCGTAGAGCACATCCACGCGGTCGAGCTCGTTCTCGATGGGCGTGGCGGCCTCCAGGCAGGGGATGAGGGCGATCTTGCCCTCGCGCTTGGCGCGATATAAATCGTCCAGCGTCTGGGCCACGAAGACCATGTCCTGATGCGCGAAGTCGCTGAAGCGGATGCCGATGTCGTGGATCACGTCCGTCCATTTCCAGCCGGCGCGCGATGTGATCATCGCGGTGCCGTCCATGAAGTTCTCGACAACGATGTCCAGCCCGGAGACGCTCAGCCCTTCGTAGCCGGTCCAGTTGCGGCCCAGCCGGTTGTACTCGAAGATCTGGCTCACGTCTTCGGGGGTGACGAAGGTGTGGTCGTGGAGCGAGAAGACGATGTTTTCTGCCAGCAGACGCTGGACTTCGGCTTCCTGTTCGGGTGTGACCGGGTAGATGTAGGGCTCGACACGGCCGACCTGGCGGGCCAGGCGGAAGGGTTTGTAGTCTATGCCCGGTTCGAGATATTGGAACGACTGATAGCCGTTGTACGGTTTGGGCTTCATGGATGTGCTCCCTGAGCGGTGGCCGAGATGACAGGCAACACCGCATAGTGAAACGCCCGGCCTCGCCGAGGCCGGGCGCGTTGGACGGGTGTGCGGCCGGGGGCGCAGACATCTCGCCCCGACGACGCCGGCCTACTTGCCGTCAGACACCCACCATTCGTGCACGTTGCGCAGCAGCGCGTTGGTGGTGATCATGTGGCTGGCGTTGTTCACCCGTTTGTTGATCGCCACCAGGCGCAGCGGCCAGTAGAGCGGCACGATCGGCATTTCTTCCAGGAATTGCTCCTGAAATTCATCGTAGATCTTCTTGCGCTCAGCCGTGTCGGCCGTGTTCGCGCCTTTCTCCAGCAGGTCGTCCAGCACCTTGCTGCTGAACTTGCCGAAGTTGTACTGGCCGCCCGTCTGATACTGCGAGCGCACGTCGGGGTCGAGCACGCCGCCCCAGCCGACCAGCCCCAGGTCAAATTCTGCCTTGCCGAAACGGGCCATCATCGTGGGGAAGTCCATCTTCTCGATCTTGACCTTGACCCCGGCCGCGGCCAGGTTCGCCTGGATGATGTCTGCCGAGAGCTCGCGCACGACGTTGCCGGTCGGTACCAGGAGCGCGTATTCCTTGTTCGCGTCCCAGTTCGCTTCCTTCAGCAGTGCTTTGGCCTTCTCCACGTCGTAGGGATATTTGCCTTCGACCTTGGGATTGTAGTAGCGGGTCACCGGGATGATCGGCCCCTGGCTGACGACGCCCTGCCCTTTGAGCAGCTTGTCCACGATCAGCTGGCGATTGATCGCGTAGGCCAGGGCCTGGCGCACCCGCTTGTCGGACCACACCTTCGACGGGTCGCCGTTGATGATCATGTACTGATAGCCGTTGTCCTGGTAGCTGTAGGCTTTGACGTTCGGCAAGCTCTTCACGCGCTCCCAGTCGTCCAGCGGGATGTCGCCGATGCCGCCGCCGGCCGCGATATCCACCTCGCCCTTTTCGAGCTGCGCCACCATGGTCGCCGGCGTGACGATGCTGACGATCAGCTTGTCGAGATGCGGCTTACCGCGGTAGTAGTCGTCGTTGCGCACGTACTCGACGAACTGGCCGGTTTCATACTTGACGAACTTGAAGGGGCCGGTGCCGACCGTCGGCTTCATCCAGAAATCGGCCTTGCTGAACTGTTCGGGCGGGACATCCTTCAGCACGTGCTTCGGGATGATCCAGATGCCGGTGCCGATCAGTTCCAGCAAGAAGAGGGGATCCACGGGACTCTTGGTGATGAATTGGATCGTGCGCTCGTCAATGACCTTGACACCCTCGACGGTGTCCACGCCCTCGGCGCGTTTGGAGCCCTTCAAGCCTTTGAGGGACGAGACATTCGCGCCGCGGTTGGATTCGATCTTGGGATGCGTGATCGCCCAGATGGTGAACTCCACATCAGCGGCTGTAACCGGCGTCCCATCATGCCATTTGGCCTTCGGGTTCAGATGGAAGGTGAACGTCGTATTGTCGGCGCTCACCTCCCATTTTTCGGCCAGCCGCGGCACGAAGTTGACCTTCTCGTCGAACGTGACCAGGGTGTCGAAGATCAGGCCGACGTTGAAGTAGCCATAGCTGGAATCGGTGTTGATCGCGTTGAAATTGTTGGGCGGACTCCACATCGCGATCGTGACCTTGCCACCCTCTTTGACGGCGGCCGCAGCGGGCGCCTGAGTAGCGGCCGGCGCCTTCGTGGCCTCAGGCGCTTTGGTGGCGACCGGCGCAGCCGTGGGCAATTGCGGCGCGATGAGGGTGGCCGGTCGCGTGGCGGTGGGTTGAGCCGCCGGCGTAGGTGCGGGCGCGCAGCCCGCGATGACGCTCATCAGCATGGCGATGAGCATCAAGGCCGACATCAGTTTGAACGTCCGATGGGTCTGCATCTCTGCTCCTTTCTGGTTGGTTGATGAATCATGCCACACCACTTCATCGGCGCAACTGCGGGTCGAGCGCGTCGCGCAGGCTGTCGCCGATGAAGTTGATGCTCAGCACCGAGATCAGGATCATCAGGCCGGGCGGGATCCACAGCCATGGCTTCGACTCCAGGATCGTCAACGATTGCGCGTCGTTGAGCATCTGGCCCCAGCTGGCGGTGGGCGGCTGCACGCCCAGGCCCAGAAAGCTGAGGGCCGACTCGGAGAGGATAGCGCTTGCCACTCCGAAGGTAGCGGCCACCAGCATCGGTCCCATGGCATTCGGCAAGATGTGATGGGTGATGATGCGCCGGCTGGGCGCGCCGATCATGCGCGCGGCCCACACGAAATCGTGTGTGCGCAGCCGCAACACCTCGCCCCGCACGATGCGCGCCACCTGAGGCCAGCCCAGCAGGCCGAGCACCAGCATGATGTTCTGCAGGCCCGGCCCCAACAGGCTTACCAGGACCAGGATCAGCATCAGGGTCGGAAACGAGAGCACGATGTCTATGAGCCGCGAGATGACGGTGTCCACCCAGCCGCCGTAAAAGCCGGCCAGCGCGCCCAGCACCGTGCCGATCACCATGTAGATGCTCACCGCCACCACGCCGACCGACAGCGAGATCCGGCCGCCGTGGATGAGGCGGCTCAGCACATCGCGGCCGATGCGATCGGTGCCCAACGGATGCGCCGGTGTCGGCGCCTCATCGAACACCAGCGGATCAATGAAGGCCGGATCATACGGCGCAATCGCATCTGCGGCCGCCGCGCTCAGCACGATCATCAGCAGGACGATGCTCGACACGACGGCCAGGCGGTGACGGATGAAGCGCCGCCAGATGAGCACCCGCATCGGAACGGCGGGATGGCGCTGGAGATCGGCCAGCAGCGTTTCGCCCGGCGCGTTTCTTTCGTCCTGTGCGGAGATTCGTTCGTAAAGCGTCACACGCAACTCCCCCCTTTTGGCGGTGATCGGCGCCTAACTGCCTTCCCCGTACCGGATGCGGGGATCAACCACGCCGTAGAGCAGATCGGCCAGCAGATTGCCGATGATCACCATGACGGCGGCCAGCAAGTTGATTCCCATGATGGTCGGATAATCCCGCTGGGTGATCGCTTCGACGGCGAGGCGGCCCATCCCCGGCCAGTTGAAGATCTGCTCGGTGATGATCGCGCCACCGAGCAGGAACGGGAATTGGAGGCCGGCCAGCGTGATCACCGGGATCAGGGCGTTGCGCAGGGCGTGGCGGAACAGCACCACGCGCTCGCGCAAGCCTTTGGCGCGCGCCGCCCGGATGTAATCCTGATGGATCACATCCAACATGCTGGAACGCGTGTAGCGCATCACCACGCCGGTGTTCTGCAGGCTGAGCACCACCATCGGCAGGATCAGGTGCGACAGGCGATCGAACAGCGAGAAGCCGGCGCCGATGGTGTGCGTTCCGCCGGTCGGGAACAGGTCCAGCTTGAGCGCCAGGAAGTAGATCAGCAACAAGCCGAAGAAGAACGATGGGACCGAGACGCCCAGGAATGAGAAGACCGTGGCGATGTAGTCCCAGGCCGAATACTGGCGCACGGCAGCCAGAACCCCGATCGGGATGGCAATCAGATAAGAGAAGAGCAGCGACATGAAGGCCAGTGTCAGGGTCGCACCCAGGCGCTCGCCGATCCGTTCGGTCACCGGCCGGCGATTGTAGAACGAGTAGCCGAGATTGCCCTGCACTAGCTGGCCCAGCCACCGGCCATACTGGACGATCACCGGCTGGTCCAGGCCGAGCGCTTGCCGCTTCAGCGCGATATCCTCCGGGCTCAAGCCGGGGTCCACCAGCATGTCCACGGCGTCGCCGGGCGCCAGGGTCATGATGAAATAGGCGATCACCGTTACGCCGAACAGCACCGGGATCGAGATGAGCAGACGACGCAGGATGTAGCGGGTCATGATGGGGCGGCCAGATGGAACAGGAAGGCAGCGATGGACTTTTCGCACATGCGGATGCCATCTACTGTTGCATATTCGTCCGGGCTGTGCTGGCGGCCGCCGTGACCCAGCCCGCCCATGACGACCGGAATGCCCAGCGTCTCGGTGAACAGATAGAACGGTGCCGATCCGGCCAGGTGCGGCCAGATCTCCGGCTCGTAGCCGAGCTCCCGATAGGCCTTCAGCATGGCTTGCGCGGCCGGATTGGCTGCCAGGCCGGCCTTGCCCGGCGGATAACCATCGTGTACCAGCACCTCGATTTTATCGGCGTAACCGTGGCGCGCCAGGTGATCTTTCACCAACTGCAACATGCGTTCCGGCCGCATGTTGGGCACCATGCGGATGTCAATCTTGGCGCGCGCCTCGTGCGGCAGCAGGGTCTTCGTGCCCTCGCCTGTGTAGCCGGAGATGATGCCGTCAATGTTGAGCTGCGGCTGGTACAAATATTTGCGCAGCAACGGCACGCCGGTCAGGTCGTATTTGAAGCGCCGCGCGTCGTCCCGGATCAGCTCGGTCTCAGGGGTAAAGGTGGTGATCAGGCGCTCCAGCAACGCCTCGTCCTCGGCGCTGGGCGGCACAATGTCGTCGTAGAAGCCGTCAATCAGCACATGTTTTTGATCGGGCGTGAGCATGCTGGCCAGCGCGTGCACCAGCACCCAGGTGGGGCTGTGCAGCCAGACGGCGTTCGAGCCGTGGATGCCGCGCGAGGTGGGGCCGCCCCAGTCGCCCCCGCGGGCGATCAGCTCCAGGAAGAGGATTCCTTTGACGCCCAGGTACATGATGACCTTGCCGGTGAGGTCCTGCGAGAAATGGGCGAAGAAGGCATAGTCGGCCTGCAGCCGCTCGCGGTTTTGGGCCACGAAATCCGGCAAATGGCGGCTGCCCAGCTCTTCTTCGCCCTCGATCATGAACTTCAAGTTCACGGGATAGGGCTGGCCGGTGGCGCGGAAGGCCTGCAACGTGTTGAAGAAGCTTGCCAGGGGCCCCTTTTGATTGGCAACGCCCCGATTCACCAGGCATGTGCCCAGACCGGGCATGTCCAGCAGATGCCCGCCGAACGGGTCGGGCACGCTCCACTTCTCGCCGGCCACCGGCTGCACGTCGTACATGCCGTAGACCAGCAACGTCTTCGCCGCGCCGACGTTGATCTCGCCGTACACCACCGGCCAGCCGGCAGTCGGGACGATCTCGGCCGAGCCGCCTGCCTCCGTGATCAGCCCGGCGACCATGGCCGCTGTCTCGGCCATGCCCGTGCCCTCGCCACTGATCGAGGGCTGACGCACCAGGGCGCGCACGCGTTCCAGGTGATCGGCGAAATGATCGTCAATGTAGCAATAGATGTGCTCCAGAGAAGACATGGTCTCTCCTGAGTATGAGTATAAGAATGAGCGATTACCGAGCGACGGCGATGGCGCTGGAGGGAACAGAAGGAGACCCGATGGGCCTCCGTCTCCGACGACGAATCGTGGGCTGCGGCGCCGAACCTGAACGGTCTGACGCGAACACACTTCAATGTGTCCCGATCAACAAGTCGGCAACAGACAAAGGAGAACAAACAGCGTCATATTGTAACCGATTTCGCAGTCTTGTCAAACGCAAATCGGTCTCGGTGCAGGCCCAGAAGGCCAGATGACGCCGGGCGAGGGCATCCCAGTCGCAGGTGGGGCGACTGGCAACAGGTCGTTAAGGAAACATGGCGATACCTTTTCGTATGGGCTATGGCGGCAGCGAAAGAAGACGACGACATCGGCGTCAAGGTCGGCGCGAGTGAAAACGACGGCTGTGGCGCCAACCGGTCATCTGTCGGCCGGCTTTCGTTCATCGTCTTGCGTTCCCTTCTATCATCTCCTCACCGATCCAAGAAGACACGGATGATCCTCGTCGTATCTGTGTTCGTTTCTATCCGTGAGGCTCGACTCCATCTAACCCCGCCGGTCGGCTGATCTTCACTACCAGGGGGTTGGGCCAGTCCCACATGTTGTACAGCCGATGCGCACTCATGATCGAGATGTGCAGGCCTTGCTCGTCCTGATGCCAGCGCGGGGCGGGATCCATCGCATCCCGGTATTCCAGCGTGCGACCGGCATGGCCCAGAACCTCGATTTGCGTGGCGTCGGTTGCGCGAATTTGGGTGAGTGTGAAGGTGATCCGCCGGCCGTAAGTGTTGACCCGGCCGCCGAAGAAGTTGGCGTCCCGTACTCCAGATGCGTCCTCCGCAGCCGCCCAGTCAATGTGCGTCACGATGGCATAGATTGCGTCTTCGGTTTGGCTGCGCGTGAACCAGACGTCGCCGTCGCGGATCACCGGGCAGGGCCGCGTGCCGTAGATCGCCTCGCCGTTGACGAAAGTCCAGAGTCCGATCTCCATCAGCCGATCCACCTGTTCCTGGGCTAGCTGACCATCAGGCTTCGGGCCGATGTTGAGCAGCAGGTTGCCGCCCTTGGCCCGCGTTTCGATCAACATCTGGATGAGCTGGCTGCCCGACTTGTAGGTCTCGTTCGGCGTCGGCTTGTAGTGCCATTGCGTGCCCATCGTCAGGCAGGCCTCCCACGGGCCAGGCAGCGGCGCGTCGGGGATGTGTTGTTCGGGCGTCGCCATGTCCCCGCGCGTCACCACCACATCCGGCTGAAGCTGCCACGCCAACTGTTTCTGCCCCTCAGCCTGGCCGTCAAAAAACAGGAGATCAATCGGCCCGTAGTTCGTCAGCAGCTCATGCAACTGGGCCAGGTTGACGGCCATCAGTTCGGGGTTGTTGAGCGGGTCCACTTCGGGGCGGCCGCGCGCGATCTCGATCCCCTGGCGGTGCAGCACCGAGAAATCGTCGGGCGAGAAATAGAGGCCAATAGCGATCCCCTGCCGCCGGAACGCATCCACCACCGCTCGTGTGATGTCGCGCTTGAACGGCGTAGACATGACCCCGAAGTCGGTCGTGGCGGTCTCGAACATGCAAAAGCCGCTGTGGTGTTTGGTCGTAAAGACCACATAACGGAAGCCGCAGACCTTCGCCAGCCGCGCCCACTCGTCGGGATCGAAGCGGGCCGGGTAGAAGGTCTGCGGCAGGTCGGTGAAAAAGCGCCGCGCATAGTCGGCCGACGCGCCGACCAGCGAATGGCTGATCACCATGCCGAGCTGCACGTCCACGCTCCAATGGATGAACAGCCCCAGGCCCAGGTCGCGAAACCAGGCCACGCGTTCGGGCCGGTTGCCGGAGTGCGCCGCGGCTTTGACATCATCGAGGTTCATCTGCCCAGCGGCCTGGGCGGGCGGAGTGGCCATTGAACGCTCCTGATTCTTCCGTATTTTCTGCCTGGTTCCTCAAGTTTCCGGGTTTCTTACGCCCACTGGATGGATTTCAGTCGCCGGACGCCCAGGCCATGACCGCCCGGCCTTCTTCGACCGAGTCGGCCCGCAGGTGCACGCTGAGCCCAGCCGGGTAAAGCCCGTCCAGGATCTCACGATACTCTTCCCAGGCAAAGCCGGCGTAGACATCTTTGGCGAGGATCAGGGGCATCCGACGCGCTTGCAGGCGTCGCAGGATCGGCATGGCGGCCTGCAAAGTGACGCCGGGCGCATCGAAGTAGATATTGATCGCCCGGATGTTGGGGACTTCGGCCAGGGTTTCCGCCAGATGCAGCGCAGGCGCATGCAGATGCAAGACGCCGAACGGATAGACTGACATGGCGGCCATCGGCTCCAGGAAAGTGCGGCGGTAGCGGCGGAGCGACATCATGCTGGATGTGTCGTCCTGCAGCCAAACCGAGCGTCCCGGCGACCACAGTCCGAACTGCCGAATGGCATAACCGCCTCGGAATGCGGGCACGATCGCCTCCTGGGCGCGCGCCACGCGCAGCCAGACCTGAGCGGCGTCGCGCGCCAGCCGGCCGATCCGTTCCGGTTCGTCCACCAGGGCAGTGAGGAACGGCTGCGAGCCGAGCATCGCCGACAGGATGTCGGTCGGCCCGCGCAGATGGCTCATGCTGACGGGATAGCGGCCGGCGACGTGCTCGACGACGGCCGCCTGCACGTCCAACAGCTGCCGCAGCCAGGGATTGTGTGCGTCGAAACGGATCTCCTGAGCGGCGCGGGTGGCTTCGGTCGCCTCCGGCCACAGGCTCTTGCCTTCCGGCACCATCACGCGGCAGCCGCAGATCGCCTCTAGCCAGGGGATGCCCAGCAGCGGCTCCGCTGGCGCGATCATGTCGTCGCCGATGGCCGCGCGCGCCGCGGCCATCTCGTCGTAGACGTGCAACAGCGGCCGCGGATCAATACGCTCCGGCGTCAGCTCGCCCGGCCCGACGGCTGCCGCCACAAGCTCGGTGTCCTGATACGCGCGATAGAGCGCCACGATCAACGGCCGGTCGGTCTCGGCGCAGGCCCAGAAGGCCAGATGACGCCGGATCAGTTCATCCCAGTTACGTGTGTCGGATATCATCTCGAAGTTTACCTTTGGATCAACCTGGCGTCTCAACGCCGTCCGCGCGTCCGCCAATCCGGCGGCGTCGCGCCGACCGCGGCGCGGGCGTCGAAATAGGCTTCCAGGTTCGCCAGCGGGATGTTGCTGTGCAGTCCGCCGCCGCTGGCCATGGCGAAGCCAGGATAGACAGCCGCGCGCTCGCACAGAGCGTAGACCATGCGCCGGATTTCGTCGGGCGTCCCGAAGGTCAGCGTGTGGGTCGAGATGCCACCGATGAAGAAGCGGCCCCTTGCGCCGAAATGTTCGATGACGGCCGCCAGCGGCGTGGCCGGCGCCTCGAACATCAGGCCGTCCACGCCTTCCTCGACCAGCCGGCCGAGGAAGGCGGTCATGTCGCCGTCGGCTACGAAGATCACTCGCTTGCCCAGCCGCTTCGCCTCGGCCCAGATCTCGCCGTAGTGCGGAAAGATGTAGCGATCGTACCACGCCGGTCGGAAGACGGGGCCGGCAGCGGTCGCCAGGTCATCGTGCACAAAGACGAACGGTGAGTCGGAGGCGTGAGCCATCTCGGCCACGATGGCCTGCGATTTGGCGACACACGGCAGCAGAAAATGCTCGTGAAACCGCTCCGGCTCCGACGCAGCCGCCACCATGAAGACCTCCCACCCCAGCGTCTCCACGGCCCACATGAAGAGGGTGGTGTAGAGCATCGGATAATACAGCCCGACCTCGCCGATGGCGGCTCCGCGCGCGCGGATGTCGTCGGCATGATACGGATGCGGCACGGGCGTCAGCAGATCGTCGTAGCGCAGGCCGGCCACATCCAGGGCCCACACATCTTCCGGGTCGGCGCATTCGTAGGTGTGACGCATGACCGTGTCGTAGACGCCCAGGGCCGCGTAGCGATAGGGCCGCGTCGGATGAGGTCGCGTCTCGCCGGC
>FWWM01011758.1_pt1 | contig 14851 bp, 5 predicted proteins | sample 2228351 | NCBI WGS metagenome assembly FWWM01 (sample SAMEA103939774, study PRJEB20133) | metagenome | reverse complement strand
TGCTAGCCTATAGCTCGCGTGGGCGGCTAGCTCAGCGGAAGAGCGCTCGCCTCACACGCGAGAGGTCGTAGGTTCAAGTCCTACGCCGCCCACCAAAAGCCCCAGGCCCTAGGGCCTGGGGCTTTTTTTACCGTACCTGCACCCGGTAGCACAGGCCACCGCTTTCCCCTGGGTTCACGGTTCCCACCAGGAGGTAGACCACCCCTCCGGCCACGTGGCCTGCGTCGCCGTCTTGGGCGGCGGTGAGGTCCTGGACCGTGCTCCCGTGGGTCCACCTCAGCTCCTTACCTCCGTAGGCCCCAAGGACGAGATCGCTGAAGAAGGGGATGGGGTCGGCCAGGGTTAGGTTCGTCACCGGGGCGGTGCCTAGATTGCGATAGGTGATGCAGTATTCCAGGACCTCTCCCGGCTTGGCTTGGGCCGTACCGCCGAAGGGTCCTCCTTGGGTTGCGTTCCGCACCTCCTTGGTGAGGCGCACCTCCCCCCCGATCACGGTGAGGAGGTCGGTAAGGGCCAGGGGCTCGGCCACACCGCTCCCCGCCCAGGCCAGGCTCCCCTGAAGAAGGGCCACATCCGTGCGCCCCGCGGGCTCACCGGGGGGAACAAGGGCCCGCACCTCTAGAGCGCAGGCCTTAAGGCTCCCGTCAGCCTCCCTAGGCCAGGCGCTTCCCACGGTGAGGGTAAGGGGGAAGGGGGAAAAGCCCTCGCCCGCGTCGTCAAAGTCTCCGTCGCAGTTCCGGTCGGCCCGCACCTGGTAGGCGTAGGCTCCGCTCCCCAGGTCCAGGGTGAAGGTGCCTAAGGTGCCGGGGCGGAAGGTGTGGGCGAAGGTGTGGACCCCGGGGCTTGTGGTCTGGCCGGACTGCGGGGGCCTCAGGAGGCTCGTCCGCACCACTCCGAAGTGCCGCACCAGGACGGGGGGAAGGCTGGAGGCCGCCCCCAGGTTCACCACCGCGCCGGGGGAAGTGGGGGCGTTGGCGTCGGAAAAGCTCCCTACAGGGTGGGCGGTGCTCCCGTCGTTCCAACCGGTGGCTGGGCGGGTGGGGTGGGAGAGGGTGACCGTGCCCCAGCCATAGGGGATCCAGAGGAGGTAGTTCCCGTTCCCGTCCGTGAGGGCGGTGCGGGTGTGGGTGCCGTCCGTGGCCGTGACCGTCACCCCGGCCACGCCCCTTTCCGCCCCCTCCTTTACGGCGTTGTTGGCCGTGTTCCCGCCCTCCCCGTCGTCGTAGAAGACCGTGCCCGTGAGGCGGGTACCATGGAAGAGGCCGAAGTCCAGCCCCGAAAGGTCCCCATTAACCGTTACGCTTAGGGCTCCGCTTCCAGGGTTGATGAAGTGCCAGCCGGGAGGGGGGGTGGGGGTGGCGTCCGAAGTGTTGCCGTTGTCGTCCAAGACCAGGGTGTAGGTCCCCGGCACCACGGCGGAGAAAGCGTAGGTGCCCGCGCTGGGGCTTACAGCCTGCACCGCCACCACCGCGCTTCCCTGAACCAGCTTCACGTAGACCGTGACCCCACTGGACCAATCCTCCCCGTTCTTGGCCCCGTTGGGCTCCCGGTCGTGGTAGACGGAGCCCAAGAGGGTGTAGCCCAGGGCTACGGCGGTGGAAGCGCTTGAGCTGTTGTCGTCGGGATTAACCTCCGTTACACCGGCAGGGGGGAAGGCGCTGGCGGTGTTGGCGAGGGTCTGTCCGGCGGCGCTAGGGCTCACGGTGCCCGAGATGGCGATGGTTACCGAGCCGCCCACGGGCAGGTTCAGGGTGAGGCTGATGGCGTTTCCGGTTCCGGAAGGGGCGCTGCAGCTAGCCCCGCCTGAAGGGGTACAGGACCAGGCCACCCCCGTGATCTCTGGGGGGACGTTGTCCGTGAAGGAAGCCCCCGTAACCGGGGAAGGCCCCAGGTTTTCCACGGTAACCGTGTAGCTGATGGGGCCGCCCGGTAGAGCGGAGGCAGGCCCGGTTTTGGTCACCTTTAGGTCCGCGGCGGGCTGGACGGAAACGGTGATGCTGGAAGAGGCCGTCTGGCTAAACTCAGTGCCCAAGGTCTGGCTGTTGTAGGTCACCTGGGCGGTGTTGGTGAGGGCCTGCCCAGCGGCGGAGGGGAGGACCCGAACCCGGAACTTCACCGTGGCACCCTGGCTGGGCAGAATAAGCCCCCCTTGGCTCGCGTTGGCCCCGGTGCCCAGCCGGAAGACCACGCGGCCACCCGTGCTGTCGTACTCGGCGATGTCGTCCCCCGGGGCGTCGGTGAAGGTGCCGGTGGGGGCCCCGGTGGCGTTTTGCAACACCTGGAGGCTTCCCGGCACGTACTGGGTGCCAGGGGGAATGGGGTCCCTTACCACCACGTTGGTGGCCCCATCCAGTCCGGTATTGGTGAAGCTGATGGTGTACTCCAGGATGTCCCCCACCTCCAGGTTGCCCCCGTTTAGGTCCTGCCCGGTTTTGGTGAAGGTGGTGGTGAGGTCTGGGAGGAAGACCTGGGTGGCGAAGGCAAGAACGGTGGGGAAGTAAGTGTCTCCGCTAGAGGTGAACTGGATGGTGGCCGAGGTGGCCCCGTTGGGGATGCGGCCCGTGACGTCCACCAGGTCCACGTCCACCGCCATTTGGTTGATGTAGTCCGGGTTTTTAGCCGTGAAGCGGGTGCCCAGCTGGGAAACGGAGCTATTGAAGAAGTTGTTCACCGGGTTTTGGGCATCGCTTACGGGTGAGCCGTTCAGTACAACCTGGTCTCCCGTAATCCCCCCGTCTCCTTCAAAGGCCACTGCACCCAAGTACGCGGTAAAAGGACCGGTAAGGGGCGTTAGGAATCCGCTTGGGGTGACCGTTACCGGGTTGCCGCTACTAACCGAGGCCAGCCCATCGTAGACCACCAGGTTCCGAAGGGGTTCGCTGGGGAGCCGGTAGACCACCACCAAGGCCCACCCAGCGTAGAATCCCAACCCATCGTTGCCCGTGCTGGCCAGGATACCGCCCACCCAGTACTGGCCGTTTCCCCGGTTTTGAACCAAAGAGGTCACATCGGCGAAGGCTGTGTAAGGCCGGGTGGTGTCTGTGCCCCAGTCGGTAATCGTGCCGATGAGAGTGCCGGAGAGGGATTGGTAGGAGCTTTGACCGGGGCCCTTTATGTAGATCTGGTTTCGCCCGCTGGCCGAAGGGTTAGCCCTAGCCCCCCAGTAGAGCCCCGCCCAAAGGACCTGGGCCCCAGAGGGCAGGGAGAGGGTGGCGGCGGTGCTCCCGCCCCGGCCGGAGGGCCAGGAGGGGTTAGCGGGGTCGGCGTTAATGAAGATCATCCTTCGGCTAGAGTCCAGCTGGTTATCGGACGTAAGCGCGGTGTTGTTTTGGGTGGGATCGTTCATCCGGGTGGTGCTGCATTGCGTTAGGGAGAAAGCGACGCTCATGCACATCAGGGTGTTGCCAATCAGGACGATGTTCCCGTTGGTGGTGGTCTGGTAGCGGATGTTGAAGGGGGTCACCACCTGGGCGTGCGCTAAGGCCAGGAGGAACGCCAGGCTTAGGAGACGCTTCATCGGCCACCTCCGAACAGGTCCAGCCTCAGGTAAGGCCCCGGGCGGCGGAAGGCGGTCTCGCCGAAGGTGTAGCCCAGGCTAAGCCAAAAGCCCTCCAGGGCCCGCCAGGTGCCCTCTAGGCTGAAAGCCCCCGAGCCTTCTCCCAGGAGGGGCAGGAAGCCGTAGTAAAGGTTCCCCCCAAATCCAAAGGCCCCAAAGAGGTAGGTGCCCCCAAGGCCCACCTCCAGGGCGGAGCCCTCGAGGTCTCCGAAGGGGTAGCGGTAGAGGAGGCTTGGGCGAACGCTGAAGTCCCGGCCGTGGAGGTTCGCCAGGGTCTGGCCCTCTAGGGTGCCCTCCTTGTAGAGGTGGTGGGTGAGGAGGGTGAAGCCCTCCGCCCAGAGGGCATAGGAGACGCTGAAGCCGAGCTTGGTCTCCGGGAGGGCTTCCAGGGTGAGGTCCAGCGCCAAGGCCTGGTCCTCCGCCGGGGTGCCTGCGGCCCCGGCGCGGAAAAGGAGGCGGCCCGAGGCCCACTCCCCGGCCAGGGTGGCCACGAAGTCCTCCGTGCGGTAGCGGAGGCCAAGGCCCAGGGCGGACTGGCCTTCCTCCGTGTCCAGCTTGTAGGCCAGGCCGGCGGTGAGGTTCAGGCTCCAGCGCTCGTCCAGGGGCAGGGGGGCTTCCAGGCCGAAGCGGGCCCGGTTGCCCTCGCCGCTTGCCGTGGGGAGCTCGTAGGAAAGGGCCAGGTTGGCCCCGCCCAGGGTGCTCTTCAGGCCGAGGCTGCCCGCAAGCTCCTCCCGGTAGCGCAGGCCCCCCTCCAGGAAGAGGCCCGGGGCCAGGCCGAAGCGGGCGGAGAGCTCCCCTTCGCCCGGGGTGTAGTAGGAGAGGGCCAGGCGGTCCTCCCCTTCCTGGTAGGCCAGCCGGGCCAGGAGGAAGGTACTCTTCAGGCCCCAGTCGTACCCCACCCCAGCCCCGGCCCGGAAAGGCCCCCCAAGCTTGGCCTCCGCGGCTAGGGCGGTCTTGGGCCCGCTTTGCTCCAGGGCCAGGGCCAAGGGCCCAAGGTCGTAGGCCAGCCGGGCCTGCCCTTCCGGGGCGTTTCCGAAGGCGTAGCGGAGGTCGCCCCGGGCCTCCAAGGGCCCTTCCCGGTAGGCCAGGGTGAGGCCGAAGGTGGGGGGCTTCCCCTCCTCCTGCCGGTAGGTGAGGAGGGCCCGGTTCCCCCCGGCCTCGTACCCCACTTCCCCTCCGAACCGCCATCCCTCGTAGTAGGCGGCCCCTAGGCGGGCCCGGAAGGCCCCTTCCTTGTAGCCCGCAGAGAGGCCATAGGCCAAGGCTTCTCGGGGCGCGCTTTCGGGGGCGTAGACCGCGAGGAGGCGCACCGGGGCGAAGTCCGGCGTGAAGGGGAGGAGGGGCCGGGCCAGGTGGAGGTGGCCGGTGGCGCGGTCCAGGATGTAGTCCTTTCCCTCCTGGAGGAGGGTTTCCCGCGCCCCTTCACGGAGGTAAAGGGCCAGGCTTCCCGGCTTAGGGAGGAAGCGGAGGCGGTAGCTGGACCCCCCATCGGGGACGATCTCCTCCTCCACCCGGCCCATGGGGAGGAGGCCCAGAAAGGCTTCCGCCTCTAGAGGCCCCAGGGCCCTTAGCCGGAGGGCGGTGGCCTCGGGGAGGTTCGGCCCCAGGGGGGCCCGTTCGTAGGAAAGGGCAAGACCCCCTTCCATGTAGCGGAAGGCCACGGGGTCGTCGGAGGCGAGGGGGCGCTTGGCCTCGGTCCCGCTCCCGGTGAGGGGCAGGAAGCGGGGGTCGGGGGTGCGGGCCAGGTCGCCCGTGGTGTCCAGGGCCCCTTGGAAGGAGCCCCGGAGGAGAGGGCCTTCCCCATAGGCCCGGCCCAGGCCTTGGAGGTAGGGCTGGCCCTGGGCCAGGTCGTAGCCCAGGGTGAGGCTGGCCTGGGCCAGCCAGAGGGTGCTGGTGGGCCCTTTGGGCTGGAGGGTGAGGCTTCCTTCCAGGCGGCCGAAGCGGTAGCGGAGGGCCACCTCCCGGGGAGTGGGGAGGGGCTTTAGGAGCACCTGGGCTACGCCGTCTTTCAGGAGGACCTGGTAACCGGGCTCCAGGGGGCTGGCGTCCGCGGCGATGGGCTCGGGGTCGGCCTCGAGGGTCACAAAGCCGAAGCCCGAGGGGAGGCCCAAGGCGTCCACCGCCTTAAGCCGGAACTCCAGGGGGGTGCGCCCGTCCGCCACCGCCCGCACGGGCTCGGCCACCAACTTCACCGGGCTTCCGGGGCGGAAGACCTCCACCCGGTCGTAGGCCCCGGGGGTCACCACCTCCAGGATGTTCCTCCCCTCCTCTAGGGGCAGGCCGTAGTAGGCGAGGCGTTGGACCCCTGCCCTTTCGTCGTACTGGGCTTCTCCCAGAAGTTCCTTGGGCACGGGCTTGCCGTTGAGGAGGACCTCTATGGGGCCCATGGGGGCCTGGACCACAAGCCTCGCCCGCTCCCCCAGGATGGCCCCCTCCTTGGGCTCGCGGATGAGGCCGGGGCGCTCCCCTTCCAGGGGCCTGCCCCTTTCGTAGTCCTTAAGGGTAAGGGTGCCCTTCAGGGGGATTTCCCGGTCCAGGGCCACCAGGGTGAGCTGGGGTTCGGAAAGGGGCGGGAGGGCCCTTTGGTGGCGCACCTGGTAGGTGACCTCTCCCTGGGCCTTGCCGCCGGGGAAGGGGAGGCGCCAGGCCAGGCGGCCGTCCTCGAGGCGGCGGGGGTCCTCCAGGGGAAGGCCATTCAGCCGGGCCGAACCCGGGATGTAAGCGCTCCCTTCGGGGGGGGTGTGGGCCAGGAGGAGGCTCCCTCCGGGGCCTTCCACCTGGTAGCGGAGGCTTAGGGTGGAGATGCGCTCGGGAACGAGAAGGGGCAGGCTCTCCACCACCGCCTCCGCCGGGAAGGTGGCCAGGGCTTCCCCAATCTGGGCCTGGAGGGTGTTGCGGTAGCGGCCAGGGGCTGGGGCGCGGAAGGGCACCTCGCCCTTCCAAACCTCTCCGGGGGCGAGCCGGAGGATCTTCTCCTCCAGAAGGAGGCCCAGGGCGGGGTCGGGCACATCGCGGAGCTTGACCTCCACCTCGTGGTCTGCGGGGTTTTCCACCCAGAGGAGGAAGCGGCCCTCCCCGCCTTCCAGGATGCGGGCGGGTTCGGCCACTTTGGAGAGCTTTAAGAGCCTGCGGGCGATGGGGGTTTGGGCCTGGCGGCGTTCGGCGTTCCCCGTGAGCTCTGCCTGGCAGACCCCTTCCACCTCGGGGCCGAACTCCACCCGGAGACGGTAGGTGTGGACCCGCTCTTCCCCGGGGGAGAGGAGCCCTTCAAAGGTGGGCTGGGAGAGGGGCGTGAAGCCGTCGGGGCAGCGGTCGGTGAGCCGGTAGTGGAGAGGAGCTTCCCCAGGGTTCTTCACCCGGAGGCGCACCTCCACCACCTCCCCGGGAAGGTAGACCCGGTGGGCCTGCTCCCGGGCCAGGCGGGCCTCGGGACGGAGGACCCGCACGCTGGCTTCGGCCTTCAGCTGGCCCAGTTGGGCTTGGTTGACCAGGGTGCCTTGGGCGGACTCGGGTAGGGGGAAGGCGAGGGTGTAGGTTCGGCCTTCCCTGGGGCCCAGGGCCACTTCAATCCGCACTTCCTTGTCCAGGAAGCGGTCTATGAGGGTGGCTTGGGCGGGTTCATCCCCTTCGTTGGCCACGGTGAGCCCGAACCGGGCCTCACCCCCTGCGGGCACCTCGGGGGTGAGGGCTTCTTTTTTGAGGGTGAGGGCGGCGGGGAGGAAGACCCGGACCTCTGCGGTGCGTTCCAAGCCGTAGGGCAGGAGGCTTCCCCGGGCGAGGAGGCTTCCCCCGTTTTCGGCGCGGAAGGGGACTTCCAGGGTGAGGGGGCGGCCTGCGCCCAGGGGTCCGGAGAGGCGGGTGGGGCCAAGGGGGGTAAGTTCAGGGGGGAGGTCCAGGGCGAGCTCGGCTGGGAGGAGGCCTGGGTAGGGGGTGGTGGCCTGGAGGGTGAGGCGGCCCCTTTCGCCCCGGCGCACTTCCTGGTGCTTGGGCTCCAGGGTCAGGTCCACTTGGGGGCGGAAGCGCACCTGGAGGCGTTGGGTTTCCCTTGGGGCCAGGGAAACTTCTTGGGGCAAGGGGTCCAAGGGGATGAGGCCTGGGGTTTCCCAGCGGAGGGTATGGCGGCCGGGTTGGAGGTCCAGGCGGGCCTGGCCTTCCAGCCTTTGGGGGGTTCCGTTCACGTGGAGGGTGAGGCGGGCGGGGAGGGTGCGGTCTTGGAGGAGGAGGGCTTCCACCTCCAGGGTGGCCTTGGGGGGTTCCACCACGAAGCGCACCTTCCCCCCGGGGCAGCCCACTTCCGCCCAGCCCTCCCCTATGCGCACCGCCCCTTCCCCTTCCACTTGGAGGAGGCGGTGGCCCGGGGGAAGCTCGGGGCGGAAGCGCCGGCCCTCGGCCTTTATGGGGAGGGGGAGAGGGTTGCCCTGGGGGTCCACCACGGAGGTTTCCACCCTTCCCGGCGGTACGGCCTTGAAGCGGCCTGGAAGGGCCTCGAGGCAGGCTTCGGCTCGGAAGGCCAGGGTGTTGGAGTACTGCTTGGCGGTGGGGGGCTGGCGGAAGAGAAAGCGTACCACCCCCGCCTGGCGCAGAGTGTAGGGGATCCATTCCAAGTCGCCGGAGACGGGCCGGGTTTCCTCAAACCCCGGGTAGACCGCCTTGGACTCCAGCTCTTGGGGGCCGTCCTCGTCGTAGAAGTGGACCGTAAAGGGCCTTTCGGCCTCCAGGGCGAGGAGTTCCACCCACCCCCCCCGCTCGGGAGGGAGCTGGCGGAGGGTGAGGCCGATGCTGTACACGTCCAGGAGCTGAGGCGCATCGTCCAGGACAAGCCTGGCCCCGGAGATCCGGTAGACGAAGGCGTTTTTTCCAAGCCCCTTAAAGGCGCTGGAGAGAAGGTGGGGTTCCTGGGGTAAGGGTCCTTCCCAGAGGGTGACCCAGCGGTGGGGCTCCACCCCAAAGCGCGCCTCCCGGAGAACCTCTCCCCGCCTTTCCAGGCGGAAGAGGGCTTCCACCTCTCCCTGCCCCCCGTCGTAACGCTCGTCCCCCAGCTCCTCCTGTCCCTTTAGGGCGCTCCGGTAATCGGTGGGGTCAAAGCCGGGGGAGTAGACTTCCACCTTAACAGGCCCTCCCTCGGGCAAGAGCCAGGCCTCAAGGCCCGTAACGGCCCAGCCCAGCTCCGCCCCCGGAACCGTGGCCTTGAGGGTGAGGGACTGGCCTAGAGCCCAAGCGGAAAGGAGGAGGAGAGCCAGGCCTTTTCTCATGGGTACCTCCAGCGCACCTCGGGGTCGGTGAACTCCCCCCGGTAGGGGAGGGTGAGCTCCCGCTCGCCTTCCAGAACCTCCACGCTAAACACCTCCTCGCCGTCCCGAAGGCTGAACTCGGGGAGGGGGGTTTGCGCTTTGAGGAGAATATGAACCCAGGCTTCGTTCCCCACCTGCACCAGGCGCTTTTCCAGGTACAGGGGCCCGAAGCGGAGCTCGGTGCTCCTTTCCACCTTCACCGTTCCCTTGGGGGCCTTAAGGGGGAAGTCCGCCTGGGTGAGGCCGAAGACCTGGACCCCCCGCCGGTACCCCTCCCCTAGGGCCTCGAGGTGGGGCAGGGGCGGGAAGGGGGCGGAGGCGGGGTCCAGCATCACCTGGTAGGGGCCGGGCCGGAGGTCCCGGAAGGCGTAGCGCCCGCCCTCATCCGTAAGGGCCTGCCAGCCGTTGGCCAGGAGGAGCCGGGCCCCCTTCAGGGGCAGGTCCCGCCCCGGGGTGTAGCGGCCGTCCTCGTCCAGGTCCAGGTAGACCCGGCCCACCAGGAGGGCCTTTTCCTCCAAGGGTTGGAGGGCGCGCACCAGGGCCTGGACCTGAGCGCTGGCCACCGCGGCCCCCTGGGCGGAGAGCCCGAAGGCCTGGGCTATGTTCCGGAGCTCAGCCCTAGACACCCTTTCCACCCGCATCTTGTAGACCACGCAGAGCCGGCCTCCGCCCCGCAAGCTCAGCCCTTCCCAAACAAAGCTCCCCCCCTCCTCCCGGGGCTCCAGGGCCACCCCCTCCCCTTGGCAGTCCGCCTGGATCCGGGCCGAGCCCGGGAGGTAGCGGAGGGCGGGGTCGGGGGTGTCCACCAGCCGCACCGTAAGGGGGGCCTGGGAGGGGTTGACCACCTCCAGGCGGTAGGTGAGGACCTCGCCCAGGCGGGCCACCTCCGGCGCCACGCCCTTCCTGAGGAGCAGGTTGACCCCAAACACGGGGTGCTCCACGGGGTTGGAGGGTAGGGGGTTGGGGGTTTCCCGGCTCCTCAGGGTGAAGCGGTTCAGGAGGAGGGTGTCGTCGGGGACGTTCTTCACCCGTACCCGCACCGTGAGGACGGTTTCCCCAAGGGGTAGGGGGTCCAGGAGGAAGCGCACGGTGTGGGTGGCGGGGTCGTAGGTGCCGCCCGGGGCCTCCAGGAACTCCACCCCTTCCGGCAAGGGGTCCTCCACCACCGCGCCCGTGAGGGGCGCGTAGCGGTTTTGGATGCGGAGGGTGTAGGTGATCTCGTCCCCCGGTTTCAGGGTGGTCCCCGGGGGAGGGGTGGCCTCCTTGGTGAGGCTTAGGGCATCTGCAGGCACCGCCTCCAGGATGTCCCAGGTGCGGTTCAGGGTGCCGCTCCCCAGGCTCCGGGCGACCAGTTCCACTTTAAAGGTGCCCGCATCCTGAGCCAGCACGCAGGCCTCAAAGTCCAGCGCCTCCCCCGGTCTTAGGAGGATGGGCTGGTCCAGGGGGAGCCCGTTCCGCCCCAAGGCCAGGCTTACCCCTGGGGGCAGGATGGCCTCTATCCGGTAGCGGTCTTCCACCGTGCCCTCGTTCAGGAGGGTGTGGGGGAAGCAGGAGGGCTGGCCCTGGAGGGTGCGGGCCCTTTGCTCGTCGTCGGGGCTTCCTTCCCCTCCGGGGAGGGCCTTGGGGTTCCCCCCAGGGCCCAGGTGGTGGCGGGGGAGGGGAAGGACCTCCACGGGGGCTTCCCCTTCCGCCTGGGCTCCCCCTCCCCTGGCCGTGGCCCGGTTGGTGCGTACCCCAGGAGGGGCATCCGCCAAAGCCCTTACGCGGAAGGTGAGCCGGGCGCTTCCCCCTGGGGGGAGGTCCGCCACCAGGGCCAGGCCCGAAACGGTGGGCGGCTCCGTGGGGCGCCAAGCGGCCCCGTCGTAGTACTCCACGGTGCCCCGGGTGGCCGAGGCGGAGCCGGGGACGTAGGCCAGCCCCGAAAGCCCCCCGAGGGGGTCTTCCACCCTCACCGGGACGGTTACGGGGCTTAGGTTTCTCACCTCCAGGCTGAAGGTGGCCTCCTCGCCGGGAAGGACCCGGCCCGGGACCACGCTCTTAAGAAGGGAGAGGGCGGCTTGGGCCACCTCCACCGCCGCCCAGTTCTCTCGGTCCTCCCCCCCGGGGCAGGTGGCTACGGGGGAAAGGAGGAGGGTCCCCGAGGCATCAGGGGGGGCTTGGACCTCGAGGACCAGGCCCGCCCCTTCCCCGGGGGCGAGGGTGACCGAGGCCACCTCGCCTTCCCCGGGGTCGGGCAGGCCGTTGCCGTTCCTGTCCAAAACAAGGCGCACCCCGGCGGGGGCGAAGTCCCCCGCCAGGGCCACGTTTAGGTTGAAGGTGAAGGGGTCGTTCCCGGCGTTCTGCAACCTGTAGACCAGGTAGCTGAACCCCCCGGGGAGGACCGTGGCCCGCTGGCCTGGGGCCGCTTGGGTGCCGCTTGGGGAAAGGAGGGGCACGCACAGGGCCTGGACCACGGTCTCCACAGGGTTGGAAAGGTAGACCTCGCCCCCCACCCACCCCTGGGCCTGGTTGCGGATGACCGTGCCCGCAGGGGTCATGGCCATGGCCAGGCTCAGGAGGATGGGGAGGAGGGCGAGGGTCCGCATGGCTTACTGCACCTGCACCCGGAGGACGAGGGTGATCCTGGCCGCCGGGGGCATCACGTCGTTCGCGTCAATGGTCCCGTCCCCGTTGGTGTCCACGCCCACGTACACGGACTGACCGGTGGCCACGCTGGGAGGCGGCGTGGGGCTCCAGGCGTTGCCGTCCGTGGAGTAAAGGACCGTGGCCCCGCTGGGGAAGCCCGTGGTGGTAGCGGCCATGCTCACGAAGGTGGTGTAAGCGGGGATGGGGTCGGCGATCTTCACGTTCGTCAGGTTCCCGGTGCCGATGTTCTCCGCCACGATGACGTAGTCAATGTAGTCCCCGGGGTAGGCCTGGCTACCGTCGGAGGAGCGGACGGCGGAGGTCGTCCCCACGTAGCTCACCGCGCTCTTCTGGAGCCTGAGCTCCCCGCCCACGATGGTGGTGGTCTCCGTGGCGGTGTCGCTGGCGTTCCCCGTGCCCACGGTGCAGTTTGCGGTCACGGTGTTCACGTCCACCTGGCCGATGGGTTCTCCGGCGGGAACCAAGACGCGGACGTGGATCGTCTGGGTACCGCCGAAGGCGGGCACGCTCACCCCGCTCAGGCTGTTCTGCCAGGTGGTGCCGTCTAGGGAGTACTGGTAGGTCCAGCCGGAGCTACCACCCGTGCCGGTGATGGAGCAGAGCGCGCCGGTATTGGAATTGTTCACCAAGGTGTGGGTGTACTGGATGGTCCCGGGGCTCGTGACGGTGCCCGCCCGGTCGGGGTCCAGGAGCACCTGGGCCACCAGGTTCACGTTGACCTGGGTGTTAACGGTGTCGGAAACGGTGCCCAGGGTGGCGCTGGTGGCGGTGAAGCTCACCGGGTTGCTCCCGGGGGCGGTCCCCGCGGGCACGGTGACGGCGGCGATGTAGCACTTGGTCCCGCCGGGGTTGATGGGCCCGGTGTTGGTCACCGGGGCAGGGGTTGGCGTGTCCATCAACCCATCGCAGTTCGCATCGGGGTAGAAGAGGACGCTCCAGCCGGTGGGGACGCTCGCGGTGAGGTTGTAGCTATCCGTGTTGGCCCCCGCGTTGTAGGTGTCCAGCGGGAAGTACACCGTCTGGCCGGGGTTGGCGGTCTGGGCGGCGGGGTTGTCGTTGGTGGCGTTGCCATCCCCCGCGTACCCGCGGGCCGCCAGGTCCACCGCGTAGCCCGGGAGGATGTCCGTGAGCTGGTCGGTGGTGAGGTCGGACTTGGAGGAGTCGTTCACGCTGGTGGCCTTGAGCTCCACCTTGTAGGTGGTCGTGGTGCCGTCGGCCGGGTTTTCAAAGTAGCCCGCGGGCAGGAGGCACTTCACCACCACGGTCTGCGTGCTGCCGGGGTTCAGGGGGCCGATGGCGCCGGAGATAGGCGTGATGCCGTCCGCGGCGTAGATTTGGCAGACGGTCCCCGCGGGGAAGGTGGGGTTCTGGAGCGTGAGGGTGAAGCTGTCGGGGGCGTTCCCGTCGTTCCGCACCACGTTGGTGAAGCTCACCGTCTGGCCGGAGTAGGCGCTGGCCACCACCTGGGTTTCGTTGCCCAGGGTGATGTTGCCGGGGTAGCCCACCACGGGCTGGTACGTGGCGGTCACGGTGTTGGTGGTGGTGTTGGAGGAAACGGTTTCGCCGGGGTCGTTGCTGTCCCCATCCCCGTTGGCGTCAAACCGCACCACCGCGGTGTTGGCGTAGGTGGCGCCGGCGGGGGCGTTCGCAGGCACCGTGGCCTGGAAGCTGAAGGTGTACTGCGCCCCTTGCGGGAAGAAGGCCCCGCTGCCGGAGATGAACATGCCGATGGCGATGGTGCCGTTTCCGGTGAGGGGGAGGGTAGTGAGGGTTTGCCAGGTGCTGCCGTCGTAGTAGACGAAGCTCACCGTGCCCGATCCCGCGGTGCCCGTGGGCATGGTGCTCACGGTGAGGCCGGTGGGAATGACGTCCGAGATGAGGATGCCGGTGCCGAGGCCGGGGATGGTAACGCCGTAGGCCGCGCTCCCGCCCACGTTGGCCCCCGAGATGGTGAAGGTGACCGTACCGCCCGGGGCCACACTGCTCGGCGTGGCGGACTTGGTGGCGGTGAGGGCGGCCTGGGTGGTGGCCACCGCGCGGGCCCAGTTGTCGGCATCGGTAACGCTCGGGTTACCCTGGCTGGTGCCGGTGAGGTTCAGGTTGCCGTACTGGCCGCTCGTGGCCGTGGCGGGGATGGTGGCCACCACCGCCACGCAGGCCTGCTGGCCCATCCCCAGGGTGACGGAGGTCACCTGGGGTTCCCCCGCGTCCACGGCGCCGTTGCAGTTGTCGTCGCGGTAGATCCGAACGCTCAGCAGGTCAAAGTCGTCCGAGGTGCCCTGGACCGTGGCCAGGTTGATGGTGTCCGTGCCGTTTCCGGTGTTCTCCACCACGTAGTTGAAGAGCACCTGGCCACCGGGCAGGCCGGACTTGGTCTGTCCGGGGGCGCTTTCGGTACCGTTTGGGGTGATGGTGAAGCTGTAGACCTGCTGGACCACGGTCACCACCTGGTTGGAGGTGGTGGTCCGGGGTTGGCCGGCGGAGTCAATGTAGCTGGCCGAAGCCTGGTTGGTGATGCTGGTGCCTGCGGGGGTCATAGCCAAGGCCACCCCCAGCAGGAGGGTCATGAGGCCCAAACCTAAAAACTTTAGTCTTTTCATTCCTTACCTCCCTTCTGCTAGCGGACCTTGGTCCTGACCAGAACCTCCACCCTTTCGCCGGGCTTGAGCTCCGGAATGGTGTAGCGCACGTGGGTGTACTCCTCGGGCTTGACCTCTACCTCCTTTTCCACCTCCTTTCCCCCTTCCATCACCCGGACCCGCTTTTTGAGGGGCGGAAAGCCGAAGGTTTTGCCCCCGTCAAAGCTGAACTCCGGGCGGATTTGGGCCTCCCTAAAGCGGAGCAGGGGCGCCTCGAGGAACACCGTCTCTTTGGGGATGGGGATCACCAGGGCCACCTGGCGGAGGGGATCTTTCCCCTTGTTCTCCGCCAGAAGGCGCCAGACCACCACATCCCCCGGGGCCACCTCGAGGGCCTCCACCAGGACCTCCTTGCCGTCCTTCACCTGGACCTTAAAGCCCTTAAGGTCTAGGCTGAGCTGGGCTAGGGCCGTGGCGAGGAGAAACACCATAAGAGCCCAAAGCCGCGTGGCACTTTTCGGCATACCACCTCCCAAAAGGGAGGCTAGGGGACCCTTGTGAAAAACCTGTGAAAGGTGGGGGTTACCCCTACCCCCTATCCCGGGGCTTCCCCTCCTCATGGGGCGTGGTATCCTTCAGGGCGGTTGGGGCCTTATGCTGAGGCTTGAAGGCATCACCAAGCGCTTCGGGCCGGTCCTGGCCTGCGATGGGGTGAGCCTCGAGGTGGGGCGGGGCGAGGTCCTGGCCCTGCTCGGGGAGAACGGGGCGGGGAAGACCAC
>FWWM01003263.1_pt1 | contig 14851 bp, 10 predicted proteins | sample 2228351 | NCBI WGS metagenome assembly FWWM01 (sample SAMEA103939774, study PRJEB20133) | metagenome | reverse complement strand
GGTCGTGGCCGAGGACGTAACCCCCAACGTCCGCCTGACCTACCAGATGGTCGAGGGCGTCAAGGTGATGCTGGTGCACATCCCCCACCTGCCGGCCGGCGAAGAGGCCAAGGCCCTTATAACCTTCGAAGTGCGGCGCGCGCCGATTTTGCCTCCGGCCAAAACGGACATTTACGAGCTGCCCGATCCCAGGAAACTGCCCAAGGACGTTCGGCCGTACCTGGCCTCCAGCCCGGGGATCGAGTCCAAGGCCCCCAAAGTCCGCAGTCTGGCCCGCGGAATCGCCAGCAAACACGAGAAAGCCTGGAAAAAAGTCGAGGCCCTGTACGATTGGGTCCGCTCCCACATCCAATACGAGAAGGGACACGCCCAGGGAGCACTGGCCGCCATCAAGACGGGCAAAGGCAACACCGACGATTTGACCTCGGTCTTCATCGCCCTTTGCCGGGCCCTCGAGATCCCCGCCCGCACCGTGTGGATCCCCGGCCATTGCTATCCCGAGTTCTACCTGGTGGACGACGAAGGCCAGGGACACTGGTTCCCCTGCGAGATGAAGGAGCAACGATCGTTCGGCGGAATTGGCGAACAGCGGCCGGTACTGATGAAGGGCGACAATTTCCGGCCGCCCTATGCCCCGCGCGATCGGCAGCGGCTATTGACCGAGTATCTGACCGGTACCGGCGGCAAGCCCAAACACCGCTTCACGCGGCAATCGGTCCACTGAACTCGCCGGCCAGCCCTGTTGGTGGCCCGCCGGTGCCGGTCGTGCTGCCTGTACCGCTTGAAACGCCCCCTGCCGCGGTACCTCTTGGGCGTGCCTCTGGGGCGTAAGCTACGTTTTCAGGAAGCAGGCTTTTACGTCCGGGCAGGTGTCGGGCTTGTCCCGGAGTTACCGCATGACCGAGCTGAAAACCATCCTGGTGACCCACGAGCACTTGCTGACGGCCGACGTGCTGTTGCACGGGCAGCGCCTTCAGGACGTGCTGAACAACCGCAATACCGACTTCCTGCGGGTCAGCAATGTGCAGATTGTCGAGAGGCTTACCGCCCGGCCGGTGGCCAGCGTCCCCTCGGCCGCAATCCGTAAGGCGGAGATCGGGCTGGCCATCCCCGCCAATCCCACTCACGAGGCCCAAGACAAGCGCCTGGTGTGCTTCGTGCAAAAGGACGAATACCCGGCCGTCCTTCTGGTGATGGGATACCTGGTGCGTGGGCGGTTGCAGCTCCGCGAGACCGACGACCCGGTCGTGGCGCTGTGCCGGGAGTTTTCCAGTTTTTTTGCCTTGCCTCATGCTTCGGTGGCCCTGCCCGGCCTGGCCGACGAGATTCGCACTCGCGTGGTTCTGGTCAACAACCGCTACGTCTCGCTATTGCACCTTGCACGCCCGGTGGGCGAGGCCGAGGCGGTTTCGTCCCCCCAGGCGGAAACCGCTGGCCCGTAGTGGCACAGCGGCCCGCAGCGGAGCGTGCGTGGCAACTTGGGGAGGCGTTCTGTTGTCGCGGCGAAACGCGGGTTGAAGGCTGGGCCTGGGATCGCCTTCGGCGGCCAGGCCCGTAAACGGCCTTCGTTGGCCGTCCTGGTTCGCCGTCCTCGCACGGTATGCTGGTTGGCCGTGCTGGTTCTTGTTCTTCGTTCGGGTCCTCGTTCGTGGTATTCGTTCGTAGTTCCGCCTTCGGGCGGTCGCCGCCCAAGCGCCGTGCTGGATGGGATACCGTTGCAGAGTGGCGGACCGTCTGGGTGGGCTGGCGATTGCTGTCCCCCCGAAAGCCACCAGCGGTAACAGGACCATACCTGCGGGCCGGAATCCGGTTTACAATGGGCCCATAGACCCAGACCCGATCGGCCCGCGAAGGCGAGCCGCAAGAGGATGTCTTCGCTCGAGGCAGACCAAGGCCCATGGCAGCCGAGCGCCCCCGCTTGCTTCGCAACCTCCCTTCGATTGCCTCGCTGCTTGATGACCCCCAGGTCGTTGCGCTGGCGGGTCAGGTGCCCCGCACGGTGTTGGTGGACTTGCTGCGGCGGGCCGTGGCGGTGGTTCGCGGGCACGTGCAGCGCGGGGCTTGCGGGTCGGCGGAGCCGGAGGTGCTCCGGGCCGCGGTGCTGGACCAACTGGCCGCCAGCGTGCGCGAGTTCGCTCGGCCGCACTATCGGCGGGTGATCAATGCGACCGGCATTGTGCTTCATACCGGGCTGGGACGGGCGGTGCTGCCGGCTCGGGCCATCCGCCAGATCGAGGAGCAGTTGCGCGGCTACTCGCTGCTCCAGACCGATCTTTGCACCGGCCAGCGCTCGAAGCGCGATGCGCGGATCGAGTGGCTGTTGCGGCAGTTGACCGGGGCACCCGCCGCCACGGTGGTGAACAACAATGCGGCGGCCACGTTCCTGGTGCTTTCCACGGTGGCCCGCGGCCGCGAGGTGATCGTCTCCCGCGGCCAACTCGTCGAGATCGGCGGCTCGTTCCGCCTGCCCGAGGTGATGGCCCAAAGCGGCGCCAGGCTGGTGGAGGTGGGGACCACCAACCGCACCCACCCGGCCGACTACGAGCGGGCGATCACCGACCAGACGGCTGCCATCCTGCGGGTGCATCCCAGCAATTACCGCATCCGGGGGTTCACCGCGGAGGTAGGCTTGCGGGAGCTGGCCGAAATTGCCCACCGCCGGGGCGTGCTGTTGATCGATGATGTGGGGGCGGGAGCGCTTTTGGATTTCTCGCGCTTCGGGTTCGAGCCGGAGCCGACGCTGCCGGAATCGATCGCGGCCGGGGCCGACCTGGTCACGGCCAGCGCCGACAAACTCATCGGCGGCCCCCAAGGGGGCCTCATCCTGGGGCGCGAAGACCTGGTCCAGGCGGTGCGCAAGAATCCGCTGGCGCGAATGGTGCGGGTGGACAAGCTGACGCTGGCGGCCCTGGAGGCCACGTTGACGCTGTTTTTGGATGAGGCCGTCGCCCTGGCCGAGGTCCCCACCTTGCAAATCTTGCGGCGCGACCGCCAGGACCTGGATCGGCAGGCCCAGCGCATCGCCCAGGCCATCGCCCAGCAGGTCCCCGAGGCAGAACTGGCCGTCGTCGATGGCTTTTCGCAGATGGGCAGCGGGTCGCTTCCCGGGCAGGACCTCCCCACGCGTTTGGTGGCCCTGGCTAGCCGCTTGGTAGATGCGGGCCGGCTGGCGGCCAGGCTGCGCCAACACGAGCCCCCGGTCTTTGCCCGCGTGCACCACCAACAGGTGCTGCTCGATCCGCGCACCGTGCTGGAGGGGGAAGAAGAGTTGCTAATCGCGGCGTGCGTGGCGGCACTCCGCGCCCCGCCGTAAGCCGCGCCGTCCTCCCGACCGGCCCCCGGTGCCCTTCTGCCAAGAGGTTACAAGCTGCCGTCCCGCAACCCGATTCGGCCACACCAAAGACCCTTTCCCCTGCCATGCCGCTGACCGATATCAACATCACCCTCGGAACCGCAGGACATATCGACCACGGCAAAACCGCTTTGGTCAAAATGCTGACCGGCTGCGAGACCGACCGGCTCAAGGAAGAGAAAGAGCGGGGCATGTCGATCGACCTGGGCTACGCCCCCTGCCGGCTGGACGACTGGCAGGTGGGCATTGTGGATGTGCCGGGCCACGAGCATTTCATCAAGACTATGGTCGCTGGGGCCAGCGGCATCGATGCAGTGATTCTGGTCGTGGCCGCCGACGACGGCATCATGCCCCAAACCCGCGAGCACCTCGATATCCTCACGCTGCTAGGCGTGCGCCACGGAGTGGTTGCGCTAACGAAGATCGACCGTGTGCCGGCCGCACGCCTCCAAGAGGTCCAGCATGAGCTTTCGGGGTTCCTTGCCGACACGTTCCTGGCCGGGGCACCCATTTTGCCGGTCTCGAACCTGACGGGCGAGGGATTCGACGCCCTCATCAAAGCCCTGGCCGCTTTGGTGCGAGCCGTCGTTCCCCGGCGGTGCGACGGAGTGTTTCGGGTGCCGCTGGACCGGGCCTTTTCCGCGCGGGGGTTCGGCACGGTGGTGGCAGGTATTCCCGTGGCCGGCCAGGCCGCAGTGAACGAGGAAGTGGTCCTGTTGCCCCAGGGGCAGAGCGGGCGGATCAAACGCATCCATGTCTATGGCCGCGACAGCCCCCAAGTACTGGCAGGCCAGTGCGCTGCCCTGAACGTGCCCGCCTGGGACCACCGGGGTGTGCACCGCGGCGACGTGGTGACGCTGCCGGGCTACTTCGCCCCGGAGACATGGTACACGGCCAGGATCCGCCTGTTGCCCCAGGAGAAACTGGCCGGTCCGCTGGCCACCGCCGGCTTGAAAAACGGGGCCACGGTCAAGCTCCATACCGGCACCTCCGAGGTGCTGGCGCGGGTGTACACTCTGGAGGAGGACCCGCCGATCCCCGGCCGCGAAAGCTTCGTGCAGTTCCGCCTGGAGCGGCCGGTGGTGGCCGGCCCCGGCGATCCTTGCATCGTCCGAAGCCTTGGCCCGGTGCGGACCATTGGCGGCGGCCGCATTTTGGAGGCTACCGGCCGGCGATGGAAGCGCCATCGACCCGAAGTACAGCAGATCCTGGCCGAACAGGCCGCCGCCTTGAACGACGACCTCTGCCGTGTGGAACACTGTTTGCGGCGTGCCCCTTCGCTGGGTGCGACCGAGGCGGAGCTGGCCATTGCGGCCAAACTTCCGCGGGCCCGCCTGGCCGCACTGCTGGCCGAGCTGGTTGCCGGCGCAAAGGCCGTGCCCCTTGGCGGACTTTACCTGCACCGGCAGGCGCTGGTTGCGGCTGAAGAGCGCCTGTTGGCGGCCGTACGCCAGTTCCACGAGCAATCGCCGGAAAGCCTGGGCCCCACGGCGGAACATCTCCGCCACGCGACCGGCCTGGAGAAGGCGGTCCTGGCAGGTCTCCTGGCACGCATGAAGGCGCAAGGCATCCTCGTCGAGCGGGCGCAGCGACTGGCCCTGCCCGAGCATCGGCCGCGCCGGGAAGGCCCCCAGGGGCGGCTTGTTGCCGATATCGAAACCCGCCTCCGCGAACACCCCTTCCACCCGCCAGGCGTCGAGGAACTGGCCGCTGCCACCGGGGCCTCGCCCGACGCCGTGCGCAAGGCCCTGGCCATCCTCGGGGAACAACAGCAAGCGGTGGCCGTCGCCGACGGCCTGTGGTTCCACGCCGATGCTGTGGCGCGGGCCCGCCAAATCCTGGTCGAGTATCTCCTCAAGGAAGGCCGCCTGGAAAGCGTGCGATTCAAATACCTGTTGGACACCACGCGAAAATACGCATTGCCGCTTCTGGATTATTTCGACCGCGCAGGCTTGTTGCGGCGATCGGGCAATACCCGATTCCTGCGAGAAAAGCCGGGACCCGTCGAGCCGCACGGCGTAAGTTCCCGGTGGGTCGCGCCGCATGGCGTAAGTTCCCGGTGGGTCGAGCCGCATGGCGTAAGTTCCCGGTGGGTCGAGCCGCACGGGGTAAGCCCCCGGTGGTGCCCCCTTATGCCTGGCCAATCACCGAAAAGCAACGCCATGACCAACCGCCAACGCATCCTCGCCATTTTGGACGGCCAACCGCCCGACCGTATCCCGTGGATCCCCCGACTGGCCATCTGGTACGAGGCCAACCGCCGGGCCGGCACCCTCCCGCCGCAGTACCGCGGCTGCACGCTCCGCGAGGTGGAACGGGCCGTCTTCGGCGGCACGGCGGCCCGCGACGGCATCATCTATCGCACCGAACTGCGCGGCGTCGAGATTCGTCGCCGTGTGCAAGGCATGGAAACCGTAACCGAATACGTCACTCCCGTAGGCACCGTTTCCACCACGGTGCGCGGCACCGAGGAGTTGCGGCGGCATGGCATCCAGGACGCCGAGGTCGGCTTCATGCTCAAACGCCGCGAAGACTACCCCGTGGTCGAGTACCTCATCGAGCACACCGAGTACCACGCCGCCTACGACCAGTACGAAGCTTACGAACAAGAGGTGGGCGACGACGGCTATCCAATGGTCAATTGCGGCGATTGCCCCATGCACCACTGGATGCGGGCCCTGGCCGGCTACGACCAGGCCTACTACCATCTCCACGATTACCCCCGCGAGGTGGAACATCTGGTCACCGTGCTCACCCAGCGCTTGCGCGATACGGTATGGAAACACATGCTGGAATCGCCGGCACGGCTGTTGATGCACGGCCATCATCTGTCAAGCCAGATGACGCCACCCCCGTTGTTCGAACGTTACATCCTCCCGTACTACCAGGAGCTGACGGCCAGGCTCCGGGCACGGGGCAAAGTGCTGGCCATCCATGCCGATAACGATACGCGGCTGATTCTGGGGCTGATCCGACGGGCGGGCATCGGCATGGTGGAGTGCTTTGTGACCTACCCGATGGTCCCCACCACACTGGCCGAAGCCCGCGCCGCCTGGGGCGACCAGGTGATCATCTGGGGGGGCATCCCCTCGGCCATTTTGGAGCCGCCCTTCAGCGACGAGCAATTCGAGATGTATGTGGACGAGGTGTTCCGCACCATTGCGCCGGGCAAGGCATTCATCCTGGGGATTGCCGACAACGCCATGCCCGGCTCGCGGATCGATCGCATCCGCCGCATCACCGAGATCGTCGGCCAGCGCGGCACATACCCGGTGCGGTGAAAGCGTGGAGGGCATACGCAGCGCCACTCGGGCGCAAGAGCCTCCCCGCGACCTTGAAGGGGCGGTCGCCCCCCTTCAAGGTCCTAGGGGCAGCTTCCACAACATCCACCGGCTCAGAGGCAGCGCAGGAAGGCCACCAAATCCTTCTTTTGCTCTTTGGTCAGCCGCGTTTCGAGTACGAGGTTGTGGAACTCGACGGTGTCTTCGAGGGTCAGCAGCCGTCCGTCGTGCAGGTAGGGGGGCGACTCCTTGATGCCCCGCAGGGGGAAGGTCTTGATCGGGCCGTCGCCGGTCGCCATGCGGCCGTTGACCATCTGGGGCTTGAAGAATCGCTCGGTGCGGAAATTGTGCATCGAGTTGTCTGTGTAATAAGGCGGAACGTGGCACACCGCGCAGCGCCCCTCCTCGAAAAACACCTTTTGCCCCCGGAGTTCCTCTGGCGTGGCTTTGCCCGGGTCGAGCGTTCCGAACACGTTCAGCTTGGGAGCCGGCGGGAAATCGAGGATCGCCATGAACTCGGACATGAAATGCACCTGGCTGCCGCGTTCCAGGATATTCACGCCTTTCTTGGTGGCGATAACGGGATCGCCATCGAAGTAGGCGGCCCGCTGTTCAAACTCCGTGAAGTCCTCGACGGTCTTCAGGGCCCGCTGGGATCCGAACAGCCGCTGCACATTCACACCCCGCAAGGGAGGCGTGTCCAGCCGATGGCGGAACTCTTGCGGTCGGATATCGCCCACCAAATGCGTGGCGCCGTTGCTGTGGCCGTTCACATGGCAGTCGAAACACGTGACCCCCATGCTGGGCCGGAGCGACCGGCGGTCGTCGGTCGCGTTGAACTGCTGCTGGGGGAACGGTGTCAACAAGAGGCGCAACCCTTCGAGCTGCTTCGGGTTCAGAATGCCGTTGAAGAGCTGGAAGTAGTTGGCCAGTGTAACCACCTGCCCGCGAGAAACGTCGCCCAGGTCGGGCCGCGTCGTCAGGAAAATCGCCGGCGGGTACTCCGGCAGGAAATGGGTCGGCAGGTCGAAGTCCAGATCGAATCGCGTCAGGTCCCGCCCCTCCTGCCGCTTGATCTCCTCGATATGATGCCGGGGAAAAACCATCCCGCCTTCAAGATGATTCGGATGGGGCAAGGGGAGGAATCCTTTCGGCCAGAGCCCCTTCTGGCGGATCTCTTCGGGCGTCATGGCGGCCAGTTCCTCCCACGATCGAACCCCTGCGGGCAACCTGACCCGGACCCCTCCCTGGACCGGCTTGCCGCGCGACATGGTCACCCCCGGTACCGGCCGATCGCTCAGATCGTAGCGCTCCTCCAACAGACTCATCTGGCGCGCCATCACGGCCCCCTTGGCGGCCGCCATGTGCGAAACCGTTTTGTCGAAATCCTGTTGCACGACCACCGGCGCATAGCTGCTTGGCGGCGGTTGGGTGAAAGCACGCCCCGCCCACATAAGTCCAGCCATCAATACCCACCCGGCGGCCAAAAGCATCCTGCCAGGCCGGAATGCGGGCTCGCCACACTTCTTCGGACATCGCATCTTCAAACCCTCCCTTCAGCCTTTGCACAAAAACCAACCGAAACACGCGCCCCGTGGCCCCGATGCTTCGCGCTTTCCTTTCCACCAAGGGGGCGCTACCCTCATGGCGGTTGCCTGCGACACTCAGCACAAAGGCCCGAAATATGGACGGAAAAATCCTGGATCTCAAAACCACGCACCTGGCTCTCGGGCAAACGAAGCCGATCAAGGCGGGAATCTTCCAGGTCCCAGACCTTGCCGCATCGGATGCAGATCAAGTGGTGATGTCGATGGATTTTTCCGTCAAAGCGCCCCGCCGATCCGGGGTGGTGAATCCTCCGGATCAGCCCCCAGGCCGAAAGCATGTCCAAAATGCGGTATACGGTGGTCCGGGAGACATCCGGCACCCGGAGCCTGACTGCTTCGATGACCTGCTCGGCTGTGGGGTGTTCGTCGCTGGCCAACACGGCCTCGAGAACCGCCCGGCGCTGAACCGTGCACGGGACACCCTTCTGTCGGCAAAGCGCTTCGAGTTGCTGGAGCTGCTGGTTGATCTCCTCGGCACGCATATATGTATCCTGTGATATAATATACCTGTCAATACAAAGTGTCAACAAGTACTGAGCCTGGCTTTCCAGGAGGCGGCGCCATTATCCGGCTGCCCTCGTGTCTCGTCCAGCGTGACACAACCCGAAAGAGGGGTCGTCGCGACACGCCCCCTTTTCGGTGGAAACGGCGCGCCCACCCTGGCAAATCGAGGTGAGGTATTGGGCACACCGTCGTCTGTTGACCAGCACGCCCCAGGCGCCAGCAACTCAGATGGTCAGTTCTGGTGGCGCGGCCGAAGACCGTCTGGACGCAATGCGCCCCGGTTCCACGGCCAGAGTCGTGATCCGGGGAGGCTTGCGGGAGCAACAGGTTGGCACGGCCCAAACCTCCCCAAGTACGCGGCTTGACGGAGTTTTCCGTCTTTGGGGGGCCCATTACCGGATCGACGGCGGCTCGAGACTTGGTCTTGCGGGCAAGCTAGAGCGATTTTCTCGATTTTGCGGGTTGGATGGCCGATAAGGGGTTGTTGAACAGACGCCCCCATGGCGCCCGGTCCGGCCCCGATCCAGAAAGCCGCGCGGGCCACCGGGCGCTTCGGTCTTGCCGCACGAGGAATGGGCATGGTCAAGCAGGCACTCTTGCTGGCAGCGGTCGCTGCCGTGGCGCTTGCCGCAAGCGGTTGCGGATTTTTCCACGCAGTGTATTACGAGCCCTACGGCCCTGGACTTGGGCCCGACATCGCCCATTGCCCAAACAGCAATGGGGATTGGGAAATGGGCGCCGGTTGCGATGTGGCCTGTGGCCGGGCCCCCTGCGCCGGCCACCGGTCAGGAAGATATGCGACGTGCGAGGTCTGCGGCCGGTCCTATGGTTCCGCCGAGTGCGGGCCTTACACCGATGGCCACTGCGGTCCGCTTACGCTGGTGTTCGCCTTGTTTCGGCATCACGGCTTCTGGGGGAGCGGGTGTGGCGGGCGATATTACGGCGAATGGCTGAGCGATCCGCCCGACTGTTGCGACCCTTGCGAGTTCAGCGCCGCTGGGGTGCCCTATGAAGCCACGGGCGAACCTGGCGGGGTGGCTTCATGTCCCGAGTGCCAGGGGTTCGCAGCAGGGCGTCGGCCACCTCGAGGGGCCATCGTCCAGACGCCGCCGACCGGCTGGCCAGCCAGCTCTGCTGCCATGTCTGGGACCAGGCCCCCCTCCGCGGGGTATGCGGCTCGCCGAGGCTCCGCGCCTCGCCCGGCCTATGGGCCGCGACCCGTGCCGCAAGCCGCCCGAGCGCAAAGCGCGCCGGCAAGCTACGCCTATTGAACGGTTGGGGCCCGACACGGGCGGCCTGAATCCATCCGCCCGGTCTAAAGAATCTTTGCTAGCGAGGGCCCTCCTCGATTTCGATTCGGCCCGTCAGGGCTCCGCCGCACGCGGCGGCTGGCCGCTTTGCGGTTGCGGCCGGCTGCCCAGCACGCGGGCCATACGCACGATCTCTCGGCCCCCGCGCACCCCCAGCCAGCCCAAAAGCACGGTGTACCACAGGACCGAGGCCAGGATCATCAGCATCCAGAACCACGCAAAGGGGTCGGGCATCACGGGCAGGCCTCCTCACGTCGAATCGTGGGTGGTTTGAGTCCCCCGGCCGGTGCCCAGGGCGTTGCCCAGCAGCGAGCCGGCAAACATCCCGAAAAACGCCAGCGCAAAGGCGCTCAGTCCGCTCACTTCGGCCGGGATATGGCCGGGCGTGCCCTCGGGGTGGAAGAAGTTGACAATCAGAAAGGTGATCGGCCCCACGGCGCCCAGCACGATGGCGGCCACCGCTCCCCAACTATTCGCCCGGCGCCAATACAGCGCGCCGACCAGCATGGCGAACAAGCTGGCCAGGTAGATGTTGCCGGTGATGGCCAGATAGTCCCAGATGCTGCCGGGGGGCTCATACCATAGCCCCCAGAAGACCAAAAACAGGCCGATGGCCAGCACCACCAGGCGGATGATGACCAGGCGAGCCCGTTCCGAAAGCGGCCGGCGCAGGCAAGGGCAGATCAGGTCGTTGTAGATCACGGTGGACCAGGTGAGCAGGTAGCCGCTGTCGGTGGACATTTCGGCAGCCAGCATGGCGGCGATTACCAAGCCCATGAACCCGTAGGTCCCCGAAAGCACCGTGTGCAAGAACCGGGGCATGGCAGTGTTGCTGCTCACGCCTGGCTCCAGGCCGCCGTGCGAGGCGAAATACAACAGGGCTCCCACGCCCCACAATCCCGGCAGGCACCACCGGCCCACAAAGTAGAACCAGGTGCCGCGGTACACGCGCTTGGCCGTCTGGGCGTCGCGCGCCGCCAGCACCCGGGCAATCGTGGTTTGCCAGGTAGTGACCACGGCCAGGGCGGTGATGGCCTGCCAGATGACGTACCCCCACCCCATCCCTGCGTTTTGGGTAGGATCGAAGGGGTGCGAGAGGCGGAAAACCTTTGGGGTTTCGGGGGGCCGGCCCGGGCGCGGCGGGGCGGTGCCCACCAGGGCACCCCGCTCGGCCAGCGGTTCCACCAGCGCGCGCCACTGTTCTCGCCCCTGTTGCGGATCCTGGACCTTGCGGATCGCCTCGTAACGGCGGCCGATCTCTTCCACCTTGGCCGGCTCCGGCGGACCGTACCGTTCCGCCTTCTGGTGCCTGTCCCACAGGCGGGCGGGCAACTCGGTCCAGCCCACGCTCCGCAGCACCAGCACCGAGGTCACAACGATCCCCGCGCCCATCACCAGGAATTGCAGGTAATCGGTAATGAGCACCGACAACATCCCGCCCAGCACCGTATAGACCAGCACGATGACCAACAGGCCGGTCATCACCAGCTCCAGGTATCTCAGGGACCAGCCGGTGCCGGGAATCGTCAGGCTGGCGGTGGGGTCCATGCCGGTCACGTGCATCAGGAAGTCGCCGCCGGCACGCAGGAACACGCCCATGTTCAGCACGCCGCCCAGGATGACCACCAGCCCTGCCAGCCACCGCACCCGTTTGCCGAAGCGTTTTTCGAATAGCTCGGGAATCGTCATCACCCGGGCATTGCGCAAGGGGACGATGACAAACCCGGTGATCCCTACGAGAAGCATGGCCAGGGCAGTCAACACCCCGGTGGTGGCGCCGGCCAGGCCGTGCTTGAAGCCCATCTCGGCCGTGTACATCACGGTGACGATGCCCACTTCGGTGGCGGCCAGCGAGGCCACACCCAGGTTGACCTCCATCTCCCGGGCCGCGATCGCAAAGTCGTCCACATTGCGCACATAGCGCCGCATCCACAGGCCGGCGGCAGTGCATCCGACCAGATACACCACCACGATGGTCCAGTCCAGTCCGGTCATTGGTGATCCTCCGGGGGCCGCCCGAATCGGGCCCAGGTCGGAAAACAAACAGGGGCGAGTATAGTTGCCCCCAGGTGCCTCAGCAAGCCGGGGCCACCCCACCCGGGACCGATGGAAACGGGGCGCTTCAGGCCCCCGCACCCTGCCGGCAGAGCACGAACACGCCGAACTCGCCAGCCACCGGGACGCGAATGGGCTTTCCTTGGAAGCGGCCGGCCGCTACCGGCTTCCCGAAAAAGTCGCGCGGGTTCAAGAGCTGGTACGAGTCGCCCGGCCGAAGGACCTTGTCGGGCAGGAACTCAACCGTGGACTTGCGGTCCCAGCGGAAGACGATGATGTTAGCCCGGCCAGGCTCGTACCGGTTGGGACGCACGATCACCCGCGCGGGCTCGGCGGGGCGCGGGTCTTGCCGGCCCAGCACCAGGTTGTCCTTCTGCACCACGCGGCGAAACTTGAGAATCGACAACCCGGCATCGACGATCACGTTCCCCCGAACTTCGCAGTCCTCGTTCCACGGCGCGCTATAGCCGAGCTGCATCGGCACGCGGTAGAGATAGTTCTCCAGCACGCGGATCCCCTGGCTGGGCCTGCCGCCGCCGATCAAAAACGGCCCGCCATCGTAAGCCACGTTGCCCTCGATCCGGTAATGGTCCACATAAGCCCGCGACGAGCCGTAGGCATGCATTGTGTAGCTGTAGCCGCCGGTCAGAATGCAGTCGGCAATGGTTTTCACGCCCTTTTGATTCTGGGTGTAGATGGCGTGGCCGTGCCCGCGGTCCGGGGCTTTCCACCCGTTGTCGTAGATGATCGCCCCGTAGAGTTCGCTATCGGTGGCCCCGCTCCAGAAGCTGACGCCCTGGGCGTTGTCGTGGATCACGAGGTTGATGTACTTGCAGCCCCGGCCGGCGTGGACATTCAAGCCGCCCCATGGCCGGCCGTAGTCCTTGGGGTGTGAGCCCGGCTCGCGGACCGTGCGGGGCATCGAGAAGTTCTCGGAGACGAGGATTTCCAGGTCCCAGATCCAGAGCCAGTCCGACGGGCGCTGCACGGTCAGCCCGCCATCGAGGGTTACGCGCTGGCCAGGTCGGGGGCGGATGTGGATGGGCCGGCCCTCGGCGCCTGCCAGTCGGACCTCGAACCCGGCGCTCCCCAATTGCCGGTTGGGATGCTTGTAAGTACCGGCGGCAATCCAGAGGGTGTCGCCGGGGGCGATCTTGTGTTTGCCGGCCAGCGCGGAGGTCAGGTCCCAGGGTGCGTCGGCCGAGCCGGCCGCGTCGGGCCGCCCATCGGGCGCCACGAACCACTCACCACCCCGGCTTGGTGCTCCAACGATCCATGCGATCAGGCAAAGGGCCATGCACGAGGTTCGCAACAGCATCGCAAACGCTCCGATTGCAAAGGAATAGGGGGTGATGCGTTGAAAAAACATGCCTTGCCATGGTGGGACAATTCTGGAGTGTGTCGCCTGGCTGGCCGCCTGGTCTTTTTGGGGCGGTGCTTCTCTTGGCGTTCGACCGGCGGGGCCATGCCCTTCGTGCGGCTTGCGGTGGGGGTGGGCTGGGCCCCGGTGGCCCTTTTCCCTTGGCACGGACGGGGCCCTCCCTGTGCCTCCGACTGCGCCGCTGGGTCGCACCAAAAGGGACCCAGCCGGCGGGGATGGTGTGCAGTTTTCCCTTCGGGCGATCGTGCCGCGGAGCCGAGTCGCCATCATGAGTACATGCCTGACAAACCCGTGGGCTCGAACGCGTTGCGATAATGCTTGACCGCAGGGGGGCCGCCCTGGGCGGGCCAGGTCACGGCCAGGACATCGAAGCGGGCGCCCTGCTCCAGCAACCCGCGGCGCTTGAGCCAGGCCAGGGCCAGCCGCGTGAGGCGGCGCTGTTTGGCCGGGTCGACCGCCTCGGCCACCCGGCCCGGTGCGTCCCATCGCCGCGTCTTGACCTCGACGAAGACCACGGTGCGGCCGTCCAGGGCCACCAGGTCGATCTCGCCCAGGTCATCGCGGGCATTGCGAGCGAGAATGCTCCATCCCAGGTGGCGGAGATATTCTTCAGCCGCTCGTTCGCCGCGGAAGCCCAGGGGGCGCGGCTGGCGCAGACCGCGCCACCATGTGGCCAGCGCAGCGAGGATTCGCCCGAACACCGTGGGCCGGGCCATACGCCGCTCCTGTTTCTCCCAAGGCCCAAAGGCTCTTGCCGCAGGGGGAGCGCCGAGCCTTTCGTGCCCCCTACAGGGCCCTGCGAATGCGTCGAACCGGCCGGCCGAATACCGGCTTGCGGACCGGCGGCATGGGTGTTGGCCGGCCGGCGGTGCCCGGGGCCGCTGCGCCGGCTGCGGGGGCCGGTGCTCCGGGGGCCGGACTCCCTAGGCCCGAGGCCGCCGCGACGTGGGCCGGAGCCACCGCTTCCAATCGCGGCCGCGGCACATAATCCGGCAACAGCTCGCGGACTTCGCGCCGCTGGAGCAGCCGGTTGATGCGCATCTCGATCCGCGTCAGCTCCGGCCCTTCCTCCGGGGTCACGAAGGTATAGGCCACCCCTTCCCGCCCCATGCGCCCCGTGCGGCCGACACGGTGCACGTAGTCGTCGCAGAACTCGGGGATATCGTAATTGATGATGTGCGAGATGCGGGTCACATCGATCCCCCGGCCAACCACGTCCGTAGCCACCAGCACCCGGATCGTCCCCTGGCGGAACTGGGCCATCACCCGGTCGCGCATCCGCTGCGGGAGATCGCCATGGATGACGCCCACCGCGTCGAATCGCCGCTGAAGCCGCTCGAACACTTTTTGCGTGCCCCGCT
>FWWM01011755.1_pt1 | contig 14856 bp, 10 predicted proteins | sample 2228351 | NCBI WGS metagenome assembly FWWM01 (sample SAMEA103939774, study PRJEB20133) | metagenome | reverse complement strand
ACGGGGATGCCCAAAGTGGGCGCGAGTTCCATCACGAGGCTGCGGGCAACGCCTGGTAGCAACCCCTCGTCAGGTGGTGGCGTCCAGATTTCGCCACCAATCACCATGAACAGGTTCGTCGCTGTCCCTTCCGTGGGCCGCTCTTCGGTGTTGCACCAAAGGGCTTCGTCGGCATCGTGCTGTTTGGCGTAGCGGCGCGCCAACACATTGGCAAAGTAGGTTGTCGCTTTAAACCGCCATAGTGGGAACTCGCGCGAGCGGCGCCACGGCGCGATCACAGCGCGCCAACCGCTCTCGTGGCGCAAGTCAAAGTCGGGAGGCAAAGGGGTAGCGTGGATAACAACTGTCACTTCCTGCGGCGGGATTTCCCACCATCCTTTCGCTGGGTCAACGATGCCGGGTGTGACCGTGATGCGAAGTCGCAGGTCTTGCCCGTTGTCCAAAAAGCGTTTGTTTGCTTCCACCGTTACGTGAAGCCACTCCAAGAGTATCTCGCGCCTAACGGTCAGCGTCCATCCCAACGCTTGGCAATCGTCTTCCAGGCGCGTTAAGTGTCGCTCAACGGCGAACAAACGCCCATTCCATGTCCGCAGTGTTTCAAACAGCCCTACACCGTAAAGGAAGCCGAAGTCAAAACTGCTCACCGTTGCTTGAGCGGCGGGGATAACCTTTCCGTTGACGCAAGCGAACAAACCTTCTAACATAGGCAGCGGGCGCGTGAAAGAGCGAACACCGAACGCCCGTGTCACCTCCTATCGGTGAGCGTTGGCGGTGTCGGAAAAATTGTTGCAGCGGTCAAAGGCGCTTGTTAGCGTGATAGGGACCTTCTCACAGTGCTGGAGCGCAAAATTTTTACTGGCTGGTTACAATTGCCCTGAGTTGGGGTGACACCATCATGGTGCGTTGGCATGAAGTGTTGAGCGTCACCATAGGAGGGATGACTTGCCTCGTCACTTGCCTTCTCCTGCTGCACCGAGAGTTGAATGAGGCATTGGCAATGGGATTTGGTTGGTTTTTGGGTGGAACCCTTGTGCTTGCCTGGCTTGGATGGCGTCGGTCTCGCCCCTAACTTTTCGCATCGGTTGTCTGCTTCTCACTTCGCTAAAGCGCAAAATTTTGTTGGCTTGGTAATTCGCTTTTCAGCGGGAGGCGAAATCAGCATGGTGCGTTGGGTTGCGGTGTTGAGCGGCAGTGTGGGGGCGTTTGCATTTCTGGTTGCGGGGCTTTTGTGCGCGTCGCTGTCACCCCCCGCAGCGTCCCCAAAAGTCGCGGCAGAATGGCTCTTTCACCGAGCAGACGATGTCGCGATGTGGCAGCCGAACGCACAAATTGTGGACGCTGCTGTCACACCCGAAGGGTTGACTTTTCGCACTGTTGGCTACGACCCAATTTTGGAGTTGGGTCCCCTCCTTGACCTTCCCGCTTCCCCTTGGCACACGGTGGAGATTCGGCTCAAGAGCGACCGCGACGGCACGGCAGAGTTGTTTTGGAGCAACACGACCGAACCGCCTTACGGTGGCTTTCGCCCGCACAAGCGCATGCCTTTCTGGGTGACAGGCGATGGTCAATGGCACACTTATCGGCTGCTACCCTTCTGGCATCCCGAAGGCAAACTCGTCCGCCTGCGCTTTGACCCCTTCGGCAACGCCAATTTCACCCTCGCTTCCATCCGCATCGTGGAACTACCCGTAGCGAAAATGTCTCCTGCAACAGAGCAGGTGCGGGAGTGGTTGCTTATTGGTGATGGGGAATTGAAGCCAACGCAGCGTGGTTGGACGGTCTCGCTTAAATCGCCCGATGCTTTTCTGTTGACACCTGCCGCCATAGACAGTGAGCAGCGCTTCTTCGTTTCCATCCGCATGGCGGTGACAGCGGGGAAAATTGCCACCTTTTTCTTTGCCAGCGAGCAGTTGCACGGGTTGCACAGTTACGCCTTTCCCGTCGTCGCTGACGGCAGGGAGCACACCTACACTCTGGAGTTGCTCTCTTCGCCCAATTGGCGGGGGCGCATCATTGCGATAGGGTTGCGCCCCAGCGATACAGTCAACGCGACGGCGACAGTGCGAGAGGTGCGCTTCAGTGCTGAACCGCAAGGCGTTCCTGAGGTAAAGGTTGTTGCCTTCGCTCTTGACGATGCCACCCCGCGTGCGGGCGTGCCCACCGAACTGTTTGCTTTGGTGCGCCACGCAGGTGGCGAACCTGCTCGCCGGCTCCATCCAATTTTGCGCCTGCCCAAAGGTGTGGAGGTGCTCTCACAGCCTGAACCTGTTGACACTCTTGAGTTGACGGGCAGTTTCATGTCCCGCGCGACAACCCGATTTCGTAGTTGACATTGCGCGCCTCAAAGAAGTTGATGAGTTCGGGTAGGTCAATTTGCGCCGCCATCCACTTCAGCGGGTTGGGCGTGTTGAAGTGGGCGCCCAACCCCAACTCCTCCAACCGTCGGTCGGCGACATAGCGGACATAATCGTTCAATGCATCCGCCGAAATCCCGATGAGCGGGCGGGGCAAGACGGCGCGGTTGTAGTCTTCCTCAATCGCGACCGCTTCCAAGATCAGCGCCTTGACCTGCTGCCTAAACTCCGCTGTCATCACTTCGGGGTGCTCATTGAGGAACTCCAAAATCAGGTGGATGCCGAAACTCAAGTGCAGGCTTTCGTCTTTCAGCACCCAGTCAATGATCGTGCACAAGCCCCGCATCAACCCACGCTGCCGAAACGCCAATGCCAGCGCAAAACCCGAATAGAAGAAGATGCCCTCCAGCACGACGAAGTAGCCGATGAGGTTGTATAGGAAGCGCTGTTTGCCTTCCACGCTGGTCAGATCAAAGTCGTCGTCCAAGACGGTGTGGGTCAGGCGTTTTTGGAACGCCTTCTTGCGCTTGACGGCGGGGTGGTCGTGGTGTAGGTTGAACACGCGTTCGCGGTCAACGGGCAGCGTCTTGATGACATACTCAAACGCCATCGTGTGGTTGGCTTCTTCCCATGCCTGCCGCACCAAATACAACCGCACTTCGGGCGCCGTCAAGCGCGGATACAACGCCAAAATCAGATTCGTCGTCACCAGCGATTCCATCGGGTTGAAAAACCCTAGCAGTATCTCAATGGCACGCTTTTCCTCGTCGGTCAAGCGCTCGTGCCAATCCTGCAAATCGTCGTGCAACGGCGCTTCTTCAGGGAACCAAGTGTTGTGCTTAGCCTGCTGGACATGGGCATACGCCCACGCGTAGCGCAGCGGAAACAACTGCACGGGTTCAATCGGGTCACCGCCGATGAGCGCTCGCTGTTCCGTCGTCATGCCATGCGCACCTCCTTTCAATGCGTTCACGACGCACCGTTTGCTTTCCGCCTGCTCGCCCTTCACTGGCACGACTCACACTTGCCGTCTAACGAACATGAGGCGCCGTCGCGCACGACCTCCGCTTCCGTTTGCACGACCCACTTGGGGCGTTGCAGCGCCTTATTCACCCGCACCGTTGAGGGCTCCACTTGCATACGCGGGTTGACGAAGCAGTAGTAGGTGCTCTTCAAGCCCATCCGCCACGCTTGCAGGTAAACTGCGGCGATGTCAGCGGGGCGCCGCACGCTGTGGAACAGGTTGCGGCTGATCGCCATGTCCACCCACTTTTGCGCCTTCGCCGCCACCCGCAGGTAGGCTTCAGGGGTGACCTGAAACGCCGTCGGGAAGCGCTGCTTCAACGCTTCAGGCACATCATCCACTTCTTGCAAATCGCCCCGCGCCGCAATGAGGTGCTCACGCACCTGCCCCCATAACCCCAACCGTTTCAACTCGGCGACGAGCACGGGGTTGAACTCCGCGAACTTGCCCGACAAGGTTTGGCGGCTGAAGAAGTTGCTGAAGTAAGGGTCAAGGCTGGGCGAAGTGCCCGCAATGAGCGCAATGGTCGCTGTCGGGGCAATTGCCATGACCGTCCCGTTGCGCATTCCACACCGTACCTTTGTGCGCACCGTCTCCCAATCCAACCGCGCCGTTCGGTCAACGGCGAGGGGCTCGCCCCGTTCCCGTTCCAAGTCGTCCAGTGTGTCAATGGGCACGCGCCCTTTCGCCCATTCGCTTTGGGCGAAGCGGGGAAACACGCCGCGCTCTTGCGCCAGTTCGTGACTTGTCAAGATGGCGTGGTAGGAGATGAACTCGGTGACGCGGTCAGCAAATTCTGCGGCAGCAGGGTCGTTGTAAGCGATGCCTGTGCGCGCCAGCACTTCGGCAAAGCCCATCAACCCCAAACCGATGGGGCGGTTTTGCAGGTTGCTGCGTCGCGCTTTCTCGGACGGATACAGGTTCAGGTCAATCACATTGTCCAACCCGCGCACCGCCACGCGCACCGTTTCCGCCAACTTGTCCCAGTCCACGCTGCCGTCATCGCGCAAGTGGCGCGCCAAGTTGACGCTGGCTAAGTTGCAGACGGCGATTTCGTCGCGGTTGGTCGGCAGGGCTACTTCGGTGCACAAGTTGAGCGAGTGAATGACGCCGACCCCTTTGAGCATGGAGCGGGCGTTGGTTGCGTCCTTGAAGGTCAACCACGGGTGCCCCGTCTCCATCAAACTGGCGAGGATTTTCAGGAACAGTTCGCGGGCTTTCACCTTCCGCCACGCCCGCTGCGGCAGTTCACCCGCTTCTGCCTTTGCGATGTAAGCGCGATAGCGCTCCGAAAAAGTGCGCCCGTAACACTCCGTCAAGTCGGGCACATACAGCGGGTCAAACAGATACCAATCGTCGTCAGTTTCCACGCGGCGCATGAACTCGTCGGGAATGAACAGTGCCGTGTTGAGGGACGGCGTGCGCAAGTAAGGGTCACCCGCATTGCGCTTTAAGTCCAAAAACGCTTCCACTTCCAAGTGCCACGGTTCAAGGTAAACGCACATCGTCCCGCGCCGTCGCCCGCCTTGATTGATGGATTTGATGAGGGCATCATACATGTGCAGGAAGGGAATGAGCCCACCACTTTTGCCGTTGATGCCCTTGACGGGGGCGCCGATGGCGCGGATTTTCGTCACCGCCGTTCCGATGCCGCCCGCGTATTTCGCCAACATCCCGAACTCATATGCCGCTTCCAAAATGTGGTCAAGGCTGTCGTGGACATCGTAGAGGTAGCAGGACGCCAATTGGTGGTGGGGCGTGCCGCTGTTGAACAGCGTCGGCGTGCTGGGCAAATAGCGGAGCGTGGACATCATTTCGTAAAACCGCAACGCCCACGCGTCGTTGTCCCGCTCGTTCAACGCCAAGCCCATCGCCACCCGCATCCACAACGCTTGCGGCACTTCCAACACACGCCGCGTTTCCACATCGCGCACGAAGTAGCGGTCGTAAAGCGTGTAGAGCCCGATGTAGGGGAGCAAATGGTCGCGTTCAGGGACAATTGCCCGTGCCAGTCGCTCCAAGTCAAATCGCAGCAAGTCAGGGTGCAATACGCCCCGTTCCACGCCGTCCCGAATGTAGCGTGGGAAATAGGTGGCGTAGTCAATGGCGAAAGCACCCGTCGCTTCTCGGTAAATCTGCAGCAACAGCAAGCGGGCGGCGGCGCGCTCATAGTCGGGGTCAACCGTGATGTTTTGCACCGCCGCCACCAGCAACGCCGCCAACAGTTCGTCGTCGGACATCGCCTCGCTGCAGAACGGTAGGGCCTCATCCAAAAGTTGGCGGCGCATCGGTTCAGGAAGCATCGCCCGCCGCAGCACCTCATCCGTCCGTTGAGCCACCGACTTCAAAACCACCATCCTGCGTCACCTCCGCGCTGGCGGGTAGGCACAAGGAACGGCGCGTGCCGCTCAACAAACGCAGCGATAGGCACCGCAAAGCGACAGGGTGCGGGCATGCGCAAACAAGTGCCCCTTAGTGCCCGCCATCTTCAGCGGCTTAGCGACCCTTGCGCTTCACACCGAAGTCATTGGGCGCACCGCTCAACCGCGAAGCGATGCGTCCCGGGGGCAGATGGGTCGGTCTTCGGGCTTCCGGATCGTCCTACTCGCCGCGCCTTCCCAGCGCCGTGTCGGCGCCAGTGGCTCGTCAGAACGCCGCAAGGTTGAGGGCAGCGTTCCCCAGCGGCTTTCGTCCCCGGTTACCGCTGCGCGACAGCGCCGGATTTGCACCGGACTTCCCGGCACCCACCTGCTCCTGACATGACCGCAAGATATTGTGGTCCGATAGACTGCTGACCACGATATCTTACGTTCACCATTATAGCCTGCGCTGTCGCCGCGTCAATAGCCAATTTGGGGCATTTCAACGGCAGTTTGCGCGAAAACATCCGCCCGCGATGCGCAGCTGAACCGCAAGGCGTTCCCGAAGTAAAGGTAGTTGCTTTCGCTCTTGACGATGCCACCCCGCGTGCGGGCATGCCCACCGAACTGTTTGCTTTGGTGCGCCACGCAGGTGGCGAACCTGCTCGCCGGCTCCATCCAATTTTGCGCCTGCCCAAAGGTGTGGAGGTGCTCTCACAGCCTGAACCTGTTGACACTCTTAAGTTTAGTGACGAAGCGGAATGGCGCTGGTCCATCCTTGCACGAAAGCCAGTGGAAGGTGAAGCGGTGCTCACGGTCACCGCAGCAAACGCACCTTCTGTCACGGCGAAAGTGCGGTTGCAGTTCCCATCGCTTGCGAAAGTGGCGAAGAGCGACTATGTCCCGCCGCCGAAACCCATGCGGGGAAAATACGAGGTGGGCGTTTACTACTTCCCCGGCTGGAAAACTTGGGGGCAGTGGGCACCAATTTTGCCCTTCCCCGAACGCAAGCCCGTGTTGGGTTGGTATCGGGAAGGCGACCCAGAAGTAGCGGATTGGCACATCAAGTGGGCAGTGGAGCACGGCATCACCTTCTTCGTCTACGACTGGTATTGGGTGCAAGGGGCGCGACAATTGGAGCACGCGTTGCACGATGGCTACTTGAAATCACGCTATCGTTCCTTGCTGAAGTTTTGCCTGCTATGGGCGAACCATAACCCGCCCAAAACTTCGTCGCTGGAAGATTGCCTTGCCCTTGTGCGCTTCTGGATTGAGCACTACTTCTGCCTGCCCGAATACTTCACCGTTGACGGCAAGCCCGTCGTCATCATCTTTAGCCCCTATCGGTTAACCGATGACTTGGGCAGCGAGGGTGTGCGCAAAGCCTTTGAGGCGATGCGGCAGGAGTGTCGCCATCACGGTCTGAAGGGGCTTTACTTGGTCGCTTGCGTCGCCAATGCGGGACAAGCGCAACTTGTTGCCAAAGAGGGTTACGATGCGGTCACTGCTTACAACTGGCCAACGCTTGGCATGAAGCCGGGAGAGAAGTGGGCACCTTTTGAGGCGCTGATAGAGGCTTACCGGCGCAACTGGGAGCACATTGTGGAGCAGGGAGGGTTACCGCTCATTGTGCCCATCAGTGGCGGTTGGGACAGCCGACCGTGGCACGGGGGCAACGCCGTTGTCCGTTACGGGCGCAACCCCGAAAACTTCCGCCGTCACCTGCAGGACGCCAAAGCCTTCCTTGACAAGTATGTGCCGCAGGGGAAAGCCTTGCCCATCGCCCTGATTGAGGCGTGGAACGAGTGGGGGGAGGGCAGTTACATTGAGCCGCACGCCGAGTTTGGTTTCGGCTACTTGGACGCTATCCGTGCCGTCTTCACCGATGCACCTCCGAAGCATGTGGACCTTGCACCTATTGATGTTGGCTTGGGTCCTTACGAGGTGGCACGGTTGCCTTTGGACAAGCGGGCATGGGAGTTTGAGCGCGATGCAGAAGGTTGGGAGAGTTGGATGGAAATGACCGATGTGCGAGTAGAAAACGGCTGCTTGGTGGGGCGGACGACGGGCAACGACCCTGCTTTCTTCGGACCGCTTGCGCGGGTGCGCGCCAGTGAGGTGAGCGTTGTCCACCTTCGCCTGCGCTTGACAAAGGTGTCGGGTGAGGTTCAGCGGGTGACGGATGTGGGGCAACTGTTCTGGCGGACGAGCACCATCGCAGAAAGCGAGGCGACAAGCGTGCGCTTTCCTGTAACCATTGATGGGCAATGGCACGAGTATCGCCTTCCCGTTCGGGAAAACCCTCGTTGGCGCGGCATCATCACCCGCTTGCGGTTAGACCCCTGCACGCAACCGAATGTGCGCGTGGAAGTGGACTTCCTGCGATTGACAGCACCGTGAGCGTTGTCGCACGATTTAAGACAGCCAAAGCACGCTCATCCCAATGAGGGGTTGTCAAGGCAATGGTGACAGGGCGAGACGCATGGCTGCTGATAGGGCTTCTGTGGCTTTGCTACCTGCTGGTTCAAATCGGGTTGCTGCTAACTTTGCGCTCCCACCTTTTCGTTTGGGGTGTGGAGAGGGCGTTGTTGTTGAACGCGCTGGTGGTGGGGTTCGTTTTGCTTTTGCCCACCCTGCTGGTGGGGCTGCGTAAAGGTTGGAAATTGCGAACGGCGTTTCGGTTTCGCTCGGCTTCGTGGAAGGTGATCGTAGCAACTCTTTTCGGCACGCTGGGCTTGGGATTGGCAGCGTCGCAAGTTTTGCTGTGGCTGATGCAGTGGCTGGCGCAAATGGAGGGCTTACCGCAGAGCCGCTACATGGAGTTGCTGCAAGCGACGACGAGAACTCTTTCCCCAACGCTGTTGCTGCTCGCCACCCTGTTACCCGCACTTCCCGAAGAGTTGGTATTTCGCGGCGTTGTTCAGCAAGGGTTTGAGCGCCGCTACTCGCCTGTTGTTGCTATTGTCATCACCGGCGTTGTTTTCGCGCTCTTTCACATGGACCCGTTGCAAGCGATAATTGTGCTGCCCATCGCGCTTTTCTGGGGTTGGGTAGTGTGGCGGGCGCAGAGCGTGCTGCCGTCCCTTATTGCTCACGCTGTCCAGAACGGGGTGACCGCACTGTCGCTGCTTGAAAGTTCTACTCTCGCGGAAGGCAGCGTTGCCTCCCTCCCGCTGGCTGCTTCGCCCCAGTGGGGAGCAGCAGTGGGCGGGTTGCTCTTGTGGGCGGTGATGTGCGTGGTGCTGAACCGCATTTTGCCCGTCCGAGGTGACCGCAATGGCGCTGACCGAATTCTCGCCCATCAAACTGGGGTTGCCAATAGGGACAGCGGAAGCAGATGCGTTGGACCTGATGAATGCAGCGGACCTGAGGGTTGACCGCCTCACCCCGCATTACGCCATTATTGACGACCCGCGCGTCTCTGACGGGGTGTTCGGCGAACCCCGCAACCTTTGGACGATGGTAGCACAGCGGGATTTGGATGCTGCCATTGTGCCCTACGACGATGTGGCAGCGGAAATGCACAAGCGACCCATCGCTAAGCAACTCGTCATCAAATCGCTCACAGGCGCATTGCTGTTCATCGCCAACGCGGAAAGTTGGAAGGAGCACGAGCAGGAGTTGAGCGATTTGCTCATGCTGCTCAAAGGGGCTGCCGAAGCACGCGGGCGCGTGCTGCTCATCCTGAATGTGGACAGCCAGCACTTGACAGAAGTTTTGAACCTGTTGCCGGCGTTGCGTTCCCCGACCGTTGCGCCTTTAGCGGAAGAAGGGTTGTTCTCCGTTATGTCCGTCGTTCCCCGCAGCGAAGTCAATCGGCTTATCCCCGAACTGTTGCGTGCTGGCGCTACCGACATCGTGGAGTTGCCCATCTCCAAACTCGTTCGCAGCACATAATTTGTAGCAGCGTAATGGCACCTTAAGGCGAGGAAGGTGATTTCCCATGCCGTTCACCGAAGAGGAGCGACAAAGAATCCGAGAGGCACTGAAAGAGCGGGGTGTCCCCGGAATTTGTCCCGTGTGCCAAAAGGGCGAACTGTGGGTCTCTGACTACATCGCCTTCGTGCCTGTGCGAGAGAAACATGCAGAGGTGCGCGGTGCGGGGACAATCGTGGAAGGATTGTTCCCCGTCGGTGACTTGCCTTGCGTCGTGGTCGTATGCGCTGAGTGCGGGAATACCATGCTGTTCCACCTGAGCGGGTTGGGATTGTGGGATGAACTTGTCGGCGGATTGGAGGCTGCTCGGAGGGGAAGGTAATGGGTCAACCAAGGCGTCCCAAACTAACAATCGTTCGTTACCCCATTGCCGAAATTGAGATTTTTGAGGTGACGGGTGACGAACTGGATGCTTTGGAAGTGGCGTTCGCTGAAGAGAGCCGAGCGTTAGGGTTTTGCAGCGGCACTTTTTCTGCATTCGCCACTGCACTTATCGGTTTGCTGACGGCAGGAAAGAGCCTGCCACCCATGACTTTTAGTTTCATCACTGCCTGGGCACTTGCTTTTGGCGTCTTGACAGCGTGGTTTTTGCTGACCTACTGGCAAGCACGGCAAAAACGACCAAAACTCCTTCAACGCATCCGCGAGCGCCGACGATGAGAACGGGGTGATGCGTGTAGATGGCGGATAGTCGGCAGGACAAACTGACGCCTATGTTTCGGCAATACCAAGCCATCAAAGCCCGCTACCCGGATGTTTTGCTCCTTTTCCGCTTGGGCGACTTTTACGAGATGTTCGGCGAGGACGCAAAGATTGGCTCCCAAGTTTTGCAACTGGTGCTAACCTCGCGGGAAATCGGCAAGGGCAACCGCGTGCCTATGTGTGGCGTTCCGCACCACGCGGTGGAGCGCTACATTGCCAAGTTGCTGGAAGCAGGCTACAAGGTCGCCATTTGCGATCAACTGGAAGAGCCCAGCCCTAAAAAGCGCTTGGTTCGCCGCGATGTGACCCGCGTCCTCACGCCAGGCACGCTGGTGGAGGACGCCTTCTTGGAAGCGAAGCAATACAACTTCCTCGTCGCCATCGTTGAGCAGGAAGCATCCGAAGGACAACGGTTCGGGTTGGCAGTTGCAGAAGTGTCAACGGGCGAGTTCGCTGTCACGGAGTTGAACGCCAAAACTTTGTGGGACGAGTTGGTGCGGTTGCAACCCGCTGAAGTGCTGCTGCCCGAACCTTTGGCAGAAAATGAAACCTTCAAGGCTCGCTTAACGGAGATTTGCGAGCGGACGACCATCACGCCCTTTGACCTTGACCCCTTCACTGAACCAGAGCGCTTGCTGTGCCAACACTTTCAGGTCACTACTTTGGATGGATTTGGCGTCACAGGGATGCCCCTCGCCATTCGCGCTGCTGCCCTCATCATCGCTTACTTGCAACGCACCCAATTGGCGGCATTGGAGCACTTGAAAGGGTTGAGCGTCTACAATGTCAGCGAGTTCATGCTCATTGACAACGCCACCCGCCGCAATTTGGAACTGGTGCAATCGCTGCGGGACGGGGGCGTTTACGGGACACTGCTGTGGGTCTTGGACGACACGGTCACGCCGATGGGTGGGCGGTTGCTGCGCCGTTGGATTTTGCAACCGTTGCTGTCGCCCGAGCGCATCAACGAGCGATTGGACGCAGTGGAGGAACTTTACCGCAACACATTGTGGCGACAGGAGTTGCGAGAAACGCTGCGGAAGATGCCTGACTTGGAGCGACTGGTGGCGCGGGTGGGAACAGGAACGGCAACCCCCCGCGATTTAGCCCAAATTCGGTCAGCGTTGGAGGTCGTGCCACAGTTGCGGCAACTGCTGGCAGAGGCAAAAGCGTCCCTGTTGGTTCGCCTTGCTCAGCGGTTACACACAGCAGCGGATTTGCACCAACGGTTAGCGACCGCATTAGTGGACAACCCGCCTCAGCGGCTCACGGAAGGCGGCATCTTTCGTGACGGCTACCATCCCGAGTTGGACGAACTGCGCTACATCGCCCAGCACAGCAAGGAGTTGATCGCAGCGCTGGAAGCAAAAGAACGCGAGCGGACGGGTATCCGCAACCTGCGGGTCGGTTACAACCAAGTCTTCGGCTACTACATTGAGGTCACCAAAGCCAACCTCCACCTTGTGCCCCCTGACTACATCCGCAAGCAGACCTTGACAGATGTGGAGCGCTTCGTCACGCCTGAACTGAAAGAGTTGGAAAACAAGGTGCTGGGCGCCGAAGAGCGCATCAGCCAATTGGAGTATCAACTGTTCGTAGAGTTGCGTCAGGAGGTCGCTCAACGCAGTGGCGAGTTGCTGGAGACTGCCCGCGCTGTCGCAGAGTTGGATGTTCTGGCAACGCTGGCGGAAGTCGCTGCCAAGAACCACTACACCCGCCCCATCGTGGATGACGGTGACGAGATTGTCATCAAAGAGGGGCGCCACCCCGTTGTTGAGCAGGTGCAACGGGACAAACCTTTCGTGCCCAACGATTGTCACTTGGACAACCGCGAAAACCAGTTGCTCATCATCACAGGACCTAACGCAGCAGGGAAGTCCACTTACCTGCGACAGGTTGCACTTATTGTGCTGATGGCTCAAATGGGTAGTTTTGTTCCAGCAAAAGAAGCCCACATTGGCGTCGTGGACCGCATCTTCACCCGCGTGGGCGCGCACGACGAATTGGTGCGAGGGCAAAGCACCTTCATGGTGGAGATGACGGAGACAGCGAACATCCTTCACAACGCAACCGAACGGAGTCTAGTGCTCATAGACGAGATTGGGCGCGGCACCTCCACTTACGACGGCATCGCTATTGCTTGGGCAGTGGCGGAGGAGTTGCACCGCATCGGCTGCAAGTGCCTGTTCGCCACCCACTACCATCACTTGAACGAATTGGAAAACTTGCTTCCTCGCGTGCGCAACTATCGGGCGGCTGTGTTGGAGGAAGGGGACAAAGTGGTGTTCCTGTATCGCATCGTGCCTGGTGGCACGGACCGCAGTTATGGCATCCAGGTGGCGCGGTTGGCAGGATTGCCTGCGACGGTCATTGAGCGGGCAAAAGAAATCCTAACAACGCTGGAAAGCAACGACCAAAAAGTGGTGACGCCACCGAAAACGGTAGCGCAACTTATCACCGCACCAGTGCAATTACGGCTGTTTGAGTTTGCGCCCCACCCTGTTTTGGAACGGCTGAAGCAAATTGACCCCGACAGCCTGACGCCTCGGGAAGCCTTAGCCCTTCTCTATGACCTCAAGCGACAGTTGAACGAATTGGGCTAAACTTTGCCGCTGGGAAGGACGATAGAGGAAACGGGGATGTCTCGTGAAGGAGAAGAGACGAATAGCAGGAATTATTGCGATTGCAGCATCGCTGGCTGTTGTTGGGTTGGCAGACGCCTTCTGGGGCGCTGCCTTTCCTTTTTGGTTGGCATACTTTGCCCCCATTTCTGTGGCGGCTTATGTCTTTGAGACTTGGGGTGGGGTGACGATCGGGGGGATAGCAGGAGCACTGTTGGTCTTTTGCTCGCCGGCAACCCAAAGTTGGGGACCAAAGTTTTCGCTGGCGTGGGTGCTGGGTTTTGCTGCGTGGGGTGGTTTCGTTGGCTACTTGCGTTGGCAAGCCCGTTCCTTCCACGAGATGACCGAGCAATTGCGCGCTCACGAGCATCTGCGGGACGCGTTGATAGAGTTCTTGGTTCACGACCTGCGCTCGCCTCTGACCAACATCATCAGCGGGTTGGAAACTCTATTGGTGACGACAGAAGATCACCTCACACCCGATGACCGCGAGTTGATAGAGTTAGCCCTTATCGGCGCCCATCGGCTGCTTACGATGGTGAACTCCATCTTGGACTTGCGGAAGTTAGAGGAGGGAAAATTCCCGCTTTACCTGAAGGAGTTTGAACCTCGGGAGGCAGTGGGAGAAGCCGTTCGGCAAGTGCAACTTTGGGCGCGGCAAAACAATGTCACTTTGCAAGTTCAAGTTGCCCCTGAAGTGCCTGAGAAGATGGTGGCTGACCGATGGGTGCTCATCCGCATCTTAGTGAACCTTCTCAGCAACGCCCTCAAATACACGCCTGCTGGTGGCACCATCACCATCACCGTTACGATGGATGGTGAATGGGTTCACTTTGCGGTCGCCGACCAAGGTCCCGGCATCCCCAAAGAGTATTTGGAGACCATTTTTGACCGCTTCGTGCAAGTGGAAGCGCGCAAAGCAGGCGCCGCTGTGGGAACTGGGTTGGGACTCACCTTTTGCAAACTGGCGGTGGAAGCCCACAGCGGGCGAATTTGGATTGAAAGCGAAGTCGGGAAAGGCACAACCGTTCACTTCGTCCTCCCACCCGTTCTCTCCCTGGACAAAGCCCCGAAAGACTCCGTCCTTGCCATTGGTGCGCCCGCTCAATAGACATCTTCAAAGAACCCGTGCTAAACTCGTTGCCAGCAGATGCGTCAGAACTTTTAGTGCTGCGAGCAGAGAAAGAGAGGTGTTGGCAAATGAGTTCGGACAGTCAGGCAGCCCGCGACCCGTTAGCGGAGATGCCTGACGACGGACGCCAACAAGTGCTGGAACTGTTGAACGGTGAACCCGTAATTGCAGCCTTGCGCGCGGACATGAACTTGGAAGGGCAGTTTGAGGATAATTGGCTCGTTGTCACGCCTGAGAAATTGGTGGTGCTCAAAAACGGAGAGGTGCAAACCTTTTCGTTAGCGGAGTTAGACGACCTTCAAGTAGAAGCCTATGTGGGCAATGCTTACCTCTACGCCCGCGTTAATGGTCGGCGCGTGCCACTCCTTCGTTTCACCCATAGTCGGCGGACAGAATTTGAGCGGTTGGCACAAGCGTTCCACCGTTACAAGGAAGGCGCCGTATCCGAGTTAAGGTTGGAAGAACCAGAACCAACCGTTCGCCGCCCCGGTTTCCTCTCTGGTCGGCGGGGACGCTGTCCCAAGTGCCACCAACCCCTCCCGCCGTGGACGGATGTTTGTCCCTTCTGCTTGCAGAAGACGAAAGTGCTCAAGCGCATGCTCACTTTTGTCAAACCTTACTGGTTAGCAGCGGTGGGCGGGTTCGTTTTGCTGGTGCTTATCCAACTGACCGACTTGGTGCAACCCTTGCTGATGCGCTTCACGGTGGACGAAGCCCTGCTCAAGAA
>FWWM01011747.1_pt1 | contig 14871 bp, 17 predicted proteins | sample 2228351 | NCBI WGS metagenome assembly FWWM01 (sample SAMEA103939774, study PRJEB20133) | metagenome | reverse complement strand
GTTTATTCACCGGCAATCACCGATTTTGTCGTGATGATAGACAAGACTGCAAAGATGTTCATAACCGGACCAAACGTGATCAAAGCCGTCACCGGCGAGGATATAAGCCAGGAAGACCTTGGCGGAGCTTATGTTCACAACTCCAAGAGTGGTAACGCCCATTTCCTCGCAAGAAACGAACAGGAAGCCATAGAGATTGTAAAGAAGCTGCTCTCATATATACCCCAGAACAACCTTGAAGAACCGGATTACATTCCGGGTAATTACTCGCATGAGATTCCCGAAACAATAAATACCGTTGTACCAGTTGAACCAACTAAGGGATACAGCGTCAAAGATGTCATCAACATGGTTGTTGACGAAGGCACCTTCTTCGAAGTTCATCAACACTACGCGAGAAACATTGTTGTTGGATTTGCGAGGGTTGCCGGAAGAAGTGTTGGCATCGTAGCCAACCAGCCATCCGTTTTGGCCGGTTCTCTGGATATAGATTCATCAGACAAAGCAGCAAGATTCATAAGATTTCTCGACTGTTTCAACATACCAATTGTCACTTTTGTCGACACACCTGGTTATTTGCCGGGAGTACAGCAAGAACACGGTGGAATAATAAGACACGGTGCAAAGTTGCTGTTTGCGTACAGTGAGGCAACCGTACCTAAGGTGACGATAATACTCAGGAAAGCCTATGGGGGAGCATACATCGCCATGGGAAGTAAGCACCTTGGTGCAGACTTTGTCGCAGCATGGCCAACAGCCGAAATAGCCGTCATGGGACCTGAAGGTGCGGCAAACATAATCTTCAAAAAAGAAATAGATACAGCTCCAAACCCAGAAGAGAAGAGAAAAGAACTCGTCGAAAAATATCGTGAAGCTTTTGCAAACCCGTATGTCGCAGCTTCAAGAGGGTACATTGACGCCGTTATCGAGCCAGTTAAAACCAGGGAATGGTTGATAAGAACGCTAGACCTTTGTTCGACGAAAGTCAGCTCGCTTCCGAAGAAAAAACACGGCAACATACCTCTGTGAGGTGAGTTTATGTCGTTAATTTCCTATATGATAGCTGGAATAATCGTCGTTTTTGCTGGATTTGTTGTTCTGTACGCTGTCTTCAAAGTGATGGAGTTACTGACTCAAGGGAAAAAGTCACGGAGACAGAGAACACTTTCAACACTAACGCCACAGAAGACAGAAGAACCAACGCAGGAAAAAAAACAGGAATCTGATGATACAGAAATAGCGGTAATAGGCGCTGTGCTAAGCGAAGTCCTTTCGAAACCAGTGGCAATGATCCCCGTTGCGCAAAGAATGCCAAGAGTTTACACATTTGAAGAAAGATCGGCAACCTGGAGAAAAAGTGGATGGAAAGGGGTAAGAAAATGGCGCGCAAGTTCAGGGTGGTAGTGAACGGTAAAGAATACATCGTCGAGGTAGAGGAACTTGGGCAGAATACCATCGCCCAGGCTGTTCAACCTCAAGCGGTTTCTCAGCCGGCAATTGTTCAAAAGCCCTTGGCTGAGAAGCCTGTCGAAAAAGCTCCCGCGGTACAACCAACTCAACCCGTTAAAACACAGTCTGTATCCGTTTCGAAAGGCGCACATGAAGTGAGATCACCGATGGCTGGAATAGTCTTGAAAATCGCTGTTAGCGAAGGGCAAAAAGTTACCCGTGGACAAAAACTGCTGGTATTCGAAGCAATGAAGATGGAGAACGAGATCGTGTCAGAGTACGAAGGAACTGTCACAAAGATTCTGGTCAAAGAAGGAGATAACATTGAAACACAGCAAATTCTCATGCTCATTGAATGAAAAGGGGGGAAAAAGATGGAACTGAAAGTTGTGAGTTTTCTGCTCGGCGAGGAAAGATTCGCACTCGATATCATGGTGATCGACAGCATCGTTGAGGTTGGAAAAATCGTCAGGATACCTGAATCACGAGAGTACGTTGAAGGGGTAATGAACCTTCGCGGGAATGTGATTCCAATAATCAATCTGAAGAAAAAATTTGGGATGAAGAGTGTCGAGCGACCTCAGACCGCAAAGATTGTCGTCGTAAACCTCGATGATCGCCGTGTGGGATTGTTGGTAGACCAAGTGCATGAGGTCTTAACCATAACAGATCAACAGATTGAACAAGCTCCAACTGATGTGAGCGGTTCAAAGAGCAACCTGATCCTTGGCATAGCAAAGTTAGGAGAAGAGTTACTGATCATTCTCAACGCAAAGGAGATTTTGACCACGCAAGAGCAGATTGAACTTTCTACTCTGACGAAAAAGTCGTAAATCTCACAAACCAGATGTCTGGTTCGAATCGACCTTCGTAAACGCTGAAGACGATGTACTTACCATCAGCGGAAAAAGTGGGATAAAATGCGTCATGGGGAATATCCTCTGTGACGCACTTTTTTTCTCCGCTGATCAGATCCTTTACCCAAATTGTGTAATAGCCCGTCACGTTGGAAGCGTACGCGAGATATCTACCGTCAGGTGATACAGCTGGATCGTGCTCGTTGAATCGGCTGTCTTCTACCTCGACAATCTGACGATCAACCGTTAAAGCATATATTCCAAAATTCGAATCTTTGAGCCCAACGAAATAGATGCTGCCTTTATACGCAACCGGTGAAAAGACCATATCAAAATTCTCTGGAAGCGTCAGTTTTGTTCTTCTTCTACCAAGAGTTGCTGTGAACAAACTGTTGCCTTGTTCGGTGTCCTGAACGTAGATTATCGTGTTTTCATCAAGCCAATTCGGAGCGTAAGCAGGAGCGTCACCGGCTGAAAGAAGAACGATATTTCTCGAATGATCCTCCAAAGTCATAGTGTAAACATTCCAAAATCCATGGAGCGATCCTTGAAACGCTATCCTTTTGCCATCTGGAGAAAATCTGGGAAAATACTCACTGCTTCCCGAGATTGGCAGTATTCTCAAACTGCCTTCGGCCAGATCGAAGAGGGCAATATCCCTGTTTCCCGCCAGCCTGTCTGTTATGAAGGCAAAGTACTTACCGTCTGGGCTGAATGTTCCGTATTCATCGATTGCTGGGTGGTAAGTAAGCCTCAAGTATTTCTCGAACTTATCGTTTTTTAACAACCAGAATGACGCCATCTCCAGTGGCAGATGAACGCATTCGCGAACAAATTCAAAGTAAGGTCTTTCTTCTTTTGGACTGTAAACACAGCTGTAGAGGGTGCGACCATCCTTGTCAAACCAACTTCCCTCGTACAAATCCTTAGAGCTGTCATAATTGGCTTTGAAGATCAATTCGTAAACAACCTGTAGATTGGTATCTGTCCAGTTGGAGAAAACCAAAGAATCATTCAGCTTGACAGTTGCGAAAACATTTGCTGGTAAGAGAGAAACAAGAGAGTTGGAAAGATCGCTAACAAGTTTCTCTGTCTCAGCAGAACTGTAAAAGTCGATCTTGAGACCGACTGTGGAAAATGCCGTTACACAAAAAATTAACCAAGCGAGGGCAATTGTTCGCGTTGTCATACATTAATATGTTACCATACTGAATCAGATAAAGGAAAGTTCTTTTATGACGATTAATAATAATAGGGAGGATTGATGAAAAAGGGGTGAAATTTTATGAGGATAGACCCTGCAAGCAGCCTCAACAGAGCGCAGACTTCGAAGATTGACGAAGACAAAATCACTTCACCAACGATTGTAAAGGTTCAGCAGAATCTAAATCAAACAGATCAAGAAAAACCGCAAAAGAAGATCGACGTTGAAGACTTGTTGAAGGATATAGAAAAATCCCTTGAAAGAGTGAGGCTGATTTTTCGAGGTGAAGCGCAATTCATACTTGATAGAGACTTAAACATGATAATCATCAAAATCAAAGACAAAGAGACTGGCGAGATAATCAGACAGATCCCACCCGAGGTTGCCGTGAAGATAGCGAAAAACTTGCAAGAACTGATAGGAATTCTCTTTGATGAGAGGGCGTGACCAATATGGACCTTTCCAACATTGCGAGTGCGATAAACTACAGATACCAGGGATCGAGAAACGTTCAATTTGCCGGTATCATATCTGGTCTCGATACTTCGAGCATTGTGGAAAAGTTGATGGAGCTTGAATCACAACCAGTAATCAGGTTGACCGAGAAGTACAAGACCTTAGAACTCAAGCAAAAAGCCTACCAACACGTCAAGGAAAAACTTGTCGAATTCACAAACTTCTTGGGAACTTTCAAGTTGCAGTCCACCTTGCTGGCAAAAAGGGTTGAAACCAATTCAACGGTGCTGATTGCTGAAGCAAGTACAACGGCTTTGAATGGAACATACCAAGTGAAAATCCTCAGCACGGCTACACGAAGCAGCCTAACTGGTGGAAGGACCATCGGACCAGACGACGTAGACCTTTCCACAACTTTCGGATCGCTGAATTACAGATATGTCCCAATGGATTCGTCTTTGACTATTCAAAAAGGCTCTCAAAATTACTCTGTCACGATAAGTACCTCAGACACAATAGCGGATATCATAAGCAAACTTGAAGCTGTCTTTGGAAGCGGAAATGTTCAGTTTGTAGATGGAAAACTCAGAATCCTTAGCAACGAGGCTTTTGCCATAAGGCAGAACTCAGGAACCTTCATGAACGTTTTCAACCTTTCAAATGCTCCTGTGGTTCAGAGTTCGGGTACTTACTCTATTGAAAGCACGGCGCACGTTGGCGCGATCTCAGCAAACAAGCTTATCTCCCAAATTGCATCCTACAGAGGGATAACCGTAGATTCAGGTGAGATCGAAATAAACGGTGTTGAAATCTCATTTACCACTTCGATGAGTCTGAACCAGCTGATAAGCACTATAAACAACAGCAACGCAGGTGTAACGGTGCGCTACGATGAAAGCAGCGACAAGTTGATCTTTGTCTCGAACAACACCGGCGCACAGACTATTTCAATAAATGACAACGGCACCAACCTTTCGCAATTATTCGGTCTTGACACGGCGGTGTTCAACGTTGGCAGCACCGCGCACATTCAAATAAGCAGCGACGGCACCAACTGGCAGGATCTGTATTCCAGTTCCAACGAATTTTCTTACAGTGGAATCACAATTGGCATCTTAAACAGCTCGCCTGAAATTCAAAGATTTACGATCAACAACGATATCCAAGGGATAAAGGAGAAAATAAAGGAATTCGTTTCAAAATGGAATGAGACTATGAAATATCTTTACACAAAACTCACCGAGGACACAGTAGAAGGAAAAGACGAAAGTGAAATGACCGAAGAGGAGAAACTTCAGGGGTTGCTTAAGAACGATTCTCTAGTTAGGCGAATCTTCGAAAACCTGAGAAGTTTCATATACGCAAGGGTGGAAACCGACATCAAACTGCTTTCCGAGATCGGCATATCGACTGGTAGCTTTGGTTATGAAAACATTAAGTTGGGGCAACTTGTCCTTGACGAAGACAAATTGACCGCTAGGATCACAGAAGACCCGTACAAAATCTGGCAGTTCTTCGGTGAACCAGACAAGGGATTTGCACAGAAACTTCAGTCTTATCTGAGGGAAACCACAAAAACAACCGGTTTGATAGACCGTGTTGCCGGTGTGAGCGGAAGCATAAGCAGGGAAAAGCGTGCCCTTGCACAGCAAATAGCAGATTGGATAGAAAGATTGCAAAAGAAAGAGCAACAACTTTGGAGCAAATTCACGGCGATGGAAGCAGTCCTTTCAAGAATGCAGGCACAGGGAACGTGGCTGTCGCAAGCCATAGCAACTAAAACAAAAAACAGCTGATCTAGCTCTTTTTAACAAGCGTTATTGAATATTCCCCAGGGTTTTGATAATCAAAACTGAACACAACCTTCTTGCGCAGTTCTGCCGGAAGTTTTTCCTTGATACCCTCGTGGTAGCCTGAAAATCTTTGATGAAGCGATATTCTGATCGTCGAGAAACCCTCGTGTTTCAGGCTCGACAACTCGTCTAGCAGTCTCTTTATTACGAGCGAAGGTGAAATCACTCTACCGCTACCTTTACATGTGGGGCAAGCTGAGAAAAACACTAGATCTAATGGGATTTGCTTTCTTTTTCTCGTCATTTCAAACAAACCAAGCTTTGTAAAGCCAACGAGCTCTACTCTTGCGGAATCCTTCTTAACGGCTTCCTCAAGTTCCTTGATCAGTCGGTCACGGTAGTCTTTGGATGGAACATCGATGAAATCAACGACTATCATACCTCCTATGTTCCTCAACCGCAGCTGACGTGCGATTTCTCTCGCTGCCTCGATGTTGATTTTATGGGCAAGTTCTCCATGATCCCTTTCTTGAACAAAGCTGGCAGAATTCACATCGAAGACCGTCAGAGCCTCCGTGGTGTCTATCGCTATGTACCCACCGCTTGGAAGATTCACCCTTCTCTCAAGAGCTTGGTTTATGTGACTGTAAATTCCAAACTTCTCGAAGACATCGCCTTCGTCAAGGTGAATCAAAGGCTTTTTTGCAAGGTGCTTGCATGCGTCCCTAAATTTGTTGTACATTTCCTGGGAATTCACGACTATTTCGTCGATGGCTTTGTTTAGCCTCTCTCTTATAATGAGATCAGCCTCGCTTGGTTCCATTACAAGAAGCTTTGGCTTTCGTGATCTTTTGAAAAGATTCAGAATTTCCGACCACTTTTCCTTGAGTGCGGAGATTTCTTCGATAATTAATTCATCGCTGACGTATTCAGCTGCAGTTCGAATGATCAGACCCTCGGTTTTTCCTATGTTCTTCATTATTTTCTTCAATCTTTCTCTTTCCGGAGATGACGAGATCTTCTTCGAGACACCTTTGGTTTTAGAGAAGGGAAAATAAACAACAAAACGACCAGCCAGGGATACTTTGGTAGTCACAAGTGGCCCTTTGTTACCTATGTTGTCGTTCTTGACCTGCACCAAGATTTTGCTTCCCTCTTTGATTTGATTTCCACCAAGAACTTGGGATATGTACGACTTTGAGACATCTATCAATTTCAAAAAAGCGTTCCTACTTTCTCCGATGTTAACAAAAGCAGCGTTCAACCCATGGATTATCTTTTCGACCCGTCCAACGTAGATATTGCCAGAAATTGACTTGTATTCCTCTATGAAAAGTTCCTGTAAGATTCCATCCTCGACAATGGCACCGCTAACCTTGTCCTCGATTACGTTGACGATCAACTGCACTGCCACAAATTCTCAACCTCAATCGACAAGTTCTATCAACGCTATTTTGCCGTCTTTTCTCGTGTATAAAAGATTGAGCTCGTTGGTTTCAGAGTTTCTGAACACAAAAAACTGACGGTTCATAGTCTTAAACTGAAGCATGGCTTCCTCCAAAGGCATTATGCTCAACGGTATTCGCTTTGTCTCAGCTATTTGCAACTCTTCTTCGTCTTCAACGACTTCTTCTGATCCCATGGATGGAATCGCTTTTTGAGCAGGTATTCTATGCTTTTCCCTGATCGTCGATTTAATCTTTTTCACCCTTTTTTCAAGTGCATCGCAAAGTTTATCAATAGCAGCGTACAAATCGGGATCCTTTTCTTGAACGACAACAGTGTTGCCTCTCAAATTCAAATTCGCCTTTAAAACATAATTCACGGCATCCTTTTCAGCTTTTATTTCCGCCGAAACCACCTCTTCATCCCTGATTACCCTATCAACTTTGTCTAAACGTTTTTCAACGTACTGTTCTATTGCTGGAGAACTGTCAAAGCCTCGTGTCACAAACCTGTAGTTCATCTTCTCACCTCCGTCAACAACTTACTTCTATCTTCAAGATACTTCCTGATCGATTCAAAGTACACTGGATGCATCAAGAAGTAACCACAAAGGGTTACAAAAGCCAAGACAAAAAGATTCATATCAACCACGAGATCGGGGAAAAATTCAGCCACTTTCTCCCTCTTGAGGATCTTCTGAAGAATCTTTAATTCATTTTCTTCGTGCTCCTTAAGTGCTCTTAGCAAGGAGTGAAGTCCAAGAACAATTCCAAGAAGGGCTACAAGGAAACCGAATGGCAGAAAAACGTTCAAAACCAAACCGGCAGCCGTTATCGATATGCCTATGTTGAACATGGTTTCATCGAATTTCAAAAAGATAGAGGCATATTCGGGATATGCTTCTGTGAGCGATGAAAAAAGATTCTTTATAGCGAGCCTCATCCTGATCAGAACGATCAACAGTCCTAAACCAGACACAACACCCATACCTTGTGTGATACCAAGGAACTGAGCTGCGGACAAGGTGAACCGCGATGCCAGAAAAATTATCGAAGCCACCAGACCAAGAAAATTTGAGATCACAAAAATCGTTAGTGCAAATTCAACTAACTCTTGCTCAGGAAAAGTCTTGCGACTGAATAGAGAAAATACTTTGTTATTCATTTGTCATCCTCCCTTCAAATATGATAACAAAATTGCCGAAAGAATCAGCACACCAGCGAGTAATATATACCAAATCGTTTGCCTTGAGAGCTCAGAGGATGACTTGCCGAAGATCAGAAGCGAAATAACTGTTAGAGATATGCTTCCAAGTATCAACAAATAAAGCAACGCTCATTTTCCTTTCTTGACGTCAACTTCAACCTTTGTGTTCCGGTACAGCCTGTTTTCGAATTCAAGCAGTTTTTCGGCTCGTTCTTTTGCGTCTTTGAAAATGTGCGGATCAAGTTCCTCAGCCGGCACAACGATGCTTGCCACTATTGTTATTTTACTTTCCCCGTCGCAGCTCATGTATCCACCGTAGGTTGCGAAGGTCTTCTCTCCTTTTTCAAGGACACATCTAACGTAATCGACGGCAAGTTGGGCAACCATCGGGGCTCTCCTTGGAAGAATGCCGATGGCGCCAACGATTGTTCTACAACTCACAAATTTTGCCTGACCTTTCCAGCAAATCGACGAAGGGGAAAGTATTTCGACTTCTATCATACGACACTACCTTTCATCAATATTTTTGCCTTTTCAACGGCTTCCTCTATGGTTCCGACCATGAAAAATGCCTGTTCTGGTAAATCATCGTGTTTGCCTTCCAGGATTTCCTTGAATCCCTTTACCGTCTCAGATATGGGAACGTATTTTCCAGGTGCACCAGTGAACCTTTCCGCAACGAAGAACGGTTGACTGAGAAACCTTTGAATTTTTCTTGCCCTCTGAACGATGAGCTTGTCTTCTTCGGAAAGTTCCTCCATACCCAGTATGGCGATTATATCTTGTAAATCTTTGTAACGCTGCAGAACTTCTTGGACTCCTCTTGCGACGCGATAGTGTTCCCATCCGACAACAGCTGGATCCAGTATTTTCGAGGTGGAATCAAGTGGGTCAACGGCCGGATATATACCAAGTTCTGCGATCTTCCTTGAAAGAACAACCGATGCGTCAAGATGTGTAAAGGTCGTAGCAGGAGCTGGGTCGGTGATGTCATCAGCTGGAACGTATATCGCTTGAACTGAAGTTATGGAACCCCTGTGCGTGGACGTTATTCTTTCTTGAAGTTCACCCATGTCAGTTGACAGAGTTGGTTGATAACCCACGGCTGATGGCATCCTGCCAAGCAGAGCTGACACTTCGCTACCTGCTTGTACAAACCTGAATATGTTGTCAATGAACAAAAGAACATCTCTACCCTCAACGTCTCTGAAGTACTCGGCTATAGTTAAAGCAGTCAAGGCAACCCTGAACCTCGCTCCCGGTGGTTCGTTCATCTGACCAAAGACAAGGACGGTGTTCTCCAAAACTCCCGCTTCTTGCATTTCTAACCAAAGATCGTTTCCTTCCCTGGTTCTTTCCCCAACACCAGCGAAAACGGAGAATCCCTTTTGCTCAATTGCTATGTTTCTTATCAGTTCCATAACCAAGACCGTCTTGCCAACTCCTGCACCACCGAAGAAGCCTATTTTACCACCCTTTGGGAAGGGAGCCAAAAGGTCAATGACCTTTATACCCGTCTCCAAAATCTCTATCTCTGTTTTCTGTTCCGTTATCTTTGGTGCTGGTCTGTGAATTGGCCAGTAATCTTCTGCTTTGATCTCTCCTTGTTCGTCGATCGACTTACCGACGACGTTCAAAATCCTCCCTAAAACTCCTTTTCCAACAGGCGCAAGTATTGGACGACCAGTGTCAACCACCTCAAGTCCCCTAACTAAACCGTCGGTTGAATCCAAGGCGATGGCTCGAACGATGTTGTCTCCAATCAATTGTTCAACCTCTAAAACAAGCTTCTCACCCGTTTGAGGGTTAATTGTCTCAAGTGCATTGTATATGTCTGGTAGCTCTGATTCATCGAACCGAACGTCTACAACAGGTCCTATTATTCTCACGATGTATCCCTTACCTGCCAACTTCATCCCCTCCTATTCTTCCTTAAGGGCTTCGGCTCCGGTGACTATTTCTATCAGTTCCTGGGTTATAGATGCCTGTCTTGCTTTGTTGTACTCAAGTGTTAGCCTTCTTATGACCTCTCTGGCGTTTTCGGTTGCATTTCTCATGGCATTCTGCCTTGAGTACATTTCGCTGAGTTTGGTTTCGTACAACAGATAGTAGAGTTTAGAAGCCACATAGAACTTCGCGAAGTTCGAAGCAAGGTCCTCGGAAACCGGCTCGTACTCGTACCTGCTGACCTTTCCCTCAGTTTTCAAAGGCGTCAACTTCAATAAACTGGGCTTTTGCACCAGCTTGTTGACGAATTTCACGTACATAACATCCACATTCCCAGTGATTCTGACAAGCTCTTCGGTCAAAAGCGAAGCAAAGCTCAACGTTGGGATCTCGTACATCCTCTGGTAAGATTTAACCAGCTTTGAAGAACCTGCAAAATGTGCGCTCAACTTTGTACCAACCGTGATCAGCCCATCGTAATTCTGAAGCACCTTTTCAACCTGGATGGCTATTTCTGCGTTGAATGCCCCGCAAAGACCCATGTCACTGCCAATGACAACCAGTACCGGCTTGCCAGAACCGCTGACAAAGGGATGCTCACAAAAACTGAAGTCTATCTGATTGTAGATCTTTTCGACACCGTTCATGTAGTCTCTGATCTGGCGAAAACCTTCCTCAAGTTTTCTGATCCTTGCCCTGGCAACCATCTCCATTGCCTTAGTTATTTTCATCAGAGAAGTGGTTGCTTGGATTCGATTTTTTATGGCTCTCAATTTGCCGCGACTCATTATTCACGCCATCCTTTCATAAATTCCTGAATGGCATTTTTCAGTTCTTCCTCAATCTCTGCAGTTAATTGCTTCTCGTCGGCTATTTTCCTCAAAAGATTCGCATGAGAAGTCCTCATGTAGTTGAGAAATTCTTTTTCAAACTTCCTGACCGACTCGACAGGCAACTCATCCAAATATCCCTTGATACCTGCGTACAAGACAACAACCTGTTCTTCAACTGGCATCGGGGTATATTGATCTTGCTTGAGGAGTTCTTGAAGTCTTTGACCTCTAACGATTTGAGCTCTTGTTGCAGGGTCAAGCTCTGATGCGAACTGTGCAAAGGTCTCAAGCTCTCTAAACTGTGCCAGATCAATTCTCAGCATTCCGGCTACTTGCTTCATCGCCTTTATCTGTGCCGACCCACCGACACGTGAAACCGATAAACCAACGTTTATCGCGGGTCTAAAACCAGAGTAAAAAAGCCCAGGTTCAAGGTATATCTGACCATCGGTAATTGAAATCACGTTGGTTGGTATGTAAGCTGAAACGTCATTTGCTTGTGTCTCCACTATGGGCAAAGCCGTCAGCGAACCTCCGCCCATTGATTCATTCAACCTCGCAGCCCGTTCGAGAAGTCTTGAATGCAGATAGAATATATCTCCCGGGTAAGCCTCTCTTCCAGGTGGTCTCCTTAGAAGAAGCGATAGCTGTCTGTAAGCTGCCGCGTGCTTGGACAAATCGTCGTAAACCACCAAGGCATCCCTACCACTGTACATAAAGTACTCTCCCATTGCGCAACCGGCATATGGTGCAAGGTACTGAATTGGTGCTGGGTCTGAAGCCGAAGCCACAACCACTGTTGTGTACTCCATCGCGCCAAATTCTCTGAGCTTGTCCACAATTCTTGCAACGGCAGCTATCTTCTGTCCTATGGCAACGTATATGCAGTAGACTCCTTTACCCTTTTGGTTTATTATCGTATCTATTGCTATGGCGGTCTTTCCAGTTTGTCTGTCGCCGATTATCAGCTCTCGTTGTCCTCTACCAATTGGTATCATTGCATCTATGGCCTTTATACCAGTCTGAAGAGGAGTGTTAACTGGTTTTCGATAGATCACACCCGGAGCCTTTATCTCAACTTTTCGAGTCTGCTTAGCTTGAATGGGTCCAAGCCCATCCAGTGGTTCACCAAGTGGGTTGACAACCCTTCCCAGTATCTCTTCTCCATCTGGTACTTCTATAATTCTCTTGAGTCTTCTCACCTTGTGACCTTCTTTGATCTTCGAATAATCTCCAAGGAGAATGACTCCAACGTTGTCCTCTTCCAAGTTGAAAGCCAAACCCTTAACGCCTGTTTCCTCGAATTCTACAAGTTCGTTCATCATCACGTTGTTCAAGCCATAAACTCTGGCTATACCATCTCCCACTTGAATTACCCATCCTGTTTCCTGCAGTTCTATTTCCTCTTTGAATTCTTTAATTCTCTCTTCCAGTATCTTAGAGACTTCACCAGGGCTGATTCTCAACCTCGATCACCCCTTTTCAAGTATTGCCCGGACAATTCTTCTCATCCTTCCGTTCACCGAGACATCAAAGGTTTTTCCTTCAAACTGTAAAACTGCCCCAGCGATGAGGTTCGAATCGATTTTGATGTCGAAAACAGGTTCTCTTTTGGCGTACCTCAGAACAAAAGATTTCAAAAGTTCAAGCTCCTCGACACTTGGCTTATATGGCATTGTAAGTTCAACGGGAACTTTCATCTGAGCTTCTATCCTCATCAACTCAAAATATCGGGCAAGCAAGGGAAATATTTTTTGCCTCTTCTTTTCGAAAACAATTTTTAAGAAATTCTCAAAAGCTTTGTCCACAGAATACCCCGCAGAACTCAGCAATTCCATCATTTTCGCCTTTTTCTTCTGAGCGCTCATCGTTGGATTGTCGAAGATGTTTCTCATCCTCGCATAGACTTCCTCTACAGCAGTGAGCAGTTCCTGGTATTCTTCGGTCTTTCCAAGTTCCACAGCCACAGTTAAAAGTGCCCTTGCGTACTTTGGAGCAACTTGACTGAATTTCATGATTGCTTACTCTCCCTGCCAAGGATGTTCATCAAATACTCTCTTTTCGCTTTTTCATCCAAAACATTTTGCAAAATCTTCATCGCAAGAACCACGGCAAGTTCTGTGGCCCTTTTCTCAATTTCCTCTATCGCTTGTTGTTTTTCTCTTTCAATTTGCGCCCTGGCCGATCCTATGATTCTCTCGGCTTCTTCTCGAGCTTGACTTTTAGCCTGATTGAGTATCTGCTCAGCTCTCTGCCTCGCATTTTCAACGATTTCATCGCTCTGCTTTCTTGCCTGCTGCAGAATTTGTTCGGCTTCCTTTTTCATTTCCAGAGCTTCTTGCCTTTCCCTCTCGGCTTGACCAAGTTCAAATTCGATCTTTTCGCGTCTCTTGTCAACAACGTTCAGGAAAGGCTTGTAGAGAAATTTATACAGCACAAGAAGCAGGATCAAAAAGTTGAGCAACTGAACCACACTCGTCAAATTGAACTCGACAAATCCCATAAGCTCACCTCATAGCGCAAAGAGGATCAAAAAGGTTATCAAAAGAGAGTACAAGCCGGTTGTTTGACAGACAGCCTGCGCGAGCAACATGCGCACGGTCATCGTTCCGACGAGCTCTGGCTGCCTTGCCATAGCTTCCATTGTTCCGTCACCAACGTGTCCTCCGCCGATTGCCGGTCCTATTGCACCGGCACCTATGCAAATACCCGCTCCCAAGAATTTTCCAATTTGGACCAGCGATTCAACAAACTGAGGTGTACTCTGAGCAACTTTTTCCAACTCTGCGAAAAACTCGAGAAACTCCTTCTCCATTTAACCCCTCCTTTGTAGAGAAGAGCTCAGGGGTACGATGTTTTGTCCAAAACATTTGCCAGATTCAGAGGACAAAAAGCATCAGGATAGATATCAACAAAGAGTACAAACCTGTTGTCTCACATACAGCCTGTGAGAGAAGCATTCTAGTTGTCAGAGTTCCCATCAGTTCAGGTTGCTTCGCCATTGCTTCCATTGCGCCACGTCCAACGTGACCTTCACCTATACCAGGACCAATTGCTCCAAATCCCATGCAGATGCCCGCACCTATGAACTTTCCCATTTGAATGAGGGCTTCAGCAATGGTTGGTGAGTTTTCCATCAAAACCCCTCCTTCTATGATATAGCAGACGCTATATACGCTATCGCCAGAACGGTAAACACAAGAGCTTGAATCATACCCACAAACAACCCGAAAAATCCCCAGAAAATAACCGGCATAAAAAGGTATTTCACCATGTAGCTCAAAAGATACGTCAGCAACGCTCCACCAGCTATGTTACCAAAAAGCCTCAAAGAGTGTGAAATTGGTTTTGAAAGTTCACCGATGACGTTCATGGGAAACATGAAAGCCAAAGGTTCAAACCAGGATTTCGCCCAGCCTTTAAAACCCTTTGCCTTTATTCCGAAGACTTGGCTTATGATGAAAACCAACACAGCTAAGGAAGCGTTGGTGTTTATGTCGGCAGTGGGGGAAAACCATGTGTCGGAAAACAAGATGATCTTCTCGATTTGCCCCCGGGCGTTTGCCTCGATTGTGATTCCAGGTATTGCTCCCCCAAGTATGTTGGAAATGAGAACGAAGATGAATATAGTACATGCAATGTAAAATGTTGGTCTGACGAACCTCTGGTCTGGTATAGCT
>FWWM01011739.1_pt1 | contig 14874 bp, 11 predicted proteins | sample 2228351 | NCBI WGS metagenome assembly FWWM01 (sample SAMEA103939774, study PRJEB20133) | metagenome | reverse complement strand
CCTGGCAAAAGGGGTGGCGCGTCTGTGCCGGAGTTTCGGGGTTGGGGGCGGGACCACCCTTCCGGGCCGGCCCGCGCGCCGGGTGCACCCGGGCGTCGTGGAAGCCCTCGCCTCCCGCCTTCCCCTGGGCACCGTGGTGGTGAGCGGCACCAACGGGAAGACCACCGCGCGGCTCGTGGCGGAGATCCTCCGGAAGGCAGGCCACCGGCCCGTGCACAACCGGGCCGGGGCCAACCTGCCCGCGGGTGTGGCCTCCGCCCTGATCGAGGCCGCGGACGGCCGGGCCCAGCCGCGGGGGACGTGGGCGTGTTCGAGGTGGACGAAGGGGCGCTGCCCGGGCTCGCCCTGCGGCCGCGGGTGGTGGTCCTCCTCAACCTGTTCCGGGACCAGCTCGACCGCTACGGGGAGGTGGCGCAGGCGCTGCCGTCGCGGCGTTTGCCGTTCGGGATCGAGGACGCCCGTTGCGGGGAGGAAGTCCTGGAGGACGCCGTGGACGTCCGCTACTGCTACCGGTGCGGGACTCCGCTCACCTACCAGACGGTCTACCTGTCTCATGCGGGCCGGTACCGGTGCGCGCGGCCGCGAACCGTGTCAGGCCGGGCGGCACCCTCCTCGTGCTCCCCACCTACACCGCCATGCTGGAGCTCCGCCGCCTCCTCGCGCGGGCCGGGGTTGCGCCCCGCTTCGCCCCCTCGGGCGGGTGGTGGTGGGGTTCGGGAACAACGGGCAGGGCCGCACGGAGAGGTGACGCTCGCACCGGTTGAGGATCGCTTTGAGGAGGCGGCCCACCGGGTGGCCCGGGCCCGGAACCGCTAGGCATCGGCGGTCCGTTCGCCGCGCACGAGGAACACCGCCGCGAGGACGAGGCTTCCCCCGAGCACCTGCGGGAGCGCGAGGGGCTCTTGGAGCACCGCGTACCCGCTCAGGGCGGCCACCACGGGCTCCACGGTGGCCAGAAGGCTCGCCCGGCTCGCGGGCACGTACTGCAGCCCCGTCACGTAGAGCCCCTGCGGGAGCAGGGTGATCACGAGCCCGAGGTAGAGGATGGGACCCGCGGCGCGCAGGACGTGGCCGGGCGCAAACCGCGCCACCGGGACCCCCGCGGCGAGGCCCAGGAGGAGAAGGAAGGCGGTGCCGAACCCGAGGGCGTAGGTGAGCACCACCACCGGGTCGTACCGCCTGAGGCCCAGCTTCCCGAAGATGCTGTACATCCCGTAGGTGAGCCCGGAGGCGAGGCCCGCGAGCACCCCGGGAAGGTTCAGGCGGAGGGCGGTGAGGTCGTAGGCACGCACCACAAGTGCGCAGCCGCCGAAGGCCAGCAGGAGCGCGATGCTCCTCCGGGCGGTGAGCCGCTCGCCCAGCACCAGGCGGCCGATGAGCACCACCCAGGCCGGCGCGGTGTACAGCAGGATGGCCGCGGTGGCCACGGAGCTCAACCGGATGGCGGTGAAGTACGCGAGGAAGAACAGGGCGATGCTCACGAATCCGTAGGCCGAAAACAGGCCGAGGTCCTGCGCCCGCACCCTAAGGCGGTGCGGTCCCCGTACGAGGGCGATCCCCAGCATCCCCGCGAACGCGATTCCCGACCGCCAGGCGGAGGCCTCGAACACGCCCAGCCCCGCGGCGTCTGCGCGGCGCACCGCGATCCCCATGGTGCCCCACAGCACCGCGGCCGCGAGGACGAGCAGGTCACCGGTCCGGGTCGAAGGGCGCACGGAAGACGGATTCGCGCTTCCCCCCGGGGAATCCCCCCGTGCCGCCGACGGCGTTATACTAGCCTGGAAAGCTGCTGAGCTGCAGAGGTGCGGGCATGGAGCTCGTGGGCAAGCGGGTGGCGGTGTTGGTGGAGGATCTCTACGAAGACCTGGAGCTGTGGTATCCCGTGCTCCGGCTCCGGGAGGCGGGTGCGGAGGTGAAGCTGGTGGGCCCGGAGGCAGGCGCGGTGTACAAGAGCAAGAACGGGTACCCAGCCCGGGCGGACGTGGGGATGCACGAGGCTCATCCGGCCGCGTTCGACGCCGTGGTGATCCCGGGCGGGTACGCGCCGGACCGGATGCGCCGGCACCCGCCGATGGTCGCGTTCGTGCGGGCCCTGCACGAGGCCGGAAAGCCCGTGGCCTTCATCTGCCACGCGGGGTGGGTGCCGATCTCCGCGGGCATCGTGCGCGGCCGGCGGGTCACGAGCTTTCCCTCCATCCGGGACGACCTCGTGAACGCCGGTGCGGTGTGGGTGGACGAGGAGGTGGTGGTGGACGGAAACCTCGTCAGCAGCCGCATGCCCGCAGACCTGCCTGCCTTCTGTCGAGCCCTCATCGACCTTCTGCAGCGGGTGGCCGTGGCATGAGCGCGCGCGCGATCCCTCCCCAGGAGGCGGTCCGGCGCCTGGTGGAGGCCGCCCGGGCCGCGGGGCTGGAGCTGGATCCGCGCACCGTCCAGTTCCAGCCAGAACCCTATCCGTGCTACGAGTACGTCCTCCGGCTGCGGCAAGCCCACAGCGTCCTGTGCATGCCCGCGGAGGTGGTGGAGCCGGAGGGCTGGCAGGAGAAGACGTACGAGTACATGCGCCGGGCCCGCCGCTACCTGGAGCGGTTCGTGGAGATCCAAGAGCGGGCGGACCGGGCGGCGCGGGGCACACCGCGGTTCCAACAGGTGCTCAAGCCATGATCCTGGAGCAGATCCCCACGGGCCCCATCGGCACCAACTGCTACCTCCTCGGCGACGCGGAGACGCGGCGTGCCGCGGTGATCGACCCGGGGAGTGATGCCCCGGTGATCCTGGACCTGCTGCGGCATTACGGCCTCACCGTCGAGCTCCTCGTGGCCACCCACGGTCACTGGGACCACGTGGGCGCGGTCCAGGCGCTGAAGCAGGCCACGGGTGCCTGGTTCTTGGCGCCGGAGGGGGACCTGGAGCTCATCCGGAACGCGAGTGCCTCCGCGCTCCTCTTTGGCGCGGTGATCGATCCGCCGCCGGACCCGGACGGTTTCCTCTCGGAGGGCGATGTGCTCTCCGTGGGGAAGGTGCAGCTAGAGGTGCGCGCTGCCCCGGGCCACACCCCGGGGCACGTGATCCTGGTGGGGCCGGGGTTCGCGTTCGTGGGTGATGTGATCTTCGCGGGGAGCGTGGGCCGCACGGACCTGCCCGGTGGGGACTGGAAGACCCTGATGGAGAGCATCCGCACCAAAATCCTCACCCTCCCCGATGACACGGTCCTCTACCCCGGCCACGGACCGCCCACCACGGTCCGGCGGGAGCGGATGAGCAACCCGTTTCTCGTGGGCCTCGTCCCGATGCGGGACTGATCGGCATGCGCGGCTTCCGGATGCCCGCGGACGCCTCCCTGGTCTCCCTCACCCTCCGGGTCCAGAACCTCGACCGGATGCGGGCGTTCTACGGAGAGGTGTTGGGGCTCCAGGAGGTGGAGCGGACCGAGGGCGCGGTGCGGTTCGCCCCGGAGGGAGGCCGGTTCACGTTAACCCTCCTCCACAGCCCTTCCTCCCCGCTCCACCCGCTCGGAGCCGTGGGGCTGTACCACTTCGCCCTGCTGCTCCCGGACCGCCCGTCCCTCGCCCGGGTGGTGCGCCGGCTATTGGTGGCCAACTGGCCGCTAGAGGGCAGCAGCGACCACGGGGTCTCCGAGGCCTTCTACCTCACGGATCCGGAGGGAAACGGGATCGAGCTGTACCGGGACCGCCCGCCTGCTTCCTGGCCGCGCCGGGACGGGGAGCTCGCCATGTTCACCCGCCCCCTGGACGTGCGCCGGCTCCTCCAGGAGTCGCCGCAGGCCGGCCCGCTGGACCCGCAGACCCGGCTCGGCCACATCCACCTCCACGTGGACGACCTGGCGCGGGCGGAGGCCTTTTACGCAGGGGTCCTCGGGCTTTCCGTGACCCAGCGCAGCTATCCCGGAGCCCTCTTTTTGGCCGCGGGAGACTACCACCACCACGTGGGCCTGAACGTCTGGGGCTCCCGCCGGTGGCCTCCGGAGGGCGCGACGGGGCTCGTGTCCTACACCTGGCGGATTCCTCAAGAGGCGGTGGAGGCCCTGGAGGCGTGGTTGCGGGCCCGGGAGGTCCCGTACGCGGTCCGGGAGGAGGGTCTGGTGCTTCAGGACCCGATCCGGGTGGAGGTCATCCTGAGCCCGGAGCCGCCGGGAGTTCGATGGTAAACCGGGCGCCGCCCTCCGGCCGGTTCTCCGCGTAGATCTCGCCCCCGTGGTCCCGGACGATCCCGTAGGAGATCGAGAGCCCAAGCCCCGTGCCCTGCCCCACCTCCTTCGTGGTGAAGAAGGGATCGAAGATCCGGTGGAGGTGCTCGGGAGGAATCCCGGGGCCTGTGTCCGCCACCTCGATGCGCACCCGGTCTCCAACCCGGGCGGTGCGGATCTCGATCCGGCCGCCACCTCCGGCCATGGCCTGGGCCGCGTTGTTGATGAGGTTTAAGAACACCTGCTGCAGCTGAAAGAGGTCCCCCTCGACCACGGGCAAGTCCGCGGCCAGGTCCAGCACGAACGTGATCCCCGCCCGTTCCAGCTCGTACCGGCGCAGGGCCACGGTCTGCTCGATGGCGGCGTTGACGTCCACAGGCCCGCGCTCGTGGGCCCGCTGCCGGGCGAAGGTGAGGAGGTTCTGGACGATGCGCCGGGCCCGGTCCGCCTCCTGCAGGATGATCTCCAAGGCCCGCCGGGCGTCCTCCCCCTCGAGCTCTCCGGCCTCCAGCAGCTGCGCGTAGCCCAGGACGGAGGTGAGGGGGTTGTTGAGCTCGTGGGCCACTCCTGCCACGAGCTCGCCCAGGGCCGCCAGCTTCTCGGACTGCACCAGCCGCGCCTGCGCCCGCTCCAGCTGCTGGGTGCGCTCCGCCACCATGCGCTCCAGATCCTCCTGGTACGCCCGGAGCTCGCGGCGGGACTCCCGGAGCTCGGCCACCATGGCGTTGAACACCTCCACCATCCGGCCCACCTCGTCACGGCGCCTGCCCACGTCCAGCCGCACCTCCAGGTCGTTCCGCCGTACCCGGTCCATCGCCGCGGCCAGGGCGTCGAGGGGACGGGTGATGGTGCGGGTGAGGAAGGCGCTTACGAGCAGCCCCAGAAGCAGGGCGAGCACCGCCGTGCGGGTGAGGCTGCGGGTGAAGGCGAGGACCGAGGCGTTGACGCGCTCCAGCTCGGACTGGGCCCGGGTGCGCTCTACCTCGAGGAGGACCCGCAGGGAGGTGGTGGGGTCCAGGACGGCCTCGAAGAGGTCCGGCAGGCGTGCGCGGATCTGGGCGGCGTAGGCTTCCGGTCCCTCCCTGCGGTAGCGGAGGAGGGCCTCCCGGACGAAGGCCTCGAACCGTTCCATCGCCGCGGTGCGTTCCGCCACCAGCGGCTCAAGCTCGGGGGTGCGCAGGGCAGCGGGGAGGGGTGGGTCGTGGAGGGCCGTAAGCGCGGAAAGCCGCTGGGGGTCAGGGTCGAGGGCGAGGCCGAGGAGGGCGTTCCAGCGCCTCCAGAGGGCCAGCTCCAGCCGGTACGAGGCCAGCAGGGCCTCCGTGTAGGCCGCCACGCGCCGTGCTTGGTCGACGGGGTGGCGGAGGAATTCGGGAAGCCACAGCCGCCGGCTCCACGCGGGTAGGCCTTCCTCCGGGCGGTCGGGGAATCGGGCCGCGAGGTCCAGGAGGCTGCGGAGGACGGCGAACCGCTCAAGCACCTCCTCGACCGCCTCCCGACTGGGAGCCTGCCGTAACGCCTCAGCCGCGGCGGCAAAGGATCGGTGGGCGGCGAGGATGCGGGTCACCGGAGGCTCTGCTCCGGGGGGCGGGAGCTGCGCGGCGAGGTCGTGGAGGGTGCGGTCGAGGAGGCGGCGGCTGAGCTCGGCCTGAGGCCGGAGCTCGGGTTTCGGCAGGAGGCGCCCGGAGAGCGCGGAGAACAGCTCCTGCTCCGCGAGCACCTGCGCGGAGAGCAGGCGTGCGGCCCGCTGGGCCCTCTGGGTTGCGGCGCGGGCGGCCTGGGCGACCTGCTCCATGGCGAAGGCGGAGAGGCCGAAGGCGAGCCCCACCACCGAGGAGACCGCCAGGTACGCCGCGAGGATCTTCCAGCCGACGCCGGCCCGCATGCCCCCTCCATCTTCCGGGAAGCCCGCGGCCGTGACAAGGAAAGCGGGCCTCGGGGTGGAAACAAGGGGTGGAGGGAAGCGATGGCAAGGCCCATCGACCTGAACTGCGACCTTGGGGAGTCCTTCGGGGTGTGGCGGCTGGGGGAGGACGAGACGGTCCTCCCCGTGATCACCTCCGCAAACCTCGCCTGTGGGATGCACGGAGGAGATCCCGTGGAGATGACGCGGTCCGTGCGGCGGTGTCGGGAACACGGGGTGGCCGTCGGCGCCCACCCCAGCTACCCGGACCTGGTGGGGTTCGGCCGCCGGAGGATCCCCATGGAGCCCGAAGAGATCACCGCCTACTGCCTGTACCAGATCGGAGCCCTGGAGGCCATCGCGCGGGCAGAGGGGACCTCCCTCCAGCACATCAAGCCCCACGGCGCCCTCTATAACGTCGCGGCGCAGGACGAAACCGTGGCCCGGGCCGTCGTAGAAGCCGTCAAGCGGGCCTACCCGGACAAGATCCTGGTGGTGCTCGCGGGGTCCGTGATGGAGCGGGTGGCCCGGGAGGCGGGGCTGCGGGTGGCCCGGGAGGCCTTCTGCGACCGGGGCTACCGCCGCGACGGGACCCTGGTCCCCCGCGGGGAGAAGGGGGCGCTCTTGGTGGAGCCCTTCGAGGTGGCCTCCCGGGCGGTGCGCATCGCATACGGGGAGCCCATCGAGACCGTGGACGGCGGGCAGCTCGTGGTGGAGGCCGACACCCTGTGCATCCACGGCGACACCCCGGGCGCCAGCGCCTTGGCCTGGGCCGTGCGGGCGGCCCTCGAGGAGGCCCACATCGAGGTCCTGCCCATGGGGGAGTGGCTGTGACGGTCAGGCCGCGCCCTTGCCGGGGTTGAGGAGGCCGTCCGGGTCGAAGAGGGCCTTTAGCCGCCGCATCCACGCCGCGGCTGCCCCGTGCTCCAGCTCTAGGTATTTCCGCTTGCGCAGCCCGATCCCGTGTTCGCCCGTTGCGGTCCCACCCAGCTCCAGGGCCTTGTGGACGAGCCGCTCGCTGTAGGCCTCCGCCCGGTGGTACTCCTCCGGCCGCACCGCCACTAGCACGTGGAAGTTTCCGTCGCCCACGTGTCCCACGATGCGGCCCGGCAACGCCAGCTCCTCCAGCAGCGTCTGGGCAAAGGCGATGGTCTCTACCAGCCGCGAGAGGGGAACGGCCACGTCCGTGGTGAGGAACCGGTGCCCCGGGAACTGGTGGGTGAAGGCCCAGTACGCCCTGTGCCGTGCCTCCCACAGGGCAGACCGCTCCTCCGGGGTGCGGGCCACGGCCAGGGCCGTCGCCCCGCTCGTCCGCACGAGCTCCTGGGCGGAGGCCGCCTCCTCCTCGATGGAGGCCTCCGTGGAGGCGTGGAACTCCACGAACAGGACCGGCTGTGTGGGGTCGTCCCGGCCCAGGAACGCGTTGAGGGCTGCGATAGCGGCCCCGTCCAGGAGCTCCAGCCGCGCCACCGGGAGCCCTGAGGCCATGAGGGCGTAGGCGGCCTCCGCGGCCGCCTGGAGGGAGGGGAAGAAGGCCCGCACGGTGTGCACGTGGGCGGGGAGCGGGTGCAGCTTCACCACCAGGCGCGTGATCACGCCCAAGGTCCCCTCGGACCCGATGAACAGGTCCTTGAGGTCGTATCCAGAGCTCGTCTTGCGTACGCCCCGCCCCAGCTCCAGCACCTCCCCGCAGGCGAGCACCACCTGTAGGCCGAGGACGTTCTGGCGCATCCCGCCGTATCGCACCGTCATGGTACCGCTGGCGTTGGTGGCCGCCATCCCGCCGAGGGTGGCCTCCGCCCCGGGATCCACGGGGAAGAAGAGCCCGTACCGCCGCACGGCCCGGTTCAGGGCCACGTAGGTGAGGCCGGGCTCCACCACGGCGAAGAAGTCCTCAGGCCGCACCTCCAGGATCCGGTTCATGCGGGAGAGGTCGAGGCTGATGGCCGGACCCACGGGCACGAGCGCCCCCTCCAGGCTCGTCCCGGCTCCGAAGGGAATCACCGGGATTCGGAACGTCCGTGCCACCGCGACCACCACCGGCCTCCGGGCCTCCGGATACCCTTCGTCCCGGCCGTGGGCGTCCAGTACGGACTCCGCGGCACTCACCTTCTCAGGCCCGAGCGCATCCCGCAGGGCCTGAACCACCTGAGCGTGCTCCATGCCGGTCCTCCCTTCGCGCGTTTCCGGACGAGAGACTCCCTGCGTTTGACAGGGGCCGGAGGGCGCCGTACCATCACTTCGCCGCAGGTTCCCACGGGTTCCTGCGGCAACGAGGAGGGTAAAGATGCCCGCCATCCGCCGCGCCGCGGTCCTGGGAGCCGGGACCATGGGCTCGCAACTCGCGGCCCTCTTCGCGAACGCGGGGGTTCCGGTCCTGCTCCTGGACATCCTTCCTCCGGAGCTCACCGAGGAGGAGCGCCAACGCCCAGAGGCCCGAAACCGCCTGGCCCGGGAGGGGCTGGAGCGGGCCCTGCGCCTGCGTCCCCCTGCCTTCACGACCCCCGAGCGGGCGAAGCTCGTCGAGGTCGGCAACCTCGAGGACGACCTCCCCCGCATCCAAGAGTGCAGCTGGGTGGTGGAGGCGGTGGTGGAGGACCTGGCGGTGAAGCGGGCGGTGCTGGAGCGGGTGGAGCGGTACTGGAAGCCCGGGACCGTGGTGAGCACCAACACGAGCGGACTCCCTGTTCGGGAGATCGCGCAGGGCCGCTCTGCGGCCTTTCGGGCCCACTTCCTCGGCACCCACTTCTTCAACCCGCCCCGCTACCTGAAGCTTTTGGAGCTGGTCCCCACGGAGGAGACCGACCCGGAGGTGGCGCGGTGGGTGGAGGAGGTGGCCTGCCGCCTCCTGGGCAAGGGCGTAGTGCGGGCCAAGGACACCCCGAACTTCATCGCGAACCGCATCGGCACCTTCGCCTTCCTGCACACGGTGCGGGTGATGGTGGAGGAGGGCCTCACCGTCGAGGAGGTGGACGCCCTCACCGGACCGGTCCTGGGGCGGCCCCGCAGCGCCACCTTCCGCACCGCGGACCTCGTGGGCCTGGACGTGCTGGCCCACGTGGCCCGCAACGCCTCCGAGCGGCTTACAGACGACGAGGCACGCGAGGTGTTTTTGCTGCCGGAGTTCCTCGAGGAGATGATCCGGCGGGGGTGGGTCGGGGAGAAGGCCGGAAGAGGGTTTTACCGGCGGGAAGACGGGGAGATCCTGGCCCTCGACTACACCACCCTGACCTACCGGCCCCGCCGGCAGCCGCAGCTCCCTGCGGTGGAGATGGCACGCCACATCGACGATCCAGGCCGCCGGCTGCGCACCTTGCTTTCCACCCCTGACCGGACCTCCCGCTTCTTGGAACGGGTGCTCCTGGGCGTCCTCGCCTACGCGGCCCATCGGGTCCCGGAGGTCGCAGACCAGGTCATAGACGTGGACCGGGCCATGAAGTGGGGGTTCGGGTGGGAGCTGGGGCCCTTCGAGACCTGGGACGCGCTGGGCGTTCGGGCATTGGCCGAGCGCCTCGAGCGCGCGGGACGCCCTGTTCCTCCCCTCGTGCAGGACGTGCTGAGGCACGGGGAAGGGACCTTTTACCGCCGGCGGGACGGCGTCCTCGAGGCCTTCGCCCCCCTCGAGAAGGCGTACCGGCCGGTTTCATGGCCTCCGGGCGTGATCGTGCTCGCGGAGCGGAAAGCCCAGGGTGCGGTGGTGGCTCGCAACGCGGGGGCGAGTCTCGTGGATCTCGGGGACGGGGTGGGGTGCGTGGAGTTCCACACGAAGCTCAACGTCCTCGGCGAGGACGCCCTCCGGATGCTGCAGCGGGCCCTGCGGGAGCTCGAGACCCACTTCGAGGCCCTGGTGATCGGGAACCAAGGCCCGGATTTCTGCGCGGGCGCCAACCTGGCCCTGTTGCTGCTCGAGGCCCAGGAGGGGAACTGGGACGAGTTGGACCAGGCCCTCCGGGTCTTCCAGCAGCTGACCCTCGCCATCAAGTACGCCCCCAAACCCGTGGTGGTGGCTCCCCACGGCCGGACCCTGGGAGGCGGGTGCGAGCTCGTGCTCAGCGCGCCCCGGGTGCAGGCGGCCCAGGAGACGTACCTGGGGCTCGTGGAGACCGCCGTAGGCCTCATCCCCGCAGGCGGCGGGACGAAGGAGATGGCCCTCCGGGCCTGTGAACGGGTGCCGGAGGAGGTGGAGGCGGACTTGCTGCCCCTCGTGCGGTACGCCTTCGAGACCATCGCCCGGGCCCGGGTCTCGACCTCCGCGGAGGAAGCCCGCACCCTGTGGTTTCTGCGGGAGGGGGACGGGATCACGTCAAACCCGGATCGCCTCCTGGCGGATGCCAAACGGGTGGCCCTGACCCTGGTGGAGACGGGCTACCGGCCAGCCGTGCGGCGGAGGGTCCGGGTGGGCGGGGAACGAGTACGGGCCGCCCTCGACGCGGGCCTCTACAACCTCCGGGTCGGCGGGCACATCACGGAGTACGACGAACACATCGGCCGCCGCCTCGCGTATGTGATCACGGGCGGGGCCGTGCCGGAGGGCGCGTGGGTCGAAGAGGAGTACCTGCTGGACCTCGAGCGGGAGGCCTTCTTGAGCCTCCTGGGAGAACGGAAGACCCAGGAGCGGATCAAGCACATGCTCGAGACGGGTCGGCCGCTGCGGAACTAGGAGGGAGAGCATGCGGGAAGCGGTGATCGTGACCGCGGTGCGGTCTGCGGTGGGAAAGGCTCGGAAGGGGACCCTGAAGGACACCCGGCCGGACGAGCTCGCCGCCCAGGTGATCCGCTCGGCCCTGGAGCGCACTCCGGGCCTGGATCCCCGGGAGGTGGACGACGTCATCCTGGGATGCGCGTTCCCCGAGGGCGAGCAGGGGTTTAACGTGGCCCGCATCGCCGCGCTCCGGGCAGGCCTTCCGGACTCCGTCCCCGGCGTCACGGTGAACCGGTTCTGCGCCTCCGGGCTACAGGCCATCGCGGAGGCCGCGGGCCGGATCCGTGCGGGCTGGGCCGAGGTGGTGATCGCGGGCGGGGTGGAGAGCATGAGCATGGTGCCCATGACGGGCTGGAGGTTCGCCCCCCATCCCGAGCTGGTGGAAGGTTGGCCAGAGGTGTACCTGTCCATGGGCAACACCGCGGAGCTACTGGCCAAGCGGTTCGGGATCGGGCGGGAGGAGCAGGACCGCTACAGCCTCGAAAGCCACCGCCGGGCCGCCGCGGCGATCGCGCAGGGACGCTTCCGAGACGAGATCGTGCCCGTGCGGGTCCGGCGGTGGGTCGAGCAGGACGGGAGGTGGGTCTCCGAGGAGGTGGTCTTCCAGGTGGACGAGGGCGTCCGGCCGGACACCTCCCTGGAGGCTCTAGCAAAGCTTCCGCCCGCGTTCGCGAAGGACGGCACGGTGACCGCGGGCAACGCCTCCCAGATGAGCGACGGCGCCGCGGCGTGCGTGGTGATGAGCGGCCGAAAGGCGGAGGCCTTGGGGCTGCGGCCCCTCGGGGTGTTCCGGTCCTTCGCGGTGGCCGGTGTGCCGCCGGAGCTCATGGGCATCGGCCCCGTAGAGGCGGTGCCGAAGGCCTGCCGGCTCGCGGGGATCGAACCGTCGGACGTAGACCTCGTGGAGCTCAACGAGGCGTTCGCGGTCCAGACCCTCGCGGTGATGCGCCTGCTGGAGCTGGACCCCGCCCGCACCAACCCCAACGGGGGAGCCATCGCCCTGGGCCACCCCCTGGGCGCCACGGGCGCCAAGCTCACCGCCACCCTGCTCCACGAGATGCACCGCCGCGGCGCCCGGTACGGGGTCGTGACCATGTGCGTGGGCGGCGGCATGGGTGCAGCCGGCGTGTTCGAACGGCCGTAGGAGGTGAGGGGATGGAGGCGAAAGCGGCGCTTCCCGGAGGCGGGTTCCTCCTCGGGCGCACGCCGCCGGAGGAGGTGTTCACCCCCGAGGACCTGAGCGAAGAGCACCGGATGGTCCGGCGGACCGCCGCGGAGTTCCTGGCCCGGGAGGTCCTGCCCCGCCTGGAGGCGATCGAACGGCAGGACTGGGAGGTCAGCCGGCGGTTGCTGCGCCGGCTGGGGGAGATGGGGTTCCTAGCACCCGACCTTCCGGAGGCCTACGGCGGCAGCGGCCTCGACCAGATCGCCTCCCTGGTGATCGCGGAGCAGCTCTGCGTGGGGTCGTTCTCTGCCACCTACGGTGCCCACGTGGGGATCGGCATGCTCCCCATCGCCTTCTTCGGCACCGAGGACCAGAAGCGCCGCTACCTCCCCGCCATGGCCCGGGGGGAGAAGGTCGGCGCGTACGCCCTCACGGAGCCCACGGCCGGCTCCGACGCCCTCTCCATCCGCACCCGGGCCGTCCTCGCTCCCGACGGCCGATTCTACCTCCTCTCCGGCCAGAAGCAGTTCATCACCAACGCGGCCCTCGCGGACGTCTTCATCACCTACGCGAAGGTCGACGGCGAGCACTTCACCGCCTTCATCGTGGACCGGGATACGGAGGGCCTGAGCCTGGGCGAGGAGGAGCACAAGCTCGGAATGAAGGGCTCCAGCACCCGCAGCGTGTTCTTCGAGAACGCCCGGGTCCCCGTGGAAAACCGGCTGGGGGAGGTCGGCCAGGGCCACCGCATCGCCTTCAATATCCTCAACCTGGGTCGGTTCAAGCTGGGTGCGTGGTGCGTGGGGGCCGCGAAGTACACCCTCCAGCTCGCCACCCAGTACGCCCTCGCGCGGGTGCAGTTCGGACGCCCCATCGCCACGTTCGGCCTCGTGCGCCAGAAGCTCGCCCGCATGGCCGCGGAGATCTACGCCGCGGAGAGCATGGTGTACCGGACCGGAGGGCTCGTGGAGGGCGCGATCGGCGGTATCCGGGGCGGGGTGGAGGTGGTGCGGGCCCTGGAGGAGTACGCCGTCGAGTCCTCCATCAACAAGGTCTTCGCCTCCGAGATGCTGGACCGGGCGGTGGACGAGCTGGTGCAGGTCTACGGCGGCTACGGGTACATCGAGGACTACCCCGCGGCCCGGGCCTACCGGGACGCCCGCATCAACCGCATCTGGGAGGGCACCAACGAGATCAACCGGCTCCTCATCGTGGACATGCTGGCCAAGCGCGCCCAACGGGGACGCCTCGACCTTTTGCCCGCGATCCAGCGGGTCCTCGAGGGCCTCACCGCCCTGGAGGGGTTCGGGGAAGAAGGCCCTCTCGCGGAGGAGGTGGGCCTCGTGGAGGGGATCAAGCGGGCGGCCCTGCTGAGCGCGGGGGCGGCAGTACGGAGGTACCTCACGGAGCTCGAGGAGGAGCAGGAGATCGTGGGGTGGATCGCGGACCTCGTCATCGAGGCCTTCGCCGTCGAAAGCGCGGTTTTGCGGGCTCAGAAGGCCATCCTCCGGGAGGAAGCCCGCGCACCGCTCCACGCCACCCTGGCCCGTACCGCCCTCCACCTGAGCCTGCCCCGGGTGGAGGCGACGGCCCGGAACGTCCTCGCGGCCACAGAGGAGGGAGACGCGCTGCGCACGGCCCTCGCGGGCCTGCGCCGGCTGCTGCGCCACACGCCCGCCAACCTGGTGGCGCTGCAACGGGAGGTGGCCCAGGCGGTGGTGGCCTCGGAGGGGTATCCCCTGTGAGGGGGTGAGGGAGGTGGCGGTTCAGGCAGAAGCCGTGCGGGACCGTCCGTGGATCCGGTTCTACGATCCGGGCGTCCCGGCGAGCTTGGACTACCCGGAGCTTCCGCTCGGAGAGCTCCTCCGGGAGGCGGCGCGGAAGTACGGAGCCCGGACGGCCTTGGTGTTCTTCGGCCGGCGCATCTCCTTCCGGGCGCTCGACGCCCTCACGGACCGGTTCGCCGCGGGCCTTCAGCGCCTGGGGGTGCGCAAGGGAACCCCGGTGTCGTTGCACCTCCCCAACTGCCCCCAGTTCGTCATCGCCTACTACGGGATCCTGAAGGCGGGTGGCGTGGTGGTGCCGCATAACCCCCTCTACACGGAGCGGGAGGTTGCTCAGCAGCTGCGCGACAGCGGCGCGGAGGTGGCCATCACCCTCTCCCTACTCTACCCGCGGGTGGCGGCGGCAGCCCGCACGGGCCACGTGCGGGAGATCGTGTACACGGGGATCCACGAGTTCATGCCGTTGCTCCTGCGCCTGCTCTACCCCCTCAAGGCCAAACAGGAGGGGCAGTGGGTGGAGGTGCGCCAGGGCCCGGGCGTGCGGCCGTTCGGGGAGCTCCTGCGGGAAGGGTCGCTTCAAGCCGTAGAGGTCGGGCCGGACGACCCGGCGGTGTACCTGTACACGGGCGGGACCACGGGCACGCCGAAGGCGGCCATCCTCACCCACCGCAACCTCGTCTGCAACTGCCTGCAGACCGCGGCGTGGAACAGCGACTTCCGTCCGGGGCAGGAGCGGGCCCTGGCGGTGATCCCCTTCTTCCACAGCTACGGGATGACCGCGGTGATGAACTACGGGATCTGGAGCGGGGTCACGGTGATCCTCCTCCCGCGGTTCGACCCGAAGGCCGTCCTCCGGGCCATCCGGAAGTACCGGCCCACCCTGTTCCACGGGGTTCCTACGATGTACGTGGCCCTGCTCAACCACCCGGAGCTCTCCGGTAGCGACCTGCGCAGCATCCGGGTCTGCATCAGCGGGGCCATGGCCCTGCCGCAGGAGGTGCAGCGCCGGTGGGAGGAGGCCACGGGCGGCCGGCTCGTGGAAGGATACGGGCTCACGGAGGCCTCCCCCGTCACCCACTGCAACCCCATCCTCGGGGAGCGCAGACCCGGGAGCAT
>FWWM01011736.1_pt1 | contig 14879 bp, 15 predicted proteins | sample 2228351 | NCBI WGS metagenome assembly FWWM01 (sample SAMEA103939774, study PRJEB20133) | metagenome | reverse complement strand
GCAGCGACCCAGAACAATCGGGCGGTCCTGCTCCGCGAGCTGGCGAGCGTGCCCGGCGAAGACCGGGGGGCGCGGCTGCGCGAGGCCCTCGCCGTTATCTGGGAGGCATTTCAGATCTTTGAAGCACAGCAGCATGTACAGTACCTTGCAGTTGCAGGACGTATCCTTGCCCAATTTCGCAACGACCTCGGCGCCGAGTTCGCCGATCTCTGGGCAGAGCTGGAGCCTGACCCGCTCCCGGAGTGGCTGAGCGCTTCCTCGCCGGCACCCTGATCGACCTGGGCCGGCTCGACGAGGCCGCCGTAGAACTGGAACGCGCCCGCGAACTGGAACCCGACGCGCCGCGCCTTGCCGACCTGGCCGCTGCGCTGGAACGCGCCCGAAACCAGTGACCTGCAACAGGGCGAGGATCACTGAAGCACTGACGATGTGAGGACACTGAACCGCGCCTCACGGTGGCGGTGTGCGGCGCAGGTGGCCTGGAACGCTCGGCTGACCGCAGCGCCGGAGGGAACACGGTCGCCGGCGGAGGCTTCCTCACCGTGGGGGGCGCCCGGCTCAGCGCCCTCACGCCCTCAGTGACTCAGTGATTTCAATGCCCTGTCCCACCCACTCTGCCGCCCCGCCGGCCCGCAGCGAGCGGGTGCGCGCCCGGGATCGACGGCATCTCCACGCCCAACCGGAAGACCCGCCGGTCCGACCGCCGGTTTGCCGTGCGCGGTGCCACGGTCGCTGCCGGCGTGCCAGGTCGTGCGACCCTGCTCGCGCGATCGATCGTGTTCCCATGGACGGAACACGTCCGCACCGCGGAGGGCGCGGAGGGGCGCAGCGGGTTGCAAAACGTCCATCCGCTGCGCTCCTCTGCGTGCTCTGCGGTACATCTGAACATGTACCTGCAACAGAGGAACCGAGCGATGCCCACTGATCTCCAGAAAACCATTGCCGGCGCATTGCTCTTCGGCGCAAGTGCGCTGACCGGCAACGCCCTGCTGATGACCGCAGCGGGCGGCATCGGCGTCAACTGGACAAGCGAGGGGTTGGCGGGGTTGTGGCAGCGAGTAACGATGGCGAATGCGCCTGCCTCACCGCTTACACGGGTTGCGCGGCGGTCGCTCGAACATGCGCTGAAGCAGGTGGAGGAGGCTTACGGGAAAGAAACATCGCGGGCCGATCCCGACACGTTTCGTGAGTTGCGGGGCTGTGTTGCCGCGTTCGACGGCCTCGTGATCACCCAACCCGCCGATCTCGCCACGGCGCAGCGCGACTTAATCAGCAGCCTCGAACAACTGCTCGGCGAGCGCCCCGCGCTGGACTTCGTCAAGGCGCATCTCTTACCAACGGCAGCACAGGCGTTTCGCGCGGCCCTTGCCGGCGATGATGAAGCATGGCGGATCTACCACGGCTGGCTGCTTGAACGGCTGGCAAGTCAGATGGCCACACACGACTTGCGAAGTGCGCAGGCGCTTGAGCGTGCAGAAGCGGTACTGACCCGCATCGCATCGCACGAGCAAGCGTTAGCAGAACTACAAGCATCGGCGGAACGACTCATGAAGCTCACTACTGCGGTTAAAGCAATCGACAGCGTTACCTTTGAGAACCGTGGTCTGGACGTTGGTGGGGAATTGGTGCAGGCCGGCGAAAATATCGTCCTGGGCGAGCAAGTTCCACAACCATCGAAGCCACATTGGCCCGAACGACCACCCGGAGACGTAGACTTTCGCAACGAAGATGTAAAGGTTAAAGGAAATACCTACCAGACCGCCGGCGATTTCATCCGCCGGGATCGTGCCGGCGCAGCCGTCGATCTGCCCGATACCTTCGTCCTCACCCTCCACTTCAGCCCCACCCCCGCCGGCGCGCAGGTGCGCTGGAGTGCCGACGAGATCGGCGGGTTCACCAGCGCCTTCACATCGCCCTTCCCCGGCCCGGCGCTGCCGGCGGTGCTGCGCGCACTGGAGCAGCGCCAGCACCCGGCGTTTGCGCTGGAGCCCGGCGACACGGCGCAGCTCGCGGCGCTCGGGTTGCTCACCGAGGACAACACCCTGCCGCCCGATCTACCCCGGCGCGTCGGGCGGGCGCTGTACACGGCGCTGGTGAGCGGTCAGGGCATCGCCGCCCTCGCTGTCGCGCAGGCGCAGGCTGCGCAAACCAGCCGCCCGCTGGCCCTGCGGCTGCTCCTCCCGCCCGACGCTGTGGCCCTCGCCGCGCTGCCCTGGGAGCTGCTCTGGGCCGACGGCCCCGCCCCATTGCTGCTCAGCGCCACGCCCGGCCTGCTCCTCACCCGCCACCTGGATCGCCCCGACCCGCTGCCGCCGCTCACGGAACGGCGCGGCCGCCCGCTGCGCATCCTCGCGCTCACGCCGCATGCGCAGCGCGCCCCCGGCGACCTCGCCGCGATCCAGCGCGACCTCGCCGTCCTCTGGGCCGAGCTGCGCGCCGCCGGCACGGCGGAGGTCATCGAGGTCAGCCCGGTGACGCGCGCCGACCTGGCCCGGGCGATGCGCCACGCGCCGGACATTGTGCAGGTCACCGGCCACGGCTGGTACGCCGACGGGCGCGGCGTGCTGATGCTCGACCCCGCCGCCGCCAGCGGCGCCTCGGCGGATCGGGTCGCCGCCGACGAGGTGGCCGTGGCCTTGCGCGGCGCGCGTATGGTGCTGCTGGCCGCCTGTCGGGGCGGGCAGAGCGCCGGCATCACCGGCGGCAGTGACAGCCTGCTCACCGGCGTCGCGCCGGCGCTCAGCGCGCTGGGTGTGCCGATCGTCGTCGGCATGCAACTCGGCCTGCGCGTCGGGTCGGCGCTGCAGGCCGTCGCAGCGATCTACAGCGCCCTCGCCGCCGGTCTCAGCGCCCAGGCCGCCGTGGGCCGCGCCCGCGACGAGCTCTACGTCGCCGAGACGCAGGACGGCGCCTGGTACGTGCCGGTGCTGTACGTGGCGACGCGCGACGCCGGGCCGGTGTATGTGTGACAAGTGATACCATTTTAGATTTTGGATTGCAGATTATCGCGCAGTTGGTATGACAGGGTGACAGGGTGCGCGGACTGAGGTGAAAATAGCCTCCGCCCCTCCTTCGGCGCCGCTCAGGGTAATACCAACTGGAATTGACGACCTCGCATGCTCTAGCATCACCTCCACAGCCCGACAGCCCCCACACGGGGCTTTGTGGCGCTGTGGAGCTGGAGCGTTGCGGGATTTGAACCAATGCGGCGCCATCAAGGCGAAACGGTATAAGCCGCTCCCTGAGCGGGAGCGGGGGGAGCGGGCGACTTGAACACTCCGCAAGCGGGGTTCCGTTAAAGCGCATCAGAACCCCCTGCGCGATACTCTGCAATCCAAAATCAAAAATCTAAAATGGCATTATTTGCCCCGCCCTTACGCTTGTGCTATACTGTTCGACGGCGTTGAAACGCGCCAAATACACACACCTCCTCCACCCGATCGCTCCTGCCGGAACCCCCGGTTCGGTCGGTGTACGTGGGAGGTGGCGGCTGGATCTTCCAGAATGTTTAAGGAGCATCCGACACCTATGACCCAGGCGACATCACCACGCGTTGTTTCGATCAAGGCGCTGCTGGAAGCCGGCGCCCACTTCGGGCACCAGACAAATCGCTGGAACCCGAAGATGCGCCCGTACATCTACACGGCGCGCAATGGCATCCACATCATCGACCTGCAGAAGACCGTGCTTGGCCTCACGGCAGCCTATCACTTCATCGCCGATGTGACGGCGCGCGGTGAAAAGGTGCTCTTCGTTGGCACCAAGAAGCAGGCCCAGGAAGCCGTGGCCGAAGAGGCGACCCGCGCCGACCAGTACTACATTACCCAGCGCTGGCTCGGCGGCACGCTCACCAACTTCACCACGATCAAAGGGCGCCTGAAGCGTCTCGCCGACCTCGAGGCCCAGCGCGATCGGGGCGATTTCGCCCGGCTTACCAAGGCCGAGGGCTTGCAGCTCGAAAAGGAGATCGAAAAGCTCAACCGGGTCTTTGCCGGCATCAAGACGATGGACCGGCTGCCCGGCGCGCTCTTCGTTATTGATCCTCACAAAGAAGAACTTGCCGTCAAAGAGGCGCTGAAGGTCGGCGTGCCCGTGGTCGCGATGGTGGATACGAACTGCGATCCCGACCCGATTAGCTACGTCATTCCGTGCAACGATGACGCCATCCGTGGTATTCGCCTGATCACCGGCAAGATTGCCGACGCGGCCCTCGAAGGCGTCCATCGCCGCGAGGCGGCCCACGAGGGGTAACCCGCGCGCCGATCCGCTCCGGCAGTACGGAGAACCCGGCGACCTCTGTCGCCGGCAAACAGCAGCCAGCGGTTCTGGAGGGGCGCATGCCCCTCCATGTCACGAGAAGAGGAGCGAGCCTGTGGCAGTGTCGATTGAACTGGTCAAAGAACTGCGCGAGCGAACCGGCGCCGGGATCAAGGAGTGCAAAGATATCCTGGAGCAGACCGGCGGCGATCTCAACAAGGCGATCGAGATTCTCCGCGAACGGGGGATCGAGGCGGCTGCCAAAAAGGCCACCCGCGAGGCCCGCGAGGGCCTGATTGGCGTCTATGTCCACTACGGCGCCCGTGTGGCCGGCCTGGTCGAATTGAACTGCGAAACGGACTTTGTCGCCCGCACCGAAGACTTCATCGCCCTGGCCAATAACCTCGCCCAGCACATCGTCGCCCTGAACCCGCGCTATATCAGCGCCGATGAGGTGACCGACGAGGCCGTGGCCGAGAGCGGGCTGACCCGTGAGAAGTTCATCGAAGAGAATGTGCTCCTCCAGCAGCCCTTTGTCAAGGACTCGTCACGAACGATTGAAGAGCTGATCAAAGAAACGATCGCGAAACTGGGCGAAAATATTGTCGTTCGCCGTTTCGTGCGTTACGAGGTCGGTGCCTGACCCGCTACGGCGTGAGCAGTTGCCCGTCGGCAGGGAAACCCTCCGGCCGGCAACTGCTACCCGCTTCTGGTACCTCATATGCAAGAGCCTAAGTATCGGCGTATTCTGATCAAGTTGAGTGGTGAGCAGATCAAAGGCACCGATGAGGTGGTGAGCTACGATATGCTCGACTACCTGGCCCGCGAGATCTCCGCTGTGCATCGCCGCGGCGTGGATGTGGCGGTGGTGATCGGCGGCGGTAATATCTGGCGCGGCAGTCAATCCATCGCTCGGGGTATGGATACAGCACAGTCGCACTATATGGGGATGCTGGGCACGATCATCAACTCCCTGGCCCTCCAGGACGTGCTCGAACAGCACGGTCTGCATACCCGCGCGATGACCGCCATCCAGATGAACGAGGTCGCCGAACCGTACATCCGTCGCCGCGCCATTCGCCATCTCGAGAAGGGACGGGTGATTATTCTCGCCGGGGGTACTGGCAATCCCTACTTTACCACCGACTCGGCAGCCGCCCTCCGCGCCGCCGAGATCCACGCTCAGGTGATCCTGATGGCCAAAAATGGCGTGGATGGGATCTACAGCGCTGACCCGCGCCGTGACCCCAGCGCGGTGAAGTTTGATCACCTGACCTATATGGAGGCGCTTAATCGCGGCCTCACGGTGATGGATAGCACCGCCCTGACGTTCTGTATGGATCACGATATTCCGCTGATTGTGTTCAATGCCCTGGAACCGGGCACCATCGAGCGGATCGTGCTCGGACAGCACGTGGGGACCCTGGTTAGCAAGAGCCTCCCGGAACGCATGCCCGTGCCGGAGGTGTAATACCATACGGAATTGAGTGGTCGAGACGCGCACCAGCCGGAGCGCAGCGAAACGCTACTCCGGCTCTCCGCAATCCAATATCTGCAATCTCAACCGGTGCCGCGCGCGTGCAGGCGAGCTATGCGAGGAGAGCGTGATGGTCAACGATGTCTTACGCGAATATGAGGCCAATCTGAAGAAGGCCACCGAGGCCCTGCGGCACCACCTGGCAACGATCCGCACCGGCCGCGCCTCCGCCGGGCTGGTCGAGCATCTGCACGTTGAAGCCTATGGCGCGCCGATGGCCCTCAACCAGCTCGCCAATATCTCGGTGCCCGAGGCCCGCCTGATCGTCATTCAACCCTACGATGCGGGGCTGATCAAGGCGATTGAGAAGGCGATTCAGCAGTCAGATATCGGGATCAATCCCAGTAACGATGGGCGGGTGATCCGCCTGGCCATCCCCCCGCTGACCGAGGAACGCCGCCGCGAACTGGTGAAGGTGGTGCGCCATCGGGTTGAAGAGGTGAAGGTCTCGGTGCGTAATCAGCGCCGGGATGCGATGGACCAGCTCAAGGAGCTTGAGGCCGAGAAGTTGATCGGCGAGGACGAACTCAAGCGCGCCCAGGAACGGGTCCAGCAATTGACTGATAAATGTATCGCCGACCTCGACGCGATTGGCAAGGATAACAAGGCCGAGGTCATGGCGGTCTGAGCCACGACGGGCGGAGAGCAGGCTATGAGCACGGCTGCTGATGGTGGACGCGAGAGCAAGACCCCTCAACACATCGCAGTGATTATGGATGGAAACGGGCGCTGGGCGCGCCAGCGAGGGCTCCCGCGACTCGCGGGCCATCGGGCCGGTACTGAGAATATCCGCGCTATCGTGAGCGAGGCCGACCGGCTCGGGGTGCGCTATCTGACCCTCTATGCCTTCTCTACCGAGAACTGGTCTCGACCATCGGTTGAGGTGCAGGGTCTGATGCAGATCCTGAGCGATTTCATTGACCGCGAGACGCGCGCCCTCCACGAGCAGAATGTCCATTTGCGACACCTCGGGCGGCTGGAGGGCCTCAGCGCGCGCCTGGCCGAAAAGGTGCGCTATGCCATCGATCTGACCCGCCATAACACCGGCCTGACCCTGGCAATCGCCTTTAACTACGGCGGACGCGCAGATATTGTTGATGCTGTGCGGAAGATTGTGGCCTCAGGGGTCAGCCCCGATGAGATCGATGAGCAGTTGATCAGCGCCAATCTGTATACCGCCGGGATGCCCGACCCTGATGTGATCATCCGCACCAGCGGCGAACGGCGGATTTCGAACTTTCTTATCTGGCAGGCAGCCTACAGTGAGTTCTGGTTTACCCCCGTCTTCTGGCCCGACTTCCGGCCAGAACACCTCCAGCAGGCCGTCAGCGAGTACGGGCGGCGCCAGCGCCGCTTCGGCGGACTCATCTCCGAGTAGCTCAAGCTCGCTCGTCCGGCGCCTGCTCAGTGTTGTGATCCTGATCCCGCTGATCGTCGCCGTGGCCTGGTGGCCCTGGGCAACGGCCGGCTTTGTGGCCCTCTGCGTTGTGCTGGCGATTGTTGAGCTGTTCGGCCTGCTGCGCCAGGGGGGCTTCGCGCCGCGCCGCGTTCCCGGGATTGCGCTGGGCGTGGCCTTCTGCGCCGCGGCGGCGCTGCAACCCTTCACCGACCTGAGCCTCGCCGGTCTGACCCTGGCCCTTGGCCTTATGGCGACCCTGGTGTATGAGTTCACCCAGTCCGATCGTAGTACCAGTTTGCAGAACTGGGCGCTCACCTTGACCGGCGCGGCTTATATCGGCTGGCTGTTGAGCGCGTTTATTCTGCTGCGCCAGCTCGATACACCCCTGCACGCCGGTCTGCTGGCGCCGCTGAACATTCCTCCCGGCGCGGCCTGGGTCTTTCTGGTGCTGGCGATCACCTGGGTCCAGGATAGCGTGGCCTACTTTGTGGGTCGCTCAATCGGGCGCACCCGCATGGCCCCGATCCTCAGCCCGAAGAAGACCTGGGAAGGGTTTGCCGGCGGGCTGGTCGCCTCCATCCTCACCGCCGCGGCGGCTGCGCCGATCCTGGGCCTGCCGATCAGCCTCGTCAGCGCCGCGCTGATCGGCGCAGCCGCAGGGATCGCCGGGCCGCTCGGTGACCTCGGCGAGTCGCTCATCAAGCGCCAGGTGGGCGTGAAAGACTCCGGCACGCTCATCCCCGGTCACGGCGGTATTCTCGACCGCATGGACAGCCTGCTCTTCACTGCGCCGGTGATCTATTTCACGATTCTCTTGACTCTGGCGCGCTGATTCGCTACACTACACTGAGTGTTGGAAACCCATCCCCCGCCGGGAGGGGTATGGGGAAACCGGGTTGCCCCACCTGCCAACCAGCGCCGGGGTCGCCTGACACCCCGCTGAGCGGGCAGGGGTACGGGCAAACCCGGTTTCCCTTCTTTTTATATCAGACGCCTGTATGGGAAGGTGGTTGGGGAAACCCGGTTTCCCCATATGTGCGCGTTAGGCCCCCTTCGCGGAGCCCACAACGCCAGAATGAAACCCTCCCCTCAGGGAGGGGCGTGGGGAAACCAGGTTTCCCCACAGGTTCAGGTCGCTGGCATATAGATCAATCAACGATGTGATCTGTATGCCCCCGTCGCTATTTCAGAAACGTTTCAACCGGGCCTGGCAGCCTCAATATCAGCTCCACACCTCCACAGAGCGATCGGGTGGGGCCGTTGAGCACCTGTCAGGTTAGAGTGCCCGGGTCAATTCCTTCTCTGGAGATTCTATGCTCACTCTGGCAAGCATTGCAGCCGCTCCGGTCCAGCAGGCCGCCGAGCAGAGCGGAGGCAATCCGCTGGTAGCGATTGGCGCCTTCTTGCTGATGCTCGGCTTGCTTGTGGTTATTCACGAACTCGGGCACTTCCTCACTGCAATCTGGATGGGGATCAAGGTTGATGAGTTCGGGATCGGTTTTCCGCCGCGGATGCTCACGCTGTTCAAGCGAAACGGCGTAACCTATACCTTGAACTGGTTGCCCCTCGGCGGCTTTGTGCGCTTTGCGCAGACCGGTGAGGGGGCGAGTGACCCGCTCTACGGCGCTGGCGGCACGCTGGCGGCGGCCCCACCATGGCGCCGGATTCTGGTGATGGTGGCCGGCCCGCTGATGAACCTGCTGCTGGCCATGCTGATCTTCGCCGTGCTCTTCAGTGCGCTCGGCGTTCCGACCCCCACCGGCACCCAGGCGATCAGCCAGGTCTTCCCTGATACCCCGGCCGCGCAGGCCGGTTTCCGGCCCGGCGATGAACTGCGCGCCCTCGATGGCCGCTCTGTGGAGAACCCGGCAGTGATCGGAGAGGTGGCCCGCGCCAATCGTGGCACGCCGGTGACCGCAACGGTGCTGCGCGATGGGGCAGAAGTGACCCTGGTGGTGGTTCCCGGCCCGTGGACCTCGCCGGAAGGGAAGACCTTCGACTCGGGCTTCGGCTTCAGCTATGGCCCCGTGGTCGAGCAGGTGCAGGTTGGGCCGCTCGCGGCCGCCTGGCGCGGCGTGACCTACAGCCTGGAGTTGACCGGCCGTATGGTGAAGGCCCTGGCGGGTCTGCCGGCTTCGATCCTCGGCCTCTTCTCCCCCGAGCCGTCGCCCGAAGGCGGGCCGATCGGGCCGGTGGGCATCGCCCGCGCCACCGGTGAGGTGATCCAGCAGCCCGGCGGGTTCGCGGCCTTCTGGAACCTGGCTGCGGTTCTGAGCCTCAACCTGTTCTTGTTGAACCTGCTTCCCATCCCTGCCCTCGATGGGAGCCATATCATTTTCGCGCTGGTTGAGTGGCTGCGGGGCGGCAAGAAGGTGCCCCCGGAAAAAGAGGCCCTGGTCCACGCCATTGGCTTTGCCGCGCTGATGGGCCTCATGGTGCTGATTACGGTCAACGATGTGCTCAACGCGATCCGCGGCCTGCCGGTGCTGGGTGGGGGTTGATGATCCGGGCCAGTGAAGTTGCCGAATATGTGTACTGCGCCCGCGCCTGGTGGCTGCGCCGGGTCGCCGGGCTGGCGCCGGAGGGGCAGGAGCGCCGCGCCCGCGGCGTGGCCCTGCACGTGGCCCACGGGCGCAGGGTGGCCCTGAGCGCGATTGCCCTGTGGGCCGGGTTGGCCCTGCTGGCCGGCGGCGTGCTGTTGCTGGCGGTGGGACGTTGATCGGACCATGCTCGGGGCTATTGTTCTCAGCCTGGCCGCGCTCCTCCTGGCCCTGGCCTTCGTGCTGCGCCGTCGCGCTGGCCTGCCGTGGGGCCGGATCGCTGCTACTGATGTGGGTGTGGGCCGACCGCTGGAACGGCCCCTCGTGGCGGCACGCTACAGGCTGACCGGCAAGCCTGACTACCTGATCGAATGTGGCGGGGTTCTGATCCCGGTTGAGGTGAAACCGGGGCGGCAGGCGCTCCAGCCCTACGACGCCGACCTGATGCAACTGGCCGCCTACTGTCTGCTGGTGGAAGAGACCACGGGCCGCGCCCCGCCCTACGCTGTGCTACGCTACGCCAACGCCACCTTCCGCCTCGATTATCGGCCCGACGTGCGCCGACGCCTCCTGGCGCTGCTCGCCGATATGCACGCCCTCCTCGACGCCGACGATGTTGCCCGCAGTCACGACGATCCGCGCCGCTGCGCCGCCTGCGGCTTCCGGGGGGTGTGCGACGACGCGCTCGCCGATGGGTAGTTTGCCCTCAATTCCAACTGGTATAATACTTTGCAGAGGTGACGGGGAAGCGGGGTTCTCCACTTCCGCGGGCCTGTCGAACCCTATCCCCGCCCGATGAAAGGGTTGGGGAGGCCCCGGTCCTCCCAGGGGGGCAGACAGCACCTGTGGGCGCCGACGGGCGTGATGGCGGGGGGATGCGCTGCCTGGTCCTCACCCCCGGCCCCGCTCCAGCTTCGCTGGAGAGCCTGCGCTGAGCCTGTCGAAGCGGGGAGAGCAGAGCCGCGCGGGGGCGTTCCGATGCCGAGGTCGCGCGGCACCCGGCCGCCTGCGTCGGCCTGACCCTGCTGCGACGGCGGGGCATCCGGGGACGGGCCGGTGTTTGCAAGACGTTACGTCACACTCGCATACCCTTTCGCCCCGCCCTTCGACGGGATCTGTGCTATGATATTGGAGCGTAGCGCCCTGATCGCCAGGCTGCAAGAACGCCTCGCCGGTGAGATCGAAGCTGCCGAACTGGCCCAATGGGCCTTCGACCGGTTCTACGAGCTGGATCAGGGCATGCTGGCAGTGCACGAAGCAGACATTGATGTGATTGCCGATGTGCTCGACAACCTGCTGTTTGCCGATGACACGCGCTTCGCGCTGGACGAAACCGACTTGCGTCGGCTGATCGCCCGGCTTCAAGAGCCATGAAGATCCGCCAACATCCACGGATGCGGGGAATCCTGGTCGGCGACGAAGTGTATTCCTATCCCCACAAGATTTTCGCCCGCGTCGCTGATGTCTTCCCTGCCGCCGTTTGTGTCAAGGTCGGCATCCTCTCCATTGATGAGCCAATGGAGATCACCCTGGCCCCGCAACTCTGGCGCGCTGACGATATTGAAAACCTCTCGGTGTGCCGGTACTGCGGCTGCCGGGAGAACATTCGCACCATCAGCGGTACCGGCATTCCCTTTCGCGTCTGCGCTGCCTGTAGCGCTCCGAGCGACGACCCGACCGCTCCTTCCGTCGCCTGATATCAATGCCTACCGATCCGGCGTACTTGCGGCCGTACATGTCAAGCTGGTTGAGTACGCGGATCGGCAGTGCCGAGTTGCGGCCCGGCGCAGTGTTTTCCTGCCAGGCGACGGTGCTCTACGCCGACCTGCGGGGGTTCACCCGTCTGACGGCGCTGTTCACCACGCTGCCTGATGGCGCCAGGCACCTCCACACCGCGCTGAACCACTGCTACGCCGTGCTGGTCGAGACGGTGGCCAACCACGGCGGTGATGTGTCGGCCATCGCCGGGGATGCCCTCACCGCCTGGTGGCCCAACCGGTCCGATGTAAGCGTGGCGCGCCAGTGCGCTGCGGCCCTGCTCGCCGCCGTTGACGCCTTGCCGCCCCTCGATACGCCGGCCGGCCCCTTTCGCTTCTATCTGCGTATTGGTGTCGGGGTCGGAACGATCCACGCCATCCTTGCCGGTTTGCCGGACTATGGCGTGCACCTGACCCTGCTGGGGCCGGCGCTGCTGGCGGCGGCAGCGGCCGAACGCGCCGCGGGGGTGGGCCAGGTCGTTGTGGCTGACGAGAGCGCCCCCGTTGCTGAGCAGACGCATTTCCAGGCGGGCGAGCCGGGCCCGCCTCTGCAGAACGATGACTTCCTCCCCCGGGCCCTCGCCGAGCGCCTGCGGCGCCAGGCGCCCATTGCCGAATACCGGACCTGCGTTCCCGTGTTTGCGGGGTTCACCCTGCCGGCGCAGCCGCGCGATCTGCACCTGCTGGTGAGCCAGGTGCAGGCGGCGGCGCAACGGTGGGGCGGCTGGCTCAACGAAATCGAGGTGGGCAACAAAGGGGCCGTGCTGGTGCTGCTCTTTGGCGGGCCGCTGGCGCGGGGCGCCGACGCCGTTCGGGCCGTGGGATGCTGTCTGGAGTTGCGCGAATCCGGGCTGATAACCCGCGCCGGGATCACCCAGGGCCTGCTCTACCTGGGCACGGTCGGCGGCGCGGAGCGGCGCGTGTATACGGCCCAGGGCGATGAGATGAACCTGGCGGCCCATTTGATGCAACGCGCCGCCGAGGGCGAGATCCTGGTCTCGGGGCGCGTGCGCCACGAGGTGCAGGGACACTACCGCACCAGCGAGCCGATCCTGCTGGCCACCAAAGGCCACTGCGAGGGTGTGCCGGTGGCGCGGGTGCTGGGGGCGGCTGCCTTCCCAACGCCCTGAGATGGGGAAAGCGGGTTTCCCCGCTCCCCTCCTGACCATCGCACATCTGCGATCTGCAATCGCGCTAGGGCATTGGCGCTACCACAGGCTCCGGTGGTGATGGCGCCTGGGCGGGCTCGGCGCTGCTGCCCTCGATCCACCGCTGGAAGAGCATCCGCTGGGGCGGCGTTGCCAGAATGGCAATCTGGTCGCCAGCTTCCAGCACCAGCTCCGGCTCAGGATTGGTGATCACCGTGTCGCCGCGTAGCACAGCAACGATTGATACGCCCGTGCGTTTGCGGATCGCGCTGGCGCCGATGCTCTTCCCAACCAGCGGCGAATCGGGCGCTAGCGAGTACCAGACGATCTCCAGGCTGCGCCGCACGCGCCGCAGGCGGCGTAGCGTTGCCGCATCGGTGGTGAGGGCCTCCATAGGCCGGTAACACTCCGCCCGCACCGTATCGCTCAAACGCTCGATCTCGGCGGTAGGCACGTCGAAGTGCAGGAGCGCCTGGCGCACCATTTCCAGCCCCGCCTCAAACTCAGGCTGCACCACTTCGTGAATGCCCAACTGGCGGAGCACCTCGAGCTGGGCCAGGCGCGTTGCCCGCGCGACGATGTGCAGGCGCGGGTTGAGCGCGCGCGCCTGGCGCACAATCGTCTCAACGTCAATCGCCGCCGACACCGCCACCAGCAACAGGCGCGCCTCGTGAATGCCCGCCGCCTCCAGAACCGTCGGGCTGCTGGCATCGCCATAGATCACCGGCACGCGGCTGGCCTTCAACGTGTCCATACGGTGCTGGTCACGCTCGATCACGACGAAGGGGTGGCCCAGCCGGCGCATCAGATCGGCAGTGTAGCGCCCCACCCGGCCATAGCCGGCGATAATCGTATGGCCGCGCAAGGGTTCATCGACCAGCGACCGCATCGGGCTGGGCGTCTTACCGCGCCAGCGCCGCCACAGAGTATAGGTGGGCGTAGCCAGCCGGCTGACGAAGGGAGTCAGGATCATCGTTACCACCGTCGTGGCGAGGACCAGGTTCGACTGGGCGGTGGTCAGGGCGCCCGCGGCCAGACCCACCCGCGCCAGCACAAAGGCAAACTCGCCGATCTGGAACAGACCGAACCCCACCGTGAGCGGCACGTCGCCACGGTAGCCGAACAGGCGTACCACCCCGGCAAAGATGGCGACCTTGCCACAGCTCACCACCAGGGTCAGAACCAGGATGGGCCACCAGTTGGCGAGCAAGAAGGCCGGATCGATCAGCATACCCACTGAGACGAAGAACAGCATACCGAAGACATCGCGCAGGGGGATGATGTCGCTCAGCGCCTGATGGCTGTAATCCGACTCGCTGAGCACCAGGCCGGCCACAAAAGCGCCGAAGGCGAACGACAGCCCGGCCAGATAGGTCGCATACCCGATCCCCAGGCCAAGGGCCATAATCGCCACCACGAACAACTCGCGGGAGTTCCAGGTCGCAATGCGCTTCAGCACGAAGGGAATCACCCGCGTGCCGACAAAGACCATCGCCGCCAGAATCAGCCCGGCGCGGAGCGCCGCCAATCCCAGATTGACCAGACCATCGCTCAGGTTGGCCAGTTCGGGCAGCATAATCATCAGCGGCACCACAGCCAGATCCTGGACGATCAGCATGCCGAGCATCACCCGGCTGGCCAGGCTACCGAGCTTGCCCTGGCCCATGAGCGTCTTCAGAATGACCATGGTCGAGGAGAGCGAAACCAGCGCGCCCAACCACAGCGCGGGGTAGGGGTCCCAGCCCAGGAAGCGGCCAAGCAGGAAGCCCAGCGCCGTCGTGAGGCTCATCTGCAACACGGTGCCGCCAAAGGCCACCCACTTGAAGCGGGCGAGTTTTTTCAGGTTAAACTCAACCCCCAGCGCAAAGAGCAGCAGGGCTACCCCGATCTCGGCAAGCAGCTCGATATCGTGGATGTTGCTCACCCGTGGACCGGCGGTGTACGGGCCAACGACAATGCCGGCAACGATGTAGCCCAGGATGAGCGGCTGGTTCAGCCGCCGGGCGACGAATCCGCCCAACAGCGCCGCGACGAGGATGATTGCGATATCGGCCGCGATACCCATGGGGAGCGTCCTTGCTGCTGGAGGTGAGGATTTCAGGTGTCTATATCTAAAGATACGCCTCCGGAAAGCCTATGTCAACCAGAGTAGGAGCGAAGCATTCGCGCCACGGAGCCGCGGGGCCGATGGCCGCGCGCGAATGCTTCGGCCTGACCCCCGCCGGGGCGCCCCCGCCGCCC
>FWWM01005418.1_pt1 | contig 14879 bp, 12 predicted proteins | sample 2228351 | NCBI WGS metagenome assembly FWWM01 (sample SAMEA103939774, study PRJEB20133) | metagenome | reverse complement strand
TGCGCAAGACGTGGGCGATGGTCGGGCGGGGCACGCTGGAGGAGGGGCGGCGCCCGTTGAAAGCGCTGGAGCGCTACGGCATCCGCGTCCTGCAGGGCGTCATTCAGGCCATTGATCCGGCGGGCCGCGCCGTGGAGGTGGACGGCCAGCGGCTGGAAGGGGACGCGATGGTGGTGGCCCTGGGGGCCGAGCTGGATCCGGACGCCATCCCGGGGTTCCGATCGCACGCGATCAACGTCTACGACCCCCAGGAGATCCCCCGCGCGGCGGAGGCGGTGCGCGCCTTCCCGGGTGGGCAGGTGCTCATCGGCATCTTCGGCGTCCCCTACAAGTGCCCCCCCGCCCCGTATGAGATGGCCTTCCTCCTGAAGGAGCTCTTCGAATCCCGCGGCGTCCGGGCGCATCTGTCGGTGTTCACCCCGCAGCCGATGTCCCTCCCGATCCTCGGCGCGGCAGGCTGCTCGGTCCTGGAGGGGCGCCTGGCGGAGCATGGGATTGATTTCCTCCCGAACCACAAGGCCACCGCGGTGGAGGCGGAGGCGGTGATCTTCGGGGAGCGGCGGCGGCCCTTCGACCTGCTCCTGGGGATCCCACCCCACTGCCCCCCTGAGGTGGTGGTCCGCAGCGGCCTTACCGAGGGCGGCGGGTGGGTGCGGGTGAACCCCCGAACCCTGGAGACGCGGTTCCCGGGCGTCTACGCCATCGGCGACCTCACCGAGATCCTCCTCCCGAACGGCATGCCCCTGCCCAAGGCGGGCGTCTTCGCCGAGGCGGAGGGGCAGGTGGTCGCGGCGCGCATCGCCGCCGCCTTCGCGGGCCGGGAGCCCGAAGCGACCTTCGAAGGGGAGGGGTTCTGTTATCTGGAGCTGGGGCGGGGCGAGGCGATGCTGGTGCGGGGTCGGTTCCTCCACGAGCCGGCGCCGGAGATCGAGCTGACCGAACCCTCCCCCCGCTACCTCGAGGAGAAGCGGGCCTTCGAGGCCGAGCGGCTGCGGCGCTGGTTCGGGGAGTGAAGGCGGGCGGGTCCCTCGCGGGGAGCCGGAAGGCAATGGACAAGCTGAGCGCCGCCTTGCGGCGGAAAGCAGAGCGGATCGATCGAGCCCTCGAGGCCTATTATGGGGTCCCCGCGCGCTGGCGGCTGGACCCCCTGTCGGAGCTCATTTTAACCATCCTATCGCAGAACACCAGCGATAGCAACAGCTGGTGGGCCTTCGAGCGGCTGCGGGAGCGCTTCCCCACCTGGGAGGCGGTGCGGGATGCCCCCCTGGAGGCCGTGCGGGAGGCCATCCGGCCCGCCGGCCTCTCGGCCCAGAAGGCCCCGCGCATCCAGCGGATCCTGCGCCGGATCACGGAGGAGCGCGGCGCGCTCTCCCTGGACTTCCTGGCGGACTGGCCGGTGGAGGAGGCGAAGGCCTGGCTGCGGCGCCTGGACGGGGTGGGGCCGAAGACGGCGGCCATCGTGTTGCTGTTCTCCCTGGACAAACCCGCCTTCCCCGTGGACACCCATGTGCATCGGGTGGGCACCCGGCTGGGCTTGATCCCTGAGGGGATGTCGGCGGAGAAAGCGCACGACTGGATGGAGCAGCTGGTCCCGCCGGCGCGGTATCTTCCCTTTCACCTGCTGCTCATCCGCCACGGCCGGGAGATCTGCAAGGCCCAGCGGCCCCGTTGCGATCTCTGCCCGGTGCGGCGCGCGTGCGTTTTCTACCGGAGGCGGCGGGCGCGATTGGGATAGAGGCGGCCGTTTATGATCGTTCCGATGCGGGCGGATGCGCTGCGTCCGCCAGGATCTCCAGGTGGGCGAACCCCGCCAGCAGCCGCTTGAGGCCGACCTCCTCGAACATCACCACCACCTCCTCGTCCGAGCCGATCCAGCGGCTCTCCAGGACCAGCCCTTCCCCGAACCGCGGGTGTCGGACCCGCGCGCCGGGGCGGAAGCGGGGGCTCGGGGGGGAGACCGCGGGGGGCTCGCGCACGGCCGCCCGCCTCCGATCCCGACCGGATCGCGGGGGCATGCCCGTCAACAGTTCCTTCGGGATCTCCCGCAGGAAGCGGGAGGGAGTGCGGATCTCATCGGAGCGGCGGAAGGCGTAGGTCAGCGTGAGAAGGTCTTTCGCCCGGGTCATCCCCACGTAGAAGAGCCGCCGCTCCTCCTCTAGGGCCGCGGGCTCGTCCATCGAACGGCTGTGGGGGAGGAGCCCTTCCTCCAGGCCGGTGATGAACACGGCCTGGAACTCCAGACCCTTGGCGGCGTGGAGCGTCAGCAGGATGGGGGCGTCCACATCGTCCCGCAGGGTATCCACATCCGAGACCAGGGCGGCCTCGCTCAGGAACGCCGCCAGGGGATCCTCGAAGGCGCCCGGCCGATAGGGCTCGGCGACCCGCAGCAGCTCCAGCACGTTGTCCCAGCGCCGCCCCCCGATCTCGGGGGCGTCCGCCTCCAGCCCCTCCAGGTAGTCCGCGTAGCCGATCTCCTCGATGATGCGGCGGAGCAACTCCGCCACGCCCATGTCCTCCCGCATCGCCCGCCACGCCCGGATCCGCTCGGCGAAGTCCGCCAGGGCGTGGCGGATCTTGGGGGGGAGGGAGAGCCCGGCCGCGCCGCCGGCGGCGTGTTCGATGGCCGTGAACAGGGAGGATGCGCCCCCCGCCCCGCCCAGACGCTGGGCCAGCGCCGTGAGTTTGGAGAGGGTGGCCGGGCCGATCCCCCGCGGGGGCACGTTCAGGACCCGGAGCAGGCTGAGGTCGTCATGCGGGTTCAGGACCAGGCGGAGATAGGCCAAAAGATCCTTGACCTCGCGCCGCTGGTAGAAGCGGACGCCGCCCACCAGCCGGTAGGGAAGCCCCGCCCGGATGAAGGCCTCCTCCAGCGCCCGCGACTGGGCGTTGGTTCGAACCATCACCGCGATCTCCCCCGGCCGGACCCCCCGGGATTCGATCAGGTCCTGGATCCGGCGGACCACGAACTCGGCTTCGTCTTCCTCATCGAACGCCTCGTAGACGGCGATCGGGGCGCCGGGCCCGCGGGCGGCGACCAGGCGCTTTTCGTTATACCGCTCGGTGTTGAAGCGGATCACCGACTGGGCGGCGCGGAGGATGGTCTGGGTGGACCGGTAGTTCTCCTCCAGGACGATGATGCGGGCGTCCGGGAAGTGCTCCCGGAAGCGGATCACGTTGCGGAAATCGGCCCCCCGCCAGCCGTAGATGCTCTGATCTTCATCCCCCACGCAGAACAGGTTGCGGCTCCGGGAGGCTAAGAGGCGCAGCAGGAAGAACTGGGGCGCGTTCGTGTCCTGGAACTCGTCCACCAGGATGTGGCGGTAACGCTCTTGATAGCGGGCCAGGACGTCCGGGTGGGTTTCGAACAGCTCGACCGCGCGCAGGAGGAGGTCGTCGAAGTCCAGGGCGTCGGCGGCCCGCAGGCGCTCTTCGTAGCGGCTGTAAACGCGGGCGACGATCTCGTCGAAGTAGGTGCGGATCGGGTAGGCGTCGGGCCGGATGAACTCGTTCTTGGCCCGGGAGATGGCCGCCCGCAGGGCCCCGGGCCGATAGCGCTTCTCGTCCAGGTTGAGATCCCGCAGCGCCTGGCGGATGACCTCCAATTGGTCCTCCTCATCGTAGATCACGAACTGGGGGTTCAGGCCCAGCCGGGGAGCCTCCCGCCGCAGGAAGCGGGCGCAGACCGCGTGGAACGTCCCCAGGGTGAGATCCGCGGCGCGGCCTTCGAGGAGCCCCTCCAGCCGCGCGCGCATCTCGTCCGCCGCCTTGTTGGTGAAGGTGACGGCGAGGATGTGGAAGGGGGAGACGCGGCGGGCCGTGAGCAGGTAGGCGATCCGGTAGGTCAGCACGCGGGTCTTCCCGCTGCCCGGGCCGGCCAGCACCAGGGTCGGCCCGTCGGGGGCCGTGACCGCCGCCTGCTGGCTCGGGTTCAGTTCCTCCAGGAAAGCGGGCGCGAGGCTCATCGTCGGCGATCGCCCTCCCCACGGGACTGGGAGCGGGCATCGGCCCGCGCGCGGGCGAGGATCGGCTCCAGCGTCTGGATCCAGAGGGCCAGGCGCCGTGCGAAGCGCTCCAGGCTCTCCGCGTCCGGGGGTGGGAGGGGATGGGTTTCGAAGACCTTCGCCCATCCGTGATCCCAGGGCTCGGCCTCCACATAGGGCCCCAGGCGCTCCCGGATCTCCCAGATGTGGCCGCAGGCCGTCTCCAGGGCGGATCGGTTCCGCACCGGGTCGCGGCTCTCGAAGTGCAAGCCGACCTCCATCCGCCCCCGCCGTTCCCCCAGATGCCAGACCTCATAGTGGAAAGCGGGGTCCCGGTAATAGACCTGCACCAGCCACGGTCGGGCCGACCAGCGGAATCCGTGGAGCTCCGGGGGCAGGTGTGTCTTCAGCCGTTCGGGGAGCGCCTGCATCCATTCCCGCCAGCGCATCGCCGTTTCCGCCCCTCCACCCCCAGGCGGCGCGAGGGGATCCCCGGCCGCGGACTCATTTTACCAGAATGTCCGATGCGGTCTTTCCCCCCGTTCCCCGCGGCCCGGCGCGGGATCCGCCGAGGGAAGGATCGGGGGAGGACGCCTTCACGCGTGCGGGCGGGGATGGGCGGGGGGCCGCGCCAGGAACAGGCTGCCCAGGAAGAGCAGGCCCGCGAGGCCGTAGATCAGATCATAGCCCAGCAGGCTGCCTGTCGCCCGGTTCACGGCATCGATGGCCGGGCCGCTCAGGCGGGCGAGGGCGCTGCCGACGGCTGTGGCGATGTTCCCTAGCCCCAGGTAGCGGGCTGCCTCATCCGAGGGCACAATGCGCGTGATCCAGGCCCAGCTGGCGGCCACGAAGAGGGCGACCCCGATGCCGATGATCAGCGCGGCGGCGACCAGGGCCAGAAGCTCCGGCCGCCCGAAGAGCCGGGAGACGCCGAGGAAGCCGAAGGTGCCCAGGCTGGCGAAGACCCCCGCCCCCAAAAGCAACGGCCGCACGCCCCAGCGGTCCGCCAGCGCGCCGGAGGGGACCAGCAGCAGCAGGACCATCGCCCCCAGGATCGCCGAGAGGGTGCCGTTCAACGCCTGAGCCTGTCCCATCGTCAGGCCCATCGTGTCCCGGAGGAAGAAGATGAGGAAAGTGCGCAGGGTGAGCAGGGCCCACCAGAACATCAGGCGGTGGGCCAGCCAGAAGGCGAAGGTCGGGGCGCGGCCCCACTCGACCCGGTAGATCCACCCCAGGCGGGCCGGCGGCGCGGCCAAGGCCTGGGAAGGGACGGCGAAGGCGGTGATCAGGCCCACGACGAGGTAAACGGCCAGCAGGACGCCGTAAGGACCCCAGATCTGCCCCCGGCCCAGGAAGTAGCCGGCGATCAGCGGGCCGATGATCACCGCCGGCAGCTCCATCATGCCCTTGATCCCGGAGGCCCGCCCTCGCTGCGCCTCCGGGACGTGGTCGGGGATCAGCCCCTGGTAGGCGGCCTGCACCATGTTGGAGAAGGTCTGGGTCAGGAGCAGGGCGAGGACGAGCAAGGGCACCGAGGGGGCGGCGACCAGGAGCGCTAGGGCCAGGGCCAGAAGCAGGCTGCCCAGCCAGAGGAACGGCTTGCGGCGCCCCCAGGGGCTGCGGACCCGATCGCTCCAGGCGCCGAAGATGGGCTGGACGAGGGCGGCCCAGATCAGGCCGATGAAGGCCACGCTGCCCAAGAGGGTGTTCTGCCAGCCGGGCCCGGCCAGCTGGCTGGCCTTCTGGCTGAGCCACGGCGGGTCCACCACGTTGGCGGTCATCGTCAAGGCGAGCCCGTAAAGGCTCAGGGCGATCCATTGGGGCCAGGTGGTCGCAGCGCCTCGCGCGAGAGCCGTCATGGAGGCCTCCAGGGTTGGGAGATCGCCGGCGGGCGTCCGGGACGCCCGGCGCGCCCTTCCGATCCGTCGGTTTCGATTCTACCCGCGCAGGCGGGTGTCGGTGAGCAAGCCCGATGGGCTCCCGGGAGGGGCGAGGCGATGGGGTTGACGTTCCGGGGGAGAAAAGGCATGTTGGGTCGAGGGCATCGTAGAGGATTCCGCTCCGTCGGGAGGCTGCGCGTGGGCGATGTCGCCCTGGTCGTGATGATCGGGCCGATGGGCGCTCACCCGCTGGAGCGGCAGATGGGGGAGATCCTGCGGGCCGCGGCGCGGGAGACCATCCGCCGGATCGCGGAGACCGGCCGGGTGGGCCGGATCATCCTGGCCGCCCCGGATCGAGAGGGCCTGGAGCCTCTGGAGCGCCTCCCCTTCCCCATCGTGCTGGATCTGGATCCCCCCCAACCGTCCTTCGCCTTCGGCCTCCGCCTGGCCGGGCTGGTCGAGCGCCACCGGATCGCCCGGCTGCTGTATGTCGGGGCAGGGGCGGGGCCGCTGATGAGCGCCGCCGATTGGGAGGCGGTGCTGGCGGCGTTCGCCGAGATGCGGGAAGGGGTGCTGGCGAACAATCTTCATTCCAGCGATTGGATCGCCGTGGCCCCCGCGGCGGTCCTCCCGGCCTACGCCCATCGGCTGCCGACCGACAACGCCATGGCCTGGGTGCTCCACCGGGAGGCCGGGCTGCCGGCCCAGGCCTGGCCGCGGTCCACCGCCTCGCTGCTGGATCTGGACACGCCCATCGATGCGCTGATCGCCGCTGTGCATCCTCAGGCCTCTCCAGGCCTCCGGGAGGCGGTGGCGCGGACCGGATGGGATCCCTCGCGGGTGCGGGCGATGCAGGCCTTGCTGCGAACGCCGGGGAGCCGTCTGCTCCTGGCGGGGCGCGTCCCGTCGTGGGCCTGGGCGGCCCTGGAGCGCCACGCGCAAGTCTGGACCCGGGTGTTCAGCGAGGAGCGGGGGATGCAGGCCAGCGCCCGGATGCAGCGGGGGGAAGTGCGGTCGTTGGTGTATGCCTATCTGCAAGCCGTGGGTCCTCGGCGCTTCTTCGAGGTGCTGGCGGAGCTGGCGGATGGGGCGTTGCTGGACATCCGCGTCTGGATGGCCGCCGCCGGCCGCTGGCCCGAGCCGGCGGACCGGTATGCGGCGGACCTCCTCGCGGCCGCGGAGATCCGGGATCCAGTGGTCCGGGAGTGGATCGAGGCGGCGGCCCAGGCCCCCTTGACCGTCCTGCTCGGCGGCCATACCCTGGTCAGCGCCGGCCTCGTGGCGCTGCTGGAGGCCGCCTTGGGGGTCCCCCGTCTTCCCCTGTGAGCGGGGGCCGCTCCCCGTCCTGGGGGTTCCCCAGGCGGGGTTCGGAAGGTAAAATGAAAGCATCTCAGGAGGGGAACGGTGGCCGGACGGCGGTGGATCCTGGGGAGCCTGTTCGTGGCCGTTCTGGGGCTGGGGGCGGTGTGGGAGGGCCTCCACCGGCTCCCGCCCCGCTACGTCGCCCGGCTCGTCCCGGAGCCCCTCCAGCCCTGGTTCTGGCCCGCGCATCCAGCGGTGGTCCCCACGCCGGTGGCCACCGTGCCCCCGGAGCGGCTGGCCGCCCTGCTGACCCCGGCGCCTCCCCCCTCCACGCCGACTCCCCGCTCCACACCGACGCCGGTCCGGACCCCCACCCCGACCGGGGCGCCTTCCCCGACGCCGGCGCCCACCCGTCCGGCTCCCACCCCGACGGTCACCCGGCCGGTTTTCCCCGGCCCCACCCAGGCGGCCCGCAACACCCCCGCGGCCCTGGAGCAGGCGGACGTCCTGCTGTATGGGGTGCGCCATGCCTTCCAGACCTGGAACAACTGCGGGCCGGCCACCCTGGCGATGGCGCTGAGCTTCTATGGATGGCGGGGCACCCAGCGGGACGCCGCGGCGGTCCTCAAGCCCGATCCGGAGGACAAGAACGTCTCGCCGGAGGAGATGGCCGCCTTCGCCCGAAGCGTAGGGCTGGGCGCGCGGGTTCGGGTGAACGGGGATCTGGAGTTGCTCCAGCGGCTGCTCCGCGCCGGCCTGCCGGTCATCATCGAGACCGGCTTCGAACCGGATCCCAAGCAGGGATGGATGGGGCATTACAAACTGCTGATCGGCTACAGCGACCGGGCCGGCCAGTTCATCATCATGGATTCCTACATGGGGCCCAACCAGGGCGTTCCCTACGCGGAGGTGGACCGCTACTGGCGGCACTTCAACCGGACGTATATCGTGATTTACCGTCCGGAGGAGGAGGGCCGCGTGCGGGATCTGATCGGCCCGGCCTGGGACGACGCCCGGATGTGGGCGGAGGCGCTGGCCCGCGCCCAGGCGGAGCTGGCCGCCAACCCCCAGGACACTTTCGCCTGGTTCAACGCCGGCGCGGCGCTGCTCCGTTTGGGGCGGCCGGAGGACGCGGCGGTGGCCTTCGATCAGGCGCGGGCCCTGGGTTTGCCGTGGCGGATTCTTTGGTATCGCTTCGAGCCCTTCGAGGCGTATCTGGCGGTCCGCCGCTACGCGGATGTGGTGGCCCTGGCCGACGCGAACCTGCGGGTCACCCCTTACGTCGAGGAATGGTATGACTACAAGGGCCAGGCGCTGCTGGCGCTGGGGGATCGGGAGCGGGCGCGGGCGCTCTTCCAGCAGGCGCTGCGCTTCAACCCCAACTTCCAGGCCGCCCGTGCTCATCTCAACGCCCTGTCCCCTTGAGCGGCCGGGCTGTCCTCTTTCGCCACCGTTAACGAATCTCCGTCGTCCCCTGGATCCAGGATCCCAGCCGGATCAACCAGCGGCCGACCTGAGATCGGAGCCCCTCTTCGGGTTCCGCCGATGCGGCGAGCTGGCGCAGCGCCTCCAGTCGGCTCTCCGCCAGGCGGTCCTCGCGAGACAGTCGCGCCCAGGATTCAGGATCCATAAACATAGTTAGCCTCCGAGACCAGCGAATGGGGAAAGCAACCCCGCGCCCTTCCTTAATCCCCCGGAACCCCAGCCGGCGGCACCGGCGAGCGGATCGTCCGAACGCCCACTTATTGCGGTGAGGAGGCGAGGCGAAAGGGGAAACCCAGCGGTCTCCCGGTGAGCAGACCCCTTATTGTAATCCGGATCGGGGGGATCGTCCACAAGTGGCTTTTTGGAACCATGGCCTTCGCGGGGTCCAATGGGGACGGCGGCGGGCCGGAGGCCTGCCCGCCGAAAGACAACTTCTCGGAGGGCGCGCCTCCCGGCGCGCCGATTAGGTCTTTTGGAAGGGCGCGTCGCCCAACGCCCCGATGGGGCGGCTCAGGAGGGCCCGCGCCTCAACGGATTCGGCCTGCCACCTGGATGGGGACGGCGGCGGGCCGGAGGCCCGCCCGCCGAAAGGCGAGCGGCGAGCCCGGAGGGCCCCCGCCGGGAACGATCGGGCGGGTCCTCGGGTCGGGGGCCGGTGGGCTCCTCAAAAAGTCCCCTTGAGCGCCTCCAGGCGCTCGATGAACTCGGAGGGGGCGAAGAGCCACGCGTGGTAGCGGGGGTCGTAGTATCGGCCCCGGAAGGCGTGGGGGTTGCGCACCACCTTAGGGTCGAGCCCCTTCGAGCAGACGATGAAGCTCCACCAGTTGCAAGGGTAGGTGGAGTAGGACATGGGGATCGTCTCCACATACCGGAACAGCCGGCCCAACGCGCCCCGCACCGTCGGCGCTTCATAGCCCAGGTAGCCCTCCCGGAACAGCGACTCCGAGAGGTGAAGCGCCAGCATCCCCTCCTCCGCCAGGTGGTCCGCACAGAGCCGGAAGAAGGCGGGGTCGAACAGGCTGCGGGCCAATTCCGCCAGCGGATCGTTGGAGTCCAGCAGGATCACATCGTAGCGGTCGCCCCGCTCCTCGAGGAACGTCCGCCCGTTGCCGATGATCAGGCGAACCCGTGGGTCGTCGAAGGAGGAGGCGAACTCCGGCATGTGTTGCCGGCACAGCTCCACCACCCGGCCGTCCACCTCCACCACGGTCACCTCCTCCACGGTGGGATGTCGGAGGGCCTCGCGGGCCACCCCGCCATCCCCGCCGCCGATCACCAGGACGCGGCGCGGGTTCGGGTGGGCCATCATCGCCGGGTGGACGAGGGATTCGTGATAGAAGAACTCGTCGCGCTGGGTGAATTGGATCACGCCGTCCAGCACCAGGGCCTTGCCCCAGTGCTCCAGTTCCAGGATGGCGATCTCCTGCAGGGGGCTTTGTTCGTGGGCCAGGACCCGGCGGACCTGGTAGACGGCCGTGATCGTGCTCTCCTCGGCGAAGGTTAGCCGCATGCCCTCGAAGGGTTCCTCGGCCAGCGCTCCCTGAGGCATCGGTCTCCTCCTGGATAGGGATTCAAGATGATTCATACCATCCATGGGTTGGGGGCGAGAGAACGCCTCCACCCGTGAATCCAATGGGTCCGGGAGAAAGATTTTCCACCAAATCCTTGCGGGGTGGAAGTATACGTGGTGGCGGGGGTTCGCCCAGGGGGTAGTGCAGCGGCCACGGCGTCATCGGCGCATTCGAGCCGTGTGTTGACAGACGGGGTAGCTCCAATGCAGTTGTGAAGGGGAGACTTGAACCATGCGCGGCATCTCCAGCTGCAAAGGGTGGCGGTGAGGGATTGCGCCCGCACCAGCCGCCCGGCGGCGTTATAGGTGTAGGTGAAGACGCCGTCCCCGATGAGATTGCCCCGGGCGTCCCAGGTGTAAGTGATGAGCGAGTCGGCAGACCAGGATGCGAGGAGCCGGTTCGCCGCATCGTAAGTATACGTGGTGACGACAGTTCCGGCCAGTGGGGTGGTGGCGGTGTAGACGGTGCGGTTGCCCACGGCGTCGTAGGCGTATCCGAACTGCTCGCCGGTGGAATCGTAGGCCCCGGTGAGGCGATGCAACAGGTCGTCGATGTGGAGGAAGATATGGGTGATTAGCTCCTCCTCCCTTGCGCTCCCCAGCCTCCCTGTCTGCTAATCCGCACTGCAAGGGCTCGGCTGGTTCGACCAATCCAAATATTGACCCTCCTTCAGCCACCACGTTCGCGCTTTTCCTGTGATAGAGCCTTCAGGATCATCCGTGGATGTTGACGGGTGTGCAGGATTGAGTGCATACATCATTGGGTCAACCAGGTCTATTCCCGTTAGAGCATCAAGGGCGATAGCTGCAGCGCTCCGCACAACTGGATCGGCATCCCACAACCGCTGAGCGATCTTTGGGACAGTGGATTTGGCCCGGTTGCCGATTGCGCCAAGAGCGAGAAGGGCATATGTTCGAACCGGGGGTAATTGTTTTGCAGGGCCTGAATCAGCTCGGGGATGGCCAGTGCGGCGGCGGGCCCCATAGCGAGCAAGGCCTCACCTGCTTCATAGGAATCCCGCCGAGGGTACTGCAACGTCCGTGCCAGGGCAGGCGCAGCTGCAGATCCAAACTGGGTTAGCTCCCTGGCAGCAGAGGCGAATTGTGCAGATTCTCGAGAGCCTGGCCTATAGTTGGGCGAAGGGGGGTCGGATGCTTCCAAGATGGCAATGAGTTCCCAGATTGATAGAATTGATGGAGAAGATAGAGAAGTGGTGGCCCCTCGAGGCTGAGCCAGTTGGGTTAGGAAAACGAACACCTGGTTGGGGCCTTCCCCGTAGCCGCGGATCTCGAATGCGGCGGCCAGTCCCGCGTCTTGGAGTGCCACGGCTCACTCATCTCGGAAGTCGGCAAGTCCTCTCACGGCTCCCCCAACCGGAAGACCGGGGTGCCAATTATAGACATCCCAGAAGCGATCGGTGGGCCGCACCGCTACCTTATAGCAACCTTTAACTGTGAATGGAGATAAGAATCTTGTGCTCCAAATTTGGGATCTCTTTTTGAACGGAGGGTGAATAGCGAATCCAGTTGGAATTGTAATATCGGTGGTAAGCGTGCTCTGGTGGGAGATAGTGGAAAGGGTTCCTCTGCTGCCTCGCTGATGAGGATATAGGGCGAGCCAATCCCAGATTCGTAGGCATACAGATGCCACAGCAAGATACGGCGTGGGAGGGCGGTTACGGGTCCGTAACGTTGTTCAAACTCCGTGCTCCCAGTTACACTCAGGATGATTTTACGACCGATATCGAAGAGTGGGCGTTGCTCACAATGATCATACACAGGGGTGTCACCGAGCCCGATTTTGACTTCTCCCCTTTTGTCCAACTCCCAACCACAATTGGCGTAATAGCAATTGCGCATTTCTATCAAGTGGAGGTAAGCCAGACGGTTTGGCCGATGTTCCAGATACCACGGATTCCATGGGCTTTCATATCGGTAATAGTGATCCATGGTGTTCTCATAGATATATCGGTATGTCCTATCGGCTCGTAAGATCAGGGTATGAGTGATCTGCCCACGGATTTTCTGCATCTGCCAGGTGCCGATGAGATCGCGCTCCTGAAATCCCTCCGGCAGGGGTTCGCAGCGGCCGGAACTCGGACGGGGGAACAGGATCCAAAGGGCCCATCCGCCGAAGCAGCACAGGATTGGGCAGCACAGCATTGCGAAGAGAAGCGGGGAGATAATGCGGGCATGCTGGCGGGTATGTGTTTTCATTTTGCCTCCTTTGCGATTATGTGCAGCAGTAGATGGAATTCGGTTTGAGGAAGTGCTCTGGCAGGGGAAGGTTCAGGAAGGGTAGCGGCTGGGGGAGGGGGAGGCCGCATATGCGGATTTGGGGTGGCCGCTCGCACCAGAGGAATGTCTGTTCCATCTTCCCCCCGCCTTGAGGATCCTGGGTTTCCTGACGTTCTTTGGCTTCCAAGATGGAGCTGATCCCGTAGCTCAGGAGGATTGCGACGAAGGATTGATCTCTAAGGTTAGGATAGTCCTTGATCAGCTTTTCCAGGCTGCGGGCTTCGGGTCTTCCTCCAAGAATTCGTGGGATACGGGTGCCAGACGCCAAGTCGGTGGTGTTGTGTACCCAGAATTGTATCCAGTCCGATGTTTGCAATTTGGCAATCCTGTATTCAAAGGAGCCGAGGAAGTGGGTGATGTTCAGCTGAGGAATATGAATTCGGAAGCGGGTCTGATCTCCTTCAGCCAGAGAGTCGAGTGTGGCCAGCAGGAAGGCGGAGGTTTCGAATACGTGCTGACCAGTCAGCACGTTGTGATCTTGTAGGTAGAATTGGATTCGGTAGAGGTGGATGGTATACGAGCGGGCCAGTTGTTGAGTCAGGTGGGCATCCGCGTAGAAGTAGCGGTGATCTGGGCCAAACTCACAGATGAAATCGGTCAAGAGGTCATCCACGGTATCGGATGGATGTTGGCCATCATCCTCCTGGGGGCAGACCCGGAGGTCGCCTTGCTTTGAGTAAAATTTTCGAGCCCGATCCACGACTTGCCAAGCGGGCAAGGCAAGCAGTTCTGTGAGGGGATTATTGATGGGGATCGGAGGGAAAGGGGTGTGCCCGGTGGGGTCGGTGAGGTGGATGGGGTTGTCCAGGGCATACAGGTAGGGATGCATCGAGCGCGGCTGGATCTGCAGGCCGGGGAACGGGTCCGGCGAGGAGAAAATCCCTATCCCCGGCGCATACCATCGTGCCCGCAGATAGAGCATCCCCAGCCCGGGGTCGTACCACTCGCCGGTGAAGCCCAGGCCGGCCTGCGCATCCCCTATCCCTTCGGCTCCGCTCAGGGCAAGCTCCACCCCGTACGGCTCCCACGCCCGCACCCACTGCAGCGCGCCCGCCCCATCCACGGCCTGCCGCACGGAGCCCAGGGCATCCGGCAGGTAGTAGGCCCAGGCGGCAGCCCACTCCCCCAGCGTCTCGGCCCCCACCAGATAGCGGACCTCCCCGGCGCGCAGCACCTCCGGCACCGGCGCCGCCCAATCCCACGCGAAGGTTGTCAATGTGCCGTTGCTGCTCTGCGCCACCCGCAGCCCGTCGGCGGTGTAGGTGTAGTGCAGGGTGGCGGTGATGGATTGCGCCCGCACCAGATGCCCGGCGGCGTCGTAGGTGTAGGTGAAGACGCCGTCGTAGGTGAGGTTGCCCCGGGCGTCCCAACCGTAGGAGACGAGGTGACCCGGAGACGCGGAGACACGGAGACGGTTCGCTGCATCATAAGTATACGTCGTGACGACGGTTCCGGCAAGCGGCGTGGTGGCGGTATAAGCGGTGCGGTTGCCCACGGCGTCATACGCATACTCAAAGGATTCGCCGGTGGAGTAGTATGCCCCGGTCAGGCGGTGCAGCGGGTCGTAGGTGTAGGTGATGACGCGGGTGAGCATCCCTTCCGCCCCTGCGCTCCCCAGCACCTCCGCTCCCGCGCTCCCCATCTCCTCTGCTCCCGCTCCCCCGCTCAGCAGCGCTGCGCCGATGCTGAGGGCCGCCACCGCCAGCAGGGCCGCTCCCAGGGGGGCCGCCCCGCGCATCCGCCGCTTGCCCCGCCCCAGCGCCACCAGCAGCAGCGGCGCCGGCAGCAGCGCCAGTGGGTCCGGCCAGAGGAGCGGCATCTCCGGCCCGCGCCCCGGCCCGAAGGGCCACCGCCCCGGCCGCCGCGCCTGGGCGGTGTTGGACGGCCCGCTCTCCCCCCAGGCGTTCTGGGCGGTGACGACGTAGTAGAGCCCGGCGCGGCCGCCCCGATCCAAGTAGAACCCCCGCCGCAGCCCCTGGGCGATGCGGTGGGCGGGATCCAGCGGCACCGGGGTGGTGGGGCTGCGGTAGACGTTGTAGGTGACCCCGGGGGCGGGGATGAGGGGCCGCCAGGTGAGGAGCACGCCCAGGTTGGCCGGCAGCGCCCGGGCCTGCAGGCCGGTGGGGGCCGGCGGCGGGGTTGGCGTTGGAGTCGGAGTTGGCGTGGGCGTCGGCGTTTTGGTCGGGGTCGGGGTGGGCGTGGACGTCGCCGTTGGCGTGGGCGTCGGCGTCTCGGTCGGGGTCGGAGTAGGCGTGGACGTCGCCGTCGGTGTGGGCGTCGGCGTCTGGGTCGGGGTGGGCGTGGACGTCGCCGTTGGCGTGGGCGTCGGCGTCTGGGTCGGGGTCGGGGTGGGCGTGGATGTCG
>FWWM01005701.1_pt1 | contig 14881 bp, 7 predicted proteins | sample 2228351 | NCBI WGS metagenome assembly FWWM01 (sample SAMEA103939774, study PRJEB20133) | metagenome | reverse complement strand
TCGCGTCATGATGGCTTCTCCTGTCGCGCCAATGCCTCAAAGTAGAGGCGGATGAGCTCAAGGTAGTCTGGGCTGTACCCTTCCTTCTTGGCGCGCAGAAGATCCTCGGCCAGACTACCCTGGGGTGTGCCCAAATCGGGAGGGAGAGGCCCGGGACTCGGCCGCACGACGTTCTTGCCAGTCTGTGCCTGGCGCTTGGGGCTCAAGTCTCGCTCCCGCACCGAGCGCTGACTGTCCAGCAAGCGGGACAGTATGCGTCGCTGGCGGTCCAAGGTGCGCTGGTCCAGGCGCTGAGAGGCGAGGTCTTTGGCCACCTCCTCCATGTCCTTGGCCACTTGGTCGAGCCGGCCGAGGATCTCCGAGCGCCCGCCCATCTCCCGTTGGAGCTCTTCCAGCGCCTTGCGCAGCGCCTCCTGCTGGGCAGCCAAGCGCGCCATGGCGGCCTGTTGCTCCAAGGTGTACTGGCCGCCAAGCCCCAATTCCACGGTCTGCTGGTTGATCCCCTCCTGCGCACTGGCCATGTTCTGCAGTCGCTGCAGGAAGGTGTCGAATCCCAAGGCCGAGCTCGCCGAGCGCACGTCCTGCATGGCCCGCATCACCTCCTGGGCGGCCTGATTGAGGGCCTGCATTGCGGCTGTCTGCGAGCCGGCCGCACCACTCAGGTTGCGCTGCTCCAGCGCCGCCACGGCCCGCATCATGTTGTCGTGGGCCTGCCCGATTGCCGCCCCCATTTGCGGCGAGACGTAAAAGGTGCGTTTGGCCAGGCTGTAGAGCTGCGCCGCAACGCGCTCCAAGGCGGCGCGCATGTCGTTTTGGGTCTCTGCCATCTCGGGGATTCGAGGACTGTCACTGCGGGCTTGCTCGCTGACCTCCAGCAGTTGCTCCTGGCGATGGGAAAGCTGCACCAGTTCGTGCGAGGTCTTCTGCAGTGCCTTGAGGACCTCCTGCCGCTCATTGTCGACAAGCGCCTTCTGCGCGGCCTGCAAGGTGGAGGCCACCTGTTGCAGCACTCCCGCCGCCTTGCGTGCCCCAGCCTGGGCCCCGGACATCTTCTGCTGCTGCAGCATGCCGCTGAGCGCCTGTATCTGCGAGGCCAGTCCTGCGGAGTCCATCATTGCCGCCGCCTTTTCTACCTCTCCCTGCGGCATGTCTGGAAACTCCCGCATGGCGGCCGCCAGGTCGCGCACACGCGCATCCAGGGTCTCGACCTCTTGCGCAAGACGTCGTTGCTGCACGGCCAGCTGCGCTCCCTGGGCAGGGGACTCCGCCGCCTTGTCGGCGATCTCTGCCTGGCGCTCTGCCGCCTCCTGGGCCAGACGCACCGCTTCCTCCAGCTTCTGCTGGATCTGCAGCCGTTTGAGCAAGGCAATGGTGCGCTCGATGGACTTGAGGAAATCCTCCTGGGTCAGACTAAACTTTTCCACGGCCTGCCTGAGTCGGCTGGGATCAATCTCTCGCAAGGCACGCTGCAGCTCCTCCATGGCCCGGCGCATCTCCGGCGTGGCCACCTCTTGAAAAAGGCGCTGCAACTCCTGGTATTTCTTGAGCGTCTCCAGCGCCACCAGGTCGTTGCGTTCCATGCGCTCAACCATCTCGGCGAGACGTTTCCCAACCTCGCGGATCTCCTCCTCCAGTCGCCGACGTGTGTCAAGCGCTTCTTCCACCTGCTTCCGTTCGCCCCAGTCTAACTGGGGGTCTCTCTTCAATCTTTGTGCCAGGCGGTCAAGGCGTTCCTTCAGCTCCCTGCTCTGCTCGTAGAGGCTCTCGAGCTGCTCGGCGGCTTGCTCCTGCGTCTGCGCCACCTCCTGATAGATCTCGTAGATCGAGGGGAAGCGGACGCGGTACTCCTGGCTCTGCGCGGACTTGGGACCAGAGACCAAGTCGTTGTCCTTCACCTCTGCCAGGTACACCACCACGTCTTCCGGAATGAGGCTGAGCCCCGACAGGTCCCAGAGGTACTCGATCTGAACCTTGTCGGCTGTCTTGGGCAAGGGCAAAGTCACTCTACCACGGCCGACCTCCTGGGCCTCGCCCCCGCGGAGCACGCGGTAGACAAGGGCAAGCTGCGAAAGGCCAAAATCGTCCTCCGCGTCCACCACCACGGGGCGGGCGGTGAGGGTGTGGGGACAGATGGGGGTGATCACCAGCGCCCGCACGCCGGGGTCCTCGCCAATATCCACGTCCATCCCTGGCACGGGGATGCGGACAAAAGGCACCCGGTCGGGCAGCACGGTGACACGATACTCGATGGGGTTTTCGTTCTTCCTCCCGGCGAAGTCCAGCAGTTCCACGTGGTAGGTGGTTTCCTCCTGGACCTTAAACTCGCCCTCCAGGAAGGTGCCACTGCGGCGCATGGGGATGGGCCTGGCCCCTTTCCGCACGATACCAGCCTCCCTGACTGGTTTGTTGACGGCCGCCCATATTGCGACAGTTGAGCCCTTCAAGGCGAACACGTCGCCCACATTTTCGTCCAGGAACTGCGTGGGTAAGCCCACGTAGGCTGGTGGGCGCACCGACACCCGTAACGTCCGCACCAGTGGCAGCTCGATCACCGCGATGCGGTACTCCGGCGACCTTAAGCCCCCGGCCAGCACCACCCGGTAAAAAAGGGTGTCGCGAAGCGCCTTAAACTCGTGCGTGAACTCCGCAGTGCTGAGGCGCGCCATGGCTCTGCTGATGGCTGGAGCATTGCCCTCCCCGCGGTAAACGATGGCTGCCTCCGCCACTTTTCGCCCGCTCACGCGTGCCCTCACCGTCAGGTCCTGGCCACGCACCACCTCCGCATCCCCCGGCACCACGCTCAGCACGAGCGAAGGGCCCACCACATAGGCAGTGCGCGGATGGAGGAGCCTTTCAACCGCATGACCCAGGGGTCGGTGAAACAGAATGAAAAGCACCAGGGCCACGCCGGCCAGCGTGCCCCCACGCAGGGCTGCGTGCCGGGCTGGCTTCAAGTCCACCTTGGCGGCGAACTCTTCGCCCTCGAGCGCGCTCGCCACCTGTCGAAGCGCCTCCGCTATGAGCTCCGGCGAGTAGCACTCCGGGTTGTTTCCACGCCTGCCGTAGAGCTCGAGCGCGTGCGCTAATCTATCCCCCACGTGCGCATAGAGGCCGCCCACCTCCCGCGCCAGGGAGAGGTCATCAGGGTGACCACGCCGGAAGAGCAAGTCCGCCAGCGGCCAGATAACGAGCAAGAGCAGGCTGGTGGCCAGTGCCAGCGCGACCACGAGGGTGACGCCCCCGCGCGCAGCCCCAGGGAGCGGCAAGAGAGCTTCGAGGGCAACCACACACAACAGCGCTGGTGCCGCCGCCCCCAGCCAAAGCCACGCCTTCCTCATCAGCGCACAGCCTTTCTTCCGCTGGCGATAGGAATGCAGGCGCTCCCGTAGGGCGGTGTATGTCTGCTCCAGATTGCTCATGAACCTCAGTGCGTCAAGGCGTAGATCATGATATTGGTTCCCATCTGCAAGGCCTCAAGGCGTTTCTCCGGCGGGTCGCCGTGCACCTCGGGGTCAGCCCACCCATCAGAGATGTTTGTCTCATAGGTGTAAAAGACCACCATCCGCCCCTCGTGGAAGAGCGCAAAACCCTGTGGCGGTTTGCCATCATGCTCATGGATCTTGGGCAACCCTTGCGCAAAGTCAAAATGAATATGGTAGAGCTCGTGCGCAAAGGGCAGCTCGACAAAGCCCTTGTCCGGAAAGACCTTTGCCATCTCCGCGCGGAAGAAGGTATCCAGGCCATAGTCGTCGTCCGCGTAGAGAAAGCCCCCGCGGGTCAAGTACGTGCGGAGGCGCTCCACTTCCTGGGGGGAAAAGGAAATCCTGCCATGGCCGGTCAGAAAGAGCACTGGATAGGAGAAGAGTTTCTCATCCATGAGGCTGACCACCACCTGGTCCTTGGCAACGGGCACATTGGTCTGCTCGCCCATGAACCTCAGCAGGTTCGGAATAGCGGAGGGGTCGTTGTACCAATCCCCTCCACCGCTGTAGCGCAGACGTGCCACGGTGAACACCTCCCCTTGGGCCATCGCCTCGACCCACGGCAAGCACAAAGCCGTGCACATCAGCGCCACAAGCGGCACCCCGGTGCCTCGCTGCCCGCCCCTTCGTCTTCTGCCCTCTGCACACATGTGCCTTCTCTGGCTCATGTCACCGGCGCGAAGAAGAGTGCGTTCACCACCAGCCGTGTCAGGCCTCGCCACAAGAGGCGGAATGTGGGGTCCTCGGCAAAGAGGATGACCTTTCCCTTGCCCACTCGCTCTTCGATCAAATAGGCAGTCCCGGCGATCTTCTCTTGATTCTTTGCGGAAATAAAGCCAGCAAAGCGGGGCTTGTCCGCGTAGATGCCCACGTTGTGCCCCTGGTCACTGAGCTCGTAGAGAGTGGTCCCCGTCTTGAGGGTGAACATCTGCCGCTGCGCGCCGTAGCCAAGGGGGTGAGAGGTGTCGATGAGGGTGCGCAGAATGGCGCCAGGCACCATGCTCAGGGGGCTTTCTCTTTTCTTCTCCTCCAGGGTGAGGCGCTTCCGCCGTGTCGTCTCAGGGTCTTCCTGCTCTTCGCTGCCCTTGTCCCGTGGCTTCTTGTCCTTCTTCACCTTTACTGAGCAGAGGCGGGCGTAGTCCTGGGTGGCGAATGTCGCGCCCCCCCCGATGCCGATGAAGGTGCCGCCGTCGCGGATCCAACGCCGCAGACGCTCCACCGTGGCACTGTCAATGCGGCTGCGGTAGCCGTTGCCTCCACCAAAGTCGTGAGGAAAGATGAGCACGTTGTACTTCTGCAGTTCGGCGCTCGCCAGCCGGTCACACGGCAGCGCCGTAAACGGAACCCCGAGCTGCTGTTCGAGCAGGAACCAGAGCGCGCCATAGGAGCTGGAACTCACCGGGCTTCCGGTGACCATTGCTGCCCGCGGGAGAGGGAGGGCGACCAAGTCGTCCGAGCCCAAGTCAATCCCTTCCTCGGTCAAACCGGTATGGGCCGCATAGAAAGTCAACCCGTGTTCGCTGGCAAGGCCGGCGATGACCCGGTGGAGCGTCGAGTCCGGGTGCGTCACGGGCCTGTTGGCCACGGGCACCACTATGGTGCCCCGCCCGAACGGCCTCCCATTCAGCACAAATGGCTTGGTGCTCAAGCGCACCCGCCATTTGTGGCGCAGAAGCTGATACAGCGCGCTCGCCGCACGTTCATCCTCACACGGCAGAAGGTACGCGTAGCGCGCTTGCCCTCCTTGCACCCCGCTCCGCACCACCGGTCGTTCGTGCAGTTGCTCCATCCGGCAAGTGAGTCGGGACTGCGTCCAAAAGCCCTTTAGGTTGAAGACCGCGGGCAGGCACCAGGCAGTAATGTCGTAGAAGAACGTGTCGGCCAGGACCGGATCTACCTCAAAAAGGGCCGTCAACAGCCGCTGCGCGGGTTGGGCGACCGGTACCACAAACGATCCCGCGGGCAAGAGCAATTTCTCAGTGCTGCCCTCATATGACGTGGCCTCTGCCAGCTGCACGGCCTCTTCCGTGCGCCAGACCTCGATCCCCTGCCGGAGCAACAGGTCGACAAAATCGGCCTGCCTGTTGGCGTCAGGGTCCGGTGGGAACAGGTAGAAGCGCGCGGCTCGTGAGCGCCCTTGTTCGAGACTCTGTCGCCAGGCATCTACATAATCCAGAAGGATTTCCTTACGGTGACGCTGGGCGGTCTCCAACGACGCCATCGCTGCGACAAAATGGTGCCAGGCGCGGTCCCGGAGGGTGAGAAGGGTGCCGTCATCCCGCTGGACCACCAACCCGGCGCCGCCTCCGCCTCCCTGCTCGAAGGTCATGCCCAGAGCCCCATTGAGCGAAGGCCACGAGTCGCCGAACCCCGGGTAGAAGAGGTCAAACCCTTCGGCAGTGAAATAGCTCCAACCCTGCTCGTCGAAGGCGCGGGCGTTATTTTCGCCAAACACCTCCGCCCATTTGAGTAGGGCGCGGGGGATGTTAGTATTGATGGGAGTGCGTGCCGGAATTGTACCCCATCTCGTGAGAATCCATGTGCACCTGGGGCATCCATTGCCGAAACAGGGCGACACGCTGCCGGGTCTCTTGCTGCGTCAGCCAGGCCCAGTCGCGGTTGAGATCAAAGTAGTAGTGGTTTGACCTGCCGCCCGGCCACGGCTCGTGGTGTTCTGCGGCCTCAGGATCAGGATTCGGCACCGAGCCGGCGGTGCGATGGTAGAAGGAAATGTAGCGCTCACGGCCGTCAGGATTGAGCACCGGATCAAGAATGACCACCAGATCCCTGACAATGGCGATGGTTCGCTCGTCCGTGCCGGCGGCAAGCTGGTAAGCAACTTGTAGCGCAGCCTCCGTTCCACTGGCCTCATTACCGTGCACGTTAAAGCTCAACCAGACCACGCCCGGCCATGAGTCGAGCATGCGGGCGAGGGCAGTGGATTGCGGGAGCCTGCGCGGGTCCGCCAGGCGCTGCTGGCGCTGCTGGAGGCTGTCCCATTCCGCCAAGTGCGCAGGGGAGGAGATGACCGCCACAAAGAGCGGGCGGCCCTCGTAGGTAGTGCCGTAGCGGTGTAGGCGCACGCGCTCAGAACTGGCAGCTAGAGCTTCCATATAGCGCACCACCAGGTAGTGGGGAGTGAAGCGCTCCCCTAGGCTGTAGCCAAGGATCGTCTCTGGAGTGGGCACCTGCGGCAAGTAGCAAGAGGAATCTGCCCAGGCAAAGGGTGCCCGCTGCTGTGCGCAGAGAACACTCACGCCCACAAGGAGGATCAACCACGCGCACACTCTCTCCCGCCACATCTCTATGCCTCCACCATCGGCCTTTGTCCTGCTATAAAGAAACAAAAACTTGGCCTAATAGTCAAGCCCTTTCCTTGATGAAAAAAGGCCGACCCGTGTTGCAGCGGTCGGCCTTCACCGGGTGCGCAAAAGAGGGGTCAAAGCCCTTTGACTTCGACAAACATCTCGGCACGCAACTCCGCCACCCACTTTTCGAACTCCCGCTGCTTCTTGTAGTTGAGCGCCATCTGTTCGATGGCGTCCCAGTCGTTCTCCAAGGTCAGTTGGCGACCCGTGCGGCGTTCGTGAAGCTTCAGAATGTGGAAACCATACTTGGTGCGGAACGGGTCGGTGATGCCCCCTGGCTCAACCTCGCGCAGCGCGGTAACGAACTCAGGTGCGGTCTCGCGCAGCTGGTCCAGCTCAAACCAACCCAGGTGACCCCCCTGGGCCGCGGTGGTTTGATCATCGGAAAGCTCCTTTGCCAGGGAATCGAAGGCCGCCCCCTCCAGGAGCCTGCGGTGGACCTCTTTGATGCGCGCGGCCGCCTCCTTCTCGTCCTCCTTGGTGGTGCGCAGGGCCACAAGGATATGCCGCACCCGCACCTTTTCGCCTCGTCGTTCCAGAAGCTCGAGGATGTGGAAACCAAATTGCGTTTCCACGACATCCGAGCGCTGCCCCGGCTCCAGGGAAAAGGCCACCTCCTCGAACTCGCGCACGAAATCTCCCCGCTGCATGAAGCCAAGGTCTCCGCCACGGGAAGCGGAGCCAGGGTCATCTGAGCTCTGGCGTGCCAGCTCGGCAAAGTCTTCGCCGCTGTCCAGTCGGCGCTTTATCTGCTCCATGCGCTCGAGGGCCGCCTTGCGAGCCTGCTCTCCTGGTTGGACCTGGATCAGGATGTGACTGATGTCGACGGCCTCCTTGACGCCAGGCAGGCTATCCTTGTGCGTCGCGTAGAACTGTTCCACCTCTCGACGGCTCACGCGCACATTGGCAAACTTGGTCTCGCGCAGCTGCTGCACCGTGAGGTTCTTGCGGATCTCCTCCTCGTACTGCCGGCGAATCTTGCGCATGGGCATGCCGAAATACTCTTCCACCTTCTGCTCAGACCCCAGCTGCTGCACCACCGTCTGCATCTGTTGCTCGAGGAAGCTCTCCACCCGCTTGGCGTCGACCACCACGGTGTCCTGCTCGGCCTTCTTCAACAGGATGTGTTGCGTGACTAGGCTCTCCAATGTGCGCCGCTGCAGCTCCCTGAAGCGCTCGGGCTCGCGGTTGGGGTCGATGCGCAGCTGCATGGCCAGGAACAGCGCCCCTTCGGTCACCTCCGACTCAAGGATGGGCCTATCGTCCACCACAGCAACCACGCGATCCAGGACCTCTTGGGCCAGAGCCAGGCGTGCTGCCGTCAAGGCTATGAGCACTGCGTGAGGCACTTTCACCATTAGGCAATCCCTTTCATTTACGTCCGCCAAGTCAGCGAGAGTCGCGGGCGGAATCGGGCAGCACCTCGGCCAGAACCTGATAGTCCACATAGACCGCCTGGCGGGTGCGCAAGCGATTCAAAAGCTGCCGCTGCAGGTCACGTAACTTTTCCACCATCACGCGCTCACGCAGGAGGTCACGCACCTCCGCATACTCGCGCACACTGCCGGCGGGCTTGCTGTCCACCACCTTGATCAGATAGTACCCCGCCTCGGTCTTTATCGGTGACAGCACACGTCCCACAGGCGCCCGCGGCACCTGCTGGGCCACCTCCGGGGGCATCTGCATGCGGCGCAGGTAGCCAGTAGTGCCCCCAAAAGGGGCAGAGGCGGCCTGAGAGCGCTCTCGCGCCAGGAGCTCAAAGCTCTCCCCGTTCAGGAGACGCGCCCGCAACTGGGTTGCTTCCTCCCATGTCGGGACGAGAATCTCTTGAAGGAGATACTCTTCCTCTGTCCGGCTGAAGGCCTCACGATTCTTGTCAAAGTAGGCGCGGAGCTCTTCTTCGGCTAAGGCAACGCTGTCCGCGCTCTCCTGGTCCAGAAGGGCGGTGGCCAGAACCTCACGCCTCAGCTCCAGCAACTGTCGCCTCACCTTTGGCGCCTGGGCCAAGCCCCGGCGCTGTGCCTCTTGCGCTAAGAGTTCGGTGTTGATCCAGCGCTGCACGTACGAGCGCACCTGGGCCTCAGAGAGGCCCAGGCGTGGGTTCTCCGGGAAAGCCGCCCGCAGATCCGCCACGCGCAGGACCGAACTTCCTACCCGCGCCACCACCCGCTGGTCGCCGCTATCAGCTCTCCTGCACCCCTGTCCCACGACGCTCACACCGGCAGCCACTAGGGCGACGACCCCTATGAGCTGTACGCGCTGCCAGTCCACAGGCCTATTCCTCAAAAACGTTAGCAAAGGCCTTCTTCATCGCTTCGTCGTAGATGGTCACCCGAAAACGCTTGCGCAGATCCTCCAGCCATCGGTTTTTTAGCCCCTCCTCCTCTTGCCTCCGCAGGTCCCGCTGGACGTCGTACTGAGCCTGCTCATATGTTTTCAACGACTCTTCCTCTCGGTCGAGCACCTTGATGATGGAAAACTTCGGTCCCATCGGAATGATGTCCGACACCTGCCCCACGGCCATGTTCAGCGCCGTTTGCCCCACATTTCCATACTGGCGCGCCGAAATGTAGCCCAGCACCCCATCCTGGTTGCGAACCGACGTCCGTTCCGTGTACTGCCGCGCCAGCCGCGAGAAGCTTTCCCCTGCCCGAATTCGGCGCAGCAGCTGCTCGGCCAGCTTGCGATCAGAGACGAAGATCTCCTGTACCTTGGCGCGCGCCGGATTCTTGTAGTTCTCGCGATGGGCCTCAAAGTAGGACCTGTACGACTCCTCCGTGAGGTTCATCTGCTTCCGCACCATCTCGTCGGTAATGTGCTGCAGCATGGAGCGCTCCAAGAGTTGTTGTCTTGTGCGCTTCATCTCAGGCGTGAGGTGGTATTTCTCTCGCCGCGCCTCCTTGAGAAACAGCTGGCGCCAGAGGATGCGCGATGTCCAATCCTTGACCATCTCTACGGAGGTCAGACGGGGCTGCCGCCGCGCCGGGTAGCGACGCAGCGTGTTCACTACCTCGCCCACGCTCACCGTCCCACCCACGTAGCGAGCTAGGGCCTCCTTGTGGTCAGCGGGAGTGAGGGCAGCAAATTGATCGCGCTCCACGTCGCGATCCTCCGGGGCAACGGCGCTCGTGTCGGCCCGAACCTGCGTGAGTTTGGCCACGAGCGCAGCCATCGCCGTGGAGTCGTACTCCACCTTGTAGCGCCGCTCCAGCTCTGCCGCAAGACGATAGTACTCCTGCTCCAGCTGCGGCTGCTTGGTCTTCGCCAGCTGCTCCTTGATGCGATCCTTGGCCTGCTCGTACTCGCCCAGGCCGGAGATCTGCTTGCCTTCCACCCGGAGGATGTGGTAACCGCGCTGGGTACGCACAGGGGTGGAAACCTCGCCTTCCTTTAGCGCAAAGGCTGCCTCAAAGAACGCATCGTCATACCCACCTTCTCCCCAACGGATGAAACCCAGGTCACCGCCTTTGCTGCTGCTCATGTGGTCCTGAGAAAAGTTCTTAGCCACATCAAAGAAGCTTTCGCCTTGGAGAATGCGATCGTGCAGTTGCCAGGCACGCCGGCGTACGTCCGCCTCCTGCTTCTCATCGGCATCGCGCGGCACCACCAGCAGAATGTGGCGCACCCGCAACTGCACGCTGCTCTTACGCCAATAGTCTTGTATGTCCTTCTCAGTCACTAACCGGTCCACGACCTTCTTCTCCACAAATGAGGAAAAAAGGCGCTGATCCATCTCCCGCTCCACCGGCTTCACTACCGCCGGAAGACGATCATAGTTGCGGGAGTAGGCATCGGCGATCTTGAGCGTGCGTTCGACCATGCTGAGGAGGTGGTCCTTCCGCTCCTTGAAGGTCGTGGTTTTTATGTAGTTGGGCGTCTTATTCCTAGAAAAGTCCTGCTCGAACTCGGAGAGCTTAATGACACGATTGCCCACACGCGCTACAATGGGGTCTTGCGTGCGTTGGCAGGCTGTTATAACCACTGCAAAAACAATGGCTAACAACACAGTCTTCTTTGCCATTTCTCGCTCCCTTGCTGACCACTGCGCCAGTCCAATCACCCACAAATTCAAATATAGGAACTCACAGCAAACTTTGCAAGAACTCTTTCGCTGCCGACAGACCGCCTGGCTCGGGAAGAGTAACGCGCAGGGCAAGTTCTCCCCTCTGCTGCACAAAGGTGAACGGCGCCACCGCCCGCGCACTAATCTTGGAGGCGAGATCCTTGAAGGCGGATCTGTCTGTGAGCAACGAGCGGTCGAAGGTAGTGTACAAAACGCGCGCGTCTACTTTAACGTCGCCCAGCCGCAAGAGGTTTCCCAGGAGCCTGCAGGCCGCCACATCCACCAGATTGCGCGCAGGTTCGGGCAAGGGACCGAATCGGTCCCTTAGCTCTTGCGCCACCTCCTGGATCTCTTCCAGACTGTCGGCCACGGCGAGCCGGCGGTATATGGCCACACGCTCGCTGCTCTGTGCCACATAGTCCTCCGGCAGGAACGCATCGCCGCTGAAGCGCACCTGCGTGACGGCAGTGCGCGCCGGGGCGGGTTCCTCCGCGGACAAAGAGTACTCTGCTCTTGCCTCGCAGACCGCTTCCTCCAGGATGCGGCAGAACACCTCATAGCCGAGGGCATCCAGGAAGCCGCTTTGCTCGGCGCCAAAAAGGCTGCCGGCGCCGCGCACCTCGAGATCCTTGAGGGCAATCTGATAACCAGAGCCCAACTCGGTGATCTCCTCGATTGCCTGCAGGCGCTTGATAGCCTCCTTGCTCAGGCGGCTCACATTGGGCACCAAGAAATAGGCGTAGGCCTGCAGGGCAGAACGTCCCACCCTCCCGCGTAATTGGTAGAGCTGGGCCAGCCCGAATTGGTCCGCCCGGTGCACTATGAGCGTGTTCACATTGGGCATGTCCAACCCTGCCTGAATAATCATGGTCGAGACCAGACAGTCATACTGTCGCTCGATGAATTGATTCATGACCCGTTCCAAGGCGGAAGGGGGCATCTGCCCGTGGGCCACGGCGAAGGTAGCTTCTGGTACGATCCGGCGCAGCAAGGCAGCCATGCCCTCAATTGACTGCACCCGGTTATGCACAAAGAAGATCTGCCCACCCCGACTGAGCTCGCGCAGTATGGCCTGACGAATGACCTCCTTGCTAAACTGCACCACCTCGGTCCTGATCGGGAGCCGATCGCGCGGGGACGTCGTGATCCGCGACATGTCCATGATGCCGACCAAGGCCATGTGCAGCGTGCGCGGAATAGGGGTGGCGGTCAGCGTCAGCACGTCCACGTTGGTGCGAAGGGCCTTGAGGCGCTCCTTGTGCATCACCCCGAATCGCTGCTCCTCGTCGATGATGAGCAGGCCCAAATCCTTGAAAGCGACGTCGGCGGAGAGCAGTCGATGGGTGCCGATGATGATATCAATCCGCCCGGCTTTAAGGTCGGCGAGTATGCGCTGTTGTTCCCCTTTGGACAGGAAACGCGACAGCATCTCCACTCGCACAGGGAAGGGCGCCAACCGCTCGCGGAAGGTGGCCACATGTTGGCTGGCGAGCAATGTGGTAGGCACCAGGACTGCCACCTGCTTGCCATCATTCACCGCCTTGAAGGCGGCCCGCACCGCCACCTCTGTCTTGCCAAAGCCCACATCCCCGCACACCAATCTTTCCATGGGACGGGGCGACTCCATGTCCCTCTTGACCTCGAGAGTTGCCTGCAGTTGATCCGGTGTTTCGTCGTACACGAAGGAGGCCTCGAGCTCGTGCTGCCACAGGGTGTCGGGCGAGAAAGCGAAACCCTGGGCCCGGCGTCGTTCTGCATAAAGCCGAATAAGCTCTGCCGAGACGTCCTTGAGCCGTCGCTTGGCCCGAGCTTTGAGGCGCTCCCACTCGGCGGTGCCTAGGCGGCTGATGCGTGGTGCCACGCCCTCCCGCGGGGTGTACTTGCTGACCCGGTCCATGCGCTCCAGAGGGACATAGACCTTGTCCCCATCCAGGTAGCCAATTTCGATGCACTCCCGCTCGCTGTCGTCCACCCTGATCTTGGTCAAACCACGGTACACCCCGACGCCAAAGTCCACGTGCACCACATAGTCGCCTGGGCGCAGTGCGTGCAGCTGACGAAAGGTAAAACCCTCGCGCGGACGCGGCGGTGGCTGCGGCACCCGCTGGCGATTGTGAAAGTCGTGATGGGTCAGCACGCAAAGCCCCGCGAACCACAGCACAAACCCGCGCTCCAGCGACCCCTCCCTCACCTGGAGGCCTTGCACCTGTTCCTCCTCCAGCAGGGTGCCCAGGCGCTGAGTCTGTGCCGGACCGTCGCACAAGAAGTAGGCCGCAGGCTCTTGGGGCGAATACAGGGGCGCGCGCACATGGAAGGCAGCCAGGTACTCCTTCAACTGCTCATACTTGCCCCCCATGGGCGGAATGGGCTCGGCATTAACGATGGTCGCGCCAGAAGGGGTCTCTCGCTCGCAGAAGCGCAGCAACCGCCTGTGTTTTGAGGCGTCTTCGGGCCTGGTGCGTGCGGCGGTATGGTCGAGCTCATCCGGCCGGTCGGGTCCGGGTGGCCCACACTCCTCGACGACGATCAGATCCCCTGGCTGGACAAAGGCTTGCAGGTCTGCCGTGGGGCGGTCGTGGCTCTTGCCGTCCCTCTCGTCAGGCGCGGGGAACTGCGGCAGGATGCTCAATTCGGTGATGGGGGCCACTGAGCGCTGCGTCTCGGGGTCGAACTCGCGCATGGATTCGATGGTATTGCCAAAGAACTCCACCCGCACCGGACGCAGACGGGAATAGGGAAAGATATCGACGATTCCCCCGCGCACGCTCATCTCTCCCGCCCTATCCACCATCTCCTCACGGGAGAAGCCGAGGTCTACCAGGGCCGCTATGAGGGAGTCAAAATCGTGCTCCCCCCCTTGTCGCAGCACGATACGCTGGCGCTCAATCCACTCCGGCGCCAGCAACCGACATTCCAGTCCCCGCACCGAGGTGACTACCACCCCAGGCCCAGACCCGCGGAGGATCTCCAATGCGCGCACGTGCGCACTCAAGCGAGTCAAGCTCTGCAGGCGGAAGGCGACAGGAGTGTGGCTAGGTTCGAGGAAGTGGACCACGCGGTCGGCCCCAAGCAGCGTGGCAAAGTCATCGCGGGCAAGCTCTGCTGCCAGCGCGTCACCGGTCACATACAAGGCACGCCGATGGCGCTCATGAAGCCATGCGGCCACCAGCAGGCGACGGAGAGAGCCCGGCGCCACCACTGAAGTGGTGGCCGCAGGCCTATCCAGAGCCTGCCACACCCCGACAATCGCAGGTGACAAACGCACACGGGCGTGGAGTGTGTTTAGGAGATCAGACACGTTAGACGCGCGCACCCCTCAACCATTCTGCAAGGCTAGGCGCACAAAGCCGCCGGCGCGTTCCAGGCGCCCGCGGGCCTCCTGGGCATCAACACCGCCGAGGATCATGACCAATGCCGTCTTCACGTGGCCACCAGCCTTTTCTAACACTGCCTCCGCCTCCTCGTAGCTGACGCCGGTGACGATCATGACCGTACGCTTGGAGCGCTCCTCCAGTTTGCGGGAGGTCATCTGCAGATCCACCATCATGTTGCCGTAGACCTTGCCCAGGCGGATCATGGCTGTCGTGGTTATCATGTTGAGCACGAGCTTGGTGGCGGTTCCCGCCTTCATGCGCGTGGAGCCCATGACGACCTCAGGACCCACCACCGGGCAGATGGCCACATCCACGGGGAAGTTGAGCTCCTCGCGGGGCGTGCAGGTCACGTAGAGCGTTTTGCCGCCGATCTCCCGCGCCTTTTCGATTGCCCCCACGACGTAGGGGGTCCTCCGGCTTGCGGCAATGCCACAGGCAACGTCTTTGCTGGTGAATCCACGGCGCACCAGGTCCTCGCCACCCTTCTCCCGCCGGTCTTCGGCCCCTTCCTGCGCCCGCACCAGCGCCTTGTAGCCCCCCGCAATGATGCCCTGGACCATTTCCGGAGGCGCGCCAAAGGTGGGCGGGATCTCC
>FWWM01011735.1_pt1 | contig 14887 bp, 12 predicted proteins | sample 2228351 | NCBI WGS metagenome assembly FWWM01 (sample SAMEA103939774, study PRJEB20133) | metagenome | reverse complement strand
TCGGTAGAGGAAGTGCGTGCGATTCTGCAAGCAGGTGCCGACAAGGTCAGTCTCAACACCCAAGCCGTACGCCAGCCCACGCTGATTACCGAAGTCGCCGAGCGGTTCGGCAGCCAGTGTGTCGTAGTCGCAATCGATGCGCGCTGGAACGGTCAGTTCTACGAGGTCTACACGCACGGTGGACGCCAGCCGACGGGTTTGGAGGCAGTTGCTTGGGCGCAAGAAGTCGTTCAGCGCGGAGCAGGCGAGATTCTGCTCACCAGCATGGACCGCGATGGAACCCAGATGGGCTACGAACTCGCCCTCACACGCAAGGTTGCCGAGGCGGTCTCAGTGCCCGTCATCGCCTCCGGAGGGGCAGGCAAGCCAGAGCATCTGTATGATGTGCTCACCGCAGGCAAAGCCTCTGCCGCCCTGATTGCCTCTATCGTCCACGACGGGCACTACCGCATTCGCGAACTGAAAGCCTACCTTGCAGAACGCGGAATCCCTGTGAGGTAAAATCACTGGGGAAGTAAAATGGAATGGCAAAAGCGAATTACCACTGACCCTGAACAGTGTGGCGGACGCCCGTGCATACGGGGAATGCGAATTCGGGTCTCGGATGTACTTGAGCTTCTCGCTTCGGGTTTGACTCCAGAGCTGATGCTGGATGAGTTTCCTGACTTGGAACCAGAAGATATTCGAGCATGCCTCTTGTACGCCATAAGCCATATCGACCACCCTGTGCGAAAATACTTCTACTACGAGGCTCTGCCAGATTTTTGAGCAAGCCTTTCACCAGATTCAGGAGATGTTATAGCAAGGGGAACCCGTTGTAGAGGTGGGCGAAGCATTCACTTCAGAAGAAGAGTAGGGGTATAATTTTGAATGTCTATGCAGAGAACCCAGGCATCGGAAACGAACCCACTGCCAACGCCAGCAGGTGAGCGTGCTTTCACGGACGACTTGAACGCCCTTCTGGAGGTGCTTCCCCCTGCGATTCGGCAGTGGCTGGAGGAACAGCCCGATCTTGACCAGCTCCTCGAGGTAGTACTGGACTTGGGGCGGATGCCCGAAGCCCGCTTCATGGGGCGCACCATCCGTTTGGAAGGCGTACAGGTAGAGGAGTACGACCTGAAATATGTGGCGGAGCGCATCGGTGAGTTCGGCAAGGACAACCGAGCGGGCATTCCGCGCACACTCCATCGCATCTCGGCTATCCGCAACCGTCAGGGACGCATTATTGGACTCACATGCAGAGTCGGGCGCGCCATCTTCGGTACCATCGACATCATTCACGACATCGTCGCCTCTGGCAAGAGCATCCTCTTGCTGGGCAAGCCCGGCGTTGGGAAGACTACTCGCCTGCGCGAGGTCGCCCGCGTGCTGGCAGATGAGTACGACAAGCGCGTGATTATCGTAGACACCTCCAACGAAATCGCTGGCGATGGCGACATTCCCCATCCAGGCATCGGCTATGCGCGTCGGATGCAAGTGCCCGAACCCAGTCTCCAGCACGCCGTGATGATTGAGGCAGTGGAGAACCACATGCCCGAAGTCATTATCATCGACGAGATTGGCACCGAGCTGGAGGCGTACGCAGCGCGCACGATTGCCGAGCGCGGGGTGCAACTCATCGGCACCGCTCACGGCACCACCCTCGAAAACTTGCTGATGAATCCCACCCTGTCTGACCTCGTGGGCGGGGTACAGACCGTGACGCTCTCGGACGAGGAGGCACGCCGACGCGGAACCCAAAAGACCGTGCTGGAGCGCAAAGCCCCTCCGACCTTCGATGTGGTGATCGAGATTCTGGACTACCATCGGCTTGCCATTCATCACGATGTCGCTCAGACGGTCGACCGCATGCTCCGAGGCAATCCTCCACGCCCCGAAATCCGCGTCCAGACCGACCGCGGCGGATACGAGGTGGTTCAGCGTGGAGACCTTGCCACACCGCCTGTTGCCGTGGGCGGGGTTGCTGAGCCTCCGCCCGCTCCTGAACCGCGTATGCTCGTTACCCCGCGCCCACAAGGGAGCATGCCCAGACGGGTGTTCCCCTATGGCGTGAGCCGAAGTCGCTTAGAGAAGGCACTTCGCGAACTGCGTGTGCCTGCCTATGTTGCCCGTGATGTGGGTGATGCGGACGCGATGGTGGTGCTTCACTCCACATTCCAGCGTCGCCCCCCGAAGGTGCGCGAAGCCCTCGATAAGCAGATTCCGATAGCGGTCGTGCGTTCCAACACCTATGCTCAGTTGGTAAGCGCCCTGCGCGACCTATATGGCGCGTCCCAAGCCGACGAGAGCGCAGAGGAGCGCGCCCTACGGGAAGCAGAAGAGGGCGTAGAGTATGTGCTGACCCACGCCGAGCCTTACGAACTCTCGCCCCAGAACAGCTACCTGCGTCGGCTCCAGCACCAACTCATCGAGAAGTACCGCCTGCTTTCCGAGAGCATAGGTGAGGAACCGCACCGACGCGTGCGCATCCTGCCCATCTATGCTGATGAACAGGGAGAGGGCTAACCCATGCGAGCGCCTTTCATCACTTTCGAGGGCATCGAAGGCGCAGGGAAAACCACCCTCGCCCTCTGGCTCCAAGACCGACTGAAGGAGCAGGGCATCCCTGTGCTCTTCACCTACGAGCCAGGCGGAAGCGAGCTGGGCAAGCTGATACGCCCCCACCTGCTGAACGCCCCACTGGAACCCATCACCGAGCTGTTCCTGTTCCTTGCTGACCGCCATCAACACACGGCGCGCCTCATTCGCCCAGCCCTGGAGGCGGGCACTTGGGTGCTGTGCGACCGCTACATCGATTCCACCGTCGCCTATCAAGGCTATGGGCGCGGGCTGGAGATTAAATGGCTCCATATTCTGAACCGCCTTGCCACCGAGGGGCTGGAACCCGACCTCACGGTGCTGATCGATGTGCCCGTGGAGATTGCGCTCCGACGCGCCACCACCCAAACCCGCTTCGAGGCAGAGCAGAAGGCGTTCCACGAGGCGGTGCGCTACGGCTACTTAGAGGAGGCGCGTCGCGCCCCAGAACGCTTCCTGGTGTTAAACGGCACCCTTCCCCTCCGAGACCTCCAACACACCCTCCTTCAGGAAATCCACTCCCGCTGGGGATACTTTGAGGGCTAATCGAATAACCCCCTGAAGCGGTTTTGCAAAAAATCAGTGCGTTCACGCGTAGGTCTCCAGGCGTGGGACAGCCTATTTTACTTTTCTACTTAGTACAGTGCATCAGGTAGAATTGCGGGGAAGGAGGGGATTCGATTGAAAAGCAGTATCGAACCTTTAGCAGTGAAGGTTTGGGCGCCCTATGCTTGCTTCACACGCCCTGAAATGAAGGTCGAGCGCGTGACCTATCCTGTGATGACGCCCAGCGCAGCGCGCGGTGTGCTAACCGCCATCTTCTGGAAGCCGGAGTTCCTCTGGTATGTTCAGGAAATATGGGTGCTAAAGCCGATTCGGCACATCTCACTGGTGCGCAACGAGGTGAACAAGGTTCTGCCCGTGCGCGAGGCGCTCAAACCCGATTATGCCTACTACGCTGACCAAGACCGCGCCCAGCGCCACACGCTCGCCCTGCGCGATGTCGCCTACCTCATCCAAGCGCAGATTCGGGTGGTGGAGGGCGCCGAGAAGAACGAGTATGCCTACCGCGACCAGTTCCGACGCCGAGTAGAGCGCGGGCAGTGCTACTGGCGACCCTATCTGGGCTGTCGGGAGTTCAGCGCGCAGTTCAGCCTACCCGACGGAAACGAACAGCCCATCGACCTCACCGACGACTTGGGGCGCATGTTTTTCGATATGCGCTATAATGTGAAAGGCAAACCCGTAGAACCTCTCTTCTTCCACGCCTATCTGGAGCGGGGGATTCTAAAAGTGCCCCAACACCTGTACGAGACCCTCTACAAAGAAGTGCCCCCACGCCCGCCCCGCACGCTATTCGCAACCGAATCTGAGGAGGTGCAACCATGCTCTACCAACGGCTGAAGGATCTGGCAGACCGATTGCGCCAGCAGGGCAAGTTAGAGGAATCGCTGATGCTGAAAACCCATGTGAAGTGGGCGCTGGAGTTAGACCCGAATGGCAAGCCGTTGGGCATGATTCGACTGTCGGGAGACGGCGATCCGAAGAAAGACCGTGGGAAGCTAATGGTCGTGCCGTCGCAGGGAGGACGACGCACCAGTGGAATAGTGCCCTATCTCTTGGCGGACAAGGCAAGCTATGTGCTGGGCGATTGGCAAGGGAACAATCCACGCGCCCAGCAGTGCAATCGGGCGTTTGTTGAACTTGTTGAGAAGTGCGCCCAAGAGACCCAACTCCCAGAAGTGCAAGCGGTGGTGAATTTCTACATGCGCCGCCGCGATGCCCTTCAGATACCTGCCGACCTGAACCCCGAAGACCACATCGTGATTAGGGTAGAGGACAAAACTCTGATAGACCATCCCGCTGTCCGCCAGTTCTGGCAAAACTATGCGACTATCTCTGCCGATTTGGTCGACCCCAACTGGCAAGTGGCGTGCCTGGTGTGTGGCAAGAAAAAGCCTCCGACCCGATGCCATCTCATCAAACTCAAAGGTATTCCAGGCGGGCAGACGGGTGGCGTGTTTCTCACCTCCGCGAACGCCCAAGCGTTCTATTCCTACGGACTGGAAGAGGGGTTCGTCTCCCCTATCTGTTTCGAATGCTCCGAGTATGCTAACAAGGCACTGAACTACCTGCTCAACGAAGATAAGCACCACCTGCGTGTGGGCAACCTCGTCTATGTCTTCTGGACTCGCGACGACGCGCCTTTCGATGTAGCCTCGTTCCTCAGCCAGCCCACACCCGATACGGTCGCAAAGCTCATTGAGTCGCCCATCAAGGGCGAAGAGATTGTTGCCGACCCGAACCATTTCTATGCGGTCGCGCTCTCTGCCAGCGGGGCGCGAGCGGTGGTGCGCCACTTCATCGAGACCACCGTGCCCGAAGTTCAGCGACACCTGCAAAACTGGTTCCGCTGGCAGGCACTCATCGACTGGAAAACAGGCGTGCTGGGGAACCCGCTGAGCGTCGGCACCCTTTCTGCCAGCCTCTATCGGGACGCCAACAAAGAGATGCGTCCCGAAGTGCCCAAAGCGCTCGTCGAGTGCGCCCTCACAGGGGCACGCATCCCCGACTGGATATTGGCGCGTGCCCTTCAACGCAACCGCGCCCTTCAACGCAACCGCGCCGAGCAAACCCTCACTTATCCACGCGCGGTGCTTCTCAAACTCATACTCTGCTCACAAAACATAACGGAGGTGAAACCCATGCTCGATCAAAATAATCCTGACCGCGCCTATCGCTGTGGGCGCGTCTTAGCCATACTGGAGAGGATACAAGAGCAAGCGGTCAATCCGAGCGCGACGCTCGTCGACCGCTACTACGGCAGTGCGTCCACCGCGCCTGCCAGCATCTTCGGCACGCTCCTGCGCACCGCCCAGAGCCACCTCAGCAAACTGCGCAAGGAGAACGAACCCGCCTATCATGCCCTCATGCGCGAGCTGGAATCGGCGATGCCCGACCAGTTCCCCACCACCCTCACTCTGCATCAGCAAGCGCTGTTCGCGCTCGGCTACTATCACCAGCGCGCCCATCAGCGTGCCGAGATGGAGCGACGCAAAGCCGAACGCCAACAGCAACAATCTCTTTTGGAGGTGAACAACGATGAAGGTTGAGCCACAGACAATCTATTGTGACCCTAAGCGACGGCATGACTTCGTTCTGCTGTTCGATGTGAAGGATGGCAACCCGAACGGCGACCCCGACGCGGGCAATCTACCTCGCGTCGACCCCGAAACGATGCACGGACTGGTGACCGATGTGTGCCTCAAGCGCAAAGTGCGCAACTACATCGACCTGCTCTATGGCAACCAGTTCAACGAACTTGACTACAACCCGAACGGGCGTGGGTACGGCATCTTTGTGCGCGACAGTGGCGTGGCACTCAACGCCAAGATTGCGAACGCTGCGGAATCTGTGCGCGCCGAGAAGCAGAAGAAGCGCACCATCCACGAGGCGCGCGCCGAAATCTGCAAACGCTACTACGATGTGCGCATCTTCGGGGCGGTGCTCTCTACAGGCGAATACAACGCAGGACAGGTGCGCGGACCCGTGCAAATCACTTTCGCCCGCTCGATCGACCCCATCATCCCGCTGGAGCTGACGATTACCCGCGTCGCCATCACGCGCGAGGGCGAGAACAAGGAGACCGAAATAGGGCGCAAGCCGTTCGTGCCCTACGGACTCTACCGCGCCCACGGCTTCTTCTCGCCCGCCTTAGCCAGCGACACGGATGTCGATGCCCAAGACCTCGCCCTGTTCTGGGAAGCGCTGATGAATATGTGGGAACACGACCGTTCCGCCAGTCGCGGGATGATGGCGTGTCGGGGACTCTATGTGTTCACCCACGAGAACGGCTTGGGCAACGCGCACGCGCACCAGCTGTTCGAGCGCATTACCGTCGAGCGCGTGGAAGGCAACGGCGTGCCCCGCGACTTCCGCGACTACCGCATCCAAGTGGACGACACGAACCTGCCAGAGGGTATCACGCTCACTCGGCTCGTGGAGGGCTAATGGACTTAGAAGCCTATTGGGACGAGTCGGCAATCGTGCCGATCTCGGCGTTGGAGCATTATGCCTACTGCCCGCGCCAGTGTGCCCTCATTCATATCGACCAGGTCTTCGAGGAGAATGAGTACACGGTGCAGGGCAGTAGCCTCCACGAACAGGTCGACATCCCGCGCACGGTTGCAGAGGAGGGGCTGGTCAGCTACTCTGCGCTCCCCGTCTGGAGCATACGCTTGGGGATTATCGGGTGTGCCGACCTCGTGCTGTTCTATCCCGACGGCATGCCCTACCCCATCGAGTACAAGTCAGGCAAGAAGAAGGTGAAGTACCACGACGATATCCAACTCTGTGCCCAAGCGATGTGCCTGGAGGAAATGTTGAACATCCCTGTGCCCAAAGGCAGTATCTACTACCACTCCAGCCGTCGGCGCAGAGAGGTCGAGTTCAGCCCTGACCTGCGTGCCCTAACCGAGCAGACCATTTTGGAAGTGCGCACGATGCTCCAAAGTGGGACCATCCCGCCTCCCGTGAACGACGCGCGCTGTCCCAACTGCTCGCTCATCTCGGTCTGTATGCCCGACCTGATTGCCTACCTCCAAGCAAACGCCCCATCGCTCAACCCGTTTGCCCTTGAGGAGATTGACCCCCAATGACCTATCAGTATCTGAACACGCTCTATGTGATGTTGGAAGGTACCTACTTGCGATTAGACTACGAGACGGTGCGTATCGAGCACGAGAGTGCACCTGTGAAGCAGATACCCTTACACCACTTGGGGGCAATTGTGCTGTTTGGCAACATCGGGATTAGCCCGGCACTCATCCACAAGTGCGCTGAGGATGGACGCTCCATCGTCTGGCTCGACTCGAACGGGCGTTTCAAGGCGCGCATGGAGGGCGCAGTGAGCGGGAATGTGCTCCTTCGGCGCGCTCAGCACGAAACGCTCTCCAATCCCGATCGCACTCTCCAGCTCGCCAAACGCTTCGTGGCAGGCAAACTCCAAAACACCTATCGCTTGCTGATGCGCACCGCCCGAACCCTCCAGCCAAATGAAGCCGAAACTGCCCAGAGACTCTATGACTCGGCGCAGAGCCTCAGAGAGTGGCTCGAAGCGCTGGTCAGCGCAACCAGTCTCGATGAAGTTCGAGGTGTTGAGGGACAAGCCTCGAAGGTCTATTTCGAGGTGTTCGACCTGCTCATTCGTGCCCAGCGTAATGAGTTTCGGTTCGGGGGGCGCTCACGCCGACCTCCTCGCAACCGCGTGAATGCTCTCCTTTCGTTCTTGTACACCCTGACCCGCGTCGATTGCGAGTCGGCGTTGGAGAGCGTGGGATTAGACCCCCAAGTGGGCTATCTCCACGCGCTCCGACCCGGACGCCCTGCCTTAGCCTTAGACCTGATGGAAGAGTTCCGTGTTCTGTTAGCTGACCGCCTTGCGCTCAACCTCATCAACCTGCGTCAAATCCAGCCCGAACATTTTGAAGAGCATCCGGGCGGAGCGGTCTATCTCAACGTGGATGGGCGCAAATTGGTGCTGACCGAGTATCAGAAGCATAAACAATCGGCGCTGAGTCATCCCCTGCTGAAACAGAGGGTTCCGCTGGGGTTGACACCCCACATTCAAGCTCGCCTGTTAGCCCGTACCTTGCGCAGAGATATTCCCGACTATCCGCCCTTCACTCCGCGTTAGGTACAATGAGTGAGGAGACGGCGCGGAGTGCAACAGCACCGTCCGCGCGCGCCTGCCCTTCACTCTGCATCAGGTATTATGAGTGAGGAGACGGCTCTAAGCACCTTGACAACTGGAACGCAACTACTGAATGGGGCAACTTCTGCGCCGCTTGGGTGCACGCGTCTTGCAAGGGAGGCTCTCTATGCGAATCGATATCTTAGTCTGCTATGATGTCAGCACTGATGACCGTGCAGGTAGACGAAGGCTCCACCGAGTCGCCAAAATCTGCACCGCCTACGGTCAGCGCGTTCAGAAGTCGGTCTTCGAGTGTAGCATTACGACCACTCAATACGAACAGTTCAAGCGTCGCTTGCTCAAAGTCATCGACCCCAACGAAGATAGTCTCCGCATCTACCGCTTGGTGGGGGGTCGCGAACACTGTGTCGAGACCTATGGACGCGATACCTATATTGATTATGATGAGCCATTAATCATATAACAGCGCGTACCCCAAGTGGGGGCACTTTATGCAGGAGGTCCGCGCAGCGCCTGAACTCAACTTTCGAGGGCAATTGTTAAGAAACCCCTTAACACACCCCTTGACTTGCCCTCGATTTGAGGTATAATAATCCTGTTGCACCCGCCCTTCGGGGCGGGTGGGAATTGAAACATTATACCCTATAGCGTATACCCAAAGTCAAGTCCTCGTTGCACCCGCCCTTCGGGGCGGGTGGGAATTGAAACATGGTGAGGTCTGGCACGCCTGCGTGCAGGGTTATCTGGTTGCACCCGCCCTTCGGGGCGGGTGGGAATTGAAACACCGCATGGGCACAAGTTTACGGGGGCGAGGTGCTTGTTGCACCCGCCCTTCGGGGCGGGTGGGAATTGAAACGGCGCGCAAACTATCCGCCCACTCGACTTGTTTTGGGTTGCACCCGCCCTTCGGGGCGGGTGGGAATTGAAATCGGGCGGGTGGAGCGTTAGCCCCCACCCCTTGCCCCTCTCCCGGTGGGAGAGGGGAGTGCGTGGCTCCCTCCCCGTTGACGGGGAAGATAGGGGTCGCCTTTCCCTAACGAAGTGGGGGCAGTGCCCCCCTGTAGTCCCCCCGTCAACGGGGGGACCATAGAGGACACGCCCGACTCTCCCTCCCCGTCAACGGCTTACTGCACGACAGTTTTTTGTACCAGCGGACCGCTAATCCACCCCACACCTCAAGAGAAAGCCCCAAACATACCCCCATGAAACACCCCTCCTCACCCAAAACCCCACTCCGCCCTCCAGCAACAGCCCGCACAACCCCAACCCAACCCCCGCATCACCCCACCTCACCCACCCCCCAACGCGCACCAACCCCCCAGCGACACCCCATCACTGCCCCCAGTCCCAAAGACCACCCAACACCCCCAACGCGCACGCCCCCATCACGGCGGAACCGCCAACCACCACCAATCCACCAACCCCACACTCTGCCACCTACGCCACACCCCCAACCCTACCCGAAACCGACTCCGACGCCCAACCTGCCAGCCCTTCAACCACCCCTGCGCCACCGCCCAACTCCCCACACGCACCCTCCACAAAGACGCTAACCCCATCACCCACCATCACCGCATCGCATCCAACAGCAACCACCCACGACTGCCCTGCCAACCCCACCCCCCACTCTGGAAATCCCAAAACGCCAACGCCTCCCCCTTCCGTACCCGATACGCCGACACCGCAACCGCAGGAGGGGGCATAACCAACAGCCACGGCTCATCCGAACCCCCACGCCACCACCCCAACGCCCGACAGCGCAATCAACCCGCTTTCTTGAACGCCCACACCCCCGCTTGCCACGCTTGTCCCCGTGCCACCTGCGTCCCAAATACCACCTCGCGCCCGCCCTCCAGAACCAGCCGTACCGAGTTCTGGACGCGCATCAAGTAGTACCACCCCAGTTGGGTTATCGCCTGCAACAGCGCAGGACTGCACCCAATGCCCCGATCAGCTTGCACCAGCCCCTCCTGCCCCTGTGGGATGGCAGGGGCAATCCGTTTCAGCAGACGCCCCCCAACGCGCCCTGTCCCCCTTCAGGATAGGCGTTCGGGGGATAGCATTCCCACGCCATCGGCAGGGCGCGTCCGTGATAAGCGAGGCAGACCGCCCTCACGCGCAGTCGGTCGTGGAGGGCGGTCTCGTCTACCAGTAAGGTCAGGCGTTGGCAGGGCGGGAGCGTGTTCAGCACCCACATGGAGTGAGGTCTTACACGCGGGTCTCTTCCTCGACTTCAGCAGGCGATTCGACCGCTGCTGGCACGACTCTGCGTCGGTAGAGGATGCGCCCGAAGAACTGGGTGATGTCGTCCATCAGCGAGTACATGCAAGGGATGACGATGAGCGTGAGCAGGGTACTCACCAGCATCCCACCCATAATCACGATACCGAGCGGTGCGCGGAACTCACTGCCACGCCCGACCGCCAGCGCAATCGGCACCATCGCCAGCACCAGCGAGAGCGTCGTCATCAAGATGGGACGCAAGCGCGTTTGACCCGCTTCCAAGAGCGCTTCAGTTCGGGATAAGCCCCGCCTACGCAAGGTGTTCGTGAAGTCCACCAGCAGGATGGCGTTCTTGCCCACCAGCCCCACCAGGGCGATAATGCCTATCATCGAGATGATGTTCAGCTCGGAGCGGAAGAGAATGAGTGCTAACAGCGCACCCACCAACGCTTGTGGCTGGCTGAACATAATCACGAACGGGTAGAGCCAGTTCTCGAACAGGGCGACCATCAGCAGGTAGACCAGGATAAACGCCAACAGCAACGCCTGCATCATGTAGACGCCCTCGCGTGCCATCACCTCGTTTTCCCCTTGCCACTGCACGCGCACTCCAGGGGGGATGGTGTTCGCCTCACGCAGAGCATTATCGATCTGGATGCGCGTGTTGCCAGGCGTGTAGCCCGGAAGCAGGTTCGCCAGCACCGTGACTCGTCGCTGGCGGTCAGTGCGCTCGATCTTGGTGGGGCCTTCGCCCAGCCGAATCGTCGCCACATCGCCCAGATAGACGGGCGCACCCTGCACATAGGCGACCACCAGCTGGTTCAGGTCGGACGCACGCTGGCGTTGCGCCTCCTTCAGGCGCACCCGAATGGCATACTCCTGGCCTGCCTCGCGGAACTTGACATCGGTGTTGCCCTCGTAGGCAGTGCGGAGAGTGCCCGCAATATCCGCAAGGCTGATGCCCAGCTGAGTGGCACGCTCGCGGTCCACGATTACCTGCAGTTCAGGCTTACCAGCCGACCACGACAGGTCGGGGTCTTTGATGCCGGGGATACGACTGATGATAGCGCGCACCCGTTCGGCGGTCTCGAGGAGGGTTTCAGTGTCTTTACCGACCAGCCCAATCTGAATGGGCGCGCCAAACCCACCGCCACGAAAGCCCGAGACGGCGTTCACCGCAATCTGTGCGCCTGGGATTTCCCCAATCTTCTGGCGCAGTTCGCCTGTTATCTCGATATCGCTTCGGGTGCGCAGGGTCTCTTCATGTCGGACCCAGAACAGCAGACTATCCAGCAAAGCCTTCTTCTCATGTAGGCTAATCTGGATGTTGGCGAAGCGCGGTCCCGTATCGCCTGCCCCAGCGAAAGTGCTGGAGGAACGCCCGATAATGGAGAGCGCATATTTCACCTCAGGAATTTCCATCGCTGCGCGCTCGATGCGGGCAACTACCTCACTGGTCTGCTCTAAAGACGCATCAGGGGGTAGTTTGACCGCCACCCCAATCAACCCTTGGTCTTGCGATGGTGCGAAACGGAAGGGCAACAGCGGGCTTCCTTTCGCCGCTGAGAAGCCAATAATGAACAGCGTAGCGACCAGTGCGCCATTCCCTATCAGTATCACCAGCATTCGGTAGCGGAGCGCCCACGCCAATGCATTTCGGTAGCGCAGAGCTAATCTCCGATAGAGGCGGTCGAACCACTTGAAGAAGCCTCTCGGCTCTTCCACTGCTTCCCCGCGTCGGTAGAGGCGACTGGCGAGCATTGGGGTGAGCGTGAACGACACCAACAGCGAGAACAACACGGTGAACGCCACTACCAGCCCAAACGAGCGGAAGAACTGTCCGACCACTCCACCCATAAACGCAATCGGCAGGAACACGACCACATCCACGAAGGTTATCGTAATCGCTGCAAGACCAATCTCAGTGCGCCCGTTGTACGCCGCTTCCATCGGCTCCTCACCCAAGCTAAGGTGGCGATAGATGTTCTCGATAACCACAATCGCATCGTCCACCAGCACGCCCACCGCCAACGAAAGCGCAAGCATCGTCATGAAGTTGATAGAGAAGCCGAAGAAGTACATCGCAACGAACGAGGCGAAGAAGCAGGTCGGGATTGCCAGCGAGACGATGAACGCCCCGCGCACATTGTACAGGAACAGATAGATAATCAGCACCACCAGCACGATAGCGATACCGAGCGCAAGGCGCAGGTCGGCAAGGCTCTCACGCACAAGAACCGCATCGTCCGAAGTAATCGTGAACTGCAGGTCGGGGTACTCTTGGGTCAAGCGTGCTAAAACCGCCTTGACACCATCTGAGATTTCAATTGCATTCCCGTCGCTGGCGCGCTGAATAATCAGCGAGACATTCTCCTTGCCGTTCACGCGGGTGATAATCGTGCGCTCCTCCACGCTATCAGTGATGGTCGCCACATCTTGCAGGCGGATTACACTCCCGCGCATCATTGGATTGCGTGGGTTCTGAAGGTAAAGGCGCAAGTTGCGCAGTTCATCAACGGAGCTGAACTCACCTATTAGGCGTATGCTATAGTCGCGCTCGCCTTCCTCAATACGCCCTGCAGGCACATTTAAGTTGGCAGTCTGAAGGGCGCGCACGATGCTATTGATGGACAACCCATAGGCGTTCAGCCGCTCCTTATCCACGGCGACCTGAATCTCGCGCTTCGCACCCCCCGCCACCGAAACCGAGGCAACCCCCCGCACACTGGCTAGACGGTCTTTGATGACATTGTCTGCCAAATCGCGCAGTTCATATGCGGGGCGGTTGCCCGTCAGCGAGATGTACATCGTGGGCTGGGATTGGGTATCCAACTTCAAGACGGTGGGGCGCTCGGCATCGCGCGGGAGTTGGTTGAGCACTGCATTAATCTTCGCTTGCACATCGATATAGGCTTGCGAAATGTCAGTGCCGATATAGAACTCCAACACCACTTGCGATAGCCCATACTGCGAGACGGAGTTAATCTGCCGTAGCCCTTCTACCCCAGCGACCGCATCCTCAATCGGCTTGGAGATGAGCGTCTCGACCTCTGTAGGCGAGGCTCCCGGATAGACGGTGATAATCGTGATAACAGGGAAGTCCACTTTCGGCTGGAGCTCTACCTGTAGTTTGCCGAGCGCATAGAACCCCAGCACGATCGTCGCCACCATGAAGACCAGCATGGTGACGGGTCGGTTCAGTGCCAATCTTGTGAGCCACATATTGAAACCTCCTTATTGCTCGATGATGCGAACGGGTTGGTCGTCGCTGAGCAGGTCTTGTCCGCGCGTCACGACCTTTTCACCTGGCTTGATACCCTCAGCGTAGACGACATCGGTGTTCGTGGCGATGACCTTCAGGGTGCGCGATTTCGCTTTGCCTTCCTCTACCACAAACACGCGGGTGATACCGCCCTTCTCTATGAGGGCGAGCTTGGGCACGAGGGGCACATTCGTGTAGGTGCGCAGGGCAATCTCGCCTCGTGCGAACAGTCCCGTCTTGAGGGGTAGATCGCTGGGATTGGCAAGGGTAACACGGATGCGCAGGTTGCGTGCTTGGTCGGCGGTAGCGGGGTAGATGGCTTCCACCTGCCCACGGAACACGCGGTCGGGGAAGGCGTCTACGCGCACATCGACGGGCATGCCGACGCGCACATCCTTCAGCAGGGTTTCAGGTAGGGTAGCTTCGAAGTAGAGCCGATCGAGCGTCACGAGGCGCACCACGGGCGTGCCTTGCCCCGCCATACTGCCCACATCGACCATACGGTCTGCTACAACGCCATCAAACGGGGCGCGGATGAGGGTGTCTTCCAGTTGGTTCTTGAGGAAGGCGTAGTTGGCGCGGGCTTGGGCAAGCGCAGCGCGCGCAGCGACCACACGCTCCTGATTGAGTTCAATCTGGGAGCGAGCGAGTTCGGCTTGGCGCAATGCCTCGCGTGCTTGCTTGACTGCCTGTTCGGCGGCTTCGATCTCCTCTTGGCGTGGTCCCTCGCGTATGAGGCTGAGGGCTTCTTCTGCCTGTCGCAGTTGTGCCTGTGCCGACTCGAACGCGGTGCGCTGGGCGTCTAACTGCTGTTTCGGGATTGCGCCCTGCTCATAGAGGCGTTGGGCGCGCTCGAAGTTCGCTTTCTGCAGTTCGAAGTTGGCGCGTGCAGCTTGCACGGCTTGCTCGGCTTGCTGACGCTCTTGGGGGCGTGCGCCTGTCTGAAGGGCGCGGAGCCGTGCCTCTGCCGAGCGCAGTGCAGCGCGTGCCGATTCGATTTGCGCCTCCACCTGAGCAGGGGTCGTGCGCGCAGCGATTTCGGCTTGCTTCAGGTTCGCCTCCGCCGCACGAATCGCCGCTTCCGCCTGCTGGAGTTGTACGCGTAGGTCGGA
>FWWM01011732.1_pt1 | contig 14891 bp, 16 predicted proteins | sample 2228351 | NCBI WGS metagenome assembly FWWM01 (sample SAMEA103939774, study PRJEB20133) | metagenome | reverse complement strand
GGCACGCTGGCCGCGCAGCCTACCCTGGCGCTGCCGATGGCGCCCCCATTGTCTCCAGCAGCGCCACCGCCATTGAGGGTGAGATCCACACGCCCCAAGGCAAGGTGCCGCACGCGGTGCCCCGCGCCCTGACCGTCGAAGAGATTCCCGGCATCGTGGCTGCATTTGCGCAAGGCGCACGCAATGCCATTGCCGCCGGCTTTGATGGTGTCGAAGTACACGGCGCCAACGGCTACCTGATTGACCAGTTTCTGCGCGACACGCCCAACCAGCGCACCGATGCTTACGGCGGATCGCTGGAAAACCGTGCACGTTTGCTGTTCGAGGTACTCACTGCCGTGACGCAGGCGATCGGTTCCGAACGTGTGGGCCTGCGCCTGTCGCCCCTCAACAGCTTCAACAGCATGAAAGACAGCGACCCGCTGGCCCTCATCGGCTTCCTGGCCGATAAGCTCAATGCCTTCAAGCTGGCCTACCTGCACGTGATGCGCGCCGATTTCTTCGGCGTGCAGAAGGCCGATGTCATGCCCGTGGCGCGTGAAAAGTACAAGGGTGTGTTGGTGGGCAATATGGGTTACAGCGCTGATGAGGCAGAGGCAGCCATTGCCGAAGGTAAGCTTGACGCTGTGGCCTTTGGCACAGCCTTCCTGGCTAATCCGGACCTGCCCGCACGCATCAGGGCCAAGGCACCGCTGAACGCGCCTGACTCCAACACGTTCTACGCAGGTGGCGCCAAGGGCTATACAGACTATCCGACACTGCAGGTCGCATAAATCACCGCCCCAAAAGATCGAAGAAACGAGCCACTTTATACCCAAGGCTCTGTCCTTCGATCTTGCAAAGCTGTGTATCGCTGGCGCCTGCCGAGTGTTGTGCGCCATCACGATCTTTAATGGATAAGTTGCCTCGGTTTGCTCCGCCGCCCGCCGAACTCGTACGACGTACATCGTTTCCGGTTCAAACAGTACCGAGGCCGCACTATCCTCCCATCCTGAGGTGACGGTTAGGCCGCGAACGGCAGCCCGCCGCTACTTATCGGCAGCTCAAGATGTAAACGTGATCTTGTGCTTTGGGTCGGGAGCAGCCAGCCATTACCCCCTGGTTACTTGCCCAAAACCTGCCTATTTCACAGGGATTCGGTACCGACTACGCCAGACCCGTATGCGCCCGCAGCCACGCCGCAACATCCCCCGTCACCTCATCCCGATTCGTCTCATTCAAGATCTCATGCCGCGCGGCCGGGTACAGCTTGACCGCCACATCGGCCACACCGGCATCGCGATACCGCTGCCCCAGTTGCTCCAACAACACCCCGCCTGCGGCCAGCGGGTCTGCGTCGCCGGATGCGATGAGGATGGGCAGGTCGCTGCGGATACACGCGAGTTGTGCGGGGTCGGCCAGCCGCGGCGCGGGGGCGAAGAGTGAGGGGATCACGTCGGGTGGCACGTCCCACCCGCACCACGGGTCGGCCACGTAGGCATCCACCTCGGCAGCGTCGCGCGACAGCCATTCGTAGCCGGTGCGGTGCTCAAAGCCTGCGTTGAAGGCCGCGAGCCCGGCGGGGGCATCAGCAGGCGCATTGGCCATGGCGGCAGCAAATAGGTCGAGGGCTGTGGAGCCTGACAGGATGACGCCGGACCAGGTGGAGGAATGGTCAATGATGGCCGCCTGCGCTGCGAACGAGCCCATGGAGTGGCCGAACAGAAAGAGCGGAAGCTGCGGCCCATGCTGCGCGCGCAGCAGTGCGCCGAACTGGGCCACGTCGGCAATGAGGCCGCTGAAGCCAGCGCTGCCAAAGTCACCCAGCTTGTCACCTGCCGTGCGCCCGTGGCCGCGATGGTCCACAGCGTGGACGATGAAGCCTGCTGCGTTGAGGGCACGGGCAAAGCGGTCGTAGCGCTCGCCATGTTCAGCAAGGCCGTGGGAGATTTGGACGACGCCCACCGGTTGGCCCGGGGTTTCGGCCCAGGTGTACGTGGTGATACGGGTGCCGTCGGCGTTGGACTGGAAGGAGGAGGTGGCGCTCATCGCTTCATTCTGGCACAGTGATGGGGCCGCGCTGTCGCTTGCGCATCATCGCCGCCTGATGCGGGGGCGCTGTGCAGTAGGCCATGGCTATGGCGCTGGCCTACGTGCTGCAGCGGCGTGGCGCGCGAAACCGGCCATAACAGATTTGCGGCCACTGCCACCGCAATTTTTTGACCCTGCTACCCGTTGCCGATTACCCCGTTACCACTTGGGCAGGATGCGCTCACCAGGCAGCATGTCTTAGGGACTGGCCCATCCGGGCAGTTGGCGCAGGCGCTGCAGCCACGCATGAATGTGGGGGTAGCTCACGGCCACGTCGTAGCCGCTTTCTTCCAGCGGGTAGAACATGTAACCGCACAGAGAAAAGTCAGCCATGGTGGGCTGATCGCCGACCATGAAGGCCCGGTTTACCAGGTGCTGGTTGACGATGCCAAAGGCGTTGTCCATGCGCCCTTTCAGCCAGCCCATCACCGCAAGCGCCCATCACTGGACATTAGCCCTCAACCCAGGGGCCGCAACCACACCCACAAAGCGATCCCCACCAACAGCCACAACGCCATCTCCAGCACCGCCCCTGCCATGCTGCGGGGCTTGGCGCCCTGGGTCTGCATCCAGGCATCGGCGTGGCCACGGCACTCGGTCAGCACATCGGGCGGCAACAGCTGCAACGTCAGCCAGATCAAGCCCGGCAGCAGCAGCACATCGTCCACACAGCCCGGCACCGGGATGAACTCAGGGATCAAAACAATCGGGCTCAGCGCATAAGCCACCACAAATAGCCCCAGCGCCTTGGCATCGCAAGGTGTCCTGGGGTGTTTGCCTGCAAACCACTGGGGGACCCCATCGCGCTTGATGCGCTTGGCCCACATTCTCAATGTGTCGCTGATGCCCATGCCGATGTCTCAAGGTGACCCAGGGCACGAACCCAATGATGCCCCAGCCCTGGCATCACCCCCCTTGCCATGCGGAGTCTGCATTGCCCCAGCAAGAATAAGCAAAACATATACAATTAGCCTACGTTTTACATATTTCTAGACCATGGGCATCGTCAAAATTTCCGATCAAATGCACGAGAACCTGCGATTGGCCAGTAACGCATTGAGCCGCTCCATCAACTCCCAGGCCGAGCACTGGATGCGTGTCGGCATGCTGGCCGAGATGTACCCCGGCCTGGACCACCGCGAGATTTGTCAGATGCTGGTGCGCGCCGAGCTGGCCGGTGGCCTGGATGTAGCACTGGCTGCGCGGGGCGAGCTGGACAAGGTGGCAACCACGGCCCCCGCCCGCACAGGAAAGCAGCACTGATGGCGCGCACACACCGTGGGGTGCCGATTCGCTCGGCCGATGAATTGGTGAAGGCACGCCACGCGGCGCAGTTGGCAGCCGAAGTGCTGGCCATGATCGAGCCGCATGTGGTGCCAGGCGTGACCACCGAGGCGCTGGATCAGTTGTGCCATGACCACATCGTCAACGTGCAAGGCGCGCGGCCCGCCAACGTGGGCTACCTGGGCTACCCCAAGACGGTGCTCACCTCGGTGAACCATGTCGTGTGCCACGGCATCCCGTCGCCCCAGCACACGCTGAAAAAGGGCGACATCGTGAACATTGATGTGGCGGTGGAAAAAGACGGCTGGTACGGCGACACCAGCCGCATGTTCTGCGTGGGCACGCCCAGCACGCTGGCACAGCGGCTGGTGCACACCACTTACGAAGCCCTGTGCGCAGGCATTCGCGAAGTGAAGCCCGGCGCCACGCTGGGCGATGTGGGCCACGCCATTGCCGCCGTAGCGCACCGCGAGAAGTTCAGCGTGGTGCGCGAATACTGCGGCCACGGCATTGGCACCGTGTACCACGACGAACCGCAGGTGCTGCATTACGGACGGCGCGGCCAGGGCCTGCGGCTGGAGGCAGGCATGGTCTTCACCATCGAGCCCATGCTCAACGCAGGCCAGCGCGAAACCAAAGAGCTGGCCGATGGCTGGACGGTGGTGACACAAGACCGGTCACTGTCTGCCCAGTGGGAGCACATGGTGGCCGTGACCGACAGCGGCTACGAGGTAATCACCACCTGGCCAGGTGGCACCGGCGTCTACCCGCCCATTTGACCGAACCCACTGGCGCGGGCATTCAGGGCAAATCGGCCGCAAGCGCTTGATGGGAGCGCGCTGGCCATATCAAAAAGATAGCAAACCGCTGCATTACTCACCATGGCAGTGGCTCGCCGCTGTAGGCGTGAAAGCTGCCGGTTTGCTCCGCTGGCAGCCCGTCGAGCACCCGCAGCATGTCCCCCGCCGCATCGGCGCCTGGTCGTCCAATTTCTGCGCCGTTGAACGGGGCCGACAGCGCCGAGTTGACGGTGCCGGGGTGCAGCGCCACCAGCACGGCCTGCGGGTGGGTGCGGGCCACTTCGATGGACGCCGTTTTGACCAGCATGTTGAGCGCGGCCTTGCTGGCGCGGTAGCTGTACCAGCCGCCCAGGCGGTTGTCGCCAATGCTGCCCACCTTGGCCGAGAGCACGGCCAGCAGGCCGCGCCCTTGCCTGGGTAGCATCGGTGCAAAGTGGGCCAGCACCAGCGCGGGGCCGAAGGTGTTGGTGCGGAAGGTGGCTTCCATCTGCGCGTAATTCAACTGGCCCAGGCGCTTTTCAGGCATGCCGTGGGGGCCGTGCAGCATGCCCGCGGCGTGGATGATGCAGTGCCACGGGCCCTGGGCCTTGAGCTGATGTGCGGCGGCGGAAATGGTCGCCTCATCGTCCAAATCGACCGCTGGTTGGGTGTGGCGGCCCAGGCCCACGGCCAGGGCGCAGCGTGGGTCGGACTGCAGGTGGGCGAGGAAGGCGCTGCCGATGGCGCCGGTGGCGCCGATGACGATGGCACGGTAGCCATCAGGCAGTGACTGCAAAGAAGTGAACGGCATTGCGGCGGGTTGTGCTTGATACATGGCTCGGCTCTGCGGTGCGGGTGTCGTTGGGTGGGTAGGCAGGCGGGCTACAGCGCATCCAGCCGCGTGCGCAGGCCGGCCGCATGCTCGCGCAACGCATCGAGTTGCGGGCCCTGCATCTTCTGCAACTGGCGGTACACCATGCCAAGGCGAAAGTTGTTGCCCAGCGTGCCCTCATTGCGTGCAAAAAAGTCCCAGTACAGCGCGTTGTATGGGCAGGCCCGCTCACCCACTTTCTGCTTCTTGTCGTAGTGGCAGCCGCTGCAGTAATCGCTCATGCGGTCGATGTAGGCGGCGCTGCTCACATAGGGTTTGGTAGCCAGCAAGCCACCGTCAGCAAACTGGCTCATGCCCACGGTGTTGGGCACTTCCACCCATTCAAAGGCGTCGATGTACACGCCCAGGTACCAGCGGTGCACGGCAGCGGGCTCCAGCCCCGCCAGCAGCGCAAAGTTGCCGATGACCATGAGGCGCTGGATGTGGTGGGCATACGCATGCTCTAGCGACTGGCCCACGGCGTGCTGCATGCATCGCATGCGGGTGTTGCCCGTCCAGAACCAATCGGGCAGCTGCGTGTGGTGACCCAGGGCGTTGCGCTCGTCGTAGCCGGGCATGTGGGCCCAGTAGATGCCGCGCACGTATTCGCGCCAGCCCAATATCTGGCGGATGAAGCCCTCCACCGCTGGCAGGGGTGCAGAGCCTGCGTGGTAGGCGGCCTGGGCGCGTTGCACCACCTCGTGCGGGCGCAGCATTTTGGTGTTGAGCGCGAAGGACAGCAGGGAGTGAAAGAGCCGCGCGCTCTTGGTGCTCATGGCGTCTTCATACGCGCCAAAGTCGGGCAGCGTGGTGGCGATGAAGTGGTCCAGCCACGCCAGCGCCTCGGCCCGGTTCAGCGGCCAGCGCAGTGCGTGGGCCTGCGGGTTGCCAAAGCTTTGCACGCCCGCGGCCTGGATGGTGGCCCACAGGGCGCTGTGATCGTGCGTGGGGCGGGCGTCGGGCGGCAGTGCCGGTGTGTCGGGCCAGGGCTTGCGGTTGTCGTGGTCGTAGTTCCACTGCCCGCCTTCGGGCTCGCCTGCCTCGTCGATCAGCACGCTGTGGCGCTGGCGCATGCGGCGGTAGAAGTGCTCCATAAGCCACTGCTTGCGGCCTTTGAACACCTCGGCCATTTCGGTGCGGGTGGTGTAGAAGTGTTCGCTGCTGACAGCCTGCACGGCAAAGGCTTGCTCTGCACCCCAGGTGCGCAGTTGCTCGTCCAGCCGCCATTCGTCCGGGTGCTGGTAGTGCAGCGTATGCGCGCCGTAATAGGCCATGAGGGCGGCCAGGTTGTCGGGGATGGACTGGCGGTTGCTGGTATCGTCAATCGCCACATAGCGCACGCGGTGCCCGGCCTCGCGCAGCTGGCGGGCCAAGTCGCGCATGGCAGCAAAGATCGCGAGGATTTTTTGCGCGTGGTGTAGCACGTAGTCCGTCTCTTGCCGCACTTCCATCATCACATAGACCACACCGTCGTCCTGCGTGGCGAACCATGAGTGCTCAGGGTTGAGCTGGTCGCCCAGCAGCAGGCGCAGCGTGTGGGCGCGGGGTTGCTGCGTGCTCATGCCGTGCACCACATGCGGCGGTAGCTGGCGTCGGCATCGTGGTCTTGCGCCTGCTTGATGGGGTTGAAGCGGCGGCCTCCACGCGGGTCGGTGCCGCGCCCGGCGATGTAGAGCCAGTTGGACTGGTTGCTGTACAAGTCGTAGTCCACCAGTTGCGATTCAAACCATGCCGCGCCTGCGCGCCAGTCGCCCCGTAGGTCGTAGATGAGGTAACTGGCCACCACCTGGCGCAGGCGGTTGCTGAGGTAGCCTGTGGCGGCCAGCTCGCGCATGGCGGCATCGACCAGGGGCTGGCCCGTATCGCCCCGGCACCAGCGATCAAAACCGCGCGGGTTGTGCGGAGCAGGCGGCAGTTCTGACAGCCCCCGCGCCCGGTAAAGCGCCGCGCCGTATTGCAGGTGCAGCAGGCGAAAGTAGTCGCGCCACAGCAGCTCAAACCACAGCCAGTAGGTGCCATCGTTCGCGCCGTGGTCATGCTCAAAGGTTTTCAAGTCGGCATAAATCTGGCGCGGCGAGAGTGCCCCCGTGGCCAGCCAGGGGGAGAACTTGCTGGAGTAATCCAGCCCCGTGAGCCCATTGCGCGTGGCCTTGTAGCTGTGGGGCAGCTTGCGGGCCATGTACTGCGCTAGGTGGGCCAGCGCGGCAGTCTCGCTGCCATCACAGGCATCGGTGCCGTAGGGGAAGGACGAGCGGGTGTCGCTGCCCTGGGGCGGTGTGGGTTGCTGAATGCTGGCAGCGCCCTGCTCTGCGCCCACGGCTTGCAACACGGGCACGGGTACCTCGGGTGGCGGCAACAGCTTCGTGGGCAAGGGCAATGGCGCGGCGGGGGTGATGCCTGCACGCTCCACCTTCTGGCGGAAGGTGGTGAACACGCCGGGCAACTGGTCCACCGGCCACGGCATGCGCGCCGGGGGAAGCAGGCTGCTGTGCCACACCGTGCGCACTTGCAGGCCCGCAGCGCGCAGTGCGGCCACCTCAGCCTGTTCGTAGGGGGCGGCAATGTCTTCGCACACCACGGTGGTGGCACCCACAGCCTGGGCCAGTTGCGGCAAGGCGGTGGCGGGCGGGGCTTGGCAGATGAGCAGCGGGTTGCCCAGTGCGCTCATCTGCACTTGCAGGCTGCGCAGCGCTGCGGCGGTGAAGGCCCGGCGGTGTGCGCCCACACGGGCAAAGCCCCAGGGCGTGCGTTCATCGGGCGCGGGCAGGCACACCACGGGCAGCAGGTGGGTAGCACCGCTGGTGAGCGCTGCGCGCAGCGCGGGTTGGTCGTGCAGGCGCAGGTCGTTGCGGAACCAGAACAGCACAATGCTCATACGGTGCCCTCCCCTGTGGCGTTGCCAGCACGCTTGCGTTCGCCGCGGCAGCGGTCAGAGCAGTACTTCACCTCGTCCCACACCTTTTCCCACTTTTTGCGCCAGGTAAAGGGCAGTCCGCAATGCAGGCAGGTTTTCTGCGGCAGGTCTTGTTTTTTTCGCATGCGCATAGCCGGCCCTTTGGTTCAGCGGGCCTGCTGCAATTGATGCGCCAGCGATTGGCCGCTGAGCCACGCGCCTTCCACCTTGCCGCCGTTGAGCCAGTCGCCGCACATGCCCACGCAGGCAGTGGCATCCCACCAGTGGCCTTGGGTGAGTGCGGGTTCGGTGTCGGCATAGCGCCAGCGGTGGGCCGTGGCCTGCACAAGATGTGCAGCAGGGCCGCCCAGCGCTGCAAATGCGGCGAGCAGGGTGCCAGTCACAGCATCTGCGCTATCTTCGATATGGGCTTCACTCCACTCGGGGCTCGCATGCAGCAGCCAGGTTTCCATGCCGGGGGGCACGGTGCGGCCCGGCTTGCTGCTGTCGCGGGCTACCCAGCGCAATGGCCCGTCGTTGATGAAGGCGCCATCCCACGGCAGCGGCACGGGCGCGGGGCAGCGCACCATCACGGCCCAGCTGCCGCGCATCCGGGCACTGGCGGCCACCGCAGCGCCCGCCACCGCCACGGGCTGCAGCAATGGCACGGCTTGGGGGGCTGGCACGGCCAACAGCACCGCGCTGTAACGCTGGGCGTGCAAGCCATGCTCTGCCGAGGTAAGGGCCCAGCCGTCTACCTGCCGATCCAGCCACTGCACCGTGGTTTGCCACTGGGTTTGGGTACATTCGCCCGCCTGCTGCAAGCCCTGCACCAGCCAGGCGGCGGGGGATGTCATGCGGGGTGCGCCGACAAAACGTTCCAGCGGCGTCTCGGGCGTGGACCAGGTGCTGCCGTCAAAGCCGGCCACGCCGGCCTGCTGCCAGCGGGCTACTTCGGTGCGAAAGGTGGCATCGCGTGCCGTGAAGTACTGCGCGCCGTGGTCGCACTGCCAGGGGCCTGCGGGGTCGTCGGCGCGGCGCGTGCTCATGCGGCCAGAGGGGCCCCGGCTTTTGTCAAACACATGCACCTGGTGCCCCGCCTGAACCAGGGCGTGCGCACATGACAAGCCCGCCAAACCCGCGCCGATGATGGCGACGGGCAACGCTTGCGTAGTGGTGGTCATGGCTGCGGGTCCGTGCGCTCGTGGGTCACCCAGATCAGCGCCTGGGTGTCGATGCCCAAAGCTTTGGCACGGGCGACGATCTGCTCGCGCAGTGCGGGTGCGAGTTGCTTGGTGCGCGACAGAATCCAGCAGTAACTGCGGTCTGGCCCCACCACCAAGGCCCACTGGTAGTCGGCATCCAGCGCCGCCACATGGTAGCCGCCATAAAACGGGCCGAAGAACGATACCTTGAGCGAGGCTGTGTTGGCATCGCCCGTGAAAAAGGCCTTGCCCACGGCTTGACGCCATTGGTTCTTGGCCACGTCAAAACCCCGGTTCACCACCCGCACACTGCCGTCGCTCTGGCGCTGGTAGGTGGCACTTACGTCCATCATGCCGCGTTCAAACGAATGATCGAGCCGCGCCAATTCGTACCAGCGGCCCTCGTAGCGAGCCAGGTCGAACGGCGAAACAGCCGCAATACCCTGGGGCGGCTGCATGGAAGCGCAGCCCGCCAAAACGGCCGCCGCGCCCAGAGAGGCGAGCAGCACTGCACGGCGAAGCATGGGGGTGGTTGGAGACATAAAACCAATCAGTCACAAAACAAACCAAATGGTATACCAAACAAACCAGGCACCACGAAGCTGCACGCTGTGCCCCTCGGCCCGCCTGCGCAGGCCATCGGCAGCCTCGTCAGCACCTGCCCGCGCCGCCGCTTAAACTTGGCACCCATGACCCTCAAGATCACCGTTTATTCCAAGTCCGCCTGCCCCCAGTGCGAATCGGCCAAGAGCCTGCTGAAGGCACGCTCGCTGCCCTACGAAGAAATCAAGATCGACGATGAAGCCGAACGCCTGGCCTTCTACGCCAAGTGCGGCCCCGCCGTGCGGCAGATGCCGCAGGTGTTCATCAACGACCAGCGCGTGGGTGGGCTCACCGGGCTGCAGGCGGCGCTGCAGCAACTGGGCCTGTGACGGCCTGATCTCCCTCATCTCCCTTTCAAGGGCCGGGCCAATACCTCGGCCCTTTTTTTGGCGGCTCCACATGCAGTGGCGAGACGTCTCTTCCAATCCTGAGCACGCCACTGGTACTGCCGCGGGCGCCCTCCTTCCACGTGCGCGGGTGTCCTACACGGGCGGGCACTGCGCGGTGCTGCAATAAGGCACAGCACAAGCGCCCCCAGGGGCGCTGCAGCCACGCGGGCTTTGCTGCCCGCGTTGTTATCGCTGAGCTATTGAGGAGCACCATGGAACTCGGGATTCACACCATGTCCGACCTGTTTGAGCAGCTGGGCCTGCCTTCAGACGAAGCGTCGATGACCACCTTCATCGCCACCCACCGCACCACGGCGGTGAACTTCACACTGCCAGACGTTGCCATATGGACGCCTGCGCAGGCCAAGTTTTTGCGCGAGGCCATTGCTGCCGATGCCGACTGGGCCATTCCAGCCGAGCAACTCAGCCAGGCGCTGGGCTGCGGCATTGGGCCGCGCAAGGACTGAGCAACGCCCCCACTGCGCGGCGCACGCTTCAGCCAGCGGTCAAAAAGCCATCCACCAGCGCGTAGTGCGCGGGCACATTCAGCGCCGGGGCGTGGCCGCAACCGGGCACTTCCACCACCTGCAACAGGCCCCGCTGGCCGGGGCCCCGGCGCTGCATCTCGGCAATCGTGGCGGGCAAGACCAGGTCGGAGTCCACCCCGCGCAGGCACAGCACGGGGATGTGCAGCCGGTCATAGTGGTCCCAGATCAGGTAATCGTTTTCATGGTGGGTGAACTGCTGCACCATGGCCGGGTCGTAGTGCGGCGTGACCCGGCCGTCGGGCAGCCGCCGGGTGGAGGTTTCGGTAAGGCGGCGCCATTGCGCATCGCTCAGCCAGCCATAGGGTTGGTACACCTGCCGGAAGAACATCTCCGGATGCGCTGCAGGGCGGCAGGGGCCAGTTCGGGCGCATTGTCATTGAGCAATAGGCGGGTGATGCGGCCCTGCAGGCGCGGTTCGTATATGCCAGCCGCACACACGGTGCCGATAGCACCGCCCATGCTGGTGCCCACCCATTGGGCTGTTTCAATGCCGAGTTCGTCAAACAGCTCTGCCGCCAGGCGCGCATAAAACGCAAGGCAGTATTCCTCTGACGGCCGGGCCGCCCACTGGCTCAGGCCCCGCCCCAGGGTGTCGGGGCAGATAACCCGGTAGCGCGGCGACAGGTGGCGGGCCAGCTCGTCCATGTCGCGCCCGGTGCGCGCCAGACCATGCCATGCCACCACCACGGGGGCGTCCGCCGGGCCCCACTCGGTGACGTGGATTTCGTAACCCGCACAGCGGATGTAGCGTGACGATGGAGACATGGTGTGGAGCATGGGTTGGCAAAACATGGCGGGCCAGGCCCCTCAACGGAGCCCGGCGCCGCGCGCTCGGATCAGTTGGGCACGCTGATGGATGTGCCCACAAAGCCGATCTGGTCACCTGCAGCAGGTGCTGCCACAAAGGGCGGTACGTTGGCTGCCGTGATAGCCGGAGCCGCACCCGGCACGCCGCCACGCGGTGTGGTGCGCACCACCTGGCTGGGGGGCAGCGCGCCACCTGACTTCAGGTGGGCGTACATCGCATCCATCGCCTGGTTGAAGTACGGATGCAGCGGCACAAAGCGCGTATCAAACCCGCTGAAGGGCAGGAAGGTGTCGAAATGCTGGCCGTTGGTCACCTCGATATAGCGCAGCTTGGTGGACGCACCTTCGACCACGCGGTTGTAGGCCGTGTAGGCACGCGAGTTGTTGTTCACCGGCACCAGCGCATCACTGCGGCCGCTGACGATGATGGTGGGCTTGCCACGCAGGTTGCCGTTGAGTACCACTTCGGCAATGCCGGCACGCACGGCGTCGCTCTGCGCCTTGGTGGGGGTGCTGCTGGCCGTGAGCGCAGCGCCCGTCACCGAGTCCACGCCCGTCACCAGCGCGCGCTGGCACAGGGCGTTGTCCAGGCCAAAGTCAGCCACGCCGGTGGATGGCGACACCGCAAACTGCCACGACTTCGCGCCGCCCACCGAGTCGTTGTAGACCACCGACACCGGCGTGCCGTTGGAAGTGCCGTTGGCCGTAGCAAAGCTCTGCGCCAGGGCTGCAGGGCTCGCAGCGACGGGAACCCCCGTAGCATTCACCGAGGCAAAGCTGGTGTTGCAAACATTGGCGTCCACCGCAAAGCGACCGTAGCTGACAGGGTACATGGCCGACAGGATGGGGCCGTTGCCCAGCGCATAGTGGGCGTTGTGCATCTGGTCCGTCTCCGGCGTCCAGCCGAAGGCACGCAGCTTGTTCAAGGCGTCTTGCGCACGGGCGGCGGTGTCGGCACCAGTGACCAGGCCCTTGGCGGCCAGGCTGTCGCAGCGCGCCGTGGCGCGGGCAGTCATGCCCACCAGGCCGATGTAGTTGAAGATGGAGGTTTCGGTCAGCGCCGCACCGGGCGCCAGGGCTGCGCAGGGCTGGTAGATGTTGCCGAAGGTGGTGAAGTCGGCCAGGGTCTTGCCATAGCCCACCACGGCAGCGCCGCCAAACTGGATGCCATAGCCGGTGGCCGTGGGCATTTCGGTCACAGGTTCGGAGGCCACCACACCGCCGATCAGGCCGCTGGTGTCCTGCTCGGCCGCGCGCAGCGAAGCCGCGCCGCCGTTGGATGCGGAGCCCGCAATCACGATGGTGTTGTCGGTGGTGAACGGCACGCGGTTGGCGTCAGTGCCGTAGCGCTCGTTGAGCACGTACATGGCATAGCGGCCAGCCGCGAGCGTGTCGCTGCCCCAGTCCTTTTCAGGGTTCATTTGCGAGTGCACATGCTTGATGGCCAGGCGGTTGGGGAACAGTGCGTTGTAGGCAGCGCGCGCAGCATCGGTGATGTTGGCGGCAAAGAACGACAGCGAGCCCGCCGCTGTGCGGGTGGCGCGGGTGCCATCAACCTTGTGCACGGTGTCATCGGTCAGGTCGTGAATGCCCACGCCCTTACCGGCATCGGTCAGTGCCACGGCGCAGCCCTTCTTCAAGCCCCACTCGCCTGCGGTGCCGATGGCGCCATACACGCCGCGCGAGCCGGACGAAGCGCCCAGCACCACGCAAGGGTTGGCAGAATTGAAGCTGTCGGGCACCTGCACGGCAATCACGGTGCGCTTGCGGCCCGAGCCATCGTCCAGCACGGCCACATATTCACGGCCTGGAATCAGGCCTTCACTGGTCGTCACGGTGCCAGCGGCCGTCACGTTGGGGCCATACAGGCTGCCATAGCCGCCAGCGGTGGTGCCGTCCAGAATGCCGCGGTAGTTGGAGTACAGCGCGTTGCGGCGCAGCTCGGCCGCAGTGGGGTTGGCAGGGTCGGCATAGGCGGGCGCCGTGGCCAGGCCCAGGCCGGTCTTGCCGATGCCGCCGGTGAGCAGGTCTTGTGTGGCGGCGGTGTCGCCCTTGCCCACAGCGGTGGCGGGGTACGCCGTGCTGCTGACTTGCGTGATGCCTGCGGGCAGGTCGTTGGTTGGGGCGTCAGAGCCGCCACACGCGGTCAGCACCGCGCCCGCCAGTGCCGTCAGCGCCCACTGGGCGACGCGGTGTTTTTGCAGATTCGCTCTCATCATGTTGTCTCCTCATTTTTCTACTGACACAAAGGAACGTGCTCAGCGTGCAGCACGCAGGGATCGCAGACGCCCGACGACGCCTGTGGGAAAGTAGTACACCGACAAAACAAACAAGACGCCCAGCCACAGCAGCCAGCGGTCGGGCGAGAGCAGCGCCGCCAGCCAGGGCAAGCCGCTGGCGGCCTCGCTGGCAAGGCGCAGCAAATCCTGCAGGTAGCTTTGCGCCACCAGGAAGAGCACGGCACCGATGACAGAGCCGTAGATGGTGCCCATGCCGCCGATGACGACGATGAGCAGGCAGTCCATCATGATTTCAAAACTGAGCGAGGTGTCTGGCCCGTTGTAGCGCAGCCAAAGGGCCAGCATGCAGCCCGCCAGCGTGGCAAACAGGGCCGACAGCACGCTGGACGTGGTGCGGTAGACCACCACGCGGTAGCCAATGGCTTCGGCGCGGAACTCGTTTTCACGGATGGCCTGCAGCACGCGGCCGAAGGGAGAATTGACGATGCGCAGCAACGCCAGCACCAGCACCACCGCCGCCACAAACAGCAGGTAGTAGCAGATCAGCCGCCCATCCACAGTGACACCCAGAAAGGGATCGTCAAACGGCTCGAAGCTGGGCGACAGCAGCTCGGGCACCTTGAAGGTGAGGCCGTCCTCGCCGCCGGTGATCTCTGAAAGTTGCGAGGCCAGCGTCTGGAACGCCGCTGCCACGGCCAGCGTGATCATGGCGAAGAAGATGGCCCGCACCCGCAGCGAAAACAAGCCGATCACCAGCGACAGCAGCAAGGACAGCGCCAGCGCGCCCGCCACCCCCACGCCGATGGCGCCCCATGTGGGCCCCAGGTGGGTGATGCTGATGGCAATGCCGTAGGCACCGATGCCAAAGAACATGGTGTGGGCAAAACTCACGATGCCGGTGTAGCCCAGCAGCAGGTCGAAGCTGACAACCAGCGCGATGAAGATCAGGATCTTGGCCGCCACGTTGAGCGACTTGACGCCGGGGAACAGGAAGGGCGCGAAGGCCAGGCCCAGCACCAACACCACCAGCGTGAGCGTGAGGATGCGGCTGCGCGGCAGGTCGTGGGAGAGGATTCTTGAAAACATCTGAGGCCCCTCTTCAACGGTTGGCGACCGGGTACACGCCCTGCGGGCGCCACAACAGGATGGCCACCATCAACGCGATGTTGGAGAACAGCGCCACCTTGGGCGCCAGGAACCCG